>Ga0214471_10001872_pt1 | contig 16639 bp, 18 predicted proteins | sample RVTome_5_FD_207665 | JGI IMG/M metagenome (GOLD analysis project Ga0214471, IMG submission 207665) | Soil microbial communities from uranium-contaminated site in the Upper Colorado River Basin, Wyoming, United States - RVT142D155 | ecosystem: Environmental > Terrestrial > Soil > Contaminated >... | reverse complement strand
GTCGCACCGATGAATCCGAAGTTCCAGCCCACGCCAAGCGCGATCAACGCGAGGTAAAAATTCTCGATCGCGACGCCGGCGAGCGCGACGATGCCGCAAGCTCCCAACAGGGCGAGTCCCACGCCAATGATGCGCAGGTGGCCGAAGCGCGCGACCAGCGAGCCTGTGAAGAAGCTCGGTCCGAACATCGCGAGCACGTGCCAGCGAACGACATCGGCGGCATGATCGGAGCTGAAGCCGTGCCCGAGCATCGCCAGCGGCGTGGAGGTCATCACGAGCGCCATCATCGCGTAGGAAATCATCGCGCAAAGAACCGCCACGATGGCTCGAGGCTGGCGAAGGATCTCCATGATGGGGCGGCCTGCGAGCGCTCCTGCCGGCCCGCGCGCGGGAGCGGGAATATCGAGAAACGCGAAGCTCAGAGCGCCAACGATGTTGATGATGACGACGGCAGCGTAAGCGCCCGCATACGGCGCCCGCGAGAAGACGTCGCCGGTGGCGCGAACGATCTCGGGCCCGACAAGCGCCGCCACCAGGCCTCCCGCGAGCACCCAGGAAATGGCCTTGGGCTTGAACGCCTCCGACGCCGTGTCCGCGGCGGCGAAGCGATAGAATCCTTGGACGGACTGATAGATTCCCGTGAAAGCCGCGCCCGCGAGCAGTAGCTCGAAGCTGTCCGCGAGCAACGCCCAGGCGCTGAGCGCCCCACCGAGCGAGCCGCAAAGCGCCCCGATCAGAAAACCCGCCCGGCGCCCGAAGCGGCCCATCAAGTATGAGGCCGGCAGCGCCGTGCACATCGAGACCAGCACGGTGAGCGAAATCGGCAGCGTGGCAAGGGCACGATTATCTGCGAGCTCCGCGCCGGCGAGCCCGCCGAGGATGATGTGGATCGGCAACTGCGCGCCCAAGGTCGCCTGCGCAAAGAACAGCACCGCAACGTTTCGCTTCGCGCGGCGATCGTCGGGTTCTACGGCGGCGTAGCTCAAGCGCTGAGTTCGGATTCTGATGGCGGCGGCGCCACGAAGCGTAGCACGACCCGCCCACGCTCACGAACTAACAGACGACCGTGACGCCTATACCGCGCGGCGTCGGTGCTCGGCGTTGAAGCGCATGACCCAGTCGAAGCATTGCTGCGCCGGCATCGGTTTGGCGAACCGGTAACCCTGGGCGTAGTCGTAGCCGATACGCGTCAGATAGTCGGCGGTCCAGTCGGACTCGACGCCCTCGGCGACGATTTCCAAACCCAGCGAGTGCGCCATGTGCACCGTCGATTCGACGATGACCCGGTTTCGCTGTTGAGCTTCGAGGTTGCGCACGAAAGACTTGTCGAGCTTCAAGGCATGGGTCGAAAGGTCACGCAGATAGCCCAGGGACGAGAATCCCGTCCCGTAATCGTCGATGGAGGTCAAGACGCCGACGGCATGCAACTGTTCGATCACGCGCAACGCCCGCATCGGGTCGAGCAGCATCGCGCTTTCGGTGATCTCGAGCTCCAGACAACGCGGATCGATCGCCGATGCATCGAAGATCGACGCGAGCGCTTTCGGAAAACCGGCGTCCTGCAGCAGTCTGGCCGACAGATTGATCGCGACTCGAATGTCGAGACCTTGCCTCTTCCATGTGAGCATTTGCCGGATCGCGCGCTCGATAGTCCAGATAGTCAGAGGCTTGATGAGATTCGTGGATTCGGCGAGTGCTATGAACTCATCCGGACCGACGTCACCGAGCATCGGGTGGGTCCAACGCAAGAGCGCTTCGACGCTGTTCGACTGTCTGGATTGCAGCGCAACCTGTGGCTGATAGAAAAGATCGATCTGGTCGGTTTCAATGGCGGACCGCAGCTCACTCATCATGCTCAAGCGCCGCACCGTATGCAGGTCCCCGCTGCGGTCGTAGTATTCCAATTCGCTGCCGCGGCTCTTGGCTGTGCTCATCGCGATATCGGCGTTCCGCAACAGCTCGTTGGCGTTGTGGGCATGATCGGGGGCCAGCGCAACGCCGATGCTCACGCCGACTTCGATCGCAACGCCGCGCATGTGGATCGGAGCCGTTAGACTGTCGACGAGCCTGCTTACGAAATGATCGATTTCGGCGCGATCCGATACCTCGTGGAGCACCACGGTGAACTCATCGCCGCCGATCCTGCCGACGACGCCTCGTCCCCCGATCGCGGCCGTGAAGCGATTCGCGATGTCGCAAAGAACTTTGTCTCCGACGTCGTGCCCGAGTGTGTCGTTGACGTCCTGAAAGCGCCTCACGTCCAGCAGCAGCAAGGCAACACCCCGCTGCGTAGTGGCCGCGTCCAGCATCGACTGCAAATAGGTGCTCAATGCGTTGCGGTTCGGCAGTCCAGTGAGCGCATCGTGATTCGCCTGATATTCGACTTTCTCCTGCTGCGCCTTGCGCTCGCTGATGTCACGCAGGATCACCGTATAGAGCCGCTCGTCGTCGAGCTCGATTCGGCCGATCGACACCTCGACAGGAATAGACCGCCCGTCCGCGGATTGGCAGACACGTTCGAACAGCCGCCCAACCTGCGCATCGATGAGTCCGCCCTCGACGAGATCCGGAACGAAGCCGGTGATCCGGCTCGCGCGCAACTCCGCCGCCGAGCATCCAAAGAGATCCGAGGTTGCTGGGTTGGCGGTTCGAATGCCGCCATGCTCGTCGATGCAGACGATCGCATCGGTCGTGGATTCGACGATGCTCCTCAAGAGCGCGTCGCGGCGCCGAACGCCGAGGGACAGTGCCAGCGCGTGCCAGGTCTGCGAATCCAGCGAATGAAGAGCCGACGCGATGAAGACGAGCATCGCCGAGCAGGCGAAGGCGACGATCTCGAAGTCGATTCGCAACGATGCATAGAGAAACACTGTCGAGGCCGACAGGGCGGCACCGCCGCAAGCCAGAAACAGGAGATTGCGTCGCCAGCCGAATCTTTCGAACAGCGCCCAGCATAGCGCCGTCCAGAGCGCCAAGAGCCCCGCATACAGCCAAGCCCCTGGAGCGCGGAGCAGCCCCGCCCGCGCGGTCTCCGCCGCAAGCGCTTGCAAAGCGACGCCGGGCAGGCTCGAGCGTTTACGCCGCTCCCGAGCTGTTCGATCTCTATCGCGAGCATCTCGGCAAGCCGATCAATACGGCACAAGCACAGCTGATCGCGAGCAGCATCGCGGATCGTTACGTGGATGACGGCTATGTACGGCCGCAAATTCGGCTCGAGGACGGCCTGATCTCTTTCGGTGTCTTGCGTATAGATATTCTGGAAGCCCGCATATCGACCGTGAGCATTACGGGGAATCCGGGGCCGCATCGCGAACGCCTGGAAACGATGGCGGCGCGATTGCAAACGGATTCGGCGATCCGCAATAACGACTTGCAATGGATGCTGAGACAAATGCGTGACCTGTCCGGTCTCGATCTTACCGCGGTCACGAGCCGGGATGCGACGACGGTCAGCGCCTACAGTCTCGATCTGGATGCGCAGTTTCGACCGGTTAGCGGAATATTGCGCCTGACCAATCGCGGCACGGACGAGATCGGGCCGAACTATCTTCTGGGGCAGATCGTTGCGAATGCGCCTTTCGGAGGCCGCACGAACTTCGGCGTGACCTTCGGTGCGGCCACGGATTACGAAGAGTATCGCGGCTTGGGTTTCCTCGCCAACCGGCAGATCGGCAGCGAAGGCACGCGCGCGTCGATGCGTGTATTCCGCTCGCGCTCGAATCCCCGGGAAGTGCCGGTCGACGGAAACGATCGCTACTTGCGAGACGTCCTGACGTTGGAGCTCAACAGTCCACTGTCGCGCGACGGTGCACGCACGCTTTCGCTCTCTACTGCGCTCGAGCTCGAGGATCTCACGATATTGCGAGACGACGTCGAGTTGCGCGATGAGCGACTGCGCATGCTCAACGTATCTTTGAATGGAAGTTGGAAAACCGCAAGCGATGCGCAGTACATGAGCGTGCTTCAGGCCGTCAAGGGCTTGGGCGGCTTGAACAGCGGGCTCGACGCGCTGGATCTGGAAAACGACGCCCGCAGAGCGGATTTTTTGCTGTTCCGTTACTCGATCACGCGCGTCGAGCTCCTGAGCGAGCGGTGGTCCTGGCGATTCGACGGCTTCGCGCAGCACGCGGCATATGGCCTTCCGTACGGTCAACGGTTCAAGATCGGCGGCGAGCGCCTGGGCCGCGGGTTCGAGATCGCCGAGATTGCGGGAGATCAAGGTTTGGGCGCGAAAGTCGAACTGCACCGCCGCTTGCGCGAGCTTCCGGCGGTCGGAGGTAATTTGTCCGCATACGGTGTCTACGACATCGGCGCGGCCTGGAAGCGGGACGGTGACGGCCGCGAGTCGGCGGCAACCATCGGGCTTGGGCTGAGGGTCCAGGCCTCCCGTGTCTTCGGTTCGCTCGAGGTTGCCAAGCCGCTCACACACGCCGACGTCGAGGGCAAGCGGGATGGCGCAGTCTTCCTCGAGTTCAACTATCGTTTATAAGCCAATCTGCACCGAACTGGGACAGGGGGCCGCTCGCGGTTGCTCCAGCGAAGTGCCGTTTCAGATGGCGTTCCGCCGGAATCGTGTTCAAACAGGCGTGGCATGGCGATTGCATAACGGGGGCGTGCGGGACGTGCACGGGGTAGGCAGCGCTTTCTCTAGCAAGGAGGCTAGCAATGCGCGCCGTTCTACTATTACTTCTACTCAGCGGTTGTACCGCGATCGACAAGCTCGCCGACAGCGGTCCCAACTACGTTGCTCAGAACCGAGTCTTTCTCGGAAGCGAGTCGATCGAAGTACCGCGATCGGAGAACCTGGATCGCTACACCTGCGGCCGCCAAGTTCTACTTTGCAAGGCCTGGGGCTCGAATTGGAGCTGCTATTGCAGCGGCGTTCAATACTGAAAGAGCCTCGGTCGACACGCGCCGACGTGGCACGCACCATGAGTGTGCGCGCCGCATTGCTTGCACCGTATCCGTGCATGCCGCAGCGGCACCGGTCGCGAATTTCGCGAAGCAGAATTTCTATTGCATAGGGCAGCACGCTTTGTGACGTAAGACACGCGGATGCGCTCGAACTTCGGATTAAATACCGCGCTTTGCAAACTCTTACGCAGAGCTGCCACATGCCCTTGCAGAGCGCACCCAGGAGTGTCCAGACACTCCCCGAGCCCGAAGTCGCAACATCGCCGTCGATCGACAATGAGCGACACGCCGAGCTCAGCGGGCCCCACGGCACGTCGCGCATGCTTCAGACTCTTCTGCAGAATCTCGACGGCATGGTTTATCGTTGCAGGGACGACGCGGACTGGACGATGGAGTTCGTCAGCGAGGGCTGCTTTCCTCTAACCGGCTATCAGCCGGACGATTTGTTGCTCAACGGCCGATTGTCGTACGAGGAGCTTACGCATCCCGAGGATCGCGTCCGCGTTCGGCAAATCATACGGACGGCGCTCGAGGAGCGGCGGCGATTCGATGTCGAATACCGAATCCAGCACGCGGACGGCGGTATCCGGTGGGTGTGGGAGCACGGCATCGGTATTCGTGACGACCGCGGCGAGATCGTCGCGCTCGAGGGCATTATCGAGGACATCACGGAGCGAAAGCGCGCCGAGCAGGCGCTCCAGGAAGCGGAGCGCAGGTACCACAGCCTCTTCGACAACGCGATCGAAGGCATTTTCCGCAGCTCTCCGGAAGGGCAGTACCTCGATGCGAACCCGGCGCTCGCGCGCCTGTACGGCTTCGACTCTCCGGAGGAGCTGGTCAGCAGCTTGAGGGACATTCGTAGTCAACTATATGTCGACCCGTCACGCCGTGACGAGTTCATGAGCATCATCAAGGCCCGGAGCTCGATAAGCGGCTTCGAGTCGGAGGTCTATCGCAAGAACGGGGAGATCATTTGGATTTCGGAGAACGCCAGAGCGGTGTTCGACGAGGCCGGCGACGTGCTGTACTACGAGGGCACGGTCGAGGACATTACGGAGCGTCGCGTATATCAGGAGCGCATCGAGCAGCAGGCCAAATACGACACCCTCACGGGCTTGGCGAACCGGTCTCTTCTCAGTGACCGCCTGCAACAGGGGATCTTGAACGCGGCTCGTTATGGCACGCGGCTCGCGATCGTATTCATCGATCTGGATCGATTCAAGCTCATCAACGACAGCCTGGGCCATCATATCGGCGACAGCCTGCTGCAGACCACCGCAAAACGCCTCGAAAACTGCGTTCAAAGCGTCGACACGGTCGCGAGGCTCGGCGGCGACGAATTCGTCTTGCTGATCAACGGCCAGGGTGAGGCCGATGCCGTGGGCAAGCTCATGGAGCGAATCCTTCGTGCCATATCTCGGCCGTGGAAGTCGGATTTGGGAGAACTAGAGACGACCAGCAGCATCGGCGTCGCGCTGTACCCCGACGACGGCAGCGACCCGGACACGCTGCTCAAGCATGCCGATGCCGCCATGTACCGGGCCAAGGAGCAAGGCCGCAACAACTTCCAGTTCTTCACGAGTGACCTCAACGTCCTGATGAAGGAAAGACTGGAGCTCGAAAGCAATCTCAGGCGCGCCCAGGAACGCGAGCAATTCGAGCTTCACTATCAGCCCCGAGTTGATCTGGCGACCGGCCGAGTCATCGGCTGCGAGGCCCTGATCCGGTGGGCGTTGACGGACGACGAGTTGATTCAACCGGGGCGTTTCATCCCCTTGGCGGAGGAGACCGGATTGATCGGGTCGATCGGCAAGTGGGTGTTGCGCACGGCCTGCGCGCAAAACAAGGCCTGGCAGGACGCAGGTCTTCCGCCGATGACCGTTTCCGTCAACGTCTCGCCCAGGCAGTTTCATAACGACAATCTCGTGCACACGATCGCCTGCGTCTTGCAGGAAACGCGCCTGGAAGCGCGTTATCTGGAAATCGAGCTGACGGAGAACATGGTCATGCACGACGCGCAGCAGATGATCGCGATGCTTCAGGCGATCAAGCGCCTAGGCGTGCAAATCGCCGTCGACGATTTCGGCACCGGATACTCGAGCTTGAGCTATCTGAAACGCTTCCCCGTCGATCGCCTGAAAGTCGACCGCTCGTTCGTCAAGGACATCAACGTCGATTCCGACGATGCCGCGATCGTGCGCACGATCATCGCGCTCGGCCACAATCTCGGGCTGAAAGTGCTTGCCGAAGGCGTCGAGACCGAGGAGCAGATCGAGTTTCTCAGTCGCTACGCATGCGACGAGCTTCAGGGGTTCTACTTTTCAAGGCCGATCCCCGCGGAGCGTTTCCGCGGGTGGCTCGAAAGCGCGCGCACGGGCCTTGCGTCGGACGACGGCCGGTTCCGCTATACCGTAGCGTTGTGAAGAGCAGTCGCCGTGACTATTCCGAGGACCCGTAGGGATCGTATCCGCCGCCTTTGGATTGCTTGTCGTCCAAGATCTCGAACTTCACGCGTTTTCCACTCTCCGGCGGCCGCTTGTGGTCCTTGAACGATCTCTGGCGGCGGAACAGCTCGATGGGCGGTTTGAGTCCCTCGAACGTATGCGACGTGTCGTAAGGATCATGTGCTCCTTCTTGTGGCTCGCGGCGTCGAATGAATCGCCCGGAGAGCTCCAGGCTCGGCAGCTCATCACCCGTATCGCTGGGGTTATCTTTGTTGTCCGACGGCATCTCGTCGCCTCCACGGGCGCGGGAAAATTATGAGTCGGTGAGGTTACCGCTACGTTGACCTGATTCACGGAATTCCCGAGCCGGGGCCGCGTTATGCAAAGCCCGGTGGAGAATCCTCAGCCCGCGCCTACAGGCTCGGAGCCGTGATCTTTCTTGCGTGCCTTCTCTCTACCAACCGATGGGTCTTGATCGGCCCGCGCCTGGCATGACAGAAGGTCGAGCAGTAGTAGCAGCCGTCACAATGCTCGAAGACGACCTTGGCCTTCTTTATCGCAGGAACACAGGATTCGAAATCACCGAGATAGAGCCAGCCCTCCGGGCTGGGCATGTAAACGCAACCGTACCGGTGAACCTCGTGGTCACCATCGGCTTGCGTGCTCCTATTCACATAGTAGCGTGCCATAGCGCAACCCCCTCCTTGTCTAATTTATTCGTCGGCGGGTCGTTCACGCAAGACTACAACGCGATTCGAGAATATCCTAAAAAATGTAGATTCGCCAGGACGAACTCGATAAAGGCCTATGTATGAATGTACAGTTCCCTATGGTTTCGGCTCGGTGGGGAGGGCGAAGTAGAAGGTCGCGCCCTCGCCGGGCTTGCCGTCCGCCCAGATACGGCCGCCGTGGCGTTTCAGGATGCGGTCGACCAAAGCCAGGCCTACGCCCGTGCCCGGAAACTCGTGATCGTGATGCAGCCGCTGAAACACGGCGAACAGTTTCGCCTCGTAGTTGGGGTCGAAGCCGGCGCCGTTGTCCCGGACTGAATAGACGTGCTCTCCGCCGGCACTGCTCGCCGCGATCTCAACGACAGGACGTTCCTTCTTGGAGGAGAACTTGACGGCATTCGACAACAGATTGGCCCATACCTGCTCGATCAGGGTGGGATCACCGATAGCAGGCGGCAGGGCCGAGCCTAAGCGAAGCTCGACGTTCGCCCGGTGTTGTTCTTGGAGTTGTCTTTGAAACGCTTGCTCCGCGAGCTTTTCCATGTCCAGCTCCACGGGCTCCAGCGCCCGGCGCCCCAATCTCGAGAACTCGAGCAGCTCATCGATCAGGGAGCCCAGGCGAATCGCTTCGTTTTCAATGACGCCGAGCTTTCGTTGCGCCTCCTTGTCCAAAGAGTCTCGATGATCCTCGCGTAGCAGCCCAGTGAAGCCTGCGATTGCGCGCACCGGCGCGCGCAAATCGTGAGACACGGAATAGCTGAAACTTTCCAGATCGCCGTTGGCGGTTTCGAGCTCCGCCGTCCGTTTCCGGACTCGCTGCTCGAGCTCCGTGTAGACCCGCACATTCTCCATGGCGACGGCCGTCGTATCCGCCAAGGCTTGCAGTAACCGAACTTCCTCTGCGCTCGGGGCGTGTTGTCTTGCCCAATAGTTGCCGATCGCACCGATGGGGTCGAGCGCTCGGACGGGAACCATCGCTAGGCTCTTGACAAAGGTTGGCCTGTACGCCTCGTGGGGGATTCGGGGGTCGACGTAGATATCCTCGATGATCGCCGGTTGCCGGTTCAGCATCGCCCAGCCGCTGATGCACGCCGTCATGGGGAACCGCCGCCCTTTCCAGAGCGGAGCGATGGCGTCCTCGTCGGCGTAGTAGCACTGCTCGCCGTCCCTGAGGATGAACGTCGCGCCGTCGGCGCCGGTGAGACTTCGAGCGGCTTCGCGCACGATCTTCATGATGGTGTCGAGGTCGCGCGCGAGAGACAGTTCCTGGACCACGCGCACCAGGCGCTCCATCGCGCGTACGTAGACTACCGAAGCGTGCGAGGCGTCGTCAGGAGGAGTATTGAGATGCACAGCTTCAGGGCTTTGATCTGATGGGTTTTTCGAGGCATTTCCCGTTTTCGTGAATGGGGTCGCGGCGGCCTGATGCGGCTTATGGCATTTTTAACACACAGGGGAGATATAGGGCCATCGAATGAGAAAACTCGCGGTGTCTTTGGCGCTAACGATAGCCGCCTGTGGCGGCTCGAGCACCGACCCTCCAATGATCGCGCTGCCGCCTCCGGGTGATCTGTCTCCGGGTGGGCTCTGGGAAGGCACGCATACCAACGGCGATTACATCCTCGGGCTCATCGGGGAAGACGGCGAGTTCCATTTCGTCGACGACTTCGGTCAGGGATACGGTGTCATGTCGGTGGACGGCGACCAGGTCGCGGCCGATTACACGCATGCCGCTTACCTCGGAGAAACTTTCGAGGACGGCAGCGTCATCGCGGCCTGCACGCTGTCCGGAACGCTGGTCGAGCGCGACGTGCTGACGTTCACCTCCGAATGCATCACGGGCTTCGGTACCGAGTCCGAGGTCACGCTGTCGCTTGCGTTCAATGACAACTACTTCCGCGACGGGAGCCTCGACACACTTGCCGGTCAATTCGACGATCTCGGCAACGTGCTGACGATCGACAGCAACGGCGTGTTGTTCGAGCAGGATCCGGCGAGCGGCTGTGTCATGAACGGTCAGGTATCCGTCATCGATCCGGACTTCAACGCCTACGCGATGGAATTTATTTTCGAGAGCTGCGAGGGGGAGGTCGAGTTTCTCAACGGATCGACCTGGTCGGGCATCGGCGCGCTCGACCATACGAACCTCGTGGGTCCCGAGAAGCTCGTGTTCGGCGCGACGACCGAGATCGACTTTCCGGGCGAGGGCACGGAGGCGTTCGCGATCGAGGGCGTTGCGCCGCGGCTTTAGAAGCGCATTACTCGGCCAGATGGCCGTGCTGATTACGCGGATCTGATCAAGGGCTAACGACGACCGGGCTCGGTACGCAAGGGCTCCGTTCGTGGTTCGGGTTGCTCTCAATGGGTGGCCGAGGGCCTGTCGGACAGCAAAGTCAATTCCTTCCCCAATCGCGCGAGCTCGAGCGCAAGCTGCTTATTTGCGGTGCCTTTGTCCATGAGGTTGAGGTATCCATGAAGTCGAATCTGAGCAAGCGTCCCACCATAGCTGACGGAAAGACACCAGGTTTCTGTTCTTTCTTCCGGCACAACGTGGATATAGGCTTCTGTTGTCATAACAGCTCCCAGTCTTCTTACTCTTCGCGGGAATAGGGGTCGTAGCCAGCCTCCTTGAGAGGCTTGGGTTCCGGCTCGTCGCCTTCGAGAGAGAGTGAATCGACTTCGAGAGCTTTCTTGAGGTTCAGCGTGTCATCGTCCTTCCGCCGCAACCTGATGGTTTTCAGCCTCCAGACGGGACTCCCCTTGTCATCGAATTCAACTTCGCCGGAGGATGTATCCTCGGGATAGCGGCCACGGCGATCCGGACCACGATAGGTCCGAGTCACAATCTTGGGGTTGGAGGGAAAGGGTTTCTTTTCCTTCGACACAGGCAGCAAACATTCCGACAATCAAGGCGCCAGAAACCTTAGATTACAGTTACGTTACGGTGTGTGATTCGCTTCACGTTCCAATTGGATGTGCAGAAAAGCCGCGCCGAAGCGGGGCTGAAACAGACGACTTCGGGCTCAGGACTATCCCCGGGCTCGACTTCTCGGAGATCTCGCCTCTCAGCGGACCCCTCCAGGCCAAGAATCGACTCCACGGCCCAGCTTGACCGCTTCGTACAGATGATCCCTCGCGCCGGAAATGGCGCCCACCACGTGTCTGTTGAGGTCATTCTTGCTGTCCAGCATCAGCTCGTTGACGCCGTTTGCCCATCGGATTCGATCGGTGAGTTCGCCGACGATCCGGAATCGCTCGAATGCGTAAGGTGTGGGGATGTTGGCGCGGTTGTTGGGTACGCCCAAAAAACTCGCGTAACTTATTGAATAAAAAATAGCTATGGCGGTGCAGGGAGTCTACTGCGAACTCGTCTCCGAATTTCCCGGCTAACAGCGAAAAATACAGGGAAGATCTCTGTTTTCAGCGCGCTTTCGCGGTCTCAGTTGCCGACTTCACAGCTGTGATCAATAGCTTAGAGTGTTCCGCTGCTCACATTGCCAGCAGCAAGACAGGGAAGAACAGGGAAAAGCTTGGCTATTGAAGCGTTTTGGTGCTCCAGGATCCTATGGGGCGCTACTCAGTCCCATTGTTGAGCTTTCTTTACGCTCTTGGTGATGTCTTTCACGCCGGGTAGAGACCAGTCCCCTGACGAGGACGGCGAAACTCGAGCGGCACGCACATGATTCGCGCTTGGCGTTTGACGTTCAAGTTCTTTACCGTCCTGCCGCCGTATTTGGTGGAAGTCGTGTTACGGCAAGATGTTCGGCCGTGTAGGTAGTCCGGTCTTTATCTCTACCCAGCCTGACGAGAGAAACGTTCCGCCCGCTATGGGATGCAACGACGCGAAGACTCCAGTTCTCGAGTGTTCTGTGTATTGCTCCCGGTCCTCGAGCGGGCCATCCAAGAACCCCGATCAAAGCGAGACAGCCCGGTGGTCTACAAGGTAGACCGACTGACGCGCTCGCTCCACGACTTTGCCACGATCGTCGAGATCTTCGACCGAAATTCCGTCTCCTTCGTTTCCGTGACCCAGCAGTTCAATACGACGACCTCGATGGGGCGTCTTACGCTCAATATGCTCTTGTCCTTCGCGCAGTTCGAACGCGAGGTGACCGGGGAACGGATCCGAGACAAGATCGCGGCCTCGAAGCGCAAGGGCTTATGGATGGGCGGCGTGCCGCCGCTAGGGTACGACGTCAAGGACAAAAAGCTCGTTGCGAATCCAGAAGAAGCGTGGCAGGTCCGGGAAGATCTATCGCCGGTACTTCGAGGTCAAGACTGTCCACGCCCTCAAAGCCTCGCTCGATCAGGACGGGTTCTTGAGCAAGGTCCGGATCGATCGGCACGGCAGGCGAACCGGTGGTAAGCCTTGCGCGCGTGGTGCGTTGTACAAGCTCCTGCAAACCCGGATCTATCTCGGCGAGATTGTGCACAAGGACGCGAGCTACCCCGGCCAGCACGACGCGATCATCTCAAACGAACTTTGGGATCGCGTTCAGCAGCTGCTTGCGCAAAATCGGGTCGAGAGGGAACTCGGCTCGGAGGCCCGGGTGCCGAGCCTTCTGGTCGGGCTCGTCTATGACGAAACCGGACAGCGCATGACGCCGACGCACGCCAACAAGAAGGGGGTGCGCTATCGCTACTACGTCTCGCAACCGCTGACGGCATCGGCACGGAGCGGCGTGCCTCGGGGACGACGAGTCCCGGCCAGGGACCTGGAACGCATCGTTATCCATCGCTTAAGGCAATTTCCGCGAGTCCGATCTAGAGGTTGCTCCCGTGCGTGGCAAGCGTGTGCGAAGGGAGGGCTAGACGTTGGTAGCTCTTGACCTGTCGAAGAGCTGCGATCGCGGAAGTCCTATCAGCATGCGCCATTTGCTGTCTTCATAGTCCAAGCCCAATCGATCGTCTGGAGCGACTGATTCTGGATCGGTGAAGGTGCCGAAAAGTCGGTCCCATACTGAGAAGACAAACCCGTAGTTACTGTTGGAGCAGTTCTTCCGCGCGCTGTGATGGACGAAATGCATGCGTGGTGTTACGAAGAGTTTTTCGATTTGCCGGGCCATCGGAATATACAGGTTGGAATGAATGTAATGCTGGTTGGCAACCTCCACCGCGAAGACGACGATGCCCGCAGATCCGTTTTCTGGGAAAGGGAAAATGCTGTATGCGACAACCAACGGCAGGAAGAGCACGAGAATGTGTATTGGCGACCCGCGAAGTCCGGCAAGGACATTGACGTGCTCTGACGAGTGGTGGAACGCATGCGTGGGCCATAGAGCACGTGTGTGCAGGAGCCGGTGAGCCCAATACAGGCCCAAATCCCCTACGACCAGGTAAAACAGGAGCAGTATCCAGGCAGGCAATTGATCGACCAGCTCGCGCCATGTGCGAAGCCCGTCATAAAGCCAATCCGCGGGTATGGCGAGAGCCTCGTCAATCGCGAGGGCGAACAAAAATGCGCAGCCGACGGCGAATAGGTCCCATCGTAGGTCCGGTCGGACATTCATTTTGCGGAAGGGGACGACCAGCGACAACAGCCAGATCGTCGCGGCGATCGCAATCTCGAACAGATGATCCTGCAGCATGAGTCGATTCAAGCCGAAACTCGGTAGCGTTGCTGTGATCCGCCACTCATAAGGAAGCTCCGCTGGCCATCAGTCTGCTCGCCTCTCTAACAGATCCGAGCGCCGAGGGCTAGAGTTGCGGGCCCGAGCCGCGCCGATGGCGTGCGGCCCCGCTGCCGTTCCGTCAACAACTGCTGGACTTTGTCGCTGTTGACTTGCACCGAATATTGAGCCAGTTAGGGCAAGATATTTGCATTGCGCCGTGATCCGGGACGTAGGTGCTGCAGCTGTTCTACGGCCTGGATATGTGGATCGCTACCGGGGTCGCGTTTCAGTGCAAAAGCCGGCTCAGTTCTTGGTGCAAATCAACAAGGCGGGCTCATCGCCGCCGGATTCGGGTGCTATGCGTCCGCCTGGCCCCACAATGACCGGCTCTGGATCATTCGTTTGTTCTTGATTAGTGGTGGTTTCGGTCTCTATGCCTTGTTGTTCTGGCTGGGGTGGTTCCTGAGCCATACTCCAGCCGGCCCATAGCAAAGGGATGATGGCAACGTAGGCCGTTCGAGGCGAAGGCTTCATCGGCATGCCTTTCTTTTCGTTTGCGGCTAGTCTGCCACAAAATCCCAACACCCGCCGCCGGAGAGGGGCCCGGTTCTGGAGGGAGCGTGTTGGTGAGGCTAGTCGTATGGTTTATCCGTGCCTGTTAACAGATCGTCCACGATTTGATCGATGTAAGTGGTTATTTCTAATATTTTTGAAACAAACATGACTGGTGATTGAGTTTCGCTTTGTAGCTGAAAAGCAAGGGCGACAATATCGCGATGGGGTTGCCTTAGTATCGGTGGCAGATCTTTGAGGCTTAGTGAAGCCAGATACAGCCAAGCATGAAGTGCCTGTTCCCGAGTTACGGTATGGCCATTGCGATTGCCAGAGAGAATCCTTCGGGCTCTGTAGAAGAGTAAAAAGGCTCTTGCGTATTTTGGAATATCCCGTGCCAGGACAGGCAATTCATCGGTATCGTCAGCATCCTTCACAGCCGCAACTTGAGGCGCGTCGGGAACGGTATCTGTGAAGTCGTCCACGGATTAGGGTGCCTGGTACGCAGAGATGGGCTGAGTTTTAACGCACCTAGGGTTGCTGGACGTGAATTGAAGTCACAAAATCCCGAAGTCAGTTGACTGCTGTGGGGAGGACGAATTTCTGAGACTCTGGACGCTGCGGGGCGGTGATCCAGCTCGCAATCGAAGCACCTTTGACGGCGAACGCCTTGCAGGCCTTCCCGCTGGCAGCGCACCGCTGAGCGTGCGAGCAGTCGTCGCACGGTGCGGGTCCCTCGTTCACGGCCGTGGTTCGAAGCGCACTACCCCTTCTGTCTGCGCCCTGACAGAAGGCGGCCGCCGGACATGGTTATTCTCCAGAGATCCCCGTAATTTCTGGATCAGAGAGGAAGCGCGCGATGATGCCGAGACCGCCGTGGCATTCAGTGATGGGAACGGTACATCACACGCACCTGGAGTGTGCAGTGGGCATGAGCATCGGGCTGGATCACATTAGGTTCGGGGAAGGCGGCAAGCCGCTTTGTGACGAGTGTGCTCGTCTCGAAGCGGAAGACGAAGCAAAGAAAAGGCCACCGTTCTCGAGTTTCGGTCAGCGCACTGAAACAGCGCCCAGGATCTCTTACTCTTCGCGGGAATAGGGGTCGTAGCCGGCTTCCTTGGGAGGCTTGGGTTCCGGCTCGTCGCCTTCGAGAGAGAGTGAATCGACTTCGAGGGCTTTCTTGAAGTTGAACGTATCGTCGTCCTTCCGCCGCAGCTTGATGGTTTTCAGCTTCCAGACGGGATTCCCCTTGTCATCGAATTCAACTTCGCCGGAGGATGTATCCTCAGGATAGCGGCCATGGCGATCCGGACCACGATAGGTCCGAGTCACAATCTTGGGGTTGGAGGGAAAGGGTTTCTTTTCCTTCGACACAGCAGCAAACATATTCCGACAATCAAGGTGCCAGAAACCTTAGATGACCGTTCCGTTACGGTGTGTGATTCGCTTCACGTTCCAATTGGATGTGCAGAAAAAAACCCCGCCGAAGCGGGGCGGGGGTGATGGCTGAGAGCTTGCCCGTTACCCGGCCGCAAAATTGAGTATCGTGTAACCCCAGCCTATCCAGATCATCGCCACTACCGTCAGTGGCAGAGCGCGCTCGAAGAATATATTGCGCATGACTTGTCTCCTGTCGCTATGTTCAGAGCTAGTATGCGAAAGGAGGCGCGGCACCACGCTCCGGTTCTTGCGGGGGAATCAAAAAAAGCCCCGCGCGAAGCGGGGCTCATTGGTGGGCACGGTCCGGACCTTACTTCCGAGCGCGCAGTTCCCGGTCAATATCCTCGTGAACGATCGCCCGAGTCTCATGCACGCTCTTACCCTCGGCGAGCAGCGCGTCGATTCTTCGGTGCCGGTTCGGGTAGGCCATGGAAAGAAGTACCACATCAAGGTGGTCGGCTCGCGGTAGCTGTGCCATGCGAACCATCAGATCACGCTTCTCCGAGTCCAGACCGGCCGGTAGGGCAACAGCCGGGACGACGGCAGCGCCGATCGCAGCTTTGATGACGTTGCGCCGGTTCATGCTGCACCTCCGTCAGAGACCGAAGGCTCCGCTGCGAGCTGGGGGATGCCGTCGCGCCATTCGTTCAACCGCCGCATGAGTGCCTTCGCCTCGACAAGATGCGCCGCAGTACCCGAAAGCGCGTCGATGTCAGGATGGTCTAGGTCGTCCGCCGTCGTGAGGCGATCCAAGACCCCGAGCGCCCAGCGTATCCGATCCTCAAGGCCATCGATGATGCGGATTAGCTCCCAGCGGCGATCCTTGTCAAAGCCATGCGTTCTATCCTTCGCGGCATCGAATAGCTGAGAGATTTCACGCACGAGCCCATCCTCGAAGTCAGCCTGCTCCCCGTTGAGCCGTCCACCGGCACCGAGACGTCGAGAA
>Ga0214471_10001871_pt1 | contig 16640 bp, 17 predicted proteins | sample RVTome_5_FD_207665 | JGI IMG/M metagenome (GOLD analysis project Ga0214471, IMG submission 207665) | Soil microbial communities from uranium-contaminated site in the Upper Colorado River Basin, Wyoming, United States - RVT142D155 | ecosystem: Environmental > Terrestrial > Soil > Contaminated >... | reverse complement strand
TGATGTTCGGATTACTAATGGCAAGTGCATCGTTTATTGCAGCCCCAGCAGTTTTAAGACATGCAATACCTCAAGCAAAACCAAGCTTGTACATCACATCAGCTCTTGGAATAACTTTTCCATACAACATCATAATTTTATTGCCAATAATGCTTACAGTATCTTCAATTGTTCATAATTTGGATGGACCGATAAACTTATTCAACTACTTAGGAATTAATTTGCTATGAAACTATTCGATGTTAAATTACTAACTATAACATGTGAGATTCTTGCCCAAAAAAATATTTTAGAGATACTAAACAAACATGGAATTACAGGATATACATTGTATGAAGTGGACGGCAATGGCTCTAAAGGAATTAGAGGTAAAGGATTTAAAAATGAAAAAAATGTAAAAATAGAAATCATTTCTACTGAAACAAGGCTAAAAGACATAGTTGAAGAAATTACACGTTCATTATTTTCAGATTTTGCAATCATATTGTATCTTTCAGATATTCAAGTGCTTAGACCTGAAAAATTTATTTAAAATTCAGCAAATACAATTGGATTTTATAGATACAATTTTTTGTGGATAGTAATTTTTATGCCTAGATCAGGACATTTCAATACAAGATTCCTAAATAACAAGCACAGTTGATGAAATATCTAATGAAGAATGCTCAGTGTAAAAAGTGTTTAAATAAATTTAATGAAAAAGACATTTACACCATTCAACAATTTCAGTATAGAAAAGAACCACCATATACATGGACAACGGAATTTTTCAGAGTTTTAGGGATAGGTGAATGGGATTCGTTTTGTGAAAAATGCATTATGAATTATTCAGAAAGTTTGTTAGAGGCTTGGAAAAATGATTCTTAAAATGAGATTTCAAGCTCTTTATTGAAGAAAAGCATAGAAAAATTATGACTGAAGATCTTGAAAAGTTAAAAGAAACAGCCAAAGAATACAGCAATAATTTGGCTAATCTAGGAAAAGAGCTATCAGAGATTCAATTCAATTACAAAGTGATCGAAAATTCTACTGAGCAATATTGGCAAAAACGTATCAATGAATTTAAAAAATATAATGAAAAGGGAACAGAGTATTACACTCAAGCACATGCATTAATGAATTTAGTAGACAAGGAACGATCAGGATTATTTTTGCTAAGTATAAGCAAATTTCGCCAGATGGGATTAAAATTAATAACAAACATGGAGGAGGTAAAACAAAATCCATCGATTATTAAATCAAAAGATAAGCAACAAAGTAAGTGGAGTAAAGAACTTAGAGAGAAATTAATAGAATCAAGCAATGCATGTCTACATCACGAAATGGATATGAATAGATTTTTTAGAGAATTTTATGAAAAATACTTAAAAAACATTTTAGAAGAAAACAAGACTAAATTAGATAATTAAAAATCAGTATGCCAATTCTGACATATGTTTTGCTTCTTTAAGAGCATCTTCAAATTCTTGTTCACTCATTACATTTTGTGTTGCATAGACACTCTTGAATTTTCTTCCATCATCAGCAAATATTCCAACTACACATCCATCTCCATGTATAGGATATTTTTTCATACAAGCATAAACAGCTGCAGAAGAAGGACTGATTAACAATTTATCTTTTCTAAGGACCTCTTTTACAACAGAAAATGCTTCATCATTATCAACAGACACCCAATCATCAACCACGTTTTCACGCTTTAAAAATAAATCAGGTTTTGCAGATTCTTCAAAATTTCTCCAACCTTGAATTAGGTGATTTTGTTGTGGCTGACATCCTATAATTTTGATGTTCGGATTTTTTTCTTTAAGAAATGCTCCAATTCCAGTAATCGTTCCACCGGTTCCAACGCCAGTAAAGAAATGTGTGACTTTTCCATCTGTTTGTTTCCAAATCTCAGGACCTGTTCCAACATAATGACCCATGAAGTTTGCCTCATTTGCATATTGATTTGGGGAATAATATGTATCAGGTCTTGATGATGCTATGGATGTTGCCAATGCAATGCTTTGATCAGTTCCAGCTCCTACTTTTGGACAAAGATCGTCACTTGTTTCAAAAACTTTAGCTCCCAACTTTCTGATAATATCTTTTGTTTCATTGCTAGCTTTTTCAGGGATTACGATCTCAACTTTGTAACCAAGTAAATTTGCAATACCAGTTAAGGCTATTCCAGTATTCCCAGATGTAGGTTCAATAATGATACTTTTTCCTTTTGTAAGTTTACCTTTTTCTTCACCATCTTTAATCATCCAATATGCAGCTCTGTCTTTTACAGAACCAAATGGATTATGACCTTCAAGTTTTGCAAAATAAGTGACTTTTTGATTTGAAAGCGAATCTAATTTCACAAGTGGAGTATTGCCTACTCTATTTAAAATATCAGAACTAGTAACAGACGCCATGACTATAATCTATTTTACCTTTTTAATTTGAAATGTTATTGTATTACCATCTTTTTTCAAATCTAACAATACATGACCATTTCTTGTTACCCATCTTGAAATGTCTTCCTCAGCAGCAGGATCATCAGCTAATACAGTTAATACTTGTCCAACCTGCATCCGTTCAATCTCAATCTTAGTTCTAAATACAGGCTCTGGGCAAAACAATCCAGTTGCATCTAGTTTTTTCTCATTAGATTCAGACATTCAGTAATCACTTCATAATCCCTTTTTTGTCATATTAAAATCTATTTTAATACATAAAAACCAGATATGATCAAACATACTCCCAAAAGTTAATCCAAGCTAATTTGTGCATATCATTTAAGACATACAACAAATAATTGAAATGTTATTTTGTTAGTTTTTTAGATTTGTAAATTATTTTAGTAAACATTTTCAGTATCTTTAATTTTTTTATTAAAGATACCATTATTTTCAGCATTTTTACAGTAGAAAAAACAGGTATCAATGCAAGGGTGATTATATCAAACCAATTTTTCTTAAGAAAAACTTTCCAGTTTTTAGATTTACGATATTTCAAAAACAAATCAATTATAAAAAATAATACAAGAATCACCAAAACAATATCAGAAATTTTTTTAACGATTTCTAACGTATTAGAATCAGATAATTTGATAAATCCATAATCAATTAGTAAAAGAATAGAGAAAATAATAACTAAGATAAAAATCAGATAATCGAAAATTTTAATCGGTGTCAAAATATTTTATTAAGAATTATTTTCATATTGAATATAATTGATTTTTATCATAATGCCATTTTAAACATAGTTGCAAGATTTCGATCCTTCATAAATCCTGGATCATGATTTTGAAAATTAATTTTTTGGGATATTCTCTTCATCAAGAAAAGCGCTATTTTATAAAATAGAGCCCAGATGTGACTATTTTGATTCACATCATATATTTTTAGCAGAAAAGTCAAAAGCCATTTTGCATGTGGGTAATGCTCAGAAATATAATCAATCAGGTAATCTTTTGAATTGTGAATTTTATATTTGAGATGATCAAGTGTTTCGTTTTGTAAAGCATACCCAGTTTGCAAAATTTCAATTTTGCCATGTTTCATTGATTGTAATATACTATCAAGATTGTTTTCAGAATCTATCAGATTAACACAACGTCCCAATGTAGAAAGAACGTGAGAATCGCTACCAGAGACCCGTATCATTTTATTATCTAATGCAAATTGTGTAGCTCGAGCATTAGAAAGAATATCAACATTATTACTATTGAACACCTCAACCATATCACATTTTTTAGCATCATCACGTAAAGCATCTAGTAAACTAAATGGATGCGGTGCAGATGAGACTCCACCTTGGTTTCGTACTTCATCTATTATCTCATCTAAAGTGATTCCAGGTTTGATTGCATCGTGAATTCCATATGCCAAAACATGTGCTCCAGTATTAGTAGTGATTTCCTCTGCAGGGTAAACTTCAATATTTTGAAATTTCAAATGATCTTTTTTGTATTGTAATAACTGATGATATCCGTCCAAAGTATTATGATTGGTAACAAAGATTGCCCCCAATCCTAAATTATAAGAGCGCTCAAGTTGATCCCTTATCGATATATCACAATCATAAGGTGCTTCTTTATCTCCTACATGAAAATTTGAGAATGAGTTATGACAATGCAACTCAGTTTTGATAATCAATTTAAGATAAAATATTCTTATTTGATTATAATTCTATTGCAAATTGAGTACTGGTTATCTAAACAGATCTTCGTTTTGAGGACGAATAAGACCTTGAATAGAAGAAGGTTCATTTTTGAAATCACATCCTCGTATAACTACAACAGGACAGTTCGTTGTTTTTTTCATTATTAATTCTGCTGCAGAACAAAGTTCATCAGCAATTGCAATTGCCGTGACACGTAATGTTTTTTCAAATGAATCTTTGGTACCAGCATAATCAAGAATTGGGTTCATACCGGAAATTCCAATGGCACAATTAGTTTGCCCCATTCTAAACGGACGGCCAAATGTATCAGATATTATAACAGCCACAGTTTTGTTTGTTTTTTTCGATATGTCATTACGAATGTTTTCTGCAGATAGGTCAGAATTAAGTGGAAGCAGAGTTGCAAATCCATTTCTGACATTACTTTCGTCGATACCAGCATTTGCACAAATGAATCCATTATTTGTTTCAACTATTATTATTCCACGATCCATTCGTATGATTTGTTTTGATTCATTTAGAATCAATTGCATAATCTTTGGATTTTTTTCATATTCAGAACTAATACCTTCAGCTAATAATGAAGGTATCACAGAAGAGAGTTCAACTATACGGCCCTCTTGTTTTGAAATAATTTTTTGAGCAATAACCAAAACATCACCATCGTGGATATCTTGTGAATCAATAATCAGTTCAGATAAATCATCATTAGGTTCTATTTCTTTGTCTATGAATACTGGAATGATTTGCAATTACAATAGTTGTAAAAACACAGTAAGATATTGTTTATGCAGGGGTCTGAGTTTCTAGTGTTAGATGATAATGTTTATTTATAATATCAAGGATTTTTGAAAGATCTTTTTCTTCCAAGGTCGTAGTTGCTAAATCCTTTACCACATCTTGAGCTCGATACGCTATACCAAGACCAGAAATATCAAATAATTTGACATCATTTGCACCATCTACAACACATATGATATCTTCTTTCTTTTCATTCCATTCTGCAATTTTTATTTTTGCGGATTTTGATTTATCAGAGTCAACGTGGAGCACAAGGCCATCTAGCTTTCCATTTTTGAATATCAATTCATTTGAAAAGACATAATCCAAATCTAATTCTTTTTTTAATCTGTCAGTCATTATTGTAAATCCACCAGAAATAGCCATTAGCTTCCATCCAGCTGCTTTTAGAACTCTACAGGCCTCTTTTGCACCAGTCATTATCGGTAATGCATCTGCAATTTCTTTGCATGTCTCATAATCAAGTCCCTTCAAAGCATCAACTCTTGTTCTAAGACCATCTTCCCAATTAATTACACCCTGAATGCCTTTTTTTGTGATTTCCCAAATTTCATCTTCTTTGTGGAGTTTTTCTGCAAGAATTGGAAGGTATTCTGCATCATATAGAACCCCTTCAACATCAAAAATTGCCAGCAATTGTTTTCTAATTTGCAAAAAAATTACTAATTATATTAAAGTTGAGTGTAAATTTGTACACAATATACCAACCATACATGAAATGATCGCACTAAACAAAATGACTTTAATAAAAAGGAGTTTAGAATTTACGTAGATCTAGTGCAAGTTTTAACCGTTTTTCTTCAATTGTATTATTTTTGGATTCTATAGATTTTGATTCTACCACAGTTTTAGAGGCAGGCATTTCTTTATCATCAGAAATTACTGAACGTGTATTTTTCATATTTGTTAATAATTTTCTATAAACATAAGGACCCGTATGTGTATTGAATTACATACAATATCCACATTAACAAGTATTTTTCTAAGATTTCCTTATTGGATATATTAAAAAATCAGGATAATTCTCATTTTTATTAATATTCACATATTTGATTAATGTATTTAAAATCAAATCAATTCATTGTATTAAAGTATAATTTTTTCTATGACTAAAAACGCTAGTAATAAATCAAGGTTGATGGTACGATATTTTATGGATGAGTTGGAACACAAATACGAAGTAACAATAGATATGACGGAAGATAAACAAAAACTTCCTGACGATGTCAAAAATGAGCTAAAAGAATCAGGCATGATGGATAACAAAGGAAAATTAAAACTGAAAGGAGTCAGCCCAAAAATGCTTAAAAAAATGAAGCAAGAATTTGTAAAGTGTCCAGTATTAAAAGAAGATATTCAGTTTATCCAGTGTTTTGTTTGTTCCAACTTCCAAAGCAGAGTAATGGGCAAAGTCCTCTGTAAAGGCGACCCTTTAAAATAAAGTTAAAAGCAAAATAATCAAAAAGGTCAAAATCATCACGAAAGGCTCATTAGTAAAATTATTTCTTTGAATTCTAGTTTGAATAAAGAAGATATCGGAATTACAGTTTCAAAAGAGGCAGATTTCAGTGAGTGGTACACCCAAGTTGTACTCAAAGCTAAATTAGCAGATTATGCACCAGTCAAAGGCCTGATAGTATTAAGACCAGACGGCTATTCAATTTGGGAATCATTGAGAAATACATTTGATGAAAAATTCTTTAAGAATGGAATTAGAAATGGATTTCTTCCAATTTTAATTCCAGAGTCACTTTTAGGAAAAGAACAGAAACATTTTGCAGGATTTAATCCCGAAGTATTTTGGGTAACACATTCTGGAGAAAACGAGATAGGGGACAGATTAGCACTTAGACCGACTTCAGAAACGTTGGCATACACAATGTATTCCAAATGGATACAAAGTTGGAGAGATTTGCCATTAAAAATTAATTTTTGGAATACAGCATTAAGAGCAGAAATAAAAGCTACAAAACCATTTCTTAGGACTTCAGAATTTTTATGGCAAGAAGGCCACACAGTTCATGCAGTCAAGGAAGAAGCAGAAAAAGAAGTCATGAAAATTTTAGAAATTTACAAAAATACAGTTCAAGATGAATTAGCTATTCCAGTAGTCACAGGCAAGAAAAGTGAAAAAGAAAAATTTGTTGGAGCAGTATATACAACAACCATGGAATCAATAATGCCAGATGGAAAAGCGCTTCAGATGGGAACTTCACATTTTCTAGGACAGAACTTCTCAATACCATTTGAAGTAAAATTTTCAGATAAAGATAATGTAGAACAGTTTGCATGGCAGACTTCATGGGGGATATCATGGAGATTAATTGGAGCAATGATCATGGTACATGGTGATGATAAAGGCCTTGTACTGCCACCAAAAGTAGCACCAATTCAAGTAGTAATTGTTCCAATTTACAAATCAGACGATGCAAAAAAAGCAATATTTCCAAAATTAAATGAAATTCGTGAACAGTTAGAAACAAAAAAAATTCGAGTTCATGTAGATGATAGAAATGAATTAACACCAGGTTACAAATTCAATGATTGGGAGCTAAAAGGAATTCCACTAAGAATTGAGATTGGCCCTAAAGACATAGAAAAACAACAAATCATTTTAGCAAAAAGGTATAATCGAGAAAAAATAAGTATTGGATTCAATGAGATTGAGAAAATATCCACCATATTAGATGAAATACAAAAAGATATGTTAGAAATTGCAAAAGTCAAAGCTAAGGAAAACACAATAAATATTTCAGATTATTCAGAATTCAAATCCAAAATAGGAAAAGGGGGATTTTTCAATGCAGATTGGTGTGGAAAAACAGAATGTGAAGAAAAGATCAAAGAAGAGACAGGAGCGGATATCAGAGTAATTCCTTTTGGCAGTGAAAATGCAGATGGAAAATGTATTTACTGTAAAGAACAAAGCAAAGAGACACCAATATTCGCTAGAGGATACTAAAAAATGGCAACAGCCACAGATGTGGAAGGAAAAAAATCACTTTTAGAACAATTCAAAGAAACACGAAACAGAACATTAGAACTAGTAAAAACTTTAGAAAAAGATGATTTTATAGTACAAACTGCATTTTTTACCAGTCCTGTAAAATGGCATGTGGGCCATGTTAGTTGGATCTATGAAGCAATTATGAGCAAGATAAATAAAAAATATGAATTCTACTCTAAAGAATTTTCTGAGTACCTAAACTCATACTATCAACAATTTGGAGTTCCTCAGGATAAAGGCAAAAGAGGAATCATATCAAGACCAACAACTGAACAAGTTTTTCAATATTTTAATACAATCAGTCAAAGAGTAAATCAGATTATTGAATCAGAGTCGCTAAATAATGATGCAACAAAATTAATCATGATGGGGATTCATCATGAGTGTCAACATCAAGAATTGGTAGCATATGACTTGCAACATCTGTTGGCAGATCAATACAGACCAATCAGAATAAATGAAAAACCAAAATCAGCAAATGTTGAACAAAAGACAGTACAAGTCAAAGGGGGGATATACATGATGGGGTATAATGGGGATGAGTATTGCTACGATATTGAATTACCAGAACACAAAGTGTATCTCGAAGACTACGCCATTGATGCATTTCCAATTACTAACGAACAATATCTAAAATTCATTGATAATGGAGGATATGACACCTACAAATATTGGCTTTCAGATGGGTGGGAGAAAGTAAAATCTAACAAATGGGAATCACCAATGTATTGGGAAAAAATTGACGGTCAATGGAGTATAAGAGATTTTCTAGGAACTAGAAAATTAAATCCAAAAGAACCAGTATGCCATGTAAGCTATTATGAAGCAGATGCATATTGCAAGTGGGCTGGCAAGAGACTCCCAACAGAAGCAGAATGGGAAAAAGCTGCTTGCTGGAATGAAGAAAAACAACAAAAAACAATATTCCCATGGGGGAATGAACCTCCAAAAGAGCAAAACGCCAATCTACTAGAATCATATCACTGGAGATGTGTAGAAATTGGATCATATCCTAATGGAGTAAGTCCATCAGGATGCCATCAAATGATAGGCGATGTATGGGAATGGACGGCATCAGAGTTTACAGGATATCCAGGATTCAAGTCAGGATTTGATGAATATAATGACAAGTGGTTTACAAATCAAAAAGTATTACGGGGCGGATCATTTGGGACACCAAAAATGTCAATTCGTGGAAGTTACAGGAACTTTTTCAGATTGGATGAGAGATGGTTATTTTCAGGATTTAGATGTGCAGAAAATACATAGAATTCAGGAACTCTTTGATGCCAAAGTTAATGCAAAATAATTATTTTCATCCAACCAAATATGTTTAATATCAAATCCAGTCTGATGCATTAATTCTTTGATTTGAGACAATTTGTATTTATGAGAATGTTCAGTGTGAATTAATTCATTTTTCTTTAATCTTAATGAAAGATTTGCTTTTGAAATAACGACAGATTGCCCCACTAGAGATTTAAGGTACATTTCGATTCTTTGTTCATCTTCATTATACAATACATAGTGAGCAAAATTATCTAGATTAAAATCAGCGTCCAACTCATCATTGATTCTAGACAAGACATTAAGATTAAACTGGGCGGTTATTCCTTTAGAATCATCATAAGCATTTTCTAAAGTTGTTTTATTTTTTACCAAATCCAAACCAATTAAAAACAGATCATCATTTTTCATAGTAGAATTAATTTTTTTCAGAAATTTTTTTCCATCTTCAGGTACAAAATTTCCAAAGCTAGAGCCTAAGAAGATAATCAGATTTTTTTTATTATCGTAATTTTTTAGAAATTCAAGACCTCCCTCATATGTGTCAATTATTCCAGTAATATGCAAATTATCATAGTCTCTTTGAAGTAGTGATGAGCTTTCAGTCAGGATTTCAGAGATATCAATGGGAAAATATTCAATTTTTTCTTGAAATTGATTCAAAATGTCTAAAATCAACCTTGTTTTTATGGAGGAACCACTACCAAGCTCAACTAATCTAAAGGAATCAGCAACATGGGGAGATAAATTTTCTTTTAGTTTTTGAAGAATACTAATTTCTGTTCGAGTAGGGTAGTATTCCGATAAATCACATATTTTTTCAAATAATTCAGAGCCTTTTTTGTCATAAAAAAATTTAGGGTGGATGAATTTAGAATGTTGAGTTAGGCTAAAAGAAATTTCATCTGCAAAACTCTTTTCAATTTTAGCATGATTAGGTTTGAAATATTGCAATTTTGAGTCAACGACATATTTTTTATAATTTAGACTGTTTTGAATTGTTTTACTCAAGTAATAAGACAGACTTTTTTTAACATAAATGCCTTATGACGAATCATTAGGCTTGAATCATATTTCTTGATATACTTCTTTATTCAATTCTATACATTGGATGAAATTTTAAAAATAGAGCATTTGAGAAAATTTTTTATTAAAAAAAATATCTTCAGATCAAAAACCATCACAATAAAAGCAGTCGATGACATATCATTTACTCTAAAAAAAGGTGAAGTTTTTGTATTAGCAGGTGAATCAGGGTCGGGAAAATCTACAATAGCAAAATTAATCCTAAAATCAATTCAAGCGGACGCTGGAAAAATAATATTTGAAACCCAGGAAATTAAAAATGACAAAAAAAGTTTAGAGAAAATCAGAATGAATTGTCAAATGATACAACAAGATCCATATGATTCGATAAATCCACGAATGAACATTGCAGATATTGTTTCAGAGCCACTTGAGATCCATAAAATTGGAAATAAAGAAGACAGAAGAAAGAGAGTCATCGAGGCACTACACGAAGTAAAACTAGAACCTATCGGAGAAATTCTAAAAAAATATCCACATATGTTATCAGGAGGTCAGAGGCAAAGAGTAGTACTTGCAAGAGCATTGGCATTAAGACCAAAAATAATCATTGCAGACGAGCCTGTTTCTATGCTAGATGTATCAATACGAGCGGAGATGCTTGAATTAATGCAAGAGTTACAAAAAAAATATCAAATTTCTTTCGTATACATTACACATGATTTAGCTACGGCCAGGCATTTTGGGCAAAGAATAGGAATTCTATATCTTGGAAAAATTGTAGAGATAGGAGCAATTGATGAGATATTGCTAAAACCAAAACACCCATACACACAAGCCCTAATTGATGCAATTTCAGAACCAGATCCTGAAAATCTCAACAAAGAAAAAAAGATAAGAATCAGAGAACCTCTAGATATTGATGTTTATTCAGGTTGCAGATTTAGAGCAAGATGCCCATACGCTATTGAGAAATGTAAAACAGAACCAATTTTAGAAAATATAGAAAAAGATCATTCTGTTGCTTGTTTTGTTAGTTTAGATTAAGAAGTTTTAACAGAAGGCATACGTTTATCTTTGTACGTAACAACATAAGATACACCATTTTTTGGGTAAACGCCGTAGATTAGTTTGGCTTTTTGTACAACAGAATCTTTGAGAGAGACCATAATGAATTGACTCTCTTGTGAACGCTCTTCTAAAATTTTAGCAAGTCTTTCAGAGTTTGGTGCATCAAGATGTGCATCCACCTCATCAAATAGATAAAATGGTGATGGCTTTAATTTTTGAAGTGCCAAAACAAAAACTATTGCAGCTAGTGTTTTTTCACCACCACTAATTGATGTAGATTCTCTTTTAGGCTTATTTGGAAATTGAATCATGTAAGAAATTCCAGAATTAAAAATATCATCTTCATTTTGTAATTCAAGCCAAGCGTTGCCACCAGTCATTTTACTGAAGATAAGACGTATTTCTTTGTCCACTTTATCAAATGCGTCCAAAAATGTTTGCCGTTTATCTTTTTCAATATCTTCAATGAATTTAACAATAGAATTTCGTTCTTCTTCTAGTGAATTTTTACGCACAGACATGGAACGGTAGCCATAAGATACTTCAATGTAGGTTTCAGGAGCTTTTGCATTAAGAGCATTAAGAGCATTAAATTCAGTAGTTAAACCATGAACAATGGATTCAACATCAAATATTTCCATGTTTGTATCGAATCCAAATGATGATAGAAGTGCATGCAATTTTGTTTCATTTTCAATTAAATCATGCAAATCACGAGTAAGAGAATCAGATTGTCTTTCAAGAGAATTGATTTCTTTAGTAAGTTCTTTATCTTTTTCAGAGAGAACTTTTAATTTATCATCGTATTCTTTGAGTTGCCCGATAGAAGAACCAGAAGTAGAAATAAGTTCTTGTTCTTTTTCTCTTAATGTTACAAGAACACCAGTCTTAGATTCTTTTCTTATCTCCAATTCTTTAATTTTATTTTCTAATTCTTGATGTTGTGAATTTAATGAAGATATTTCATCATTGAGACTTTTTATTTGAGATTGTTTTCTATTTTCTTCATTTTGTAATGTTGTAAGTTGGGAATCTTTATCACGGTATTCATTCATTATTGTTGTGTAAAGTTTTTCAAGATTAGATTTCTTTTCATTAACTTTAGATAGTTCATTTGCAATACGTGTTTGTTCTCCGCTTGCATAATTTTCTTCAACAATAGTAATTCTTGAATTAAGAGATTCTATATGAGACTCATTTGAAGAAATATCTACAAGTAAAGTAGCATATCTTTTATTTAATTCAAAAATTCGTTCAGTGAGTTGCTGTTTCATGTTAATTGCAGAAGAAATTCTTGATTTTAAATGAGAATAATTTTCATCAGTAGATGCAAGACCTTGTTCTGAAAGAGATAGTCTCTTGGCATAATTCTGAATTGAATCTTCAAGTTTCTTCAGGGAATATTTTTTCTTTAAAACGTATTTTTTAAGGAGGCTTATTGATTCAAGCAGTCCATCAATATCAGTACTCATAGAGATAATTTTGGTTAGTTTTGAAATTTTTGAGTTGATATCAATGACAACTGCACCTCCTTTAGCCTCGAAATACTCTCCAGTCATAGTCACAGCCTTATGGCCCAGTTTGGAAATACGATATGCAGAATCTCTAGAATCAACTAGAACTACATTTCCAAAAAGAAATGTTTTGAGAGCAGAATGAGAAGGATCACACTTTACATAATCAGAGAGTACTCCAATGACACCATGATCCTGTGGTAAATCTAACTTGAATTTTGGAATTGCATCAAGTGGAATTATTTTTAATTTAGGCAGATTTTTGGAACGTGCAACTTCTGCAATTCCAAGTAACGTTGCAAAGTCAGGTACAACAATTGCCTTAATCCAATCAGAGCTTACAGCAAGTACTGCGCGCTCATATTGTTTATCCCAAGAAATCATTTCATAAACTAATCCTTCAATGCCAAGCTTATCAGCATCTTCTTTTAGTTTAGCAACAGTGTAATCTTCATGCATTATTCCTTTTACAGTTTTAATTTTTGATTCATATTGAGCTGCAGCTTTACTTGATTTTTCTAAAATTAAATCAAGTTCTTCTAAATCATTTACCGTTTTTGATTTTTTTGAATTTAATCTGGCTATTCTTGATTGCAATTCAGAAATAGATGCATTGTGATTATCAATTATGGTTTCTAATCTTAATTTCAGAGCAGATAATTTTACAATATCTTGTTCCAATTCAGATAATCTTGTAGAATTAGATTTGATTTTAACTTGAGATTCATCTTTTTCGTTTTCTGCTTTTGATAGTTTGAGCTTTGCTTCATTAAGCTGATTAGAAAGTAATTTTATTTTATTATCAATTTCAGATTTTTTAGATGCGGCAATAGACTGTTCAGTTAAAATTTTATTTCTTTCAGAATCAATTATTTCTAAATCATCATTGATTTTATTCTTTTTTAAGTTAGTTTCATTTATTGATTCTTGACATTGTAAAATCTGAGATTTGATTTCTTGTCCATTTTGATTAATTACGTCAATTTCATTTTTGATTTCAGGTATTCTATGATCAATTTGTTGTAGTCGTTTGTTGGATGCAACAATTGCACTATTGTCTATTTCATATTGTTCCATTGCAGCACTTAATTCAGAATCAATTGCGGCTTTAGCCTGACTATAGTCATTGGCAGCAGTCATTAATTTTGATTTTTCAGTATCAAGGGTATTGATTTCAGTTCTAATCTGAACTCGCTCATCATCAAATGTTTTAATTTCGGTTGTAATTTTGTTAAATGTGTCTTCTTTTGATGATTTCTGATTTGTTATTAGGCGTAGTTTATTGGCTGCTGCAATAGCTTTGTAGCGATTTAGTTCTCGGTCTAGAATATCATGGCGTAGTTTTTGATTTCTTTCTTCTTCAAGCTCATCAATTCTTTTTTTAATTTCACCCATCTTTGCTAATGCAATTTCCAAACGTCTGTCAGCATCATCTAGTTGTTTGATTGCTTCAATTTTTTTCTCATCAAAGTAAGACAATCCAATTAAATCTTCAATTGTTTTTCTTTTTTCCTCTGATGTAAATTCAGATATCCTAGTTACAGTTCCTTGTTGCACTGCATTTAGCTGTCCCAGTCCAGCATTTGCAACATCAAGAAGATCCAATATCTGACTTCGGTTGGTGGGTTTTTTATTTAGATAATAATTATTTTCACCCTTATCATCCATTTCTCTAGTGATTTCCACTAAATCAGAATCTACGGGGATTTTTCTATCAGAGTTATCAAAATGAACGCTAGATCGGGCCATTTTTGGTCCATGTCTATTACCTTCAATATCGTGAATCAGAGATCGGAGTTTATCAACTCTCATCATTTTGGGTTTATTTTCACCAAGTGCAAAAATTATTGCGTCAAGAATGTTACTCTTTCCAGAACCGTTTGGACCGGAGATCGAAACTAACCCAGGTTCAAACATAACTGTAGTATTTTTAAATCCAAAGGATTTGAAACCAAAGATCTCTACTTTTTTAATGTGAACCAATGGAAACATTTTCTCAATTGGTTGGATAATCGATGGTTAACAAGTTTAGTTGACATAATTGATTAATTTTTCTTGGTTTACTATCATTTTTTTCGTAACGGTAGTAATCATGAAATCATAACATGATCCAGTTTAGATTATCAAATATGTGGTACAGTTAAAAAGCGAGCCTAAATTTAATATGGAATTATAGCGGAATTATCGGTCTAGACGTGATTAATTGATCTAAAATAAGATATCACAATCATCTTTGAAAAATATAATAAAAACAAATTCAAAATATGGAAAGTTTAGATGATTATTTACCTTCAACAAACTTTTCGCAGTCCTGTTTTGCTTGAACGTCAGACATTTGTTCAAGAGGATGTTTCATTAAATATGCACTAGCAGGAATAATTGGGCCACCCACGCCTCTGTCAAGTGCAATCTTTGCTAATCTAATAGCATCAATTACAATACCTGCAGAATTTGCTTTATCGTCAACTTCTAAACGAACTTCCATATTATATGGAATATTAGCCCATTGTCTACCTTCAATTCGCATAAACATGAGCTTGGTGTTACCTAAGAATGGAATAAAGTCAGAAGGACCAACATAAATTTGATCATCTGCTAATCTCTCAGATAGTTGACTTTGAACACTTTCAGTTTTAGATATTCTCTTTGAGGCTAAGCGGTCTTGTTCTTTCATATTTAGAAAATCAGTGTTGCCTCCAACGTTAATTTGGTAAGTTTTTTCAATTTTAGTTCCACGATCACTGCAGAGTTTGGCTAGTGTTCTGTGAACTATAGTGGCACCTACCTGACCCTTAATGTCATCACCAATTACAGGGATATTTTTTTCTTTGAATTTTTTAGCCCATTTTTCATCAGATGCGATAAAAGAAGGAATACAGTTTACAAAAGCAGTGTTTGTATCAAGACAGATTTGAGCCCAGAATTCTGTTACTTTATCAGAACCTACAGGCAAATAAGATACAATGATTTCAACGCCATTTTCTTTGATAATTTTTTTTACTTCTTCAGTTATTTGTTCATGTGTTTTAGTGCTTTCAAGTGGTTTGATTCTATTTTCTACCCAGATTCCAACACCGTCTAACAAAGGACTTTCATAGACTCGAGCATTGCTCTTTGGCATTGCATCTTTTGGGATCCAGTTAACCATGTTTGGGTATGCATAAATTGCTTCATTAAGGGAAGTTCCAACTTTGTTATCACCTACATCAAAGCCACACACAAAATCAATATCATGAATTCCATAGCCAGATAGTTTATCGTGAATGATGCCAGTTACTTCTTGAGATGGGTTTTGTCTATAGTACTCTATTCCTTGAATTAGGCCTGCAAAACAATTGCCTATACCTACTAAACCTACCTTAATTCTATTTCCCATGCAAAAATCAAAGAGAGGATGCAGGTTTTAAGTTTTCTAATTCACACAAACCAAATACAAGCCATAATTACAGTTTAGGAAGCAAATCACTTAGACCTTCTCTGTAAGATTGAAACTTGAAATCATAGATTTGTGAAATTTTTCGATTTGAAGCACTAACAGAACGTGTTAATAGATTAATTGCGTCTGAGCCTAGCACCAGTTTCGCCAGAGCTGCTGGAACGGTTTTTGGTTTTTTCACTCCAAGATTGTCAGATATGTAATTTATAAATTCGATAAAGGATACAGGTGTGGAGTCAGTCAAGATATAGGAATTGGTTTCTTCTTTTTGAATAATAGCAATCAAAGCACCTATGACATCATCAACATGAATAAAATTTTTGACGTATTTGCCATTACC
>Ga0214471_10001868_pt1 | contig 16649 bp, 13 predicted proteins | sample RVTome_5_FD_207665 | JGI IMG/M metagenome (GOLD analysis project Ga0214471, IMG submission 207665) | Soil microbial communities from uranium-contaminated site in the Upper Colorado River Basin, Wyoming, United States - RVT142D155 | ecosystem: Environmental > Terrestrial > Soil > Contaminated >... | reverse complement strand
GCCCCGCCTCGCGTCCGAGCCGCTGCGTCTCCGAGCCGATCCCGTAGACCATCGCGGTCGAGAGGCGCGCCGGCAGCTCGAGGCCCGATTCCAGGAGCGCCTCGACCAGGAGCGAGGTCGTCGCGCCGGCCGTTTCGTCGATCATCACCAGATCCGCTTTGGTCCGGGAATGCCGGGGGTGGTGGTCGATGACGATCGTCGCGCGGCGGCGCGAGGAGAACGGATTGTTCTCGAACGGCGGCTGCGAATCGACCAGGGCGACGTGTTTGGTGCGCTCGAGCGTGTCCGGCTTGACCGGCTGGATCGGGATCCGCAGGAGCTTGACCATCATCTGGTTCTCGATCCGCCCGATCATGCCGCCGTAGCCCAACCGGCAGCGGATGCCCGAGACGCGCTCCGCCAGGTGCGCGAGCGCCCACGCGCTCGCGATCGCGTCCGGATCCGGATAGTTGTGGGCGAGGATTAAGAGGGGCGAGAGGCTCGAGCCCCGGTCCGCGAGGAACTTCAGAATCGAGGATTTCCGCGTGTCCGTCATCGCAGGATTCCCGGCGTGCCGAGCGCGGAATGGGGAATGCGGAATGCGGAATCGCGACATTCCGCATTTCCAATTCCGAATTCCGCATTTGGCATAGGGCGCATGGCGTAACGGGATCCCGGTCCTCAATGCAAGCTGGTGTCCATTATGAAGAGGATGCGCGTTCGGGTCAATCCGGGATCGCCGATCCGGAGGGGAGCGTGAAGGCGATCCGGTCCCCCACCCGGAGGCGGTGGCGCTCGATGGACCCCGCGTGCATTTCGAGCACGTACCGGGCGCGCCCCTGCACACGCGGAATCGCCTCATCCGGCGTGAGGGCGTGTGCGGCCGGTACGCGCGCGAAGAGGTGCCGGACCCGCCCATCGCCATCGAGGAAAGCCATGTCCAGATCGAAGGCCACGTGCTTCATCCAGAACTCGCGAGGGAGGTCGTCCGGATAGACGAACAGCATGGCGCGGCGCTCCGGCAGCCGGTCGCGGAACATCAGCCCCCGGGTCTGGGTCTCCGGGGTCGCGGCCACCTCCGCGTGCAGGACGGCGCCGCCGGGAAGCCGGACGGGGATGGTGTTCGGGGGCGCCGCGCCTGAGCGGCATCCGGCAACCACGCACAGCGACACGGAGCAGACGGCACGCCACAGCGGCACCGAGGGCCGACCGGCGCTCGGCGAGCTGCCGCGGAACAGGCGCGCGAAGCCGCCGGGATGATTCCCGGAGGCAGGCTCAGCGCGGGGGGCGAGGGCCCAAGGCATTGATCCGGTGCACCAGCTGGACCAGCCGCCCGAAACTGCGGCGATTGAAGGCGAAGAGGAGGCGCGGCAGGTGCGCGAGCTCCGGCTCATCCGCCTCCTGCGGCAGCGCGGGGCCTTGCCGGAACTCACCGCGCGAGAGGATGTCCCGGAACTCGTGCGAGAGCCGCCCGATCGCGGTCTCCGGCAAGGGCTGCTGCAGGCGGATCGACAGGACCTCCCCGACGTAGCGCTGCGAGTGATACACCCGGTAGAACTCCAGGATTTGCCTGGCGGCCTCTTCGGCGGACCGGGCGACCTGCACCAGGGCGCACTCCTGCGGGGAGATCATCCGGTGCCGCGGCATGCGCCGCAGGAGGAATTTCAGCAGCGGATCCCAGTAGCGGCCGCCCGGCTGATCGACGAACACGATCGGCCGCGGGTCCGACTTCCCCGTCTGCACGAGCGTCAGGGATTCGAAGCCCTCATCCAGCGTGCCGAAACCGCCCGGAAACAGCGCCGTGGCATGGGATTCCTTGATGAAGAGCAGCTTCCGCGTGAAGAAGTACTTACAGGTCACCAGCTTGATGTCCTTCGCGATGACCGGGTTGGCCTCCTGCTCGAAGGGAAGGCGGATATTGAGTCCGAAACTGGCCGTCAGGCCGGCGCCTTCGTGCCCCGCGCGCATGATGCCGCTGGCGGCGCCGGTGATGACGCTCCAGCCGGCGGCGGCGATCAGGCGCCCGAAACGGCGGGCCTCGCCGTACGCGGGATGGGAGCGGGAGACCCGGGCGGAGCCGAACACCGCGACCTTGCGCAGGTGCCGGTACGGGCGGAAGATCTTGAAGGCGTACCGGAGCTCCTTGATGGCCGACGTCACGATCTTGAGGTCTCCGGTCGACGCCCGGTCCGACCCGAACCGGTAGGCCGTGATCATCATCTCGAGGATGAGCTGGCGGTCGCGCGGATCCTCAACCTGGCCGACAATGGCGGCCAGCCGCGTGTCGACGGCCGGATCGTGGGTCGTGTACGCGCGGCGGCGCGGACGGTTAGCGGAAGTAGGCTCTGACGACATATTGCTGCATCATGCGCTGCGTGTTGAAAAACGAGGCGTTGAGGGCGATCGCGTGCTTGCGGATCTCCACGAACCGGTCGGGATGCCGGTAGTAGAGCATGACGACTTTCCGGAGCTTGTCGTACAGCCGGCGCGCCTCCGCGATCCGCGGGTCCCGGGTCTGCGGGGGTACTTCGATTTCCCACCCCGTCACGTTCTCGATGTGCCCCTCCACCCACCAGCCGTCGAGGATGCTGAGACTCGGCACGCCGTTCAGGGCGGCCTTCATGCCGCTGGTGCCCGAGGCCTCCAGCGGAGGCTGCGGCGTGTTCAGCCAGACGTCCACGCCGGCCGCGATCAGCCGGCCGAGCGCCATGTTGTAGTTCTCGAGATACGCGAACCGGACGCCGCCGGGGAGCGCCCGGCCCGTGCGGATGACCCGCTGGATGAGGTCTTTCCCCCCTTCGTCGCGCGGGTGCGCCTTCCCCGCGTAGATGAGCTGGATCGGCCCGAAATCCATCGTGACCTCCGCCAGGCGCGGCGGGTCCTGAAACAGAAGGTCCGCCCGCTTGTACGTGGCCGCGCGGCGGGCGAAGCCGATGGTCAGGGTGTTCAGGTCCATCGCGACGCCGGTCGCGGTCTTGACGTGGTCCAAGAGCGCGCGCTTGGCCTCGCGGTGCGCCCGCGAGACCTCCCGGGAGGAAATCTTGAGCGCGTGGCGCAGGTTGAAGTTGTCTTCGCGCCATCCGGGGACGTGCGCGTCGAAGAGCTGCGTGAAGGAGGGGCTGGCCCAGGAGACGCAGTGAATGCCGTTCGTGATGGAATCGATGGGATACTGCGGGAACATGCTCTGGGACACCTCGCCGTGGCGCTTGGCGACGCCGTTGATGTACCGGCTGAAGTTCAGCGCGAGGCTGGTCATGTTGAGCGTGTTGTCGGGGCACAGCAGGGCCCGGTAGCGCTCCAGCTGCGGATTGGCGCCCAGGACCGAGGTCACGAGATCCATCGGGAACTGGTCGTGCCCCGCCGGGACCGGCGTGTGCGTGGTGAACACGCAGCGGCTCCGGACCTCTTCGATCGGGTCCGCGCCGTCTCCGCCCTTGAGGGCCTCCTCGAGCAGCTCGAGCGTCAGGAGGCTGGCGTGGCCTTCGTTCATGTGGAAGCGCGTGATGTGCTTGAATCCGAGCGCGCGCAGCATCCGGACGCCGCCGATGCCCAGCACCGCTTCCTGGGAGAGCCGGTAACGCGCGTCGCCCCCGTAGAGCCAATGGGTCAGCGCCCGGTCCTCCGGGGCGTTGCCGTCCACGTCGGCGTCGAGGAAGTAGACCGGGATGATGAAGCCGCCTTCGCCCGTGGCGTCGTACCGCCACGCCCGGAGGCGCACGTGCCGGCCCGCCAGCTCAAGCGACGCCTCGCCCTGGCACGGCTGGAGGAACGCGTCCACGCGCCATTCCGCCGGCGACTCGTGCTGCCGGCCCTCGGCGTCGATGCGCTGGATGAAATACCCCTTGCGATGGAGGAGGCTGACGGCCACCATCGGGATCTGCAAATCGGCGCCCGAGCGGATGGTGTCCCCGGCCAGGACGCCCAGTCCGCCGCTGTAGGTCGGCATCTCGTTGACGAGGCCGATCTCCATGGAGAAATAGGCGATCGTGCGCGACGTGCGTCCAAGTCGGCGCTGCTCCGGCATGGCGTTACGGGGATCCCTTCCCCGCGCTGCCCGCGAGTTCCCGGAGCACGTAGCGAAGGATGCCGCCGTGGCGATAGTAGGCGAGTTCCTGGGGGGTATCGATCCGGATCCTGACGTCGAAGCGGCGCGCTCCCGCAGGACCCGCGGCCAGGACCTGCGCCCGCAGCGGCGCGCCTTCCCCTCCCCGGAGGGCCGCGTCCAATCCGGCGAGGTCGAACGTCTCCTCTCCGGTCAGCGTGAGCGCGCCGGCCGATTCTCCGGGCATGAATTCGAGCGGCAGCACCCCCATGCCGATCAGATTCGAGCGGTGGATGCGCTCGAAACTTTCCGCGATCACGGCCCGGACGCCGAGCAGGGCCGGCCCTTTGGCGGCCCAATCCCGGCTGGAGCCGGAGCCGTATTCCTTTCCCGCCAGGACGATCAGCGGGACGCCTGCCTCCTGGTAGCGCATGGCGGCGTCGAAAATGGACAGGACGTCCTGCCCCGGGAGATGCCGGGTCCAGCCGCCTTCCGTGCCCGGCGCGAGACGGTTCCGCAGGCGGACATTGGCGAAGGTGCCGCGCATCATCACCTCGTGGTTTCCGCGCCTGGACCCGTAGGAGTTGAAGTGCGAGGGCTCCACGCCGCGCTCGATGAGGTAGCGGCCCGCCGGAGAGTTGGGCTTGATGCCGCCGGCCGGGGAGATATGGTCCGTCGTCACGCTGTCGCCCAGGAGCGCCAGCGCGCGGGCGCCCCGGATGTCCTCGACCGCGTCCGGCGCCTCGCGCGGCATGTCCGTGAAGAACGGCGGCTGTTTGATGTACGTGGAATCCTGCGCCCACGCATAGCGGTTCCCGTCCGGGACCGCGAGGGCGTTCCAGCGCTCATCGCCCTCGAAGACTTTCGCGTAGGTCCGGCGGAACATGTCCGAGCGCACGCAGGAGGCGATGGCGTCCCGGACGTCGCGCGTGGAAGGCCAGAGGTCGCGCAGGAACACCGGGCGGCCCTCGGCGTCTTGCGCGAGCGGCTCGCGCTCGGGGTCGAAATCCACGCGGCCAGCCAGGGCGTAGGCGACGACGAGCGGCGGCGACATCAGGTAGTTGGCCTTGACCTCCGCGTGAATGCGGCCCTCGAAATTCCGGTTGCCCGAGAGGACCGCGCAGACGGTCAGCTTCCGGGCGGCGATGGCCGTGGAGACGTCAGCCGGCAGCGGGCCGGAGTTGCCGATGCAGGTCGTGCACCCGTAGCCCACGAGGTGGAAGCCGAGCGCCGCGAGCGGCTCCAGGAGGCCCGCCTGCGTCAGGTACTCCGTCACGACTTTGGAGCCGGGCGCCAGCGAGGTCTTCACCCACGGTTTGGGGCGCAGCCCTCGTTCGCGCGCCCGCTTGGCGAGCAAACCGGCGGCGACCATGACGGAGGGGTTGGAGGTGTTCGTGCAGCTCGTGATCGCCGCGATGACGACCGCGCCGTCCCGCAGGTCCTCTTCGACGGCGGCGGTGGGCGCGTCTCGGCGCTCCCCCGGTTCGCCGTCGGGGTTGCCGCCTTCCCATTCCCATCGCGTCCGGTTGCCCGCCGCAGCCTGGGCGTCCGCGGGCGCGTCTCCCCGCGTGAACGCGAGGAAGGAGCGTTTCACCGCCGGCAGCGGCAGCCGGTCCTGAGGACGCTTCGGTCCGGCCACAGACGGCTCGACGGTCGCAAGATCCAGGTCCAGCGATTCGGAATACGCCGGGTCCGGCGCGCCGGGGTCGTGGAAGAGCCCCTGGGCCTTCGCATAGGCCTCCACGAGCGCGACACGCTCGTTGGGCCGGCCGGTGAAGCGCAGGTACCGGAGCGTTTCGGCGTCGATCGGGAACAGCCCGCAGGTGGCCCCGTACTCCGGGGACATGTTCGCGATGGTGGCGCGGTCGGCGATCGTCAGCCCCGCCAGCCCCGGGCCATGGAATTCCACGAACTTGCCGACGACGCCGTGGCGGCGCAGGAGCTCGGTGACGGTCAGGACGAGGTCGGTGGCCGTGGCGCCCTCGCGCAGCTCCCCGCGAAGCCGCACGCCCACGACGCGCGGCATCAGCATGGACACCGACTGGCCGAGCATCGCGGCCTCGGCTTCGATGCCGCCGACGCCCCAGCCGAGGATGCCCAGCGCGTTGATCATCGTCGTGTGCGAATCGGTGCCGACCAGGGTGTCGGGGTACGCCGCGCCCGCCTCGTCCGTGAACACGACGCGTCCGAGGTGCTCCAGGTTCACCTGATGGACGATGCCGGTGTTCGGCGGCACGACGCGGAAATTGTCGAACGCCCGCTGGCCCCACCGCAGGAAGCTGTACCGCTCGCGGTTGCGTTCGAACTCCAGTTTGACGTTGAGCGCCAGCGCCTCCTCCGCCCCGAACGCGTCCACCTGCACGGAGTGGTCGATGACGAGCTCTGCGGGCTGGAGGGGGTTGATGCGGCCGGGATCGGCGCCGAAGGCCGCCATGGCGTCGCGCATGGCGGCCAGGTCCACGATGGCGGGCACGCCGGTGAAATCCTGCAGCAGCACCCGGGCGGGCCGGAAGGCGATCTCCCGGGCCGGCTCGGCCTTGGGATCCCACGAAGCGAGCGCCTCGATATCGGCGGAGGTGACCGTGCGGCCGTCCTCGTTCCGGAGCAGGTTCTCCAGCAGGATCCGCAGGGAGAACGGCAAGCGCGCCGGATCGTGGCCGGCTCGCCTGAGCGCGTCGAGGCGCCAGATCGTCCAGTCGCGCCCGCCGGCGCGCAGGCGATCCCGCGAGCCGAAACTGTCCTGACCGCTCGTGCTGCCCGGCGTCATGTGGCCGCGGCGGCGCCCTCGGGCTGGGTCTTCGTCAGGTACACGAGCTGTGTCGGGTACGCGAACTCGATGCCCTCGCGCTCGAAGACGTCTTTGATCCGCACGTTGATGAACTGCTGCACGTCCATGTAGATATTGTAATCCGGGCTGAGGACGTAGTACACGATTTCGAAGACCAGCGCGAAGTCCCCGTAGCTCTGGAAATGCGCGCGGTCGAAGCGGGTCATCGTATGGGCGCGGACCACGTCCTCGATCAGCGTGGGGATCGCCGTCACCTGCTTCGTCGTGGTCTGATACGTCACGCCCAGCTTGAAGAGCACGCGGCGCTCCTGCATGCGCTTGTAGTTCTTCACCCGCGAGCTCGTGAGGTCGCTGTTGGAGAAGATGAGCTGCTCCCCGCCGAGGCTGCGGATGCGCGTCGTCTTGATGCCGACGTGCTCGACGCTCCCGAGCAGGTCGCCCACAATGATGAAATCCCCCACCTCGAAGGGCCGGTCCATGTAGATGGCGAAGGAGCTGAACGCGTCGCCCAGCACCGCCTGCGCCGCCAGCGCGACCGCGACGCCGCCGACGCCCAGCCCGGCGACGAACGCCGTGATGTTGATCCCGAGGTTGTCGAGGATGAACAAGACCCCGGCGACCCACAGGAGGGCCCGGACGATGATGGTGATGTTCCGGACCATCGAGGCGGTCGTCGGGTTGTCCTGTTGGGCTCGCCGCAGCCAGACCGAGACGAAATATTCCGCCGCCGACTGGATGATTTGGATGGCTTTGACCGTCAGGAACACGACGAAGATGAGCGTGACCGCCTGGGTCATGCCGGCCGGCAGCGCCAAGGAGTGGGCGCTGAAGTACAGCCCGAGGACCAGATAGACCGCGGCGGTGAGCCGTCGCTTCAGGAGCCCGATGACGAAGTCATCCAGTCCGAACGCGGTGCGCGAGGCGAGCTTCTCCCAGCGGCCGAGCAGGATGCCGGCCGTGAGCCGCGCCACGATCGCCACTGCGATGAAGATGCCGGCGGCGACCAGGTAGTCCAGCACGGTGTTGTCGAAGAACGTCAGGCCGAGCAGCTCGTTCGCCCACGTGAAATCCATCTGAGCCTCCAGAGTTATGGACCGGATCCGCGGCCGGCGGCGGCCGAGGCCAGGAGGAGCCAGCCGAGAAGGAATGCCGCGCCGCCGAACGGCGTGATGATCCCCAAGCGGCGGACGCCGGTCAGGCTGATCAGATACAGGCTGCCTGAGAACAGCACGATGCCGGCCGTGAAGGCCGCACCGGCCCAGTCCAGCGCCCGGTCCCCAGGCCGCCAGGCGGCGAGCGCGCCGACTTGCACAAGCGCGAGGCCGTGCACCAGGTGGTACAGCACCGCGGTGTGATAGGTCTGGCGGAGCTCCGGCGCGAGCGTCTTGGCCAGCGCGTGGGCGCCGAACGCGCCGAGGGCGATGCCTGCGGCCATGAGCCCGGCCCCCAGCCGCACCCACGCGCTCATGCGAGCGCCCGCCGCTGGGTGGCGCGCACGCCCGGCCAGTGCCGTTCGGTGTAGTCGATGATTCGCCGCATCATCCGCACGGTCTCCACCGGGAACCGCCCGGCGGCGGTTTCGCCCGAGAGCATCACGAAATCGGTGCCGTCGATGACGGCGTTGGCCACATCGCTCACCTCCGCCCGCGTCGGCACCCGGTGCTCGGTCATCTGCTCGAGCATCTGGGTGGCCGTGATGACCGGTTTGCCGGCGAGCCGGCACCGGGCGATCATTGACTTCTGCAGGAGCGGCAGCTCGTGCACCGGGAGCGCGATCCCGAGATCGCCGCGGGCGACCATGACGGCGTCCGCCGCGTCCAGGATGCCGGCGAAGTTCCGGACGCCTTCCCGGCTCTCGATCTTGGCGATCAAGCGGCACGCGGGGTGCCGGTCACCGAGCCGCCGGCGGACGACGGCGAGATCCTCGGGGCCGCGGACGAAGGAGAGCGCCACGTATTCGATCTGGTGCCGCACGGCGAACTCGAGGTCGTTCGCGTCCTTCCCGCTCAGCGCCGGAAACGACAAATGCGCGTCCGGAATGTTCACGCCCTTGCGCTCGCCCAGACGCCCTTCGAAGACGACCAGCGTCTCCAGGCGCTCCGGACGGCTGCGCAGGACTTCCAGGTGGATGCGCCCGTCGTCGATGTAGATCATCGTTCCCGGCTTGATCCGTTCGAACGGGCCGGGATAATCGAGACTCACGCCCGAGCGCGTCCCGGGACGGCTGCCCTTCAGCAGCGCCAGGCGCTGGCCCTGCCGCAGGGGCAATCCGCCGGGGCGGGCCAGCCGGCCGATCCGGATGCGATGGCCGGCCAGGTCCTGCAGCACCGGCACCCGCCGCCCGTCACGCCGGAGCTTCCGGACATGCCGCAGCGCGGCCTCGTGCGCCGCGAGCGTGCCGTGGGAGAAGTTGAACCGGAACACGCTCACGCCTTCCCCCACCATCCGCCGCAACGTGTCCGCGCGCGAGCACGCCGGTCCGACAGTGGCGATGATCCGGGTCTTCATCCGCGGCGCTCGACCCGCGTCAGCGGACGGCCCCGGTGAACTCGGAGGCCTCCGGACCTGGAGCCGGAGTGCCCGCGGCCACCGGAAGCGCCAGGTCCAGGCTCGCGGAACCCGGCAGGCAGATCTCGCGGCAGGCCAGCCAGTCGACCTGGGCGTGGACCGGCAGCGAGCCGCCCTCGGGCGCGTCGGGAGCGGCCTTGAGCTCGCGGCTCAGCAGCACGCGGCCCGCATAGCCGCGGGTGCGGATGTCGCCCGCATCCAGAAATTCCTCATGGGGCGGCCAGCGGAGCGGCCCAAGCTCGGCCCACGATGGCCCCGTCCACTCGAGCGTCGTCGGCAGGCCGGCGTCGCCCGGATCCTCGGCGTAAATATGCCACTCGGGCTCGATCTCGAAGAGGACGCCGACGGCAGTCGCGCCGCCTGGGGCGATGGCGTCATGCTCCGCGATGAGGCGAGCCCGCACGGGGTGGCCCTCTGAGGGCTCATCGAGGCCGCGAAGCCGCTCCAGCAACGACGCGGCCGGCGCCCGGCCCGCGAGCACAAGCAACACACAACCGGCTGCGGCGTAGACGAGCGCAGCAGACCAGCGTTTCGAGCTTCGAATGTCGGGTTTCGGGTTCATCGTTGTTCCGGCCATCCGCACGCTGTCGCTGTCGCGATGATCATTCCCACTCGATGGTTGACGGCGGTTTCGAGGAAATATCGTACACCACCCGGTTCACTCCGCGCACCTCGTTGATGATGCGGTTGGCGATCCGCCCCAGCAGCTCCGGCGGCAGCGGAGCCCAGTCGGCGGTCATGGCATCAAGGCTCGTGACCGCCCGGACGGCGATGACGTGCTCGTAGGTCCGCTCGTCGCCCATGACGCCGACGGTCTTGACCGGCAGCAGGACGGCGAAGGCCTGCCACAGCGCGCGGGAGAGGCCCGCGCGGCGGATCTCCTTGAAGACCCGCTCATCCGCCTCCCGCACCATGCGCAGGCGCTCGGCGTTCACATCCCCCAGAATGCGGACCGCCAGCCCCGGACCGGGAAACGGATGGCGCCAGAGGAGTTCGTCCGCCAGGCCGAGCACACGTCCCAGCTCGCGCACCTCGTCCTTGAACAGGTCGCGCAGGGGCTCCACGAGCTTCAGGTGCATGCGCTTCGGCAGTCCGCCGACGTTGTGGTGCGTCTTGATGACGGCCGAGGGTCCGCCCCAGGCCGAGCGGCTTTCGATCACGTCCGGGTACAGGGTTCCCTGGGCCAGGAACGACACCCCGCGGAGCTTCTTGGCCTCGGCTTCGAAGACGCGGATGAATTCCCGGCCGATGATCTTGCGCTTCTGTTCCGGGTCCGTGACCCCGCGCAGCGCGCTCAGGAATCGTTTCGCGGCGTCCACGTACCGCACGTCAATGTGGAAATGCCGGCTGAACGTCTCCTTGACCTGGTTCCGTTCGCCGCTGCGCAGCAGCCCGTTGTCCACGAACAGGCATGTGAGGCGCTTGCCGATGGCCCTGTGCAGGAGAAGCGCGGCGACAGAGGAATCCACGCCGCCGCTCAAGCCCAGGACGACGCGCCCGCCGCCCACCTGCTCGCGGATGCGCCGCGCGGCCTGCTTCACGAACGACTTCATCGTCCAGGCGCCGTGGCAGCGGCAGACCCCGAAGAGGAAGTTGCGCAGGATCCGCCCGCCTTCCTCCGTGTGCACGACCTCGGGGTGGAACTGCAGGCCATACAGCCGCCGGCGCGAGTCCGCCATCGCCGCGGCCTTGGTGTTCCTTGTGCGCGCGCTGGCCGAGAACCCGGCGGGCAGGCGGCCGATGGTGTCCCCGTGGCTCATCCAGGACACGAATTCGCGCCGCGTGCCCTTGAAGAGCCCGTCCGCATGGACGACGCGGAGCAGCGCCTTGCCGTATTCGCGCTTCCCCGCCCGGCGGACCCTGCCGCCGAGCCGGTGGGCCATAGCCTGCATGCCGTAACAGATCCCCAGGATGGGAACGCCAGCGGCAAACACGTCGGCGGGAGGCAGCGGCGCGTCGTGCTGATAGACGCTGGCGGGGCCTCCGGAGAGGATGAGGCCGTTGGGAGCGAGCGCCTTCAGCGTCTTGCGGCTGAGCTCCTGCGGAGGAATGATGCGGCAGAAGACGTGCTGTTCGCGGATGCGGCGCGCGATGAGCTGCGTGTACTGCGAGCCGTAGTCGACGATGAGGATGAGCTCGTGCGCTGTCATGCCGGCGTGCCGGGTGCCCGCCGCGCCGCGAGGGTCCTGGAGCGCGGTGCGGGCCGCCACGTTACTTCCTCCGCGCCATGCCGACCCGCTGGACCTGCTGGAAGATCTTTCCCTCCGTCTGGATGGACGGCGCGATGATGATCTCGGCCAGCTGGAACTCCTTGATGGTCCTGGCGCCGATGGTCCCCATGCAGGTGGTGAGCGCGCCCATGAGGTTCTGCGACCCGTCGTCCGTCAGCGCGGGCCCGAACAGGATCTGCTCGAGCGTGCCCGTCGTGCCGACGTAAATCCGGGTGCCGCGCGGCAGGCTCGAGTGCGGATAGGCCATGCCCCAGTGGTACCCCCGGCCGGGCGCCTCCTGCGCTTTCGCGAGGGCCGAGCCCACCATGACCGCGTCGGAGCCGCACGCGAAGGCCTTGCAGATGTCGCCGCCGTTGCGCATCCCGCCGTCGGTGATGATGGGCACGTGCCGGCCCGTCTTCTTGTAATAGAAGTCGCGGGCGGAGGCGACGTCAACGGTGCTCGTGACCTGCGGCACGCCCACCCCGAGCACGCCGCGCGTCGTGCAGGCGGCGCCGGGGCCGACGCCGACGAGCAGCCCGTCGGCTCCCGCTTCCATCAGCTCGATGGCTTGGTCGTAGGTGACGCAGTTGCCGACGATCACGGGGATCTTCATGCCGGCGAGGAACTGGTGGAAATCCAGCGGCGTGTATTTCGTGGAGGCGTGCCGCGCGGTGGTCACCGTGGACTGTACGACGAAGATGTCCGCGCCCGCCTCCTGGGCGATGGCGCCGAAGCGGACCGCGTTCTGGGGAATCGTGCTCACGGCGCAGGGCACCTTCGCGGTCTTGATCTCCTCGATGCGCTTGCGGACCAGCGCTTCCTTGATGGGCGCCTTGTAGAGCTGCTGGACGATGTCGGTGGTCGCCTCGACGTCGCCCTCGACGATCTGGGCGATCGCCTGCTGCGGGTCCTCGTAGCGCGCCTGGACGCCGTCGAGATTCAGCACGGCGAGCCCTCCGAGCTTGCCCATGGCGACGGCGAAGTTGACGTCCACGACGCCGTCCATGGCCGAGGCCAGGATCGGGACCCGGAATTTCAGCCCGCGGAGCTCCCACAGGATGTCCACTTCCTCGGCATTCAGGGTGACCGTGCCGGGAACCAGCGCAATTTCATCGAACCCGTAACAGCGCCGAGCGCGCCGCCCGATGCCGATCCACTCTGCCATCTACACGACTCCTAGCGTGACAAGTGACAGGTGACACGTGACAGGCAACGCCAGCAAACAAAATGCGCAAACCATGCCCCAGGGCATGGTTGGTCCCGCGAAAACCTGATTGGGGTGCGTTGAGGCTGAATCCATACTGAATTTTAGAGTCTTCCGCGTATCCTGTCAACTGAGGGTCGTGTCTCAATGTAAGCTTCAACACCACAGAGACACAGAGGAACAGCTCCACAGAGGCACAGAGAACGGCATGACGAAACCCCGCCCGGCTGTGTCGGCCGGGCGGGGTCGGCTCGCTCGAGCGGCCCTCTGGCCTCCGCTTACGTGATGATGGCGAGGATTTCGTCCTCAGTGAGGAAGACGTACTCCTTGTCGTCGACCTTGATTTCGGATCCGGAATACTTGCCGAACAGGATGCGGTCTCCCGCTTTGACGCCGAGCGGCACGACCTTGCCGTTCTTGAGCGTCCGGCCGGGACCGACCGCGACGACCTTGGCCTCCTGGGGCTTTTCCTGGGCGGAATCCGGCAGATACAGTCCGCCCTTGGACTTGTCCGCGTTGCCGAGCCGTTCGGCGATCACCCGGTCGCCGATGGGGCGCAGCCGGAGCGCGCTCTTCGATGACGTTGCCGTGGCCATGTCTGCCTCCGTCCTTCATGCCTGCGGGAGCGCCGCGCTGCGGCGGTCCGCCAGGCCGGGTCACTCAAATCGGGCCCCGGGGCGGGGAGCGAAGCCGCGCCCCGGGGCTGGGGATCAGTAGTCGCCGAACCCGCCGTGCGCGCCGGCGCCCGCGGGCATCTTCTCTTTATCCTTCTCCGGGATCTCGGTCACGACCGCTTCCGTCGTGATGAGGAGCCCGGCGATGCTCGAGGCGTTCTGGAGCGCGGACCGGACGACCTTGGTCGGGTCGATGATGCCGGCCTCGACCATGTCGGTGTACTCGAGCTTCTCGGCATCGAATCCGACTGTCGTCTTTTCCCCGCGCAGCCGCTGCACGACGACGGAGCCTTCCTGGCCGGCGTTCGTCGCGATCTGGCGGACCGGTTCCTCAAGCGAACGGCGGATGATGTCCACGCCGATCTGCTCATCCCCTTCGAGCTTGAGCTTTTCAAGCGTCGGCGCGCAGCGCAGGAGCGCCACGCCGCCGCCGGGCACGATGCCCTCTTCGCGCGCGGCTTTCGTGGCGTGCAGGGCGTCCTCGACCCGGGCCTTCTTCTCCTTCATCTCCGTCTCGGTCGCCGCGCCGACGTTGATCTGCGCGACCCCCCCGGAGAGCTTGGCCAGGCGCTCCTGGAGCTTCTCGCGGTCGTAGTCGGAGTCGTTGTCTTCGATCTGCTTTTTGATCTGGGCGATGCGCCCGTTGATCGCCGAGGTCTTCCCCGCGCCCTCGATGATCGTCGTGTTCTCCTTGTCGATCTTCACCCGCTTGGCGCGGCCGAGGTCCTCCAGCTGGACGTTCTCCAGCTTGATGCCGAGGTCCTCGGTGATCGCCCGCCCCCCGGTGAGGGTCGCAATGTCCTCGAGCATGGCTTTCCGGCGGTCCCCGTATCCGGGCGCCTTGACGGCCGCGCACTGGAGCGTGCCGCGCAGCTTGTTGACGACGAGCGTGGCGAGCGCCTCGCCCTCGAGGTCCTCCGCGATGAGGATGATCGGCCGGCCCGCCTTCGCCACCTTCTCCAGCAGGGGCAACAGGTCCTTCATCGCCGAGATCTTCTTCTCGAAGATGAGCATGTAGGGCTGGTCGAGCACGCACTCCATGCGCTCGGGGTCGGTGACGAAATACGGGGAGAGGTAGCCCTGGTCGAACTGCATGCCTTCGACCAGGTCGAGGGTGGTCTGCATGGACTTCGCCTCTTCCACCGTGATGACCCCGTCCTTGCCGACCTTGTCCATGGCGTCCGCGATCAGGTCGCCGATCGTCGTGTCGTAGTTCGCAGAAATCGTCGCGACCTGCGCGATTTCCTTCTTGTCTTTCACCTGCTTGGAGAGCTTCTTGAGCTGGGCGACCACTTCCTCGACCGCCTTGTCGATGCCGCGTTTGAGGGCCATCGGGTTCGCCCCGGCGGTCACGTTCTTCAGGCCCTCGCGAAAGATGGCCTCCGCGAGCACCGTGGCGGTCGTCGTCCCGTCCCCGGCGTTGTCGGAGGTCTTCTCCGCGACTTCCTTCACCAGCTGGGCCCCCAGATTCTCGTAGGGATCGGCCAGATCCACTTCCTTCGCCACGGTCACGCCGTCCTTCGTGATGGTCGGCGAGCCGAACTTTTTCTCGAGCACGACGTTGCGTCCCTTCGGACCCAGCGTCACCTTCACGGCCGCGGAGAGCTTGCGCACCCCATCGAGGATGCTTCGCCGCGCCTCTTCATCGAATAAGAGCTGCTTCGCCATTCCCGGTCCTCCTCATCGCCCGCTCGGACGCGCCGCGTTGCGCAGGCGTCCGCGGGATGGTTACTCGACAATCGCCAGCACGTCCTCTTCGCGAAGGATCAGGTAATCCTCGCCATCAAGCTGGACCTCCGTACCCGAATACTTGCCGTACAGGACGCGGTTGCCCTGCTTGATATCGAGCGCCTTGACCATCCCGTCCTCGAGCAGCCGGCCGGAGCCGACGGCGATCACCTTGCCCTCCTGCGGCTTTTCCTTCGCCGTGTCCGGGAGCACAAGGCCGCTCTTGGTCTTCTCGGCAGGTTCGAGTCTCTTCACCACCACCCGATCAGCAAGGGGCTTCAATGCCATCCATCCCTCCGGTTCGTGCAGCGCGATCCGTTGAGCCGACAATACAATCCTGATGGGGCCTACGGAAGGCGCTAGCAATCAGTTGCTACGAGTGCTAATTCTTCAATCAGTATAGCTCCGACATAGGCAATTTCAAGGTCTAAATATGGTTGAATATAACATATTAGAGGTATCAGGATACTAGATTCGATTGATTACTCGATATAGCTCATGCGTATAAATGAGATTTCAGGGTATCAGGAGCGCGCGGCGAGGAGACGGAGCCCCTCGAGCACGAGGTGTGGGCGCGTCAGATCGATGGAAGCGGCGTAGCGGGATACGAGTCTGGCGGATCCTCCGGCAGCGATGACGAGCGCGGATGGAGCGTACGCCCGCTTGAGACGTTCAACGAGCCCGTCCACCATGGCGGCGGATCCGTGGATCAGCCCCGATCTGATGCTTTCGCGGGTCGTGCGTCCGAGGAGCGCACGCGGGGCCTTGAGCGGGACCTCGGGCAACAGCGCCGTGTGCGCGGCGAGCGCCCGGCGGGAGAGGTCAAGGCCGGGCGCGATCAGGCCGCCCAGGTAGTCCCCGGGCGGCAGGACGACGTCGAACGTCACGGCCGTGCCGAAATCCACGATGACGCAGGCGCGATGGTATGCGGCCCAGGCGGCGAAGGCCCCCACGAGTCGGTCCTGCCCGACCTGGCCGGGGTCCGCGTACCGGTTGCGCAAGGGCACCTGCACGTCCCGCCCCACCACCAGGATCCGCCCTTGGATCAGCGTCTTGAGCGCGCCCGCCACGCCGGCTGTGGCGCGCGGCACGACGCTGCATACGAGCGCCCGGTCCGCGCGCCTCGGCAGGCCGAGCCGGGCGAAGCGCGCCGCCCATTGACGGGCGGAAGCCGACGGGTCCGTCGGCAGCGCGGCGCGGCGCACGAGGCGGCTCCCCTGAAACACGCCGACATCGACGTTGGTATTGCCGATGTCCACGGCCAGCACGCGAGACGCGCCCGCCTTCGGCGAGGCGTCGCCGGCCCGGGATGTTCCGTGAGCCGGCGCGCCAGCCTTCGGCGAGGCGTCGCCGGCCCGGGATGTTCCGTGAGCCGGCGCGCCAGCCTTCGGCGAGGCGTCGCCGGCCCGGGATGTTCCGTGAGCCGGCGCGCCAGCCTTCGGCGAGGCGTCGC
>Ga0214471_10001866_pt1 | contig 16651 bp, 9 predicted proteins | sample RVTome_5_FD_207665 | JGI IMG/M metagenome (GOLD analysis project Ga0214471, IMG submission 207665) | Soil microbial communities from uranium-contaminated site in the Upper Colorado River Basin, Wyoming, United States - RVT142D155 | ecosystem: Environmental > Terrestrial > Soil > Contaminated >... | reverse complement strand
GCTCATCCGACGGCCAACCGGCCGCCAGCGGCTAAATGTTCGCTGAGGTCGCCGTCAACGTGGCGGCCGTCGGCGGCACCTTCCACTACCGGCTACCCGACGACCCCCATCTGCCCCCGCTGCAACCCGGCCACCTGGTCACCGTGCCCTTCGCCGGACGCCGGGCCCAAGGCCTGATCGTCGAACTCAGCGACCACTCCCCGGTTGCCGAAACCAAGGCCATCGAAAGCCTGCTGGACGATGACCCCGTAGTGACCGCCAGCCAGATTGCGCTGGCGCACTGGCTGTCCGAGACCCATCTGACGCCGCTCGTCGAGTGCCTCACGTTGATGCTGCCGCCCGGGCTGAGCCAGCAGACCGACTCGCTCTTCGAATTGACGGCCGAACCGCCCAAAGAGCCAACCCGCACCGAGCAGCGCTTAATCGCCTTGCTGACGCGTCGCGGGCCGCTGCGCGGCCGCCAAATTGCCCGCTCTATGAGCCGGCAGAACTGGCGCAAGGCCGCCGACCGGCTGACTCGTGCCGGCGTGCTCTCGCGTCGGTCCGTCTTGCAGCCGCCCAACGTCAGCGCCCGCCGCGTCCGCACGGCCCGCCTGGCTGTGCCACCCGCCAAGGCACGGGCTGCCTTTGATCAAATCGGCCGCAGCCCGGCCACGCTGACGCGCCGCCGACGTATGCTTGAAGTCCTGATCGACGAAGGCGAACCGCTGGATGTTACCTGGCTCTATGCCGAGGCCGGCGGCCAACTCAGCGATCTCTACTACCTTGAGAAACTCGACCTGGTAGCTTTGGGTGAGGCCGAGGTCTGGCGCGACCCGCTCGAGCAGGCCGAGTTTGTCCCGCGCCAACCGCCCCGGCTGACCCCCGACCAGCGAGCGGCCTGGGGGGTCATCGACGCCCACCTGGCGCCGCAGGGGGATCCACGACCTATTCTGTTGCACGGTGTGACCGGGTCGGGCAAGACGGAGCTCTATCTGCAAGCCATGCAGGCAACCCTTGAGCGCGGCCGACAGGCGCTGTTGCTCGTACCGGAGATCGCCCTCACTCCGCAAACCGTTCGACGTGTACTGGCTCGCTTTCCCGGACGGGTCGGCTTGGTCCATTCGCAGCTGTCGGACGGCGAACGCTACGACACCTGGCGCAGAGCGCGCCTAGGTCAGCTCGACATCGTGATCGGTCCGCGCAGCGCTCTCTTCACGCCACTGCCCGACATCGGCCTGATCGTCCTCGATGAGTCGCACGACGAGTCCTACAAGGAAGAAGGCCGGGCGCCGCGCTACCACGCTCGCACGACGGCTATGGCCTACGCCGACATCCTGGAGGCGACCTGCCTCTTCGGCAGTGCCACCCCCGACCTGGTCACGCGTTACCAGGCAGAGCAAGGTCAACTGCGCTACCTGAGCTTGCCCCAGCGCATCCTCGGCCACCGGCAGCGGATTGAGCGCCAGGCCAGCCGGTTGGGTGTCGCCAGCCAATATCAACCCGCCGGTGACGAAGTCGAAACGATTGCTCTGCCTCCGGTGCGGATCGTCGACATGCGCCAGGAGCTGAAAGCCGGCAACCTGTCCCTGTTCAGTCGACCGCTGCAGGAGAAACTGGGCCAGGTTCTATCGGCCGGTCAGCAAGCGATCCTGTTCCTCAATCGACGCGGGGCCAGCACCTTTGTCTTCTGTCGCGACTGTGGCTGGGCGGCTCATTGTCCGCGCTGCGACCGGCCCCTGGCGCACCACCCCGGCCAGGACCTGCTGCGCTGTCACCACTGCGGTTACCAGCGACGGTCGCCGGCCGAGTGCCCTGAGTGCGGCTCCAGCCGGGTACGCCACTTCGGCGCCGGCACCCAGCGAGTCGAGCAGGACCTGGCGGCGCTCTTCCCCGGGGCCCAAACGCTGCGCTGGGATTCCGACACGACCCGGCAAGCCGGCGCGCATGAGGTCATCCTGGCCCACTTCCAAGCGCGTCGGGCGCAGGTGCTGATCGGCACCCAAATGGTGGCCAAGGGCCTGGATCTGCCGCTGGTCACGCTGGTGGGTGTGATTTCGGCAGACACTGCCCTCTACCTGCCCGACTTCCGGGCAAGCGAGCGCACCTTTCAGCTGCTAACCCAGGTGGCCGGCCGGGCCGGCCGCGGCCTGCTCGGCGGGCAGGTTGTTTTGCAGACCTATCAGCCGGACCACTATGCCATTCAGGCGGCCTCGACCCACGATTATGCGACCTTCTACCAGCAGGAGTTGGCCCAGCGAAAAGCGCTCGCCTACCCGCCCTTCATGCGCCTGGCCCGCCTGCTCTACCGCCACACTTCGGCCGAGTGGGCCGAAGCCGAAGCCGAACGTCTGGCGGCCATCTTGCGTGACCGGCTGACATCGGTCGGTCTGGCCGACTACCTGATTGGACCCGTTCCTTGCTTCTTCGAGCGCCTGCGCGGCGACTATCGCTGGCAGCTAGTTGTGCGCGCCCCAAACCCCGCCGAGCACCTGCCACCCGATCTACCCGAGGGTTGGACGCTGGACATCGATCCGGTGTCGCTATTGTGATAGGGATTGGGGATTGGGAATGTGAAAGGTGATACGTGATATGTGATACGGAAGAATGGTAAGTCCGGAGGAATGAATGCCCTTGCAGGTAGGCTGTGCCGGACCAGATACCGACCTGTAGGGGCGCATGGCAATGCGCCCTAGCGATCAGCATGGTCCAGATCGGACAAGTACGGCCGGCGTCATAGCACCGTCGTGCCAATCAGCCGCTAAGAAACCCTTCAGCCGATGGCCACCCTCCGTAGGGGCGCATGGCGGTTCGCACAGGCACAGTGCAGCCCAATTCATAGAACCCGATGTCGGCATCGTCCCAGCACAGGGCCGACCAGCACCTGACAGAACGAAGGGGCGCGCTTCGACAGGCTCAGCGCGCGGCGAGGAAATGTGGCGAAAGTCCAGGGATACGAGTGCAGGGATTACGCGATACGGGACAGGTACGACTGATACCCGATCCCGTTTCGCTTACCCTGTAGTTCCAACACGACTGGGGTGCTAGCGCCTCTTGCCCAGCGCCTGGCGCCGCTCATTCCGCGCCGAGAGCTGATCGCTGACCGTTGATCGCCTTGCTTAACGCGAGAAGACCACCACTCGCAGGACGTCCGGGGCACGGTATCTTAGCTTTGAGCGCCCGCCGACCCGCTCGAGGTCGGTATCGAAACGCTTCGTTTGCCAGAGGCTGTTAGCCGCCGCCGTCAATTGGCTGTGGTGATCTTCATCAACATCCTAGCGGCTGGCGGGCCGACCTGGTAGGGCCAAGTGTCACAACCGACAGGGGACAACTCTCCCTAGCCCCGATGGCTCAGGCTGGCCGCTCCGCCGGCTGGTACAAATTCTGGCGGATGGCCATCACCTGCCGGCGCAGGTTGTCATCGGTTTCGATCAAATCGCCGATCTTTTCACAGCCGTACATCACGGTTGTATGATCGCGGCCGCCGAGCGCCTTTCCAATCTGCGGCAGCGAGTCATCGGTTTCCTCACGGATCAGGAACATGGCCACCTGGCGCGGCAGCGCCACCTCGCGCGACCGATCCCTGCTCAACATCCGGTCTTCATCAACGCCGAATTGGTCGGCCACCAGACGGATAATCTGGTCCGCCGACAGACTCCCCTCCTTCGGCAAGAAGTCGGCCAGCGCCCGGTCGACGACATCCCGATCCAGTTCAACCCCACTTAAATCAGCATAGGCCAACACCCGGGTGAGGGCACCTTCGAGTTCACGAATATTGCTTTGGATTTGGTGCGCCACCACCTCAAGCAAGGCCGAATCGACCGTGCGGCCGGCCCGCTCGGCCTTGGAGCGTAGAATCATCAGCCGGGTCTCAAAATCCGGCGCCTGGACATCGGCCGTCATCCCCCATTCGAACCTTGAGCGCAGGCGTTCCTCGAGCGTGACCAGCGCCTTGGGCGGGCGGTCGGACGAGATCACAATTTGCTTCTCGTGGCTGTGCAAGGTGTTGAAAGTATGGAAAAACTCTTCCTGGGTCGACTCCTTGCCGGCGATGAATTGGATATCGTCGATCAGCAGCACATCGATATCGCGATAGCGTCCGCGGAAGGTGTCGGTGGTGTGCGACCGAATGGCGTTGATCATGTCGTTGGTGAACTCTTCCGACGACACATACAGCACCTGCAAACCCTGTTGGCAGCAGGCGTGGCCGATAGCGTGCAGCAAGTGGGTCTTGCCCAGACCAACCCCACCGTAGAGGAACAGCGGGTTGTAAGCTTTGGCCGGGCTCTCGGCCACCGCCAGCGCCGCGGCATGCGCCAACCGATTGCTTGGCCCGACAACGAAGTTGTCGAAGGTGTAGCGGGCGCTCATGTCCCACTTGGGCGCCGAGGCGGGCAATAACTCCCTGGATCCCATCGAGCTTGACGGGCCAGCGAGCGGCGCGGCCGGCTGACCATTCTCCGGGTGACGCTCTCCCTGCCATACAACAAAGCGCACTTCGACCGTCCGGCCAACAATCCCGGTTAGCGTGCGCTTGACCGACGCCAGCAGCCGGTCCTGCAGCCAATCACGTGCATAGGCGTTGCGCACTCCAATGACAAAAGCCCCATCCTCATATGCCAGCAATTCCGCATCGCGCACCCACGTGTCAAACGCCGCCCGGGGCAGTTCGAGCTGAAGTTGCCCGAGCGCCGCTTGCCACTGTCGCTCTGCGTTCATGCCCACCTCCGAGGATGCGCCATAGTTCCAAGGCGCCTTCAGCCTGGTCGCCTGCTATCGAGTGCGTTAGTTCTTGGCACGCGCAGTTCCGCGCCATGGGTGGGGGCGGTCAACCGGCCGAGGGGGCCGGTTGCGTACTTCGTCGGTCCATCACCCTTCCGGCTCGGCGGGACCGATCTTGCCTCCCGGAACAACGAGTTCATCATAGCCTAGCGGACCGTGCTGGACAATACGCTAGGCATCCGACAATCTAAAAAGATGCCAAGATTTAAGGCGATCCAATGTTAAAGAGAATACGGCACCACTCGACGGCTTGGCCTAGCTGTCTCATCTGATGGTCCCGCCCTCAGACGCCGTATCTTGGGCCTTGACGCGACCATTGCCAACATATAGCCATCACCGGCCTCGACCGCTTGCCACATCATTGGCTTGGGCCCAGCTTAAAGAAAAACTCCCGAGCCACACCGACCGGATGGTCAGTCCTAGATGCCGGCGGTGGGCTTGGAGTTGGCCACTTTCTTTAACATTGTGAAGTTTGCCGGCAACGGGGTCCCGGCTTCAGCTGCCGGTGGACAAGTCCGCCTTAAAAGCGGCCTCGAGCGCGGCTGTCACCGACCGTGCCGGCGTGACCTTGAGCCCGGCGGGCCAGGCGTCATGGCCCCGGACGCTCGCCGCCACAATCGCCTGTCGGAAGCCAAGCTTGGCGGCCTCGGTCAGCCGGGCCGGCAGTTGGGGGACGCTGCGCAGCTCGCCGGACAATCCAACCTCGCCCACCAGGACCATATCGGCCGGCAGCGGTCGATCACGCACCGACGAAGCCAACGCCGCCGCCAGCGCCAAATCAGCGGCTGGCTCGCTCACCTGCAGTCCGCCGACCACATTGGCGAACACGTCCTGGTCGGACAGCGACAGCCCGACCCGGCGGGTCAGGACGGCGATGATCAAGAGCAGCCGGTTATAGTCCAGACCATTGGCCGTGCGCCGAGGGTTGCCGAAGCTGGTCGAGCTGGTCAGCCCCTGCACTTCGACAAGCAGTGGCCGCGTGCCCTCCATCGTTACCGCCACGGCCGAGCCCGGCGACTTGACGACGCGCTCGGCCAAAAAGGCCTCCGACGGATTGGGGACCTGCTCCATACCGCTCGATCCCATCTCAAACACGCCGACCTCGGTCGTTGGGCCGAAGCGGTTCTTGACCGAACGCAGCAACCGATAGGCGTGAAAACGGTCGCCCTCAAGATACAGCACCGTATCGACAATGTGCTCCAGCACCCGCGGGCCTGCAATCGTGCCCTCTTTGGTTACATGCCCAACCAGAAACAGGGCGACGTCGGCCGCTTTGGCCAGCGTTTGCAGGCGGCTGGCGCATTCGCGCACCTGGGACACCGAGCCAGCGGCCGACTCGAGATCGGCCGAGTGCAGCGTTTGGATCGAATCAATCACCGCCAGCCTCGGCGAAAGCGACTGTAAGTGCTGCTCGATCGCCTCCAGACTGGTTTCGGTCAGAAGATACAACTCATCCGGCAGGGCCGCCTCGCCCATCAGACGCAGCGCACGGGCCTTCATTTGGGGTTCCGATTCCTCGCCGGACACGTACAGCACCCGGCCGCCGTCCGCCATGACCAACGCCGTCTGCAGAAGCAGCGTGGATTTGCCGATCCCGGGATCGCCACCGACCAGCACGACCGAGCCCGGCACAACCCCACCCCCAAGCACGCGGGCGAATTCTTCGATCGGCAGTGGCCAGCGGGCTTCGGCGTCGCCAGTGATGTCCCGCAGGCGCTGGGGTTGTGAGTCGACGCGCACACCCCGGCGACCGCCACCCTCTCGTCCGCCGCGCTCGACCTCCTCCACCATGCTGTTCCACGAATCGCATTGGGGACAACGGCCCATCGGCTTGGGCGCCTTGCGCCCGCATTCCTGGCATACGTAAACGGTCTTGGTCTTGACCACGATTCCTCCGCCGGCCATTATAGAACCGGACGATCCACGAGCGCGCAATAGGACCTGCACTTTGCGCGTGAAAGCGTGTAGGGACGTTGTATACAACGTCCCTACAGTGGTCCGGAAAAGAACGGGGCCGTCTCTTCGAGACGGCCCGTCTTCTTTCCTTCGCCGACCAGTTGGGTCAGCCGGCCGGGATCGCCTGTTGTGGCTCTTCGTCGGGCTCCGCCGCGGCTTCATCCTTGCGCAGCACCAACTCGTCGCCGTCGGCGTCGATCAAAATCCGATCGCCGGGTTCGAAGCGGGAGGCCAACAAGGCATCTGACAGCCGGTCCTCAATCTCTCGCTGAATGACTCGCTTGAGCGGGCGGGCGCCCATTTCGGGATCGTAACCCGCGTCGGCCAGCACGCGTTTGGCGGCATCCGTTAGCCGGATGTCGAGGTCCTGGTCGGTCAGGCGGGCGGCCACCTTGGCGATCTCAAGATCGACGATCGACACAATTTGGCCCTTGGTCAGCGCATGGAACACAATGATGGCGTCCACCCTGTTGATAAACTCCGGCCGGAACACCTTGCGCAGCGCATCCATCAGCTTGCGCCGCATTTCCGAGTAGCCGATCTCCTCGCCATCATCGGCTTGCTTCAAGTTGAAACCGATGCTGGTCTGGCGTTGGATCAGTTCGGCACCTATGTTGGACGTCATGACCACGATCGCATTGCGGAAATCAACCCGCCGGCCGCGGGCATCGGTCAGCTGCCCCTCTTCCATGATCTGCAGGAGCATGTTGTGCGCTTCCGGATGGGCCTTCTCAATTTCGTCGAAAACCACGATCGAGTACGGCCGGCGCCGGATGGCTTCGGTCAACTGCCCGGCCTCTTCGTAGCCGACATAGCCGGGGGGCGCGCCGACCAGGCGGCTGATGTTGTGCCGTTCCATGAACTCCGACATGTCGATCTGGACCAGGGCATCTTCGGAGCCGAAGATGAACTCGGCCAGGGCCTTGGTCAACTCGGTCTTGCCGACGCCGGTTGGGCCCAAGAAAATAAATGACCCGATCGGCCGGTGGGGGTCTTTCAAGCCGGCCCGCGAGCGGCGCACGGCCTTGGAGATGGCCTCGATGGCCTCGTCCTGACCGACAATGCGTTCGTGCAGCGCCTGCTCCATTTCGAGCAGACGCGCGGACTCTTCGTGGGCAATCTGCATGACCGGTACGCCGGTCCACATCGAAACGACCTCGGCAATATCCTCGGCCACCAGTTCGCTGCGCTTGTCCGTATCGGACCAGCCGCCACGCAGCCCCTCAAGTTGTTCTTCGAGGCCGGCCTGGCGGTCCATCAGCTCCTGAGCGTCGTCATAACGAGCCTCATCCATCGCCTGCTGGTGCGCCTCGCGGGTTTCGCGCAGCTTGCTGATCATGGTGCGCATCGTCTTGGCCTCAGGGCTCTTGTACATGCGCACCCGCGAAGCCGACTCGTCAATCAAATCGATCGCCTTATCTGGCAGGAAGCGCTCGGTAACGTAGCGCGCCGAAAGTGTGGCCGCCGCCTCGATCGCCTCGTCCGTAATCTTGAGGTTGTGGTGCTCCTCGTAAGGTCGCTTGACGCCGCGCAGGATGCTGATGGTTTCTTCAATCGAAGGCTCTTCGACCATCACCGGTTGGAAGCGGCGTTCGAGGGCGGCATCGCTCTCGATGTACTTGCGGTACTCATCCATTGTCGTGGCGCCGATCACCTGCAATTCACCGCGCGACAACGCCGGCTTGAGGATGTTGGCGGCATCGACCGATGACCCGGCCGAGCCAGCCCCGACCAGCATGTGGACCTCGTCGATAAACAGGATGGCAGTCGTCGCCTTGAGCTCTTCGATGACCCGCTTGAGGCGCTCTTCGAACTGGCCCCGGTACATCGTGCCGGCGACCAGTGATCCGACATCCAACTGCAGGACACGTTTGTCCAGCAATGGGTCCGGGATCTCACTGGCCACAATCCGCTGAGCCAATCCCTCGACGATGGCCGTCTTGCCGACGCCGGGCTCCCCGATGAGAGCCGGATTGTTCTTGGTGCGGCGGGCCAGGATCTGGATGACCCGCTCGATCTCGGTCTCGCGACCAATCACAGGATCGAGCTTGCCTTCGCCCGCCAGATCCGTCAGGTCGGTCGCCAATTGGTCCAGCAAGGGGGTCTTGGCTTCCGACTTGCTGCTGCCGCGGCTGCGCCGGCTTGGCTGCGACGACCGCCGGCTCGGGCTCTCCTGCAGGATGCGCCGGGTTTGGCGCCGAATTTGTTCGGGGGTCACGCCCAAGCGGCGCAGTACATCCAGGCCCACGCCTTCATCCTGCCGCACCATGCCCAGCAGCAGGTGCTCCGTGCCGATGTAATGATGGCCCATACGGCGGGCCTCTTCGATGGCCAGCTGGAGCACTTGCTCGGTACCGGGTGCCAGCTCAATGCGGCCGCCGGCGTGACGGCCGATACCCGAAAGCCGCTCGACCATCTCCTTAACCCGTGCCGGGTCGAGACCCAGCTCACGCAGGACCCTGCCGGCGACGCCACCTTCCTCGCGAATCAGCCCGAGCAGCAAGTGCTCGGTGCCGATGTAGTTGTGGTGCATGCGCTCAGCTTCTTCGTGTGCCAAGCTGAGAACACGCCTTGCTCGCTGAGTAAAGCGCTGCATCTTGTCGTCGGCCACTTGGGAAACCTCCACCAACAGTGCCTGCGGTCGCAGCTAAACGACCAACTTGGTCATGATTCTACCAAAGGTCGTCTTTCGCCTAGGTTAACGTGTTGTTAGCGTGGGTGCAGGGGTACCTAGGGTGGATACGGTCCGGAAAGCAAACCGGGCGGACCTTTGGGTTCGCCCGGCAGCCAGCAGAGTCGAGTCTAGTCCTCGTCGCCCCCGCCAGGATCCTCGGCCTCGAGTTCGGCGTCGAAGTCCACGACCTCGGCCTCGGCCTCGACTTCAACTTCCACCTCAGCCTCGGACGCGGCTTCGGCCCCAGGCTCCAGGTCTTCCATTGCCGATTCCCAGTCCTTCTCGGCGAATTCCTGGGAGTCAACCTTGCTCAGGCTCAGGCCAATGCGCCGGCGGTCAGGCTCGACATTGATCACCCGCAGCGTCAACGTTTCGCCTTCGCTGACCACTTCGCGCGGATGCTCGATGCGGTGGTTGGCCAGCTCGGAGATGTGGATCAAGCCCTCGACTTCGTAGTCATCGGTCTCGGCCAGACGGGCGAAAGCGCCAAACTTGGTCAGTTTGGTGATCATGCCTTCGACCAGCATTCCTTCCTTAAACCTGGCCGCGATTTCATCCCACGGATCGGCTTCCAGCTCGCGCAAGGATAGGCTGATGCGCTTGCGCTCCAGGTCCAGATCAAGAACCTTCACCTGGACCTCCTGGCCAACCTCCAGGATGTCGCTGGGGTGGTTAACCCGCTTCCAGGACAACTCGGAGGTGTGGACCAGACCATCGGCCCCGCCGATATCGACAAAGGCACCAAAGTCAGCCAGGCTGATCACGTGACCGGTGCGGATTTCGCCCGGCTTCAATTCTTCGATCAGCCGCTCTTTGAGCATGTCGCGGGCCTCGCGCGCCGCTTCCCGCTCGGACAGGATCAGCCGGTTGCGGCGCCGATCGACTTCGATCACCTTAACGACAATCGGTTCGGTGACCATTTCCCCCCAGCGCTCCTCGGGGGTTTCGCCGCCAGCCCGACGCCGGCGGGAAAGGCTGACTTGCGACGCCGGCACGAAGCCGCGCAGCCGCCCAACCTTGACGATCAGTCCGCCCTTATTGAATCCGTCGACCTCCCCCTCGTAGTTCTCTTCCGACTTGAGCAATTCTTCGGCCAGCTCCCAGTCCTTCTCTTCCTCGGCCTTAAGCAGCGACAAGGTGATGACGCCGTCGCGCTCGCCGGTCCGGACGACGTAGACCGTGATCTCGTCGCCGACCTTGAGTGCGGCGCGGGCTTCGGCTGGCATCTGATCGAGTTCGTTGCTGGCGACCATCCCTTCGGATTTGGCCCCGATGTCGACCAGCATGTCGTTCTCGCCCAAGCGGGCGATTACACCCTTGCGAATCTCGCCCCGACGCGGCGTTTCGACGTCATAGGCTTCGCTCTCCAGGAGCAGAAGCATCGGGTGCACCGCCTCGGCGCCATTCTCGGCGGCTGGATTCTCCTGGCTTACCTTTTCTTCACTCTCGAACATAGACTGGGCACGCTCCATTTCAGAAGATTGCAGCATTATAACGGTCGGACCAGCCTTCGGCAACACGCCTTGCCACGACCTGCCATCGCCAAAACTCGCTTCCGGTATAATGCGCCCCGACCATGATGCGAAGCGTATTTCCCTTCACGGCGATCGTTGGCCAGGAGCGGATGCGGCGTGCATTGATCTTGAACGCCATCAATCCGCGCATCGGCGGCGTGCTGATCCGCGGCGAGCGCGGCACGGCCAAATCGACGGCCGCCCGCGCCCTGGCCGAACTGCTGCCACAGGTGCCGGTTGTCGCTGACTGCCGCTTTGGCTGCGATCCCAACGAACCTTCCAGCTACTGCACCGAGTGCCGCGAGCGGGTTCGCCGGGGCGAGAAGCTTCCCGTCGAAATGCGGCCGACCTCGTTTGTTGACCTGCCGGTCTCGGCCACCGAAGACCGAGTGGTCGGCACGCTCGATATCGAGCGGGCTATTAAGGAAGGCGAACGTCACTTCGAGCCGGGCGTGTTGGCAGCAGCCAACCGGGGCCTGCTCTACATCGACGAGGTCAATCTGCTTGACGATCACGTCGTTGACGTGCTGCTCGACTCGGCGGCGCTGGGCATGAACATCGTCGAGCGCGAAGGAATCTCGTTCTCCCATCCCGCACGCTATATCCTGGTCGGCACCATGAACCCCGAAGAGGGCGACTTGCGGCCCCAGTTGCTCGACCGTTTCGCCCTGTCGGTTGAAATCCGCGGCCTTTCCCGTCCGGAAGACCGGGTCGCCATTATGCAGCGCAACCTGGAGTTCGAATCGGACTCGGAGGCCTTCCGTGCCCGGTGGCTGCCCCAGGAGCAGCAGTTGTCGCAGGAGATTGCCAACGCCCGCCAACTGCTCGACTCGGTGCAGTACCGCGACCAGGACCTACTTTCGATCGCTGCGCTGACCGCTTCCCTGCAAGTCGACGGCCACCGCGCCGACCTGGTGATCCTCAAGGCGGCCCGGGCTCATGCCGCCTACGAAGGCCGTCATCGCATCAGCCAGCGCGACATTGCCCTGGCGGCCGAACTGGCGCTCCCGCACCGCCTGCGCCGCGGCCCGTTCCAACAGACCGAAGTCACCTTCAATGAGCTGCAGGAACGTATCGATCAGATCCAGTCGCAGAACAGCGACCAGGAACCGCAGGCGAACCAAGCCGCCGGCGCGGAAGGCGAGACCGGCGCAAAAAAAAAGACCAGCCTGAGGGCGGCCGCGGCGAAGTAGCCCCCGATAGTCCCGACCTGGGCCGCAGCCAGCCCACCCGCCAATCGGCCGGTGAATCGCTCGACGCCGAATGGTGGGAGGGCGGCGAGCAGGTCAAGGTCGGCGAAGCGTTCGAACCCCGTCCTCTGTACAACCCACTCGACCGCATGACCCGCCGCCAGAGCGGCCGCCGCACGCGCACCCGCACCGACCGCAAGCGCGGACGGTACATCCTATCGCGCCCGGCCAGCGGCCGCACCGATGACCTGGCGTTTGACGCCACTCTGCGGGCGGCTGCTCCCTTCCAACAACGCCGCGCCGCAGAGATGGGCGACAAGGCCGTTGCTATCCACCGCTCGGATTTACAGCGCAAGGTGCGGATGCGCAAAGCAGCCAACCTGATCTTGTTCGTTGTCGACGCTTCCTGGTCGATGGCGGTCGCCGAGCGAATGTCGGCCACCAAGGGCGCCATTCTGTCTCTGTTGACCGACGCCTACCAACGCCGCGACCGGGTTGGCCTGATCGTCTTCCAGAAGGACCGGGCCGTGACCGTGCTGCCGCCGACCAACTCTGTCGAACTGGCCCGCAAGGCACTGCAAGACATACCGGTTGGCGGCAAGACGCCGCTCTCGGCCGGGCTCAATCTGGCTTATGAACTGCTGCGGCAGCAGCAAACGCTGTATCCGGACGTGATGCCGCTGCTGATCCTGCTGACGGACGGGGCCGGAAATGTATCGATGGGGGATCTGCCGCCGCAGGAGGAAGCCCATACCATCGCCTATCAAATCGAGTCCGCCTCGATCCGTTCGGTGGTGATCAATATGGAACACGCTGCCTTCGACCAGGGCCTTGCCCGCCGGCTGGCCGACAGCCTGGGCGCCCCCTGCTACACCCTCAACGAACTCAAGGCAGAAAGCCTGTATCAGGCCGTCCGCCGCGAGATCGAAAGCGCTGCTTGAGGGAACCACAAAGGCGCAAAGCTCAGCAAGCGGGAAGGTGGCAACACAAAGAAGAGCTGTTAACTCTCAGAAGTTGGGAGGGTGCTGATAGCTGAGAGCTGATTGCCGAGAAATGGTTTCCTTAGTGTTCCTAATCGGTTCCTTTGTACCCTTCGAGCCTTTGTGGCTACCTTAGCCAGCGCCATCCGCTGCTTGTTTTCGCTTCAACCGGGCAAGCCTGTGCTCCACCTCGGCCCACTGCTGCTGCCGGCGCCAATCCTCTTCCCAGTGCGTCAGGCTGACGAGCGCTTCCTTCGCCCAGTGGGTGGCTTGCTCCAGATCCTTCGTCCGCCACTCGAAATACTTGGCCAACTCAATGCACGGTCGCGGGTCGTGGCGGTCGGACTTGTGCCAAGTCCGCCATGTTTCAAGCGCCTCATCGAACTGGCCGCCTGCCTTCAATTGGAAGGACAAAAGGCGCAGCGCCTCGCTGTGAACCTCATCCGCCCGTTCGGCGCGCGTCGCCGCCCGGTAGGCCGTCAACGCCCGCCCTGCCCGGCCGGCCCGCGCATGCCAGCGGGCCACACCCAAGGCCTCCGAAGCCGTCAGCCGTTCCGGATCGGGCGGCTGGTGTCGCGCCAGCACCTCATGCGCCAGCCCAACCAACGACAGGATATCGATTTCATTGTGGTACACCACCCGCGCCAACGGCGAAGCATCACCGGTCCGCAAGTAATCCAGGTACATGCCAGGGATTTCGGCGCCCGGGACATCAGCTTCTGAGCGTGCGATGCCCAGCACATGCTGTTCGATGGTCGACAAGGCGCAGTTTGGCAATTGGCGCCGCCACAGACGCCGCGCCGGCGGCAGCAAGTCCAAGTGGGGCCAGCCCGTCAACGCCCAGCGCCGGCGCAGACCGATCACATAGCGGTTTTCCAACAGCGGTAGATCAAATGACCGGCCGTTGAAAGTGACAAAGCCAGCCGCCGCCTCCAGGTCATTCCGCAACGCTTCCAGCATGCCCTCTTCTTCAACCGGATCGCGCAAGAAGTACTGACGCAGCACAAAACTGTCGTCGACAAAGCGTCCGACCCCCACGAGGAAGATCAGGGTGCCGGCTCCGCCAGCCAGGCCTGTTGTTTCCGTGTCGAGGAAAGCCAATTGACCGACTGGCACTCCGGCCAGGCCCGGGCTGCCAGCCACTTGCGCCGCCAGCTCGGGCGACTGATTGAAGGCCAACACATCGGCCAGCCGCCCTCTGCCGTGCTCGAAATCGATCGGAAACCGGCGCTCGACCCGGTAGGCGGGGCCCATGTCGGTTTCTATGAGGACCCCGCCATCAAAGGCGAGCTGGCGCTCGGCCTGGCGTGGCGGCTGGCTGCTGGCCGCCGCGGAACGCCGCCGGCCCAAGCGGGTCAGGCGGCGGCGTAGGTCCTGGCGAGCGTCGCTGTCCATCAAGCTACCTGCGTTCCATCTCCGGCTGGCGGACGGGCGGCTTAGCCGCGGCCGGCCGGCAGCACAACAGTGAAGGTCGTACCCTCCCCTAGCTTTGATTCTACCCAGATGCGCCCATCGTGATGATCGACGATCGACTTGACGATCGAAAGCCCCAGGCCTGTCCCGGGGGAGTCCTTGGCCACATTGCTGCCGCGATAGAACTTGTCGAACAGGTAGGGCTGGTCGGCTGGAGGGATGCCTGGGCCGCTGTCGGTCACCCGCAGGATGACCTGGTGATCCTCGGATTCGGCCTCGATTTCAACTCGCCCGCCGGCCGGCGTGTACTTGATTGCATTCTCCAGCAGATTACCGATCATCTGGCGCAGCCGAATCGGATCCCCCGAGACCAACGGCAATCCGTCTGGCAGCCTGGCTTCCAGCTCGACGTCCTTGGTCTCGGCTGACGTGCGCAGCCCTTCGACTGCGTAGCGGGCCAGGACGGAGATTGGCGTGCTCTCCTGGGTTGTATCGACGCCGGACTCGATGCGGCCCAGGTCGAGCAGGTCGCTGACCAGGTCGGTGATGTGCTGCACGCTGATCTGCACCCGGCGAATGAAATCGCGCTGTTGATCATTAATCTCGCCGGCCCGCTCGATCAGCTCGACATACCCCAGGATGGCGGTCAGCGGCGAGCGCAAGTCGTGGGAGACCGTCGTGACGAACTCCGACTTGATGCGGTCGAGCTCCTTCAAGTGGGTGACGTCATTGAGCACGATCGCCTGGCCTACCCCCTCGATCGCCGTCCGTTGAGCGTTGAAGATCCGGCCATCGGTCGCTTCAATTTCCTCGCGGCGCACACCATCGCCCGCCGTGCGCAGCAACTCGAGCAGCCGGGGGTCGTCGATGGCTTCGACGACGGAGCGGCCCAGCAGCGCGCCGCCGTTAACGGCAAATGCCTTCTGGGCAGCTTCATTCATCAAGAGCAGCCGGTTCTCCGGATCGACGACGATCACGCCGTTCTCGGTCTGGCGCAGGATCGTCTCCAGCTTGCGCCGCTCGGCCTCGCTGCGGTGGAACAAGCGGGCATTCTCGATGGCGATGGCCGCGTAATCGGCCATCGCTCGCAGCACGGTCAAGTCCTCCTGGCTGAAGTTGTGGCCGACCTTGCGGTTGTCCACCCCCAGCACGCCGATAATGTGGCCGCGCACCGACAGCGGCACGTAAATCAAGGAATGCACAAGGTATGAGGTCTTGATCTTCTTGGGCGAGTTATCGTCGATCACTACCGGTTCGCCTGAGGCCAGCACCTGGCCAGCCAGCGAATCCTGCGTCTGCAGACGGAAGGTGCGGGCGAACTCCTCGTCGAAATTCTTGGATGCCCGCATGTAGAGCTGGCCGCTGTCTTCGTCGACAAGCAGCAGGCTGCCCTCCTCGGCCCCCGTCAGCCGCACGGCCGCATCGACCACCGAAGTCAGCACCTCGTCAACCTCCAGCATCGCCGTCACCGTGCGGCCGATGCCGGCCAGCGTCTCCAACTCATCCAGGCGCCGCTTGAGACTGCGGGCCCCGTCCTCGAGATCGGCCTTGGTCGACATCAACTGAGCCATGCGCTGGCTCTCGGCCAGCGCCCGGCCGACGGCAGCCAGCAGCTGCTCGGCCTCGAACGGTTTGGTCAGGTAGTCGCACACCCCGGCCCGAATGGCCTCCAGCATCAGGCCTTCACTGCTCTCGCCCGTAATCAAGATCACCGGCACTGGATACTCGGCCCGCAACCGCCGTGTCAGTTCGGTGCCCGTCAGGTTGGGCATTTGCTGATCGCTGATCACGACCGCCGGCCGCAGCTCAAGGGCCAGCGTCAACGCCGACATGCCGTCGCCAACCGACCGCACCCGGTAACCGGCCGGAACGAGCACACGCTCTTCCAGGTACTGGCGAACTTCGCGATTATCTTCTGCGACGAGGATGAGTGGTTCGGTCATCGGTCGGGAATTGGCGACTGCCGGCGTGAGCCGGAACGGTCGCCGTCAGCCGGCGGTCCTAGCCGGCTTCATCGCCGCTGCGGCCATCGGCACCTGGGGGGATTGGCCGGCCTTCCTTGGGCACAGGCGGTGCCAGCGACTCGGCGACCCCCGCCAGTTCGGCGGCCACGGATTGCAAGTCCGAACGAACGCCACGGTCGCTGGAGGCAGCCGCCAGGTG
>Ga0214471_10001864_pt1 | contig 16652 bp, 11 predicted proteins | sample RVTome_5_FD_207665 | JGI IMG/M metagenome (GOLD analysis project Ga0214471, IMG submission 207665) | Soil microbial communities from uranium-contaminated site in the Upper Colorado River Basin, Wyoming, United States - RVT142D155 | ecosystem: Environmental > Terrestrial > Soil > Contaminated >... | reverse complement strand
CGGTCGGCGCGCGCTCCGACGAGAGCGATCTCCTGGCGCGCCAGCTGGTCGAGGCCGAGCGCGGAGAGTCGCTCTGCGCGCGCGAGCGCCGGGCTCGCCGGCCAGCGCTCGCGCTCGCTCGGCGCGATGGCGATCGTCTGCGTCGCGCCGGCCAGCCTCAGCGCGGCCTGGCGCGCGTAGAAGTCGGCGATGTTGGTCGCCAGCAGCTCGAGGTAGAGGCGACGCGCCCCTTGCGCGTCGCCGCGTCGCTCGCTCGCTCGCGCCGTCCAGTAACGGCCGCCGCGCGCCGCCGACGAGCGCGGATAGAGCTCTGTCAAGTCGCTCCACAGCGCGATGGCGCGCTCGGCGTCGCCACGCACGTACGCCGCCCAGCCGAGTTCCCAGAGCCGCTGTGCGCCGGCGGTCGACTCGGGGCGCAGGGCGACGAGCTGGCGCAGGGCGGCGACGGCCTCCGGGAAGCGCGCGTCGCCGAGGTAGTCGGCGGCGAGCCGCTCGAGGGCACGCGCCGCGAGCTCGCCCGCGGAGTCGTGCCGCGCCACCGCCAAGAGGTGCTCGCGCTCGAGTCGCCGGTAGCGCTCCGCCTGCGCGGCGTCGAGCGTCCGGCCGGGCCGCGGCTCGCGCGCCTCGCCGGCGGCGCGCGCGCGCTCCCACTCGAGCTCGGCGCGCTCGTCGGCCGTGACCGCGAGCGGCCCGGCGAGCGCCAGGTAGGCGTCGGCGCCGCGGTGGGCCGCGGTGAGCGCGCGCGCCTCGAGCATCCGCCAGCGCAGGTCCCGCCGCTCGGGCGGCACGGCGGCGAGCGTCGTCAACGCGCCCGCCGGCAGGTCGACCTCGACGAGCGCCGCGGCGCGCTCGACGAGCTCGGCGGGCGCGAGCCAGAGCCGCCAATCGGAGGCCGCCGCACGGCGTGCGGCGACCTCGTCGACGACATGCAGCGTCGAGGCCTCGAGCGGCGCCAGGACGAGAAGATGGCGGGCGGTCTCGGCGAGCAGCGCGGAATCGCCGCGCTCGCGGGCGAGCCGCCAGGCGATCTTCTCGAGCTCGATACGCTCGGCCCTGGGCAGCCGCTCGGCGCGGGCCGCGGCGATCTGGGCGCGCGCCGCCGCGGTATCGCCGGCGATGAGGCTGAGCTCGGCCCGCCGCACGACGGCGCGCGGGACGAGCGGTGAGGCGGGCTCGGCGGCGAGCAGCTCGTCGAGCGCTGCGCGTGCCGCCGTCGTCTCGCCGCCCGCGGCGCGCACCTCGGCGAGCGCCCAGAGCCGCCAGTCGCTCAGCTCGCCCGGCGCGCCGTCGCCGCGCGCGAGCAGCTCGGCGGCGGCCGCGGTCTCGCCGTGGCTCCAGGCGAGCAGTCCGAGCACCGTGAGGGCGGTGGCGGTCTCGTCGGCGCTCGCCGGCGGCGCGGTCCACGCCGCGAGCTCGCGGCGGGCCGCGGCCAGGCCCTCGCGCCGGCTCGCCTCGGCGGCGGCGGCGAGCGCGAGATCGAGCGAGACCGCAGCCGCCGGGAGCGCGGCGAGGGCGCCGGTGAGCGCGAGCGCCGCCGCGACGCCCGCCGCGGCGCGGCGTCGCGGGGATCTCGGGCGCTCTCGTCGGCAGCTCATGCGCGCATCAGATGCCGAGGACGCGCGGATCGCCGCCGGCGAGGCTGCGCACGAGCTCCTGCTGGAAGTAGTCGACTTCGTTGCGCACCGCCGCGTCGACGCGCTCGTCGTAGATCTGCCGCGAGCGATCGATGTCTTCGCGCAAGCGGTGATAGAGGTCGCGGTTGCGTCGACCCTCGAGCACCTGCTCCTCGTTGTAGAGGCGGATCTCGGAGATGAGCAGCCGCGCCAGCCGCTTCGCCTCATCGTGCGCCGGCTCGCTCGACGAGCGGCCGGCGCGCCCGGCGAGGAAGGCGAGCCCCGGCCCCGAGACGTCGGGCGGCGGGGCGACCTCGGTCGAGCGTCCGAAGCGCGACCCGGTGCGGTCCATCGGGTGCTCCTCGGCGCTCGGCGCGGCCGGTGGAGCCGAGCTCCAGGTCGGCGGCGCCGGGGGCGGGGGCGACGCCGGGACCTCCGGAATCGGTGGCCGGCGCAGCGAGAGGTGGGTCGCCTCCTCGCTCGCTTCGGCCGCGGCGTCGGGTGGCGGCGCCGCGATCTCTTGCGTCCCGGCGGGGCTCGCGGGCAGGGCGGCCGCTTCGACGACGGGATACGGCGCCGTCGTCTCCGCGGCGGGCGCCGCGAGCGATTCGAATGCCGGCAGCGCCATGCGCACGGTGCCGAGGAGGTCCTCCCGCGGCGCCTCGATGTCGGCCGCGGGCGCGGGCGCCGGCTCGGGCTCCGCCTCCCACCCGGGCGCCGGGGGCGCCGCGGGCAGAGCCTCGAACGCGGCGGTCTCGGCGACCGGCTCGGCCTCCGCCGCGTCGGCGGGGGCGGGCTCCCAGAGCGCCGCCTCCGCGGCCTCGTCGGGCAGCGGCGCAGCGCTCTCGAGCTCGAACTCGGGCTGCGGCTCGCGCGCCAGGTCGCGCTCGGCGGCGCTCTCGGGCGGCGCGACCTCGCCGACGGCGCCGGCGTGCTCTGAGATCTCGACGTACGTCGCCGCGCCCGCCGGGAGCTCGGCCGTCGTTTCGGCGAACGCCGCCGCGGGCGAGCCGGCGAGCGGCTCTTCGGCGCTCGCGGGCTCCTCCGCCTGCCAGAGCTCCGCTCCGAGATCCTCCTCCGCGCCCTCGACCGGGGGCTGGGCCGCGACCTCGGCGCTCGCCTCCGCGACGGGGGCCGGCGCGAGGACGGTCCACAGCGGCAGGGGCTCGCCGGGGGCCTCGGCGCCCTCCCAGAGCGTCGGCGAGTAGGCTCGATCCGAGAGCGCCTGCAGCTCGAGCCGCTGACCGGCGGCGTGGACGAGGATCTGCAGCGGCGCGAGCTCGAGCTCGCCCTCGGCGCGGTCGGCCCACACCAGCGCCGCGATGCGGTCGCGCAAGACCATGGGCACGACGACGGCGTCGCCGCCGGCGGCGACGCCGAAGCGCTCGAGTACCTCGCCCGCCGCCTCGGCGTCGAGGCGCAGGCAGCCGCGCGAGGCGAGCAGGCGCTCGCGCAGCGTCGTGTCCCACTCGAGCTCGCGGCCGGCGAGCGACTCCTCGCCGAAGCCGCGGTCACCCCAGCCGGCGAGGCCCTGGTCGCGCGCCAGCACGAGCGCTACCCGATCGGCCCAACCGCGCGCGCCGTCGAGGAGGGCGTCGAGCGCCTCGGCTTGCGAGCCGGCGAGGTCGAGCGCGCGCAGCGCCGCGGCCAGCCGAGCGAGCGCGTCGCGCGCGGCCTCCTGCTTGGGGACGAGGTCGAGGCTCGCGACGTCGCTCGCGGCGAGCCAGTCGGCGGCCGCGGGGGCCGGGACGTCGGCGAGGCCGCCGAGCCAGCGCTCGCTCTCGCGCCGCAGCTGCGCCTCGACGGCGCGACGGAACTCGGCGATGGCCTCGGCGAAACGGCTCGCCAGCCGGCTCTCGAGGTCCGCGAGGTGGGGGGGTAGCGCCATGCCGGATTCCTCCTCGAACGCGTTGCGCAACGAGCTTCGCGAATCGATGATTATCCGGTCACCACCCCCCGGCGTCAAGGCGCGGCGATTCGCAAATCGCTCCGCGGCAACGACTTGAATCGACGCCGCGGGGCTATGCCGGTCGCTGCCGCTGTGCTACGTTTGGGCGCCCGAGCATTCGAATCTTCAAGGGAGAAGGCCGATGAAGCGTACGAAGTGGATGGCAGTCGCCGCGGTGGCGCTGGCGATCGCTTGCGGCGAGCGCGGCGGCGAAGGCGGCGGCTCGCTCGACGCGGCGAGTCGGCAGAAGGAATGGACGGCCATCGAGAGCGTGAAGCAGCAGCTCGACGCCAAGCGCGAGGAGCTCGCCTCGCTGCGCGAGCAGGCGGCCGCCGGCGGCGACGTCGCCGCCGCGATGACCACGGCGAACAACGAGGTGACCCGGCTCTCGGACGATCTCGGCTCGCGTCTCGCCACGTTCATCAACGCCGATCCGCCGCTCGTGGGCGAGGCGATGAAGCCCGAGCAGCTCGCGGCCATTCGTCTGAAGAGCGGCGAGGACATCGTCATCGCCAAGGAGTTCATCGAGCTCGGCGGCGACTATCGACGCGCCATCGACATCTACAACTCGGCGCTCGCCGTCGATCCCGACAATCCGGCGCTCGAGTCGGCGCGCGCCGATGCCGAAGCCCGGCGCTACATGACTCGCGAGCGGTTCGCGCAAGTCAGCAAGGGGATGACGGAGGGCGAGGTGATCGCCGCGCTCGGCCGGCCGCTGGCGCGCAACGTCCGGGACTACCCGGAGAAGAAAGTCTCGGCCTGGTTCTATCCCAAGAACGAGGCCGGCGAGGCGGCGGGCGTCTTCTTCAACGACAAGAAGAGCGTCTACTCGACCGACTTCGACGCCGTCAAGCAGGCCGACGGCCAGTAGAGCGAATTCCGCACGTTGACCACATCGCCGCGGAGGTCGTAGACTATTTGACCCCGCTGGGGGTCTGCGCACCGGCCCGGCCGGTTCGACCGCAGACGAAACGAGGTGATAGTTAGTGCCCATCGTCCACGTGCGTGAGGAGGAGAGCTTCGAAAACGCGCTGCGCCGCTTCAAGCGCAAGTGCGAGAAAGCCGGCGTTCTGACCGAGCTCAAGAAGCGCCAGCATTTCGAGAAGCCCTCGGTCAAGCGCAAGCGCAAGGCGATCCAGGCGCGCAAGAAGATGTTGCGCAAGGTCGCCGAGGAGCGCCGGCTCGGCCTCATCTGAGTCGGCGGTCCGCCGACCGCATCGTCGCTTCCGACGGGGCCGGGGTCGCGCGACTCCGGTCCCGTTTTTCGTTGCGCCCGGAGCCCCTCCGATGAAGGTCTCGCCCGCCACCTTCGACGCCCTCGAGCTGCCGGCGCTCGTCGCGCTGGTGGCCGCCGAGGCGCGCACCGATCTGGGAGCCGAGCGGCTGCTCCGGCTCGCCCCGACGGCCGACGCGGAGGAACTCACTGCCCGCCGGGAGGCCTACGAGGAAGCCTCGCGCCTGGCGGTCGAGTCCCCGCTCGCGCCGTCGCTCGAAGTGCCGCTCGCGCCGCTCGTCGTCCGTCTCGGCGGCGCTGGAGCGGCGCTCGAGGGCGAGGAGATCCTGCTCCTGGCGCGCCTGCTGGCGGCGGGTGGAGAGGCCGCGTCGCGCATCGCCGCCGCCGAGCCGGCTTGTCGCGAGCTCGCCCGCCGGCTCGTCGGCCTGGGTGACCCGGCGCCGCTCGTCGGCCGCATCGAGCGCGTCCTCGATCGCCAGGGCCGCGTGCGCGACGACGCCAGCCCGCGCCTGGTCGAGCTCGCGCGCCAGGTGCGCGCCAGCCGCGAGCGGCTCTACGCCGAGCTCGAGCGGACGCGCGGCGCGCACGCCGAGCTGTTCAGCGACGAGACGGTGCCGCTGCGCGGCGGCCGGCTGATGCTGATGCTCGCCGCCGGCGCGCGCGGCCGCGTGCCGGGAGTCGTCCACGGCCGCTCGGCGACCGGTAGGAGCTTCTATTTCGAGCCGCTCGTCGCGCTCGAGGAGAACAACACGCTGGAGAGCGCGGTCGAGGAGCTCGAGCTCGAGCGCCGCCGCGTGCTGCGCGAGCTCCTCGCGGCGCTCGCCGCCGAGCTGCCGCTCGTCGAGCGCGTGGCGGCGCTCGTCGGCGAGCTCGACGCGCACGAGGCGGCGGCGCGCTTCGCGACGGCGGCCGGCGCCCGACTCGCCGGCGTGGCGGTCGAGGGCCGCGTCCGGCTCGTCGGCGCGCGGCACCCGCTGCTCGATCCCCGTCTCGCCGGTCGCCGCGAGCGCGTGCTCGGTGCCGCCGGTCAAGGCGCGGCGATCGTCCCGCTCGACCTCGAGCTCGCGCCGGAGCGCCGCCTGCTGGTCGTCACTGGCCCCAACGCCGGCGGCAAGACCGTGGCGCTCAAGACCCTCGGTCTGCTGGCGCTCGCCCACCAGGCGGGGCTGCCGGTGCCGGCGGAGCGCGGCACCGAGCTGCCGGTCTTCGCCTCGCTCGCGGCGGCGATCGGCGACGAGCAGGACCTGCTCGCCGAGCGCTCGACCTTCAGTGGTCGGCTCGAGCGACTGGGCGAGCTCTGGCGCGAGGCCTCGCCGGCGAGCCTCGCGCTCGTCGACGAGCTCGGCTCGGGCACCGACCCGGAAGAGGGCGCGGCGCTCGCCGTGGCGCTCGTCGAGCACCTGCTCGCGCGCCGCGGCCTCGCGCTCGTCACCACGCATCTCGCGACCGTGGCGATCGCGGCGCTCGAGCGCGACGGCGCGGCGTGCGCGGCGATGGAGTTCGACGCCGCGAACGGCCGGCCGACGTTTCGCCTGCGCCCGGGCGCCCCGGGAGCGAGCGAAGCGATCGCCCTCGCCCGCCGGCTGGGGCTGCCCGCGGCGTGGATCGAACGGGCCGAGTCGCTCGTCGGCCCCGCGCACCGCGACCTGCGGCGGGCGCTCGCCGAGCTCGCGGCGACGCGAGCGGAGCTCGGCCACGCCGTGGCCGCGGCGGAGGCGCGCGCGAGCTCGGCGGAGCTCGCCACGGCGCGACTCGAGGGCGAGCGCGCCGCCCTCGAGCGCGAGCGCCGCATGGTCGGCAGAACGCTCGCGGCCGAGCTCGCGACGTTCCGCGAGCGCGTCGGGCGCGAGCTCGCCGGCGAGGTCGAGCGGATGCGGAGCGCCCTCGAGAGCGGCCGGCGCCGGGGCCTCGAGCGCGAAGCGACGGCGCGGCTGTTCGAGAGCGCGCCGTCGCTCGCGGCGAGCGAGACGGAGACCGCGGCGGAGCTGCCGTTGACGCTCGGCGGCGAGGTCCGGCACCGCACGCTCGGCTGGCGCGGCCGCCTCGACAAGCTCGACGGCGAGCGTGCCGAAGTCGTGGTCTCCGGCAAGCGGCTCGTCTGCGCTCGCGACGAGCTGGCGGCGCTCGCCGCCGACGAGCGCAGGCGCGACGAGCGCGCCGCGACGACCGTCGCCGTCGACGACGAGGCGGCGCCGGGCGAGCTACTGCTGCTCGGGCTGAGCGTCGAGGAAGCGCTGGCGGCGGTCGAGACCTATCTCGACCGCGCGCTGCGCGCGGGGCGGGAGCAGGTCCGCATCGTCCACGGCCACGGCACCGGCCGGCTGCGGCAGGCGGTGCGCGCGCACCTCGAGCGCCACCCGGCGGTGGTCGCGCAGCGACCCGGCGCAGCCAACGAGGGCGGCGACGGGGCGACCGTCGCCGAGCTCCGCGACTGAGCGCGCTCGCCGTCGTAGAGTCGGGCCCCGCGCCGCCATGAAGCTCTCCCACATCCAGCTCACGCCGCAGTTCGTGCAGGCGGTGCGTGACGCGATCGACGTCGTCGAGATCGCCTCGGCCTACACCAAGCTCTCGCGGGCCGGGCGCAAGTGGAAGGGCCTCTGTCCGCTGCACAAGGAGAAGACGCCGTCGTTCCACGTCGACGCGGAGCTCGGCTTCTTCAAGTGCTTCGGCTGCGGCGCCGGCGGCGACGCGATCAAGCTCCACATGCTACTGACCGGCGACGATTTCGCCGGCGCCATGGAGGCGCTCGCCGGGCGCTTCGGCGTGCCGCTGCCGGCGCCCGCCGCGGCCCACCGCGGCTCGCGGGCCCGCGCCGCCGCCGAGCGCGACCCCGAGGCGGTGCTCTCGGCCGCCGCCGAGTGGTTCGTCGACCAGCTGGCGCGCGCGGAGGCGGCGCGCGCCTACCTCGAGCGGCGCCAGATCCCGCGCCAGCTCGTCGAGCGCTACGGCCTCGGCTATGCGCCCGAGGGCTGGCGCAACCTGCTCGGCGCGATGAACGCCCGCTTCTCGGCCGGCGACCTGATCGAGGTCGGCCTGGCGGCGCGGCCCGACGGCGGCGGCGAGCCCTACGACCGCTTCCGCCATCGCCTGATCTTCCCGATCCGCAACGCCGCCGGGCGTCTGGTCGGCTTCGGCGGCCGCACGCTCGGCGACGACGCCGCCAAGTACGTCAACACGGCCGAGACCGAGCGCTTTCGAAAAGGGGAGCTCCTCTACGGCCTCGAGCTCGCCAAGCGGCCGTTGCGCGAGACGCGGCGGGCGCTGCTCGTCGAGGGCTACCTCGACGTGCTGGCCGCGGTGGCGGCCGGGCTCGACACCGCGGTGGCGAGCATGGGCACGGCGCTCACGCCCGAGCAGGCGCGGCTGCTGGCCCGCTTCGCCGACGAGGTCGTCGTCGGCTACGACGGCGACGAAGCCGGCGAGACGGCGGCGCGGCGGGCGCTGCCGCTGCTCCTCGCCCAGGGCCTCGCCGCGCGCCGCATGCGTCTGCCGGCCGGCGAAGATCCGGACTCGCTGCGCCGCTCGGCCGGCGACAGCGCCGTGCGCGCCGCCTGCGACGAGGCGGAGGACCTCGTGCTGCTCGAGCTCGAGCGCGCGGCGCCGGCCGATCTGCACCGCAACCCGGCGGCCCGCGCGCAGGCCGGCAAGCGGGTGAGCGAGCTGCTGTTGGCGATCCCCGATCCGATCGTGCGCTACGGCTACGCGCGCGCCGCCGCCGACCGGCTCGGCGTGCCCGCCCAGCTCGTCTGGCAGCGCGTCGGGATCGGGCGCGAGGCGATCCGCGCGGCGCTCGCTCCGGCGCCGGCGGAGTCGGGCCCGACCCCCGGCCGGCGGGCCGAGGAGGAGGCGTTGCGCGGCCTGCTCCTCGCCGCGGAGCGGGGGCTGGCGCTGCCGAGCCCGGCGGAGCTGCCGCCCCCGGCCGCCTTCCTCGATCTCGGCCTGAGGAAATTTTTCGTCGCCTTTCGCAGTCTTTATGACCAGGGGCGGGAGACGACCCTCGCCGCGGTGCTCGCCGCGGTCGGCGACGAGGAGGGTGCCGACGAGAGGGCGGCGCATCTGCTGCTAGAATCAGAGGATTCGGCCGTCGTGCCGAGTGCGGAGGCGCTCCGCAACCTCAGGCGGCGGTGGCTGAAGAGCCGACTCCGCGAGCTGAATCGGGAGGTCTCCGAGGCAGAGCGCCAGGGGAACCGGGATCGCCTGGCGGGGCTGATCGCCGAGAAACACGACATCAACGACGAGTTGCACGGCGTGAGCGCGCGCGGAGCCGACCTGGAGTGAGTCTGTGAGCCGAGCCAAGATCGTCCATATCGAAGACAAGTATCAGGCCGTCCGTCAGCTCATCGAGCTCGGCAAGCACAAGCGCTATCTGCTCTACGACGAGATCTACGAGATCCTCCCCGACGAGGTCGTCGGCCTGCCCGACGAAGTCGACGAGATCTACCTGCGCTTCGCCGAGCTCGGCATCGCCGTCGTCGACCGGCCCGAGCGCTACGTCAACCGCGACGAGATCGAATCGACGCCGCCGGCCGACTTCGAGAAGAAGGAAGCCGAGGAGATGCTCGAGATCGTGGTCGACGACCACGAGAAGACCTCCGATCCGGTGCGCATGTACCTGCGCGAGATGGGCACGGTGCCGCTGCTCGACCGCGAGGGCGAGGTCGAGATCGCGCAGAGAATCGAGCAGGGCGAGTGGATGATCTACGAGGCGCTGTGCGAGAACCCGCTCGTGCTGCGCGAGCTGCTGCGCCTGAACGAGCTCGCCCAGAAGGACAAGAAGGTGATGCGCGAGCTCGTCTCGGGCAACGATCCCGACGAGCCGCTCGACTCCAAAGCCGCCGACCGCATCAAGCGGAACCTGAAGACTTTCGATCAGATCGCGAAGCTGGATACGGAGATCCAGCGGCTGCGCAAGCGGCAGGAGCGCTACAAGGTCGGCGGCGACCGCCACCAGGAGTTCGAGCGCGAGATCGACCGGCTCTTGGGCAAGATCTCGCAAGAAATCCGCTCGATCGACTTCTCGCTGCAGACGCGCAACCGACTGGTCGACTACCTGAAGAACCTCGACCGCCAGTTCTCGGCGCTCGAGCAGGACATTCGGCGCGCCAAGACCGCCTTCGAGAAAGAGACCAACAAGGAGCTCAAGGACCTGCAGCGGCGCCGCATCGAAAAGTACCGCGGGCGGCTGGTCGAGCTCGAGGAGCGCTACGGCACCACGCACGACCAGGTGGCGACGACGATCCGGCGCATCCGCGGCGGCGAGATCATGTGCGAGCGCGCCAAGGAAGAGCTGATCGTCGCCAACCTGCGCCTGGTGGTGTCGATCGCCAAGAAGTACACCAACCGCGGGCTGCAGTTCCTCGACTTGATCCAGGAGGGCAACATCGGCCTGATGAAGGCGGTCGAGAAATTCGAGTACCGGCGCGGCTACAAGTTCTCGACCTACGCCACCTGGTGGATCCGCCAGGCGATCACCCGCGCCATCGCCGACCAGGCGCGCACCATCCGCATCCCGGTGCACATGATCGAGACGATCAACAAGCTGACGCGGACCTCGCGCTCGCTGGTCCAGGAGCTCGGCCGCGAGCCGACCGCCGAGGAGATCGGCGAGCGCATGGATCTGCCCGCCTACAAGGTGCGCAAGATCATGAAGATCGCGCTCGAGCCGATCTCGCTCGAGACGCCGATCGGCGAGGAGGAGGATTCGCACCTGGGCGACTTCATCGAGGACAAGGCGGCCATCTCGCCGCTCGAGGCAGTGGTCTCGACCTCGCGCGCCGACGAGGTGCGGCGGGTGATGAAGACGCTGACGCCGCGCGAAGAGGAGGTGCTCGCCAAGCGCTTCGGCCTGGCCGACGGCACCGAGCACACGCTCGAGGAGGTCGGGCGGCTGCACAGCGTCACCCGCGAGCGCATCCGCCAGATCGAGTCGAAAGCGCTGCGCAAGCTCCGTCACCCGTCGCGCGCGGCGAAGCTCAAGCCGTTCCTCGACACCACGTTCTGAACGCCTGCGACGACGCCGGCGTCCTTTGACTCTCCGCGAGCGTCCGGTAAGATTCGACGCCGCGCCTGCGGGCGTTTCCCTTCCTGGGTAGCTCAGCGGTAGAGCGATCGGCTGTTAACCGATTGGTCGGGGGTTCAAATCCCTCCCCAGGAGCCAATCGATCGTTGCGGCCCCGGCGATGCGCCGGGGCCGTTCTTCTTGTGGCGGGCCCGTCGCCGCTCGTCGCCGAAAGCGAGGCTTCGATGCTCGAGCGTCCGGCCCCCGCCGAACACGACCTGTACTTCGCGGGTTACGTCGCCGCGGTGCCGGCGGGCGACGTCCTCGCCCTGCTCGCAGCGCAGCCCGCCCGGCTCGCCCGGCTCGCCGCGGCGGCCGGCGGCGAGCGCGAGCGCGATCGCTACGCGCCCGGCAAGTGGAGCGTGCGCGAGATCTTCGGCCACCTGATCGACGCCGAGCGGGTCTTCGGCTACCGCGCCTACCGCATCGGCCACGGCGACGCGACGCCGCTCGCGAGCTTCGAGCAGGATGGCTATGTCGCCGCTGCCGGCTTCGACGCGATCCCGCTCGCCGAGGCGTTGGCGGAGTTCACGGCGATGCGCGATGCCAACCTGCGTGCCATCCGGCGGCTGCTGCCCGACGCCGCCGGCCGCACCGGCGTCGCCGGCGGCTGGCCGGTCAGCTTCCGCGCTCTCGTCTTCATCCTCGCCGGCCACGTCGAGCACCACCTGCGCGTCCTCGCCGAGCGCTACGGCCTGCGGGGCTGAACGCGAGGCGATCGGCTAGCATGCCGACGATGTCCGTCGAACGCCACGACCGGGGCGACGTCCGCGAGTTGCGCCTCGCCCGGCCGCCCGCCAACGCGCTCGATCCGGCGCTCGTCGCCGAGCTGCGCGCGGCGGTCGCGGCGGCGCCCGGCGAGGGGGCGCGCGCGATCGTGCTCTCCGGCCGGCCGGGGATGTACTCGGGCGGCCTCGACGTGCCGGTGCTCCTCGGCCTCGACCGCGAGGCGATGGCGGGCTTCCTCGGCGAGTTCCTCGAGCTCCTGCGCAGCCTGGCGCTCTCCGAGATCCCCGTCGTCGCGGCGATCACCGGCCACGCTCCCGCCGGCGGCGCGGTGCTCGCCATCCACTGCGACCACCGCGTGATGGCGGCGGGGGATTTCCGCATCGGGCTCAATGAGGTGCGCGTCGGCATCCCGCTGCCGCAATCGTTGCACTCGGTGCTCGTGCGCGTCGTCGGCCGCCGGCAGGCGGAGCGACTGGGCGTGCGCGGCCTGCTCGTCTCCGCCGAGGAGGCGCGCGCCATCGGCCTGGTCGACGAGCTCGTGGCGCCCGCGTCGGTCGTCGAGCGCGCCGTCGAGATCGCCCGCGACTACCTCGTCCTGCCGCCGACGGCGATGTATCGCACCCGCGCGCTCGCTCGCCGCGACCTGGCGGCGATTTTCGCCGCGGAGCAGCAGGCGACCTGGAATTCGTTCGTCGACGACTGGTTCTCGCCCGCAACGCAGACCGCGCTCGCCGCGCTCGTCGCGCGCCTGAAGAGCAAGAGCGCCTAGGAGGATCCGCCATGTCCCCGTCCAGTCTCGCCGCCAAGTCCTGCGTGACGTGCCGAGGCGGCGTGCCGCCGCTCGCCGGCGCCGAGATCGAGCGCCTGCTCGCCGAGCTCGGCCCGAACGGCTGGCGCGCCGTCGAGGCGCACCATCTCGACAAGGAGTACCGCTTCCCCGACTTCGCCCAAGCGCTCGCCTTCGTGAACCGCGTCGGTGCGATCGCCGAGGAGCAGGGCCACCACCCCGACATCCACCTGACCTGGGGCAAGGTGCGGATCGAGATCTGGACGCACAAGATCGACGGCCTGACCGAGTCCGACTTCGTCCTCGCCGCCAAGTTCGACGCGGCGCTCGCCGCCTGAGCTGCGGCGAGCGAACCGGACGGCGAAGCGGAGAATCGGCTGGCGTCTCGCCGGGACCGTCGAGAATCGGCGAAGACAACGAGGCCCCGGAGCGCGTTGCGCGCTCCGGGGCCTCGGGGTTTCGTGTCGGTGGCGTTGGGCTGTCCCTCACAACTCGGGAAGCTCAACCTCGGGCCACTTCATCCGCCCCAGGAGGTTCCTTCTAGGAGGACGCCACCTCCACGAAGCCAGGTTTGTTGCTCGAACTCACTGGATCACCTCCTTGTCTGGGCGCGAACCCGGCGGGACCCAACCCCGCCCGGCGCCGCGGGCCGCCCGAGCCCGCCTCGCCGCCGCGGCGCCCCCGCGGGGCCGCGGTCGAATGCACAGGAGTCTGTGCAACGTTCGGCGCGATGTCAACGCCGGCGTAAACCTTTCTCGAGCAAGGGCTGCGGGCGGGCGGCGGGGCGGACGGGCGGCCCGGGGTCTAGGGAAAGATCCCCATGTCGCCGTAGGTGGCGCAGATCATGTTGATGGCGACGACGAAGGCGGCGATGCGCAGGTCGGGCTCGTCGCCCAGCTGTCGCCGCGCCTCGCGGATCCTGGCGTAGGAGGTGACCATCGTCTCCTCGAGGCCCGAGTTGACGAGGTCCTCCTCCGACGGCCCGGCGGAGAAGATCGCCTTCTCCTCGTCGGTGAACGACTTGTCGGTCAGCTGCTCGACCGCGGTCAGCAGGCGGCGGTAGGCGGACTCCTCGAAGCGCTTCTCCATGCGGCCGAAGCGGACGTGGGAGAGATTCTTGAGCCACTCGAAGTACGACACGGTGACGCCGCCCGCGTTCAAGTACATGTCCGGCACGATCATCACGCCCCGGCGGTAGAGCTTGTCGCTCGCCGCGGCGGTGATCGGGCCGTTGGCACCCTCGCCGATGATCCTGGCCCGGATGCGATCGACGTTCTCGTCGGTGATCTGGTTCTCGAGCGCGGCGGGAATCAGCAGGTCGCATTCGAGCTCGAGCGCCGAGGTGCGCTCCGGCAGGTCGCGGGCGCCGGGGCAGCCGAGGATCGAGCCGGTCTCGGCGCGGTGCGCCATCACCGCCTCGAGATCGAGACCGTGCTCGCTCGCGATCGAGCCCTCGCGCTCGGCCAGGCCGACGAGCCGGGCGCCCGCCGCGGAGAAGAACTTCGCTGCGTAGTAGCCGACGTTGCCGAGCCCTTGCACGACGACCGTCTTGCCGCCGAGCCCCGGCGAGAGGCCGAGCCGGCGCATGTCCTCCGCGTCGTCGCACGCCTCGCGCATGCCGAAGAAGACGCCGCGGCCAGTCGCCTCCTTGCGGCCGCGCACGCCGCCCTGGCCGACCGGCTTGCCGGTGACGCAGCCCAAGGCGTTGACGTCCTCGTTGGCGAGCGCCATGTAGGTGTCGGCGATCCACGACATCTCGCGCGGCCCGGTGCCGTAGTCGGGCGCCGGCACGTCGACGGCCGGACCGATGAAGCCCTTGCGGAAGAGCTCGTAGGTGTAGCGACGCGTGATCCGCTCGAGCTCGCCGTCCGAGTAGTTGCGCCGGTCGATGCGGATGCCGCCCTTGGCGCCGCCGAACGGCACGTCGACCATCGCGCACTTGTAGGTCATCAGCGCCGAGAGCGCCATCACCTCGTCCTCGTTGACGCGCCAGTCGTAGCGGATGCCGCCCTTGGTCGGCAGCTTGTGCTGCGAGTGCTCGGCGCGCCAGGCGTGGACGACCTCGATCGAGCCGTCGTCGCGCTCGACCGGAAAGGCGAGGTGGTAGACGCTGTTGCAGGTCTTGATCTGCTCGAGCACGCCCTTCGGATGCCGCGTGTAGGAGGCGGCGCGGTCGAAGTTGGCGTTGACCTGGTCGAAGAAGCTGAGCGCCTCGGACATGAAGGGAACCGGGAGCGCCGGCGCGGCGAGATTGCCCGTCGGCTCGGCCCCGCCGGCCGGGGCCCCTCGCCGTTGGCTGCGGCAAGGCGAGCCGGTAGTCTAGCCGAAGGTCGAGCGAGGGAGTCGCAGCCAGCGCCTTCGCGGCACGCGGCGGCGCACTCGCGGCGGCGCTGCCGGGCCCCGGGCCGCGACCACCCCGCGAGGCGGCGCCGCGAGCGCGCCGCCGCTGCAGGATAGGCTTTCGACGGCCCGCCGGCGACGATTCCCGATACCGACTGCAGAGCGAGGAGAGAGCGATGAGTAGTGAATACGTCCGCGCGCTGATGAACGAGGTCAAGGCCAAGAATCCCGCCGAGCCGGAGTTCCACCAGGCGGTCGAGGAGGTCGTGGATTCGCTCGCCCTGGTGCTCGACCGCCACGCCGAGTACCGCCACGCCAAGATCCTCGAGCGCGTCATCGAGCCCGAGCGCGTGATCCTCTTCCGCGTGCCGTGGATCGACGACCAGGGCGCGGTGCGCGTCAACCGCGGCTTCCGCATCGAGATGAACAGCGCCATCGGGCCGTACAAGGGGGGCTTGCGCTTCCACCCTTCGGTCAACCTCGGCATCCTCAAGTTCCTCGCCTTCGAGCAGGTGTTCAAGAACTCGCTGACGACGCTGCCGATGGGAGGAGGCAAGGGCGGCTCGGACTTCGATCCCAAGGGCAAGAGCGACGTCGAGGTGATGCGCTTCTGCCAGGCGTTCATGGCCGAGCTCTTCCGCCACATCGGCCCCGACACCGACGTGCCGGCGGGCGACATCGGCGTCGGCGGGCGCGAGATCGGCTACCTGTTCGGCATGTACAAGAAGCTGCGCAACGAGTTCACCGGCGTCTTGACCGGCAAGGGCCTCAATTGGGGCGGCTCGCTCATCCGCCCGGAGGCCACCGGCTACGGCTCGGTCTATTTCGCGGCCGAGATGCTCGAGATGCGCTCGCGTTCGCTCGACGGCAAGATCTGTCTGGTGTCGGGCAGCGGCAACGTGGCGCAGTTCACGATCGAGAAGTTGCTCGATCTCGATGCCAAGCCGGTGACGGTCTCCGACTCGTCGGGCTACGTCTACGACGAGGAGGGCATCGGTCGCGAGAAGCTCGCCTTCCTCCTGCACCTGAAGAACATCCGCCGCGGGCGCGTCGCGGAGTACGTCGAGAAGTATCCGCACGCGGTCTACACGGCGGTCGATCCGCAGGCCGATCACAATCCGCTGTGGGACCACAAGGCCGATTGCGCCTTTCCCTCGGCGACGCAGAACGAGGTCAACGGCGTCGACGCCGGCAACCTGCTGCGCAACGGCGTCTACGTCGTCAGCGAGGGGGCGAACATGCCGTCGACGATCGAGGCGGTGAACCAGTTCGTCGAGGCACGGATCCTCTACGGTCCGGGCAAGGCGGCCAACGCCGGCGGCGTCGCCACCTCGGGGCTCGAGATGGCGCAGAACTCGATGCGCTACAGCTGGACGCGCGAGGAGGTCGACAACCGGCTGCGCCTGATCATGCAGAGCATTCACGCCGCCTGCGTCGAGACGGCGGAGCGGTTCGGCACCCCCGGCAACTACGTCAACGGCGCCAACATCGCCGGCTTCCTCAAGGTCGCCGACGCGATGCTCGACCAGGGAGTCGTCTGAGCCGCGCCTGAGTCTCCCGCCCGCGCTGTCCGGCGCTCGGCGCCGGGCGGCGCCGTGCTAGCTTCGGCGACGCACCGCCGCCTGTCCGCCGCCATGTCCGAGCACGCGCCGCGCCGCCGCCCGCGCTTCCAGGAGTTCCAGGACTTGATGCGTTTCCGCATCCTGGACATCCTGCTGGTGGCGACGCCCTACGACGCTTTCGTGCTCGAGGAGGCGGGCGAGCTCTCCGAGCGCATGCTCGGCGAGTTCCGCAATCTGGACCTGCACTACGCGCCCGGCCTGACCGCGGTGGCGACCGGCGCCGAGGCGATCGATCTCGCCGAACGACAGCGCCGCTTCAACCTGCTCGTCACCACCCCCTATCTCGCCGACATGAACGCCGTCGAGCTGGCGGCCGCCACG
>Ga0214471_10001863_pt1 | contig 16666 bp, 15 predicted proteins | sample RVTome_5_FD_207665 | JGI IMG/M metagenome (GOLD analysis project Ga0214471, IMG submission 207665) | Soil microbial communities from uranium-contaminated site in the Upper Colorado River Basin, Wyoming, United States - RVT142D155 | ecosystem: Environmental > Terrestrial > Soil > Contaminated >... | reverse complement strand
GTCCTGCACCTGATGTTCCTCTACAAGGCGCGCCTGAGGCCCGGCTGGCGCCTGATCCCGGAGTAGCCGTCGCAGATCGTTTTGCCCACCACGCGTCGCCGCGCGAGAGGTTTGCGGAGCGACGCGTCCGCCCCACGAGGAGATCCCGATGACCAGCAACCAAAAACCTTACGAGCAGGCCTACTTCCCGTCCGTCCCCACCGCCTCTGTCCTGCGTTGGCGCAAGAACGTCTTCTACCAGGCGTGGCGCTTCGTGAGGATCAACCTGAAGATGATGCAGGTGCTCCGCCGCAGCCACCATTGACCACCGTGCGACGACTACTACCCCTGGCGGAAGGGGTAGTGAGCACGCCACGGCCACGGGGTGGTTGCCTCTCGGGGTTGGCCTGCGGTGCAGGTCAGCCTCTTACCACGCGCCAAGGTAAGGCAAGCAGCCCGCAGGGATGCCTCGGTTCCCCGTGGACTTTTGTCCCAGCTCATCCGCCGTGGAGGGGGTAGCCGCCCCGGCCGGCGTGTGACCACGCGACACCGAGGGTGACGATGCGCTGATTTCCCCTCAGGAAGGCAGGAAGGGGGATAAAGGGAAGGGAGCGGGGACAACGACTCCTGCCTTCCTGCCTTCCTGAGAGGACTCCCGGCCATCGCACTCGTCGGCGATCGCCTCGGGTGGGACGATTTGGAGCTTGCGGGTTACCATGGCCATGGCCCCGGACTCTCGCAAGAATCCCCTCCTGGCCAACGTCTCGGTACACCATAATGGCTCGTATGCCACTGATAGGACGTTACTTTTCCCGCGTGGGCAACGAAGGCCGTGGTGAGCGTTGGGAAGGGAGAGGTTGCCCGGCACGACGGGGGCTCTGGAGGTCTTCCTGTGGAGGTTGGCCCTGTCGGACCCCGCGCCCCGAGTCCCCTGTCGATGTCTTTCTTCGCCAACGCGGTGCCAGGCCGGTGAAACCCCGGCCCCGTACCGCGTCGTGGTAATGGGTCTTAGGGAAACCACGGCTTAGGCCAACAAGACCTTGAGCAACTCCTCTCTACGATCCCACCTCAAGGCCCCTCTCCTTGGGCCCGATGTGGTTGTGGCCTAACCCGCGCTTATCTGTTGCGGTCGCGCTTGCGCTGGGCGGCACGGTTCATCAGAACGATTCCGGCCAGTGGTAGCAGTGCAAGCCCCACTGGTTCCGGCACGTCAACTGAGACCACGTCAACTCGGACGTTATCAAGACCGTTGGTGTCCTGGGGTGGGGAGTTGTTGAAGACAGTCGAGAAGTTGATCTGAAGATCAGTCACGTCCACCAAGAGACCCTGCCACGTGCCGCTGGCAACGACCCATTCGGAGGCAGCCAAAAGCGCCTCGAAGCGAGTCCAAGGGGAAGGCGCACTGATGAACGTACCGACGACTGGCCACACCGCCGACCCGCCGGGGCCGGAGAGGTGGATGCTGGGCTGGGTAAAGTCATACGGGCTGCCGCCCAACGTAATCAGGCGGTAATCCAGCGAAATGGCCCCGACACCGTCCAGCGCCGACCAATTGCCATACCAGCTGCTCGGTGCGGACGCTCTGGTCGCCAGGTCGTTGCCTCCGCTGGTAAAAAGATATCCCCCAGGATTGCCACCAGCGGCCTGCCAACTCGTGTTGGCGGCCAGCGCCCAACCCTGTGCCCCGTCGTCGAAATCATTGAACAACGGAAACGCCGGTTGAGCGGATGATGTCGAGATCGCCACCAAGACGCCAAGAAGCACTATCCATGCAACACGCATTTCTGCCTCCTCACTAGACTGATAGAAAATTGGAGGCCTCATGGACGGCGGCCCTGTCGGACCCCGCGCCCCGAGTCCCCTGATGATCTCCTTCGTAGCAAACGCGGTGCCAGGCCGGTGGAAACCTGGGCGACGCACCGCGTTTTTGGATAAGGGTCTTAGGGAAACCACGAGTTAACCCATCAAGACCTTGGGCAATTCCTCTCGATTACCTCACCTCAAGGCCCCTTTTCTTGGGCCGATTGATCAAAATTGAGACAAGGTTTATCTCGATACGAGAAATACATCGTTCAAAATTGAGACAAGGCTCCGGGGCCATCGCGGCTTCTGGGAAGCTCAGCGCGCTGGCCTTCGATCGCTCGCAGCCGCCGTTCTCGGGCAGGAGGAGACCGGCGACCTGCATCCGGCCGCCGCACCGGTTGCACTTCAAGGGATCAATCCCATCGAGACCCCGGAGCTGGGGGAGGTCCCCCGCGGGATGGTACGGCGGCCGGGCGACCACTTCGCCCCGCGGGTGCGGGGCAATTCGATGGCGGAGGCGGGGATCCGCGACGGCGACCTGGTGGTGGTCCGCCGCCCGTCCACAGCAGAGGGCGGTGAGACGGTGGTGGCGCTGGTGGACGGCCTGGCGACGGTGAAGCGGCTGCACCGGGAGGGGGAGCGAGTGTGGCTGGTGCCGGCCAACGAGGCGCTAGAGCCAATGGAGGTCACCAGCCACGCGGTGGCGACTCGCGGGGTGGAGGTGGGGGTGGTGCGGTTTCTGTAGCGCCTGGCCCACCACACGCAGTCCCCTGGCCAGCGGGTGTGCTGGCTTTTTGCGACCACCAGGGAGCGGGTCTTCAAGACCTCGGCGTCGGTGATGTGGGTGTTGGTCATGGGGGTGTGGACGCCGCTGGCGCTGCCCCGCCGCTCATCCCGGATCTCACGACGAGCCGGGCTCATGCAGATCCCGCCGCGCCCCACGGGAGGTGTTGGGCACGGGTGGCTTACTCTGCGAGGCGAAACGGGTCGCGCACCTGGACCGTGCCGTAGATGCGGCCGTGCTGGAAGTCCTCGGAGGGCAGCTCGGCCAGACCGTAGTGCTCGGCGTAGGCCCACAGGTGGGCGTCGCACCAGGAAAGCTGATAGGCAAGGGCGCCGCGCAGGGCGGTGCGCACCAGCTCCTCGCTGGGGTAGAGGACGGGGAACTGGCTGAGAAGCTCCTCCGCCTCGCGCAGGGCCTCCGGACGGGAGAGGAGGGGTTCGCCGCCGGCCAGGGGCCGGCTCACCACGGCGACGAATTCCACCACCGCCTGGTGGGGGAGGCGGAGAGCCGCATCGGCAATGCCGCGCCGCAGGACGTCGGTGGCGATCCGCTGCTTCTCCGGGAATCGCCAGTCGCAGCGGTAGACGAGGACGTTGGTATCAACCAGCGCCGCCACGCTCGTAGAGATCCTCCCGCGTCCACCCCCGGTCACTCTCGGGTGACGCCCCCCCATGGGCGGCGTTGCGCTCCGCCTGCCGGGCGGTGGCCTGATCAAACAGGGCCAGGCTCCGCTGGGTATCCCCCGGCTGGCGTTGCCGCGCCGGCAGGATGCGGATCGCCTCTCCGGCCGACACCACCACCACCTCGTCTCCGGGCCGGATGCCGTGCCGGTCGGCGACCGCCTTGGGGAGGGTGAGCTGGAGCTTGCTGGTCACCTTCGCCATGGCCCCTACTCGCGCAAGGCCCCATCCTTGTCAACGCCCGTCGCCGAGACCAGCCTCGCCCCACGTCGAACGCGGGAGGGTTTGGCGGGTCGCGATAGACCCGCGCGACGATCCTTAGGCCCCTCGAAGAGATCCTCACGCGGAGCTGCGAACACCCTGATCTCTGGCGTCGCACGCAGGTACTGGCAGTGCAGGTTCATCCCAGCCCGAGCCGTCCGCACTACCTCGAGTGAGAAGGATCGGCCGGTGGCGTCTATGTCCGGGTGGGCTCCACCAACCGGCGAGCCGACGCCGAGCTGATCGAGGAGCTGCGCCGCTTCGTGCGGGGTGAAGGATTCGACGAGCAGCCGATGCCCGGGCTCGACCCGGAAGCCCCCGACTTCCGAGCGGCCTCCAAGTCGTTCGCGCCCGTGCGCAAGCTCACCCGCCGCGATCTCGAGACCCTGCGCCTCGTACCGAACCATCGGGGCCGCAAGGTGCCGACGGTGGGCGGCATGATCCTCTTCGGCGAGAAGCGCGAGCGACACTTTCCCGATGCCTGGATCCAGGCCGGCCGCTTCGCGGGCGCCAACAAGAGCCGCATCGCCGAGATCCGCTCGTTTCCCGTGCGCGCCATCGAGGAGGCGATCACTTTTGTGCAGAAACACACCCTGCACGGGGCCGAGATCGGCTCGGTACGCTGCAAGGACCGCTGGAGTTTGCCCCCGTGGCGGTTCGCAAGGTCGGCATGAAGGCCAGCAGCGCCGCGCTCATCAGCATCTGATTGCGCACCCGTTAGGCGCCCGGTCCGCCTGCGTCGTAAGGGGGCTGGCGGCGAGCAGGAGAGCAAAATAACAGAGAGCGGCTCGCAAGGTCGGCCCACGGGTTCGGGTCTACTGAGGTCCTGGGCCAGGAGTTTCCACCCAGCCGATCATCTGCGCCGAGAAGCCTCCTCCGTCAGGAACGACACCACGATGTTGAAGCTCTCTCTGGAGCATCGGCTCGATGCTGTCATGAAGAAGCATGGTGCGGGTATGTAGGTCGAGCGTTGGGTCGGTTGATGGCCAGTGAAAGACATTCTCAGCTTGATGCTCCAAGCGCGGCTGGCGCTGGCCATCGAGACTCACAGCCAGGGGGCAGAGATAGGAGCGCCGCTCGCCGCTCTGGCCGTGGATGTCGACTTGCCATAACGATAGGACCGCTGGTGCCTCCCATGCTCCGCGCACGGCGACCCCCAGCTCGGCCGGAGGCAAGGCCCGCCACCGTGCCAGCGCATCCACCACCAGCGGATGGTCGAGGCCGATCAGGTGAAGGTCATCGCGGTCGCGGGCCGCATCGCGGTCGGTGGTGAAGCGCATCGGCTCGCCCCCGGCGGCCTCGCGCACCTCGAAGAGAGTGGCATCCACGCGCCGCAGGGCCTTGCCCTGATCCCGTAGGGCCTCGCCGAAGAATCGCACCAGCCGGTCCATGCTGCCGCTCACGTCCGACAAGGGCCGGTAGTCGTCGAGGCTGAAGCCCGCCAGGTCCTGGAAGAGCTCGAAGACCACCTTGCGCGCCTCGGCGGCGTTGCCCAGCGCCGCCTCCAGCTCCAGTCGGGTGCGTTTCAGCTCGGGGTCGGAGAGGGCCTCCTGATAGAGCCGGTCGTAGCTGATGCGTTCGGAGAGCTGGCCGAGGACCTGGGCGCGCAGGTCCTCGGCGATATTGCCCTGCTCGTCCACCTTGCCGAGGGCCTTGGCGATCTCCATCAGCTTGTCGTGGAGGAGGAGGAAGATGCGCCCCTCGATGGTGTCGGAGAGCACCAGGTTGTAGACCTGAGCGGTGTGTTGCTGGCCGTAGCGGTGGATGCGGCCGATGCGCTGCTCCACATCCATCGGGTTCCACGGCAGGTCGAAGTTGAACAGGACCCGCGCGCGCTGGAGGTTGATCCCCTCCCGGCCGGCGGCGGTGGAGACCAGCACTCGCGGCCCCGCCTCGTCCCGGAAGCGCCGCTCGGCCGCCAGCTTGGCACCGTGGTCGCCCCCCCGGAGCACCACCACGCCTTGGCCCGGATAGGCCGCCTCGATCTCCCGCGCCAGCAGCTCCACCGTGCCCAGGTAGGTGGCGAAGATGATCACCTTCTCGCCCGGGTTCTGCCGCCACAACGCCCCCAGCCCTCGGAGCAGCTTCTCTATCTTGGTCTCCTGGCCGGCGGGGAATCGTTCCAGCAGGGCGCGGATCCGCTCCCGCTCCTCCGGCAGGGCGACGCCCACCACCATAGTGGCCAGCTCCTCCCCCTGAACGGCCACCCGCTCGCCGGCACCGGCATCCGCCACCAGGGCCAACTCCTCCTCCCGCAGCTTTTTCAGCAGCCGCACCTTGAGGTCGGCCAGCAGGCGGTCTCCCTCGCCGCGGCTCACCGGATCGTCTCCCAGCCGGAACTCCTCGTGGATGAGCACCCGTGCCTCGGCGTTGAGCGCCTCCCGGCCGTCGATGTCCAACTCGGCGTCCCGGAGGATCGCCTCATGGAGGGTGAGCATGAGCAGCCGCCGCCGCAGGGTGCGGCGCACCGCGGCGAAGCTGGAGGCGGCGATCTTCTGGAAGATCGCCATGACGAAGCCCAGGGCGCGGCCCTCGTTACCCTGGCCCTTGGCGAGGGCGAACCCGTCCTGCAGGTACTCCCGCAGCTCGCCGTAAAAGGCGCGCTCCGCCTCGTTCATGGTGAAGGACTCGGTGTGCACCCAGCGGCGGCTGAAGAGAGGTGCACCGTCCACCCGGCAGGCGTCCGCCTTGGTGCGCCGGAAGACCACCGTGTTCAGGCGGTGGCGGTGGTCCACCATCTCCTCCGGGCTGCGGAAGAGGGTGGGGTTGAGGAGCTGGATGAGCATCCAGAAGCGGAAGTGGTCGCCCTGGTGGGGGGTGGCGGAGAGCAGCACGAGGTCGCGGGCGTGGCCCTTGAGGGCCTCGGCCAGCTTGTAGTTCTCGGTCTTGCGGACCTTGCGACCGGCGCGGTAGGCGGTGAGGTGGTGGGCCTCGTCGAACACCACCAGGTCCCAGGGCGGCGCCTCCAGCAGCCGCCGCACCCGGGCACGCCGCTTCAGGGTGTCGACGCTGGCGATCAGCCGGTCGTGCTTGGCGAAGGCATTGGACCGCCGGTCGGTGACATCCCCCTCGCTGCCGAAGACCTCGAAGTCGAGGTGGAAGACCTCGTTGAGCTCCTCATGCCAGTTGTTCACCAACCCGGCGGGGACCACCATCAAGGCGCGGCCCAACTCCCCCCGGCTGGCCAGCTCCCGCAGCAGCAGGGCGGTCTCGATGGTCTTGCCCAGCCCCACCTCGTCGGCGATGAGAAAGCGCCGCGGCGCACTGGTGGCGATGTGGTGGGTGAGGACCACCTGGTGCGGGAGGAGGTCGATGCGCGCCGAGGTGAGGGCCACGGCGCTGTCCATCAACGGCAGGGCATGGGCCTCGTAGCAGAGCCACGCCCGCCGCAGCCGCTCGGCACCGCCAGCGACGCTGGCCAGGATCTCCTCGGCCCGGGAACGCAGGGGCTGGATGGCCGCGACCGGCACCTGCCGCTCGCCCCCCTCGAAGAAGGCCCGCACGTAGCCGTCGCGGGGGAGGGCGACCACCACCCCCTCCCCAAACTCCGGATGGCGCACCCGCTGGCCGGGGTCGAGGACGCCCACCACCATCACGAGATCCGCGGGTGGTGGAGCCCGACCCAGGCGGCACCATCGACATCGGGATGGGCCTCCTCCGACACCAGGATGCGGGCCACGTCCGCCTCGGCCCCGCCCCAGAGGCAGCGACCCAGATCGAGGGTGGTACCACCGTGGGGTGCGGCACAGCGCCAGGTGTAGTGCTCGGTGGCCGCCGCCATCTGGATCCGGCGCCGCCCCGACGGCAGCCACAGGATGAGGGCCGCGCCCCCCTGGTAGTGCTCCTGGAAGTCGAGGACCACCTCCTTCAGGTCGCCCTCCAGCCACGCCACGCCGTCCTCCGGGCTGAGGGCGTCGAGGCAGCCCTGGAGGCCGGCCACCACCAACCCGTCGCCATGGGCGGCCGGCAGCACATCGGGCCAGTGTCCCGCCAGGTCGAAGAGCTGCCGCAACGACCGCACGCCGGCCGGCGTCGCGATCCGAGCAAGGGCCTCCGGCCCCCAGAGGAGGGAGAAGCCCCGGCGGGTCCAGCCCTCGCCGCGCATCTCGTTCACCCCTCCCCTCCGAAGAACAGGGCCATCTGTTGCTGCTGCTGCCGGTGGTTCTCCTGCCAGCTCCGATAGAGGCGGTGGGCGCGGGCCGCGCCGCTTCGCACCTCCGGGGTCGCGCCACGGTGGGCAAACCACTCCAGCAGGGCGCCCAGAGCCGGGTGGGGCTTGAAGCGGTCGTTGTTCAGGGTGTCGCTGGCGTTGATGCCGCTGCCGTCGATGCAGGCGCCGATGAAGAAGGCGGCCTGGTCGTAGTCGTGGGCCATCTTCTCGCGGTGGCGGCCGTGCCATCTCCGGGCGATCTCCAGGGGCGGGATCAGGCGGTAGATCTTCTTGGATTGGATGCACCACCCTCGTTCCTCGTAGTCGCTGGGGGCGATGCCCGTGCCGCGCAGGAACTTCTGGATCTGGTCCCGGGGCAGCGCCATCTGGCCATCGAAGAGGCGCAGGAATTGGCGGGTGAAGGGCTCCGCCACCACCGGCGGCGGGTCGGCCACGGTCCCGGCCTCCTCGTCGAGGAGTTGGTTGATGCCCACGATTGCATCGGCGACACCGATGGTCTGCCCCTCGTCCACGTAGACCCGGCCGTAGTGGCGGGAGAAATACTCCAGGGCCTTGCCGCGGCGGATCACCCGCAGGTCGGCCTCCCCGAGCCCCTCCTTCTGGTGGTGCTCCAGCACCCCCTGGAGTTGCCGCACCTCGCGGAGGACCTCACGGCGCATCTTGGCCCAGCTCACCGCCGTGGGTGCCTGCCGCCGCTTGCGGCAGACGTGGATGATGTCGTACTCGATCTTTTTCGAGCCGAACTCCCCCTTCCCCTTGGACTCATCCGCGCGGATCGGGTAGGTCGCCTCCAGGTAGAAGCCGGCGTCGAACAGGCTCTCCAGCACCGCCACCCACGGGGCGTCCTCGCTGTGGTGGAAGGTGAAGGCGAGCAAGCCTCCCGGCTTGAGGATGCGGTGGCCCTCCCGCCAGCAGGCGGTGAGCAGCCGCTGGTAGTAACCGTCGGGGTCCTCCGGCTGCCTGGCCCGGTTGGCCACCGCCTCCAGGGTCTTGGGGGTGTATTCAGGGCCGAAGAGGTCCGGGTAATGGTCCTTCAACACCAGGCGCAGCCAGACGTAGAAGAAGTCCGCCAGCTCCGCGTAGTGGAGGTTGCCCCCGAAGGGGGGGTCGGTGATCACCAGGTGGTGAGAGGCGTCGGCGACGGCGGCGAGGTCGGTGGCGGAGCGGCACTCCAGGACGGCGCCGTTCGTTACCGGGTCTTGAGGAAACGCCTTCTCGCTCTTGCCGGTCAGTTGGCCCGCGAGCGTCTGGACATGCTGTGCGAGCCTCGCATTGCTTACGAGGTCCCAAGGCCGAGCAATCCAATCAAGCGTCGACAAAACTGTTTGCGCATCTGAATCCCAGTTTCCCCGGCCGTAGTCGGCGAACACACAGTTCTCAATGACCGTCGCTTTCGGATGGTAGTTCGCATTGGAGAACATCGGCTCCATCTTGTCTGCTACGTGATTCCAGAAGCAGAACATGTTCTGGTTCCGCAGGTATTGCTGAAAGGCGCCGAGGACGAGCTCCCGCACCGCCCAGCGATGGGTCTCCCCGCCCACCTCCGCGATCGCCTGCAAGAGCTGGGCGTGGACCAGGAGCTGGCGGGGATTGAACATGGTCCACCAATGGGTGAAGCCATGGTTCGGGATGCCGCCGTTGAGCTTGTGGGTCATGAAACCGTAGGGCAGCTCACTACGTGGCCAGTACGGCGCCAGATCCGCCTCTTTGCGCTCTTTCCACTCCTTGTCGGCGGCGTCGAAAGACGAGCTGTTTGAGCAAGGGGCAAAGAAACGGCCACGATAGGCCTGTTTCTCCCGGTCGCAGGCAGGGCAGTACCCCTGCATGGCGTAGGCCGCCACCGGCCCGCTCTTCCCCGATGCCTTGATCGCCTTGAGCACGTCGTGGTCGGCCCCGCAGGCGCCGCAGGCGAAGTGGGACTTCTTCGGAACGGTTCCCCCCGCCGTCCCCGTCTTGAAGGTCACCCCGGTCTCCGGGCAGGTGATCTCCTCCGGCAAGGCGCCCCGCACCTCCACCAGCCGCATCCGGGCGGCCCGCGCCCGGTTCCAGGCGGCGGTGGCCTCCGCGGTGTCGGTGACGCTGCCGCCGTACGGTTCGCCGTCGGGAGCGGCGCCGGCCTCCCCCGCCAGCCACTCCGGGTGGACCAGGAGGGAGGGGCGACCTTCTTTTTCTTGTCCGCCTTGGCGGGGAGGGCCACCACCGGCTCGGAATGGCCGCAGAGGGGGCAGGCGACCCCGCGTCGCGGATCGAGGACGGCGAAGGGGCGCTCGGTCTCGGCGACCGCCAGGGGCACCCCGGGGGCCATGCGGGCGTCCTTCTCCTCGATGTCGTAGCGGTCGCCGCAGGCGGGGCAGCGATGGACCCACACCTTGACTGTCATCTCCTTCACCGCCATCACCGGGCTGGATAGGATCGGGGTGCGGTGGCCGCAGCCGGTGACCTGACAGGGACCGTGCTTGGCCCAAAAGACGTAGATGGTCTCCGGCCCCGCATACCGGTAGTCGCGTCGCTCCTCCGCGGTGAGGGCGAGGGGATCGAAGTCGTCGCCCATGACCTCGGCGGTGGAGAGCCGGATCCACCGCCCCCGGTGGCCGCGGGGGCAGTCGCAGGCGTAGAAGGGCATGACCTGCGGCTTTACCGACTCCTCGATGTCGGCCAGGAGGGCCTCCACCTCCGTGCGCTCGACTTGCGCCAGCTCGTTCTTCGTCACGAACCAGGCCACCGGGTTGAGGTCGGTGCCGTACATCTGCAGGCCGAGCCGCGACCCCTCCACCAGGGTGGTGCCGCCCCCCATGAAGAGGTCGGCCACCTTGAGATGGCGCAGCGCCCCGCGCCTCTGGTGGTTGGCGTAGTAGACCTCCCACACCGCCTTGGCCGCCTCCGCCGGGTCGTCCGGCGCCTTCATGGCGGCGGCCAGGAGGAGGGTGCGGAAGATGGAGGAGCGGCGCCGCGCCCACCACTTAGACATCTGGTAGACGGGTTTGCCGGCATTGCCCTCGATGGCGGCGATCTCATTCACCGGCACGATGGGGAAGTCCACCTCCAGGCAGGACCTCGGTCGATCGGGATCGGCGAAGTCCACGGTCTCCACCGCCACCGCCCGCCCCGCCCCCACGGCCCGCGCCACCTCCGCCGCGACCCACTCCGCCTTGGTCTTGCCGTTACGCGGTGGCATGTCTTTTCTCGCGAACCGGCTAGTTCGCGCGAGAGAGCAGCCTGGGATTGGCCGTCCACACCTCGATCGGTGTGTCGACCTTGCCCATGTCGGCGTCGCTGGTGAGCAGGATGCAGCCTTCCGCCTCCGCACACCGGGCGAGGACCGCGTCGTTCACGTCGACATCCCGTTGGTCAAATTGCTCCAGCACGGCCGGCAGCTTGAGGGTGGGCAGACTGACGACGCGTACCTGCGGGAGGATCTGACTTTGGATCAGGCGGAGCTTCCTCTTCACGGCTTCGAAGGCCGGCGTGTCCCGAAAGCGCCGCTTGAAGTCCCGGGGATCGATGTTGTGCTGGCGCCGGAAGATGTGGAACTCCCGCCGGGCCACGGCGTTGACCAGCTCGGAGAGGACGATGACGTTGAAGACCACCTCCGCCCCGGCCTGTTTGATCGCCCGGAAGACGGCGGCGTGATCCGCGGACCAACGCGGCTGACTGGGCTGGGGGCTGGGGTAATAGAGGTCCAGCCACACATTGGTGTCGAACAGGAACCGTTGGCCCGCTCGTACCCGCGCAGGATCGGCGCGGTGAATGTCAGGCATTCTCTTCTGCCTCCGCCTCTTCCAACGCCTGGCGCACGGCGGGATCCGCATAGAACTCCTTGGCCCGTTCCGTGACCAGGGCCACAAGCTCGCGGTCTTCCTCCGCCAGACCGGTGAAGGTTAGCTTGGACTGCACGACCTCCTCCGAAAGGCCGCTGTAGAGGTGGCCGATGGCGGCGTTGAGGAAGACCGAGGTGAGGGTCGTGACGCCCTCGAAGTCGAGGTCGATCGCGATCCCTTGGGAAAGGGCCTTTTCCAGCAACTGGAATAGCTTCTCCCCATCCTCTGTGGTGATGGCGAGGGGACCTACATATTCGATGACGGAGACTTTGTTCATGGCGTGCTCCTGCGATCGGCGGCGGCGCAGTTGTCCCAAGGTGCGCTACGCCTCAAACGTGGAACTCGATATTGACTAGGGTGCCAGGAAACCGGTGCTGAAGGTTGGCGAAGGTGTTCTTGCCCCCCGCGGATCGCCAGTAGCCACGGTGAGAAACGATCTCCAGACTACCCTTTGTCTGTTCCAGGTATCGCTGGAGAAGGCGGATTCCCAGCCCACCGGTCGTGAGGCGACGGGAGGTGTAGCCCTGCTCGACCACGCCCTGCAAGGCGGCAAGGTCGTCACGGATCGGGATCCCCTCCGCCCGCAAGCTGCCGGCGAAACCGATCCCCGTGTCCACGATCGTGAATGCGATGCGGTCCTGGCGCGGGTAGAACTGGCCGCATGAGAAGACCCCGTGGGGACTTCTCCCATGGGTCTCTGCGTTCTGGAAGACCTCCAGCAGGCTCCTCGCGATGGCCTTTCGTAGAGGCGGCACCATGGCCGGAAGCTCAGGCATCGAGAAGAGTCGCTTGTCGAGATACATGGCAAAACCCCGGGCCTCGCCGGCATTGAAGCGCTGGTAACGCACAGTGGTGCCGTAGGTGTCGAGCTTGGGTGCCTTTCCCGCCGCCACCAAGAAGCGGTTTTTGCGAAGGATGGTTTCCACCTTCGGTGTTAGGCCACGAAAACCGACCCGGTTGCCCTGGCTGATCAACAACGTGAAGAGCGCCCCGAGACCGGCAGCGAGATGGGCTTCGAAGAAGGGGCACTGGGAGAAGTCAAACTGTAGGTCCTCGAACCACTCGGCCTCGAATCCCGCGTAGCCAGCAGCCAGGTGCTCATACCCGGCGGGGTCAGAACACGTCTTCTGGACGTGAAAGGTCTTCACGTGAAAGACGCTACCGAGAAAGCTCGATGAACGGCACCGCCACCTCCAGGACCGACAGGCCGCCGTGGGTAAGCGTTGGGTAACCACCCTGGGTTCTCCACTTACGCCGTCCGAGGACGAAGCAGTAGCAGCCGTGCTGGGTCGCCATGGCCAGGTCGATGGGCGGGATGAACGGCCCGGGAGGCCCCTCGTCCGCGGTCCAGCGGCGAGCCTTGAAGCGGTCCTTCAAGTGCTGGGTCTGCGCCGCGTCGCTCGTGTCCGGGAAGTCACCGCTCGCCGCGTAACCGTGATCGGAGGTGATGACCAGCCGCCGGCCGGTGGTGAGCCGCTCCACCAGGAGCCAGAAGCCGTCGCTGGTCAACCGCTCTGCGGCTTCCGCCACGAGGGAGGCGAGACCCTTGCCGGGCTCCCCGAGGTCATGAAGACGATGGTCGGGCCACTTGTGCCACAGGACCCACCGGGGATCCGGTGTGAGGTGCGCGATGCACTCCTCCCACGGGAGGTCCAATACAGCGGTCCGCGCGCCGGCGAGACGGTGGTTCGCGCCCGCCCCGTCGTTCTCCAAGGCGGAGCGCTGGGCGAAACCGAGGGCCTTGGCAAAGGGAGTGGTGTCCGCCGGCAGCTCTGCGCCGGTCACCTGGGCGCGGTGCATCGTGTAGCCGTGGTCTTTCGCCCCCTGGAGCAGCCAGGGGACCTCCCGCAGCGACAGCGCGTCGAGGATGAGCACCGCGCGTCCGCCAGGCTGATCCTTCCACCAGGTTGCCAGGGAATCGCTGGTCCGCGGAACACTGCCTTCGTAACTGGCCCAGAGATCCCAGCCAGCGGTGGCCAGAAAGAGATCGGCGTTCGCCAGCTCGCGATCCCGGCTAGCCACCTCCGGCTTGGCCTTGCCGGCATCCAAGGGCGCAGAGCAGACCTCCCAAGCGTGTGCGAAGATGGCGGACCAGGCGCCTTCAGGATTCCCCGACTGAATCCGGCGTAACAGGGTGAGCGGCAGAGCCATCAATCCTCTTCTTTGTGGAGACCCATCTCGTAGGTGATGCCATCGGGCAGGGAGCGCAGCAGCCGCGTGAGCTGAGCCCCTGTGAGGTCCCCCACCGTGATGGAGAGGTCTCGCACACGCGTCCCGGCATTGATGCCCCACCGCTCCGCCTGGCCGAGGAGATTGAGCGGCGAGGTGGCAGGGGCGTTGTAGCTCGTGAAGGTGGTGCCACCGGCGAAGATGGACTGGCCACCCGGTACATCGCCCGTGTCCTGCGGACCATCCCCGGGTTTGCCTCCCGACGCCGGGGGCGCTGCCGCGGGAACGGGAGTGGATCCATCCCCGAGAGGAAATGCGGCGGGAGGGTGCCCCGCCACATCGCCCACCTGCGGCACCGCCTGGGGGAGGAGGACGTGGGTCTCTTCGAGGTGCTTGCCAGTCCCCAGCCGGCCGCGCATGTGCCGCCAGGCGGCCTCTTCCTCCTCGCCCTCCAGGACCTGGAGGTATTCCATGCCCCGTAGGTTGATGGCGATCCTGTCTCGGGCGCAGAGCCGGATGAGCTTCTCCTTGACCAGGGTCTCCCCTAGCCACGGGATGCACGGCTGCCCCTTGGGGCGGGGCTCTTGCAGCTCCCGAAGGAGCTTGGCCACCGTGTCGTTATTCCCTGCCGCCGTCACGACCAGGGCCTCGAAATCCTCCGGAATGAAGAGGTTTTCGTGGATGTATTTGTCCACCGCGTCGGGAATTACCGCCCCCTGCGCCTTGTGACGCACGACGTGAAACGCACCGCGCGCCGGGTCGCTAAAGTCCCAGACATCGAGGATGGCGAAACGGTCGAAGCGGCGCTTGATGATGGCGCGCAACTCCCCCTCGTACTTGTGATGGAGCTTGCGGTACTCGGGGTCATCCCCCTGCCAACGCTCCGCCAGGAGCACGGCCCTGGCCAGTACCAGTAATTCGTGATCGGCAAAGGCGTTGTTGCTCCCATCTTGCGGGAGGAGAAAGCGCACGGTGTTCCTGCGCCTCTGGAGGTGCTCCTTCAGCCATGCGCCGAGTCGGGTCTCCAGTTTGTCCGGGACCTCCGGTAGGACCACGAGGGGGATCCGGTCGTCCCACCGCTCGGGTAGGTCGCCCTCTTCCACCCCGGCCCATGGATCGCTGACCCAATTCTTGGGCAAGACCACCACACGGAAGTGTTGGGCGACATCCTCCGAGCCCCCGAGGACGTAACGAATCTCCCGCGAGAGCTGGGTCTCGTCCTCGCCCTGAGCGAACAACCGATCGTTGCGGGCGTTCGCCATGAGCTTCGCCCGCGGGTTCTCCTCCTCGCGGAAGATCAGCCGCTCCCCCTCCGGGTGGATGTTGAAGCTGTTGTCGACGATGGTGGCCAGCTCCACCTCGAAGCCGTTGTTATCCACCGGCTTGTCTCGAGTGATGTCGACCTGCAGGGTGGCCGGGTTCGCGCCCGCCTGATTGCCCACCGCCAGGGAGCGAACCCACAAGGCGCCGACAATCTCCGAGAGGTGGGGCACGACCTCGTCGGGATTCTTCACCGCGTCGCGGACGGCGCTGAAATTGCGCTGGGCCTTCTCCCGAAGCCTGGCGTGGTGCTGGTTGGCGACGGAGTCGAGGAGGGCGGCGATACCGCTCTGCTCATCGTCGAGGCGGAAGTCCGCAGCGGTGATGATCGGGGTGTCGTCACCGCGCCGCTTGTAGAGGTCGACGAGGATGCGGATGAGGTCGCGGGTCTCTTGGGCCTGGGTAGCAACGAGCACCTGATCCTCCAGGAGCTGCATCAGATGGGGCGCATAGGGCCACGCCTCCACGAACTCCTGCCAGGTCCGATCCTGCTCCGACAGGGCGACGTCTTGCAGTCGTAGGTGCTCCGAAACATGGAATCGGAGAACGCGGCGAATCTCGCCATCCGGTACCTGGAGACGGTTCTCGAAGAGGCGATGGAGGAGGAGGCGCTGCCGGTCACTCCTCGCGTTGGGCGCCTTGAAATCCACCAGCACGGGGTTGACCCGCTGGATCTGCTGGAAGGCGTCGGTGGTGCCGTTGCGGACCGAGACGACGAGGGTCAACAGCTCCGGGCGCTCCTTGGCGATCTCCGAGAGGAGCTGGATGAAGTTGAAGGCCCAGTTTCGCCAGGGGTACTGCTTGGTGTTGGTCAGGCCATCAAACCAGGTCTGGTACTCGTCCAGGATGAGGGCGGTGGGCTGCTTACGGAAAAGCTCCAGCAGCAGCTCGTAGCTGGGGACTTCCGTCTGCTTGTCCCCGAGGCCATCCCACTTGCCGCGGATAAACTCCCCATGGGGGTGGCGGTCGAAGAGGAGATCCCAGAGAAATTTGTAGCTCTGCCGGTGGAGGCTCTCGGTGATGACGTGGACGCCCTGGCGGAGGGGGAGCGTTGCTACCTTCGGATTAGCGAGGCGTCCCGCCCATTCCTGTAACCAGGAAGCTGTGGCAGCGGAATCGCTCAGGGCGTGGTACAGCACCCCGATGATGTGCGACTTACCCTGGCCGCGCTCGCCGATCAGGACCGCCGGCCGCCCCCGATCTGGCCCAATGGCCTCGATGGCCTGGAGCACATCCCGGGACGGATAGGTGATGTCGAGAAACTCCACCGCCGGCACCTGGGTAGCACCGGTGTTGCTGGCATTGGTCAGCTCGATCGCCGTCCCCTTGAGACGGCGCCCCTGGAACTCTTGGCGTAGCTTCAGACCGAGCATCTGTTCCCTGCTCCGCGAGATCTCTCTCCGAGTCCCAACACCACAGCTCCTTTGTGCCGCGGAAGAAGCCAGGTCGTCGAGATCGTGGACAGCCAGCGTGCCTGTCAGGATAGTCAAACGGTTGCGGGATCCCAACCTACGAGATTGTGAGCCCCACTCTCCACAGCGGCCCCTAGCCGGACGGGGCGCCGAAGCCCCCACCGCCGGGGGTCTCGATGATCAGCTCGTCGCCGGGGGCGACGTCGAGGGCGGCCTTGCCGGGCAGCTCCTCGACGGAGCCGTCGGCGCGCAGCAGGCGGTTGCGGCCG
>Ga0214471_10001862_pt1 | contig 16671 bp, 15 predicted proteins | sample RVTome_5_FD_207665 | JGI IMG/M metagenome (GOLD analysis project Ga0214471, IMG submission 207665) | Soil microbial communities from uranium-contaminated site in the Upper Colorado River Basin, Wyoming, United States - RVT142D155 | ecosystem: Environmental > Terrestrial > Soil > Contaminated >... | reverse complement strand
GGACCTCACGGGCGGCGTTGGCGATGATGGGCGCCAGCGGCTCGAAGCCGGCGAAGCGGGGGTCGCTCGTCTGGCCGGCGGCGTAGCGAGCGTAGATCTGCTCGATGATGACGGCGATGCGATACAGGGCGAGACCTTCGTAATAGGCGACGTCGGTGACGTCGAAGCCGGTGGCGGCTGCGTACCGCGCCACGATCTCGGGTTTCGACATGTATTCGGCGAGGGTCACGGCCCGATCGCCGAAGATGCGATAGGTTGCGCCGTGGCGATCGACCCAGTAGGCCAGAAGCGTTCCCAGGTCGACGAGGGGGTCGCCCAGAGTCGCCATGTCCCAGTCGAACACCGCCACCACGTCCCCTGTGCCGTCGACCATGGTGTTGTCCAGCTTGAAGTCGTTGTGGAGGAGGGCCACCGACTGCGGTTGTGGCAGCCGGCGGCGCAGCGCCTCCTCCACGATCTCCATGTCGGGCACATCGCGGGTTCGGGCGACCTGCCAGCGTCGGGACCACCCTTCGATCTGGCGGGCCACGAAGCCATCCGGCCGCCCCAGGTCGTCGAGGCCGACCGCGGCGGGGTCGACCATGTGCAAAGCGCCGAGGGCGGCGACCAGGCACCCCGCGAGACGTCGGCGCACCCCGCTCTCGTCGGCGAGCTCGGGAGGCCACTCTCTGCGGATCACCCATCCCCGGCGCCGCTCCATGACGAAGAACGCCTTGCCCATGACCGCGGCGTCATCGCAGAAGTGGTGGGCCCGCGGCGCCAGCGGGTAGGCGGCCCACAGGCGGGACAGCACGCGGTACTCGCGGGCCATGTCGTGGCCGCCGACCGCCACATCGCCCAACGGTGCCCTGCGCAGCACCATCTCGGTTTCACCGGCGACCGCCCGATACGTCAGGTTGGCGGCGCCTCCTGGGAACTGATCGAAGGCGATCTCGTTGTCGCCCACCAGATCGGGAAGGTGGGTGCGCAGGTATCGCGCCACCCGCTCCTCGTCGAACCGCTCCTCAGGGCGGATGGGTGCCGTATCGCCCATGACGAATGCAACCCTAAACGGCGGGCGTGTGCCGGGCCTGCACCCGACCTCCAGTCGAACGGCCGCGAGTTGTCAGCCGGTCCACAGCCACGCAACGAGGAAGGCGGTGGCGGCTACCGGTAGGAGCACCTCGAACGCGGCCCTGACGCGGTTCACGTTCGATCGGTCTGGTGCCGACAACTCTCGCCCGGCGGTGACGATCAGACCGGCGGCGATCACGACCGACGCCACGACGAGCACAGGGCGCTGCAACCACTCCGGGCTGAACCGGCCGCCATCGCCGGCTTCGACGATCACGACGTCCAGTGCCATCAGGGCGAACATGGATGCCAGGTAGACGTTGGAGAGCCCGAAGAACCGCATCGCCTCGCCACCGTCGCCACCGAGCTTGTGCCCGGCCGCCAGCAACCATCCCCCCAACACCACCGCCCCCGCGAGGTAGACGACTCCAACGGCACCCGTCGGGTACAGCAGGAGCGATACCCCGAACAGCACGACGCCGAACGTTTCGATCTGCGCCAGGGTGAACGGCGTTCCTGCCACGACAGGCAGCATCGGCACCCCGGCTGCCGCGTAGTCGTCCTTGTAGCGAAGCGCAAGCGCCCAGAAATGCGGAGGAGTCCAGAAGAAGACGATGGCGAACATCACCCACGCCGGAGCGGCGAGGCTTCCCGTCACCGCCGCCCAACCGACCAACGCCGGGACCGATCCCGCCGCACCTCCGATCACGATGTTCTGCGGCGAGGTTCGTTTCAGGCCCAAGGTGTACACGACCACGTAGAACAGCAGCCCGCCCGTCGACAGCGCCGCCGCCGGCAGATTGGCCGTGGCCCACAGCCAACCGAAGCCGGCAACGCCGAGCGAGATGCCGAACGCGAGGGCGGCTGAGGGCTCGATGCGAGCCGATGGCAGCGGCCGGCCACGGGTGCGGTGCATCACCTCGTCGATGTCGCGGTCGACCACGTTGTTGATGGCGTTGGCGCCCCCGGCCGACAACGCACCACCGACGAGCGTCGCCACGACGAGCCACGTGTCGGGCCAGCCTCGCGCCGCCACGATCATGGCCGGGACGGTGGTGACCAGCAGCAACTCGATGATCCGCGGCTTGGTCAGCTCGATGTAGGCCCCGAGACGCCGCCGACCGGACGGCACCGCCCGGGGATCGACGACACGGACCTCGGGAGCGCTCACGACGCCATCACGTCGCGGTGCGGGACACCCGCCGGCTCGCCCATCACGGAGGCGGCCAGCGCTACGAGCAGCACCCACACACCGTGTGCCGTCACCAGATGGAGGACCTGCGTCTCCAGCGGCGTGAGCAGGGCGATGTTGAGCAACCCGATGGCGAACTGGCCCAGCACCGCCACTTGGATGGCGCCGCTCAGGCGGCGGGCTGCGGGGTTCACCTCCGCGGCAGGGCGGACCAGCACGGCGAGCAGCAACCCGCCGCCGATGGCAACCACGGGGTGGACACCGCGGATCGCAACGAGGATGGAGGCAATGGGCGTCGACTCGACGTCGACCCCGTCCGCGAAGTAGAGCGTGTCTGCCAGCGAGTTGACGGCACCGGTGATCCCCACGAGCAGGAGGATCACGAATCCTCCGAGGAGGAGGCGGTCGGGCCGCCTCGTCGGATCGACGCGGATCGCGGCACCGCCCCTGGCGTTGTGGACGACGAGCACCAATGCCCCCACCAGCAGGAACGTGTTGACCAGGTGCACCGCATCGGCCACCACCCGCCCGAAGGAGGCGTCGTCCTCCACCCAGCCGTATCGAACGAGCAGTGCGCCGATCACCACCTCGACCACGAAAAGGCCGGTGGCCCACGCCACCGACCGTTGGAGGCGGCGCTGGCCGGGTGATCTCCTCGTCCACGTCCACAGAACCAGCGCGGCGAAGCCGGCGCCGAGGACGGCGGTGAGCGCCCGATGGGTGAACTCGATGGCGGTCTTGGCGTCTCCGATCGAAGGGATCAGCGAGCCGTCGCATCGAGGCCACGACTCCCCGCACCCGGCGCCGGATTCGGTGGCCTGGACCACATCGCCGCTCACGATCACCAGGATCGTGAACGCCAGCACCGCCATCGCCAACAAGGTGAAGCGATCGCGGCGCCGGAGCGCGGGTGGGGCGTCCATCGCTCGCAGGGTACCCGGCCCGGCGACCGATTCGGCAGGTGCGCGGCGCGGGCCGGTGCCGTCGGCGGCCCGAATGCGCGACGCCGTGAGCTGAGCCTCAGGCGACGAGGTCGGCGCCGAGCAATGACTCCAACGTGGATACGAGCCCGGGATCGGCCTCCGGTTCGTACCCGGGATCGAGGTGCCGGCTCACGAGGAACGAGGCGGCCGCCGTCAGCTCGGCGGCAACGCCGTCATGGGAGGCGTGCTCGGCGACCTCGAGAATGTGCGCCACCTGGAAGCCGCGCACTAGTTGCTCGAGCTGCCTCCGGAAGTGCAGCAGTCCGTGCGCCGGGTCGTCGACGGATCGCGCCACGCGGCCGGCCAGCGCTTCCATCGCCGTCAGCGCGGTGGCGGCAACGGTTCCGCCTGCGGCAGCCCCCACCCCCTTCAGCATGGTGCTGACCTTGTCGAGCACGATGCCGCTGGTGCCGAGCCTGCCGAGGTCCCGCAGCACCTGGGCGGCCAGCACGTTGTGGGTTCCCTCCCACTGTTCGTACACCACGCAGTCGCGCAACAGCCGGGGCAGGACGCTGAAGTCCTCGATGGCCCCGTTGCCGCCGAGCACCTCGATCGCTCCTCGTACCGTGTCGGTGGCCGCCACCGAGCAGACCAGTTTGTTGGCGTTGACGAGGAAGCGGTACACCCCCGCCTCCTCCGACGTGACCTCGAGCCCGCCCATCGCTGCCAGGTCGACCTTCTCGTCGAGCTCCGTGAGGGCCCACGTCGAATGGAGCGCCGCCAGCCACTCCGCTTTCATCTCCGCCAGCCGCAGCCGCACCATCGGGAACTCGCCTATGCGGCGGCCGAAAGCCACCCTGTGCCGACTGTATCCGGAAGCCTCGAGGTAGGCACGCCGCATGATGCCGATGTCGCCGACGGCGTTGAGCCAGCGGCTCGTGTTCAGCATCCCGGTGACCATCACGCTGAAGCCTCGATCGACGCGCCCCACCGGATAGGCCACCGCATCCACGAAGTCGAACTCGCCCGACGCCATCGAGCGGGTGCCCAGCTTCTCCTTGAGCCGGCGAATCGAGAACCCGTTCGGCTCGCCGTCGATGGTGCGGGGCACCAGGAAACACCCCAGACCGGCCGTCCCCTCCCCGGCACCCTCCGGCCGTGCCATCACGAGAAAGACGTCGGCGTCGGCCACCGAACAGAACCACTTCTCGCCGGTGACCCGGTAGGTGCCGTCTCCCGCGGGAGCGGCGACGGCGACGTTGGCGCCGACGTCGCTGCCGCCCTGCACCTCCGTGAGGAACTGGGCGCCGCGCCACGCCGAGTCGTAGTCGGGGTCGACGAGGAGCGACAGGAAGGCGTCGCGGATGGCGTCGTCGCCGGAGCGGCGCAGCACCCGCACCACGCCGACGGTGCAGGTGACGGCGCATATGTGGCCCATCTCGCCCTCGAGTGAGGCGAGGTAGCCGAGCACCGCCTGCTCGAATGAGCTGCCGGCGGCCGCCGACAGCGACACCAGGCCGGCGTCCCACAGGAGCCGCCCTGCCCGGTGGTAGTCCTCCGTGAAATGGACCCGCTCGACCCGGTTCCCGGCGCCGTCGTGCTTCTCGAGCCACGGCTCGTGGCGCCGGTAAGCCTCGACGGTCGGGGCGATCTCGCCCACCACGGTCGTCGCGAAGTGTTTGCCGAGGGCGTCGAGGTTGGCCCTCCGGGTTCCGTCGACGTAACGGTCCGCCAGCGCCGCCAGGTGCACGTCGTGGGTGAACGGGTCTGCCGGAAAACCGGCTCGCCATGCAGCCAGGGCGTCGCGGGCATCTCCCGGTGCGGGCCGGAGCACGCTCATGGCACGATTGTGCCAGATCGGCCGGTGCCTGCGCCGCGCGGGCGTATCATCGGGGTGTACCAGCCCGCCAGGGAGGCCCGAGATGAAGAAGCTGTTGCTCCTCGTGCTCCTCGCCGCAGTCGGGTTCGCCGTCTACAAGATGATGAACCTCGAGCACGAAGCCTGAGACCGCCTGAGTACCGAATCTTCTGTGCTCGGTACTCGGCAAGGAGACGCCGGTGCGACCGGTTCTGGAAGCGACCGGATTGTGGAAACGATTCGGTGACCTCGAGGCTGTGCGCGGCGTCAGCTTCCACATCGATTCCGGCGAGACATACGGCCTGCTGGGACCCAACGGAGCGGGCAAGACCACGTCGATCTCCATGGTGAGCGGCCTCCTGAGGCGCGATGCCGGAACCGTCCTGGTCGACGGCGAGCCGATGACCACCACGTCGCTCGCCCCGAAGGCAGATGTCGGCCTGGTGCCCCAGGATCTGGCGGTCTACCCGGACCTGACCGGGCGGGAGAACCTGCGGTTCTTCGGGCGCCTGTACGGGATGCGCCGACCCGACCTCGAGGACAGGATCGAGAGCGTCCTGGAGGTCATCGGGCTCACCGAACGCGCCGACGACCGGGCCCGCGAGTTCTCCGGCGGGATGAAGCGGCGGCTCAACATCGGGATCGGCCTGCTGCACCAGCCCAAGCTGCTGATCCTCGACGAGCCCACCGTCGGGGTCGACCCGCAGTCTCGCAACGCCATCCTGGAGTCGGTGGAACAGCTCTCCGGCGAGGGCATGGCCGTGCTGTATACCACCCACTACATGGAGGAAGCCGAGCGGCTGTGTGACAGGGTCGGCATCATCGACCAGGGCGAGATCAAGGCTGAGGGAACGCGCCGCGAGCTCGTTCAGATGGTGGGCCAGCTCGACAGGATCAGGATCGGCACCAGCGGCCACAACGACGACTCCGTGTCCCACATGCGTCGCATGGTCGGCGTGTCCGACGTGTCGGTGGGCGACGGTGCGATCGAGGTGCTCGTCGCCGACGCCGGCAGGATCCTGGCCGAGGCGCTCGCCGTGCTCACCGGCGGCGGCGTCACCGTGTCGTCCGTGGCGATCGAAGAGCCCGACCTCGAAGCGGTCTTCCTCCACCTCACCGGCAAGGCACTGAGGGACTGAGGTGCGGGCCGCCTGGATCATCGCCAGGAAGGACCTGGCACTGCGCATGCGAGACCGCTCTGTGCTCATCATCGGTGTGATCGCCCCGCTGACCTTGGCGTTCATCTTCAACCTCGTGTTCGGCGGCAGCATCAACGACGTCGGCGAGTCGATCACCCTCGAGATGGGGGTGGCGGACGAGGACGGCGGAGCGGTCGCCGACGCCTTCGACGGCGTACTCGAATCTCTGGTGGGCGTCGGCCTGGTCGAGCTGACACGGTACGAAGACGCTCCCCGCGCCAGGGCAGCGGCAGAGTCCGGCGAGGTCGGAGTGGTGTTCGTCCTCCCCGCAGGGTTGTCGGGCGCCATCAGGAGCGGGGTAGACGCCGAGATCGAGGTGGTCGGCAACGTCGACGCCCCGACCACCACCGACATCGCCGGCGCCATCGCCCGCCAGTTCGCCGCCGGAGTGCGCCGGGCCGGGTTGTCGGCGGTGACCGCGGTCGAGACGGGAGTCGTCGACGCCTCCGAGATGGCGGCGGCAGCCTCCGAGGCCGGCGCCGCCGCCCCCACCCTCAGCCTGGGCGACGTGGCGGCGGTGACCCGCCAGCTCGACACCGCGACCTACTTCGTCGCCGGGCTCTCGGTGTTCTTCATCTTCTTCATCGCCGGCCTCAGCGTCACCGACATGCTGGAGGAGCGACACGACGGGACACTCGCCCGTTTGATGGCGGCACCCATCATGCGGGGGTCGATCATCGCCGGGAAGTCCATCACGAGCGTGGTGATCGGACTGGTGTCGATGACGGTGCTCGTGCTGACCTCGCGGTTCCTCATGGGAGCCGCATGGGGGCCTCCGTTGGCGGTGGCCGTCCTGGTGGGCGCTGTGGTGGTGGCGGTGGTGGCGATCATGACCTGCGTCGGCGCTTTCGCCAAGACGGCCGAGCAGGCCGGCAACCTCCAGGCAATCGTGGCCGTGACGTTCGGAATGCTCGGAGGGACATTCGTCCCGATCTCGGAAGGCGACGGCCTCCTGGCGACGCTGCGGTTTGCCACCCCCAACGGATGGTTCATGCGCGGGCTGGGTGACATCGCCGGCGGAGAGGCGTCGGCAGCACTGCCTGCGGTCGCGGCCCTGGCGACAATGGCTGTGGTGTTCGGGTTGGCGGCCTCGGCACTCGTGAAACGGTTGGTGCGGACATGAGGGCCCTCGCGAAGGCGGCGGCCATCGCTGCCACCAACCTGCGGCTGTTCACGAGAGACCGCTCCAACGTGTTCTTCGTGTTCATTCTCCCGATCGGCATCGTGCTGCTCGTAGGCGCGCAGTTCTCCGGTGACTTCTCCCCCGCGGTCGGGGTGAGCGCAGCCGAGACCAGGCTCGGAGCCGACCTGACGTCGCTCCTCGAGGCCGGCGGCAGCGTGACGGTTCGCGAGTTCTCGGACGAAGCCGACATCCTGCTCGCAGTCGAGCGCGGCTCCGTGGCTGGCGCCGTGGTCGTGCCGGCCGACGCCGACGCCGTGCTGGCGTCCGGCTCGCCGGTCGAGCTCGGCTTCGTGAGCCGGCCGGACGGGTTCGGACCTCAACTGCAATCGGTGGTGGCGGACGCTCTATCCGAGCTCTCGCTCGAGTCGAGCGCGGTGGCGTTCGCCGTGGCCAGGGGTGCCGACCCGGGTACGGCGGCCGCCGCCGCCGCTTCGAGGGCCGACACGATCCCCACGATCGCGGTCACAACGGGCACCGCGGGCACTTCGCTGTTCGAGGGGGTTCGCGGGAGGTTCGACATCGGCGCATCGTCCCAACTCGTCCTGTTCATGTTCCTCACAGGGCTGGCGGGCTCGGCGGCCTTGATCCAGAGCCGCCAAATCGGGGTGACACGCCGGATGCTCGGGTCACCAACCTCGGTGGGGACGGTCATCGCCGGAGAGGCGATCGGCCGGTTCGCGGTCACGCTGACCCAGGGCCTGTACATCGTGGCCGCCACCGTCCTCCTGTTCGGGGTGGGTTGGGGGAACCTGGCGGCCGTGGCGGCGATCCTGGTGGCGTTCGCCGCCGTGGGCGCCGGCGCCGCCATGTTGTTCGGGTCGCTGTTCCGCAACGACCAGCAGGCAGGCGGGGTAGCCGTCGTCGTCGGTCTGGGGATGGCCGCCCTGGGGGGCTCGATGCTCCCGATCGAGCTGTTCGGCCCCACGATGACCACCGTGGCCCACTTCACGCCGCACGCCTGGGCCAACGACGCTTTCGCCGAGCTCCTCAGACGGGACGGCACCACCGCGGACATCCTGCCCCAGCTCGGAGCATTGGCTCTCTATGCCGCGGTCCTGCTGTTGGCGGCATCGCGGCGAATGAGGGCCGTGATCACCAGGACATGACACCGGCTGGTTTCAGCCGGTGACGAACTTCGTGATCGCATCCACGAAGGTCTCCGGCTCGGCCAGGATCGCCTCGTGACGGGCGCCGGGGATCTCGATCATGGTGGCGTTCGCCAGCAAGTCCACCAAGGCCCGCTGCGCCCTCGGCGGGATGACCTGATCCCTGGAGGGAACGATCACCAGGGTCGGCACCGCGATCGCCGGCAACGACGCCCTCCCGTCGAATCGCCAGGCCGCGAAGCCGACCTCTGCGGACAGCGCCGGATCACGTCGCATCAGCCCCTCCCACATCCAGCGCTCGTGCTCGGGGCGCAGAGCCCGGCCCCCGCGCAGGATCTGCACCGTGGCCATCGTCAACTCACGGCGGCTGATCCGGGCAACCGTCCTGGCGACCCGCATGACGGCCCACGCCGCGGGGCGTAGCCGATCGACCGGGTAGGCAGACGTCGCTGCCAGCACCAGCCGGCCGACGAGCCTGGGGTGGCGGACGGCGAGCACCTGGGCCACCATCCCGCCCAGCGAGTACCCGACGACGGTGGCTCCGACCAGCCCAAGGGCGTCGAGCAGCCCGGCGACGTCGTCGGCGAGGTCGGCCAGGTCGACTGGAGTCCGGCGCCACTCGGACCTGCCGTGGTCGCGCAGGTCGGGCATCACGATGCGGAACCGCTCGGACAGCCCCGGGATCACCCCGTGGTAGGTGTGCTCGCCGTCGAGGTTCCACCCGTGGAGCAGCACCAACGGCTCGGCGGCGGCGGGCCCCGCCTCCCGGACGAACAGCTCGACGTCGCCGACGAACACCGTGCGACCCGGCAGGTGAAGTGGGCGCGACTGCGGGGTGGCGTAACGGGGCATGGGCTCGGGGCCCAGCAGCCGCCACCCCAGCCAGCCGAGGGCGGCGGTGACGGCGACGGTTCGGGGACGTCCCACCTCAGCCCGGCGTTGTGCCGGCATCGAGCCGGTCGACGGCGAACACGTGGTCGTGGACCGGGACGCCGCCGACGAGGTGCTCTGCGATGATCCGCTCCATCACGTCGACGGTCACAGAGTGGTACCAGACGCCGTCGGGATAGACGACGGCGATGGGGCCCTGCTCACATATCCGCAGGCAGTCCGCTTTGGTGCGCAGGACACATCCCGCACCGGGCGGAGTCGGGGGTGGCGTCTCGGACACGTCGCCGGTCTGCCACTGCGGCGGCGCCGATGCAAGGCCGAGCTCCTTCAGGCGAGCCTTGAGATGACGCCACACCTCGGCACTCTCCTCCACGGGGGCGCACTTGGGGGTCGTCTGGTCGGCGCAGAGGAACACGTGACGCTGCAGCCGGCCGATGGACAGCGCCCCGGCAATGGCGTCGAGCCGCGCCGCACCCGCCCCGTTGACGTCCTGATCCGGGGGCGTCATCGCACCACCACTCGACCGCTGGGGCCGTCGGAGAATCGGCGCGCCGTGAGCCGGCCGATCACGGCCCCGGGCACACCCTCCTCGGCGAGGGCCTGGAGGAATGCCTTCTCCAGAGGAGGATCGACGGCCGCCAGCAAGCCGCCGCTCGTCTGTGCGTCGGCGAGCACGATCCTGTCCACCTCGTCGACGTCACCGAAGTCGGTGAAGCGCGACACCGACGCCAGGTTGCGGCGGCTACCGCCTGCCACCACCCCGGCCGCGGCCAACTCGCGCACGCCGGGCAGCAGCGGCACCGCTTCTCGGTCCAGCTCGGCGCTGACTCTTGCGGCCCGCATCATCTCTCCGAGATGCCCCAACAGCCCATAGCCGGTGACGTCGGTGGCGCCGCGCACCCCCACCCGGCCCATCGCAATGGCCGCTCCGGCGTTGAGGGTCGCCATGGACGCCACCGCGGCGTCCCGCTGGGCGCTCGACGCCACACCCCGCTTGATGGCAGTGGCGATCAGCCCTGTGCCGATGGGCTTGGTCAACACCAGGACGTCTCCCGGCCGGCCGCCGCCGTTGGTGATCACGTGGTCGGGATGCACGACGCCGGTCACGGCCAGCCCGTACTTCGGCTCCGGATCGTCGACCGTGTGCCCTCCGGCGAGGGCGCAGCCCGCTTCCTCGAGGACCGCGCACCCACCTCGCAACACGTCGCCGAGCAGTTCGACCGGCAGGTCGTCCGAGGGCCAGGCCACGATTTGGAGCGCAGTGAGAGGGCGCCCTCCCATGGCGTACACGTCCGACAGGGCGTTGGCGGCGGCGATGCGGCCCCAGTCGACCGCCTCGTCGACGATCGGGGTGAAGAAATCGACGGTCTGCACCAGCGCCAGGTCGGGCGAGAGTCGGTACACGCCGGCGTCGTCGGAGCCTTCGATCCCTACGAGGAGGTCGGCGTGGTGGGCAGGCGCCAGCTCGCTCAGGGTGCGCAGCACGCCCGCCAGCTCGTCAGGGCCGAGCTTGCAGGCGCACCCAGCGCCGTGGGAGAACTCGGTGAGGCGCCGTGTGATGTGCGTGTCCACGGCAAGAGTGTACGGCCCGGATGCCGGCGAACCGCCCGCCGGCTCGCTACGGAAGCGACCCGTGGGGGCGGTTTCGATTCGACGTCGACATCGTCGCCGGTAACATTTCCCGGCCGGGACCCAGGTCGCGGTGGATGCAGGCCCCCTCGTCCCCCCTGGGGGGCCTGTGTCGTAGCGCAGGGGCTGCGCGCAGCCTGGTGCGGCCCGGGTCTCCCCGGCCGCCCCCGCCCATCGCGTGGCGCCCGGTGGTGCGGTGACATACTGCACCGCCATGAGGTTCCGGCTCCCTCGTCCCCGCCACGTCGTCGACTCGCTGCGCGACCTCGCCCAGCAGGACCCCGACCAGGCCGAGGCCTACCTCGACACCCACCAGGACGAGTGGGAGTCCTTGGCCGAGTCGCATCCGCACAGCGCCGCCGACATCCTCGAAGCGCTCGACGAGGTGGGAGCCGCCGACCTCCTGAGCGACCTGTCCACCGAGGAAGCGGCCGACGTACTCGACGAGATGCGGCCCGAGGCCGCAGCCGACGTACTCGAGGAGTTGGAGACCGAGGAGGCCGCGGCATACGTCGGCGCCATGGACGCCGACCAGGCTGCCGACCTGATCGCCGTCCTCGACGACGACACTCGTGACGCGGTGCTCTCAGCGCTCGAGCCGGAGGCGGCCGCCGACATACGCCAACTCCTCCAGTACGCCGCCGACAGCGCCGGCGGCATCATGACCACCGAGATCGCCGCCTTGCCGACCGGCATCACCGCCGGCGAGGCGATCGAGACGCTCCGCAGGCTGCACGAGGAGCTCGGCGCCAACCTGGCGTATGTCTACGTGGTCGACGATGCCAACCGACTGCGCGGGGTCATCTCGTTCCGCGACCTCGTGTTCGCCCGGCCCGGTGCCGGCGTCGACGAGGTGATGATCCACGACCCCGTGAGCGTCACCACGTCGACCGATCGCGAGGAGGTGTCCGAGCTCGTGCAGCGTTACCACCTGCTGGCGATCCCTGTCACCGACCACGTCGGCCACCTCGTGGGGATGGTCAAGGTCAGCGAGGCGCTCGAAGCCGTTCAGGTGGAGGCCACGGAGGACATCTCGGTCATGGTCGGCGCCGGGGTCGAGGAGTCGGTGTTCACCCCGGTGGCCACCTCGGTGCGCAGGCGGCTGCCGTGGATCATGTTCAACCTGGCGGTCGGGTTCGTGAACTCACGCGTCATCCTCGAGTTCGAGTCCACGATCGCCGCCCTCACCGCCGTCGCGGCGTACATGCCCCTGGCGGGGGCGGTCGGCGGCAACAGCGGCGCGCAGAGCCTCGCCGTGATCATCCGCTCGATGGCGCTGGGCGACCTACCGCCGGGGCGGGCGGGCAGGGCGATCCGGCGTGAGGCGACGGTCGGCCTGGTCACGGCGCTCACGGTGGCAGTGGTCGCAGGGCTGCTGGGCAGTGTGCTGGCGGCCGATCACAAGATCGGGCTGGTCGTCGGCATCGCAATCCTCGTGAACCTGACCATCGCCGGGCTGGCCGGGGCCAGTATCCCGGTCGTGCTGCGATCCCTCGGTCAGGACCCCGCCCTGGCGTCGAACATCTTCCTCACGATGACCACCGACCTGGTGGGTCTCAGCGGCTACCTGCTGACGGCCACCCTGCTGCTGTGAAGCCGGAGCCCGCTACGACGCCAGGAGAAGGTCGCCGAAGTCGTCGAAGGGGCCTGTGAACACGATGCGAAAGCCCTCCTCGAGGTGGGCGAGGAAGTGCTCGTCGAGCACCGCCTGCTGGTCGGCATCGGGGGTCTCCAGCAGCACGTAGCCGGCAGCCTCTCGCGAGTCGACGACGTAGACCTCCAACACCGGGGCAGGCGAGAAGCGGTCGACGACGTCAGCGATGACGCCCTGCAAGTCGATGTCGGTCAGCGTGGTTCGCTCGGGATCGTCGAGCAGCAGGATCACCACCGTGGCGTCGTCCTCGCCGGTGCGCTCGACCACCCGGTAACGCGGCAGCCTGCCTTGCTGGAGGGTGGTCGTCGACTGCGAAGTCGTGGATTCGACGGCGGTGGACGAGGGACTCGTCGCGCCATCACCGGGAGTCGAGGTGGCGGAGATCGTGGTGAGCCGGGAACCGGGCGCCGACGTCGTCGACTCGGCGTCGTCTCCCGAGCAGGCAGCGAGCAGAACCATCGCCATCGTCATGGCAGCCGCGCCGCGCACCGACCTCATGTGACAACTCTACCGGGATGCGGGGTTACGGGCCTGGGAGCGGCGGGCATCTTCCAACCATTCCTCGAATTTGACTCCCTCCATCCATCGGTCGGAATATACGACCCTGAAGCGCCCTCTCACCTCCTCGAACAGCTCGGGCGAGGGGGCGTCGGCCAGACCGATCCTGGCGACATCGAGCGTCGGCCGCCACGCCCTCGGACCCAGCGCACGGTCGACGCGGCTGCGCCAGTCTTCAGGGGTGGTGTCCGTTGTGGCGGCGCCTGCGGCGTCGACCCAGAACGCCTGCAGCTTCTGGGCGGCGCGCAGACTCTGGCGGACCGCCTTGGCCACGGGTTTGGGTATGGGGGAGGCGCCGGCGAGGTCGCCGGCCCAGTCGGCGAGCGCCGTGTCCGACCACGCCTCGGGCTCGGACACCACCGACCGATAGAGCTCGTCGACGCTGGCCAGCAGGCCGATGTAGTCGAAGTGACGGTCGGGATGGGGAACGACCCGTCGTCCGCTCAACTCACGCACTCCCGCTCCGCCAACCGGCGGAACGCCTCCGCCAGGGCAAGGGTGACGGGGCCTGCAGCCACCTCGTGAGTGCCGACCCCTGTGACCGGCACCACCTCCTTGACGGTCGACATCGCCAGCACCTCGTCGGCGGTGAGCACCCGCTCGAGGGGGAAGCCTCCCTCGCGCACGGCGAGGCCGTGGGACTTGGCGACCTCGATGAGCGCCTGCCGGGTGATGGACGCCAGAATGCCCAGGTCGAGCGCAGGTGTCTCCAGAGCCTCGGCCCGCACCCAGGCGATGCCGAAGGTGGGGCCTTCGAGGACCGTCCCGTCACGGCCGATGAGAAGCGCATCGTCGTAGCCGGCGCGCCGTGCCGCCAGCGAGGCAGCGAGATTGGGGCCGTACGACAGGGTCTTGGCGCCGGTCAGCTCCGACCATTCTCCGCATGAGTGCCACGGCGCCGAGCGGGGTTGGATCCGCAACCCGGCGCCCGGCGGAGGCACGGACTCGGCCAGTACGACGATGCAGGCTTCTCGCCCGAGGTCGGTCGGATCGACGCCACCCGTCACGAACACCCGCACGACGCAGTCCCCGCCTTGCTCGGCGCGGTCGGTGATCCACTCGGCGACGGCGGCCACGTCGATGGATGGCAGGCCCATCGTGGCAGCGCTCGCCGCCAGCCGGTCGAGGTGGGCGCCGAGGCGGAACACAGCGCCCCGGTAGCATCGCAGCGCCTCGAAACACCCATAGCCCCGCTGGAACCCGATGTCGCGCACGGACACCGCCGCCTGCTCGGGAGGCGCGGGCTTGCCGTCTATGAGGATGTCGCCGATCACGTCGACCATGCGGCACCCGAGGCTACCCGGCCGGCGGCGCGCTGGGCGCCGTCCCTGCGGTCGACGTCACGGGGCCCGGTTGGTGATCGGCAGGCGGCGGTCCTTGCCGAAGGCCTTGCGGGTGATGCGCACCCCGGGAGCGGCCTGGCGACGCTTGTACTCGTTGCGGTCGACCATCGAAGCCACCTTCTTCACCACGTCCTCGGCGAAGCCCTCCGCCACGATGTCCTCTATCGAGCGATCCTGTTCCACGTAGCGGGCCAGCACCCCGTCGAGCAGCTCGTATGGTGGCAGCGAGTCGCTGTCCTTCTGGCCGGGAGCCAGCTCGGCGGACGGAGCCTTGTCGATGATCGCTGCGGGGATCACGTCGCTCTGCCGGTTGCGCCATACGGCCAGCCTGTAGACCAACGTCTTGAAGACGTCCTTGAGGACGGCATACCCGCCCGCCATGTCGCCGTAGAGGGTGGCGTAACCGACCGCCATCTCGGACTTGTTGCCCGTGGCCACCACCATTCCCCCGAACTTGTTCGACAGCGCCATCAGGATGGCGCCGCGGATGCGAGCCTGGAGGTTCTCCTCGGCCACGCTGGGAGCAGTGCCGGCGAACGCAGGGGCCAGCGCCTCGAGGTACGACTCGAAGATCTCGTCGATCTCCACGACGTCGAATCGGCATCCGAGGCGCTCCGCGAGGTCGCGCGAGTCGGCGATCGAGCCCTGGGAGCTGTATCGCGCCGGCATCGTCACGCCCCACACCGCCTCGGGGCCGAGAGCGTCGACCGCTATGGCAGCCGTGAGCGCAGAGTCGATCCCCCCCGACAGCCCGATGACGACGCTGCGGAACCCGTTCTTGCCGACGTAGTCGCGGAGCCCGGTGACCAGGGCGTGGTACACCTCGCCGTCGCGGTCGAGCTGGGGCGCCGAGGGTGGCGCCGGCTGAGGGTCGGAAGCAGCGAGTTGGTGGCCGTCGGTGACGCGGCGAGCGCCGGCGGGGACGGGCAGGTCGGCCACGGGCACGTCCACCGCGAAACGCTCCTCGGCGAACATCGCGGCCCGGTAGCGGACGGCGCCGCCGGCGTCGACCACCAGCGAGCCGCCGTCGAACACCAGCTCGTCCTGGCCTCCCACCATGTTGAGGTACACCACCGGCACACCCGACCTGCGGGCCTCGCCGACGATGAGCCCCTCACGCTCCTCGTCGCGACCCTGGTGGTACGGCGAGCCGTTGATGTTGACCAGGATCGCCGAGCCTGCCTGCGCCTGTCGAGCGGGAGGCCCGTCGGGGGACCAGATGTCCTCGCACACGGAGATCCCCACCGGCACGCCGGCGATCTGCCAGATGATCGCCGGCTCGACGCCGTGGACGAAGTAGCGCTGCTCGTCGAACACCCCGTAGTTCGGGAGTAGGCACTTGTGGTAGACGCCGCGCATCAGACCGCCCGACAGCACGGCGGCCGCGTTGGCGACGCCCCGCTCCATCGCGTCGGCGTGGTGGGGGTCGCCGTCGACCCTGTCGACGAAGCCGACCACGGTTGCCGTCCTACCCGATGCCGCCGCCAGCTTGTCGAGCATCTCGAGGTTGCGATCGACGAACGCGGCTCGCAGCACCAGGTCCTCGGGTGGGTACCCCGTGATCGCCAACTCGGGGAGGAGCAGGATATCGGCGCCCTGCACCTCGGCCCACGACATTGCGTCGAGGATCATGGCCGTGTTGGACTCGAGATCCCCCACCACGGGGTTGATCTGGGCCCCGGCCACACGAAGGTGCGTCATCGAGGCAACGTTAGGAGTCCGCACACCGCGACCAAACCGCAACCGCGTTGGGGGGCCTCGAGCCGACAACCCATTCGATCGATCAGGCCCTCACGCCAGAGGGCCGGATCGATGCCGGCCCGACAACCTCGCCGCGCGAGGACGGCACGTCTTCAACCGGTAGGGTGCCCGCGCCCTCCGGCTCAGCCTGGCCCCTCCCGCTAGAAGTTCACCGTCTCGGCTATGAGCCAGTCGACGACGTGGTGCAGCGCCTCTTCCTCCGATGCACCTTCGTCGAGGGCCTGGTGGTAGATGCGGAGTTGCTCGTCGGCGCTGGTGCCACGTCCCGCGATCGTCCTGACGTGCTCCAACTCCGGCACGCAGCCGAGCTTCTCGGCGTCG
>Ga0214471_10001861_pt1 | contig 16674 bp, 7 predicted proteins | sample RVTome_5_FD_207665 | JGI IMG/M metagenome (GOLD analysis project Ga0214471, IMG submission 207665) | Soil microbial communities from uranium-contaminated site in the Upper Colorado River Basin, Wyoming, United States - RVT142D155 | ecosystem: Environmental > Terrestrial > Soil > Contaminated >... | reverse complement strand
GGTACTTGGGCCGATAAGTCCGGATGGGCGATACGCAGCCTTGACCCAGATGCGTCACCAGCTATTCGTGTGGGACCTGGAGGCCGGATCGGACCAACCGCTCTGGTCCTTCGAGGTGGCCTGGCCGGACCACGTCTCGGCATTCCCCTACTTCACGAGGGACGGATCCCGGGTAGTCGTGACAGTGGCCTGGTTCAGCAACGCCGAGTGGGCGCCTCCCGATCCGAGCCAGTGGCCCGAGCCCTTCCCCGAGGTCGGGGTATATGTCCTGGATGTCACCAACGGCGCGGTCCTCGAGCACTTTCGAGGACCGAGGTGCCCGGTGAGCTCGTTCATCACTGGAGCGAGCCCGTTCATCGACACGACCAGTAGGGTGGCGGTGGCGGTGCCGGCGGGCGAGGACTGCTCACCGTTTGAGGTCGGGGTGTGGTTCATGGACCTGACTACCGGCGAGATGGAACTCGCCTTCGAGGGTCCGCTGAGGTGGTGGGCTCCCGAGGCGCCAGCGGCGTCGGTGACCGCCGATGGCCGGTTGCTGGCGTTCTCCGGTGAGCGTGAAACCACCACCAGTGAGGGTGCAACCACCACGAGGGTGGTCGACCTAGAGACGGGAGAGGAGATCCTTGCGGTGGCCGGCGGCGGGTGGCCGCTGCTGAGCGGAGATGGCTCCCTCCTGTCCGCAAGCGGCACGCTGTGGGACCTCGACACCGGAAACCAGCTCTGGGACAACCCGATCGTCAACCTAGGGACTCTGAGGTTCAGCGAGGACCAGCGCTTCATCTACGCGGGGGGTCAAGACGGGGTGAACCGGGTGTGGAGCACCGAAACGGGTCAACTGGTCTACGAGCTGCGCGGGCATCGAGGATGGACCAACCATGTCTCTATGACCGCCGACGGAACCAGACTGGCCAGCCCCTCCGGGGACGGGACGATGCGCATCTGGGACCTCACCGCCCAAGGGGTGGGCGAGGTCGGCGGGTTGGACCTGGGGGGTCAGGTAGTCCTCAGGGCAGGCAACGTGGGCGGGGGAAAGGCAACGACGCTGGTCTATCCCGGTGAGCTATACGCCGAGCCGGGAGAAGCCGTGGTCTTCGACGCCCTGTCAGGCAGAGTCCTGCAGCGGTTACCCGACTATGGGGGCCAGATGGTGCGCCTGTCACCCGACGGGACGCTGCTCGTCGGCCAACAGTTCGTTGCCCCCGGCTGGCTCGGAGCGGTGCACATCCGCGACCTGGAGAGCGGCGAGGTGCTCGTCGAGTTGGAGGGGGTGTGCGCCTATTGGGAGTACAGCACTCGGACGGGGCCTGAGTGCCAGGAGGCTCCCGAGGGCCCCTTCGTGGTCTGGGACCCCTTCATCGAGTTCTCACCGGATGGATCGATGCTGGCAGTCAGCCACGCCGGCGACCGAGTCGGGGTCTGGGATGTCCGATCGGGTCGCCGCCTCTGGCTGAGCGAGCCCGAGGCCGGAGACATCGTCGGGTTCAGCCCTCAGTCCGATCTGCTGGCCTACGAGGAAAGGCCCGACGTGCGGGTTGTCAAAACGGAGAGCTGGACGGAGGTGACAAGCCTCCCCACGGCCGTTTTTCAGTACGACCTTATCTTCGGCCCGGATGGCGGACGCCTCCTTGCGTCAAACGCCCAAGAAGGCCTCCTGATGTGGGATGCCAGTACCTGGGTGCGGATCCCTGATCCCGCGGTGGGCCAATATGGAATCATCCGTGATCTGGACGTCAACGCCGACGGATCGCTGATTGCCCACTCGGAGACGGATTCCGTCCGGGTGCGGGACTTCCAGTCCGGGCGGCTGCTTCAAACGATCCCGATCGGCGCCCCGGTGTCGATTGTCGGGTTCTTGGACGATAGGCATCTGCTCATCGTCCCCGAGGAGGGTCACGCTCGGGTCATGACCACCAATGTGCCTGAGCTCCTCGAGATCGCTCGTTCCAGGGTCACACGGGGCTTCACCGCCGGCGAATGCGACACCTACCACATCGATCCCTGCCCCACGCTGGAGGACATCAGGCAGGGATGAGCGGAGACCGGGGTCGTGTAAGCGGCCTGTCAGGGTGATGGGGGATGCTGTGGGGGCGTAGTCTCTCGATGGGAGGCGCCCTGGGGGCCTTCCTGGGGGGTGAAGGGGTGACCGATACCGGTTACGACGCCTTCGTGTCGTATTCCCATGCCGCCGACGACCTGCTGGCCCCACGCCTCCAGGCCGGGCTGCAACGCTTCGCCAAACCCTGGTGGAGACGCCGGGCGCTGCGGATCTTCCGGGACGAGTCGTCACTGTCGGCCAGCCCCCATCTGTGGGGATCGATCGTCACCGCCATGGAGCAATCGGCCTGGTTCGTGCTGCTGCTCTCCCCCGACGCCGCCTCCTCCCCCTGGGTCAACCGGGAGATCACCTGGTGGACACAGAACAAGGACCCGTCCCGGATCATCCCGGTGCTCACCGACGGGACCTTCACCTGGGCAGACGGTGACGTAGCGGGGAACGCGGCGCCTGCTGCGATGTCGGGGGTGTTCTCCGAGGAGCCCCGCTGGGTCGATCTGCGTTTCGCCCGCGACGACGAACAGCTGGATCTGAAGAACCCCCGGTTCTCTGGGGCGGTCGCCGACATCGCCTCCACCCTCCGCGACATCCCCAAGGACGAACTCGAATCCGAAGAAGTCCGCCAACACCGCCGCACCATCCGCACCGTGTGGGCAGCCGTCATCTTGGTGCTGGTACTCGCCGCGGCGGCGGCCGTGGGAGCGGTGGTCGCCACCGGCCAGGCCCGCGAGGCCCGAGACCAGCGAAATGAAGCGCACCGCCAGACCGAGATCGCCATGGCGAACGAAGAGCTAGCCGTTGACGCCGAACAGCGGGCCAGCCAGGATCGCGACCGAGCCGACGAGCAGGCCGAGATCGCCCTCCAGAACGAGGCGATCGCCCGACAGGCCGAACTCGTCGCCCGAGCCGGCGAACTGACGGCGCAATCGTCGATCGCCCTCGAGGAAGACCCCGAGCTGGCCCTTCTCATTGTCCTCGAGGCCGTCGAGCTCATCCGCAAGGCTGAACAGCCGATTCCCAGGGACACGATCGCAGCACTCCACGCCGCGACCCAGGCGGCCCGTCTCATGCTGCGCCTCGAGGGAGGCTTCGGCGCGGCCGCAGTCAGTGCGGACGGCGAACTCTTCGCCACCGATTCCTCCGGAGGGACCCACGGCGGAGATGCTGTCTTGTTGCGCGACAGCGATACCGGCGACATCGTCTCGAGCCTCCCGGGTCCGGGACCGGTGGTTGCGCTCGCGTTCAGTCCGACGGCTCCGCTGCTTGCGGTGGGATACGGCAATCTCTCCGGTAAGCCAGAAATCGGCACGGTCCGCATCTACGACACCGCAGCCGGTGAGATCGTTGCCGAGCTGCCCGCCCCCCCGCACGTTTTCGGTGGGTCCGGCGTTCCCGACCGCCCCATCGCCTGGAGCGACGACGGGCGGCTGCTCGCCGCCTCGAGCTTCAACGAGGGGAGTAGCGCAGTCACCGTATGGGCAAAGACGTCCTGGGAGGTGGTCGGGCGCTTCACCGTGGTCGATGGGCGCCACATCGCCTTTGTCGACGCCGAGACGATCGCGGTGGCCGAAGGAAGCGCCCAACGCGTCGGGTTCTACAACGCTCGATCAGGGGCGCTGGTCGACGTGCTGGACACCCCTGATTTCGTCCCGGGACGACTCGTGCGGAGTCCCGACGGTGGGGAGCTCATCATGGGATCGCAGGCGTCGACACGCCTGGAGGTCTGGGACCTTGCGTCCCGATCGTCGAGATGGTCGAGGACCCACTCCACACCGATCATCCAGAGTGTGAGCCCCGACTCGAAGCTGGTGGCCGTCACCGGCTTCGACGCAGTGGTGCGCCTTTTCGACATCGACTCAGGAGACGAGGTTCTGACGCTCGGCGGGCTCACCGGCGCCTGGGGGGCCGCATTCCACCCCGACGGTCGCCGCCTGATCGGAGTGGGGCTGGACCAGACTCATGTTTGGGACGTGAGCCCCGCAGGCCCATCAGCGCTCGGAGGGATCGGCGTGGGCCCCGGCCATCCCTTCCACGCGAGCCTCTCTCCCGACGGTGCGATGTTGGCGCTCACGACCTCCGGACCGCTCGGAGGCCGCGACTTCGGAGAGTTCATCATCTTCGATCTCAAAACGTTCGAACGCGTCTTCGAGCTCAAGGGCCAGTCGATCGGCTACTGGGTGCCCGCGGTGATAAGTCCAGACTGGAGGTATCTGGCTTGGGTGGACGGCGACCTTGCCGCCTGGGTTCGAAATCTGTCGGATGCCACCCCCGATCTCCTCCTACCACCCTGCACCGCCCCCAAGGCCTTCAGCCCCGACAGCACGGCGCTGCTTCTAGATGCCCTGTGGCTGCCCACCGCAGAGGGATGCGAACTCCCGGACGGCATCGAGGTCACGAGCCAGGTTCTCGACCTCACCACGGGCGAGACCCTGCTCGACCTGGGACCGCGCTTGGTGCTCCTGCGGGGAGGGGCTTTCAGCCCTGGGGGCGCGCTCCAGTCGGGACGGTATGTGACCGCCAACATCGACGGCAGCGTCGAGATCTGGGACGTCGAGAGTGGCTGGCTGCTCGGCTCGGTGTGCTTCGACCTGGACGGCGAGCTTCCGAGCCGGGGCCCGGGTTGGGCGGCTCGCCTCGGTCCGTGGCTGCCACACGATGATCTGACCGCCCTTCAGGCACTGGACGAGGTGGAATCTTGCGCCGACTTCACCTTCTCTGCAGGGGCCTTCGACGCGACCGGGCGGTACCTCCCCGGGGGCACGGTGAACGGTCGCGCCTGGATCCTCGACCTGGCGCGGCTCGCCGAAGGTCAAAGCCTGGAAAAGGCTCTGATCTTCAACGTCGCCGCCTTCGACGGCGCCGTCGGCGGTCACGCCATGGGGGGCGACGGGCTGTTCGCCACCGCCACCCTGGGTCGCAGGCCGCTCCGTCTGTGGGACATCGCGAGCGGTGAGTTGACTCTCGAGCTCGCCAGGAGCGCAGAAGACTTCTCACTGATCGTCTTCACACCTGACGGTCAATGGCTCTATCACGGGGACACAAGCTACGACGGGTACGTCATCCGCCGGTTCCCCCTCGATCCCGACCGGCTCGTCGAGCTGGCGGAGAGCATGGTCACCCGCGGTTTCACCGACGACGAGTGCCGCCGCTTCCCCTCGGCGCCGTCATGCGATGTGGGAGGCTCGGATGGATGATCTCGGCGCCGACCTCACCGAGCTGGCCCGACTGGCCCCCCATCCGCTGCGGGGGGAGGACGCCGCCGCCGCGCTCGGAACCGACCTCGCCACCGTGGAACGCCAGGGTGAGGCTCTGCTCGCCGACGGTGTCCTCGCCTTCTACGACGGCGGCTTCGTCCCGGGACCGGCCGCCGGCGAAGCCGCCGTCTCCGACGTCCGCCGCACCCGCCTGGCCGTGGCCCTGGCCGAGGCTCTCCACGCCCGCGGGGCCGATCCGGGCGAGGTCGGCCTCCTCTACGCCGCCGCCAGCCGATGGGAGAACGCCAGGGATCCCCTTGCCGAAGCCGCGCTAGGCCTCGCCGCCGACGGGGAGCGGGCCGCCCACCTCGCCGCTTTGGCCCTCGAGGCGGAGCGGCACGTCCCCGGGCTCGACCCGGCGGTGCGGGGCCGCCTCCACCTGGCCCGGGCCCGGCATCTGCGGGCGACGGGTCGCTCCCATGAGGCGATGGACGAGTTGGACTCGGCGGTCCACCTGCTCGGCGGGGTGGAGCGGGTCAACGCCCTCGGCTTCGCCACCGTCGTCGCCGACGACCTGCAATCCCCGCAATGGGCGGAGACACTGGCAGCCCTCGCCGAGTCGGAGGCCTGGACCGCGGGCGAGCCGGCCAAGGCGGGCTCCCTGCTCACGCTGCGGGCCCGGATGCTGGGCCGGATCGGCTTCCCCCGGGAGGCCGATCGGGTCCTCGAGGTGGGCACCGAGCTCCTCGACCGCCACGGGCACGAGATCCAGCGCTTCTACGCCCGTCTCAACCGGGCGTGGATCCGGCTGGACCGGGGCGAGGCCCGCAGCGCCGAGGCCGGCTTCGACCGCCTCCGCCAGGAGGCCGGCGCGATCGAGGGCCCGCTGTCCCAGGCCGACAAGGAGGTGTACTGGGCGAGGGCCGCCTTTGCCGCGGGCCGCGCCGCCGAGGCCCTCCAGGCGGTGGAAGGCGTCGAGGCCGCCGCCGCCGAGCACGACGCCCCGGTGCTCGCCTTCCTCGCCGCCATCGCCCGCGCCGAGGGTGCCCTGTACTTCGAGCGGCACCAGGAGGCCCTGGCCGCCGGCGACCGAGTCCTCGAGCTGGCTCAGGCCCATCTCCCGGCATGGGAGAACCGGGCCCGCATCCTCCGGGCTCGCGCTCTCACCGGTCTGGGACGACTCGACGACGCCGCCTCGGAGGCGGCGGCCGCCCTCGTCGCCACCCCGGCGGGTGTCGATGGACTGCGGCTCCGCAAGGAGATCGAGGTGATCCGCCTCGTCGCCCTCCCACCCAAGGCCGTCTGGCCCAGAAGGGACGCCGAGGACCTCACCGACGAACTGCTCCAGGCGCAGTGGCACCTCCCCGCCCTGCAGCTCATGATCGAGCGGGCCCGCCGCGAAGACGACGAGGAACTCGCCCTCCACGCCGCCGGGCTCGCCCTCGACCTGGGGCTCCCCACGGAGGCCATCAGGGCGGCCGACGCCGCCGACCTGTGGTCCGACCCTGCGGCGCAGGGGGTCGCCTTCGCCGCCCAGGCGGTGGTTCATCACCTGCCCGAGTCGTGGAGCCAAAACTGGACCGCCCTGCCCCACGTCGCCGCCGCCCTCGCCGTCGAGGTGGCCGACGACGCTGCCGCCGCCGAGGAGCTCACCGCCCGCTGGGCCGAGGTGGTCGAGGCCTCCGGCCTGGCCGGCTACGAGGTGCTCAGCCCGGCGCAGCGCCGCGCCCTGGGCCTGGTGCGACGAGGCACGACGAAGCCGTGGAGGCGCCGGCTGATGGCGGTCGCCGGGGTCATGACGGTGGCGGCGGTGGTGAGCGTCGCCGTCGTCCTTCTGATCCGTCCCCCCGGGGACAGCGGCACGACCACCACCGGGCCCATCGCCGGTGTGACCCTCGAGGAGACCGAATTGCCGGTTCCACCGGACCTGTCACTTGCCGGGCACACCATGTACCGCGGCGACCCGGGCCGGAGCGGCGTCTTCGACGGCACGGGAGTATTGGCGGCCCAGGGCCACTACTGGGTCTACACGGGAGCCTCCGACGCCATCGTCGGATCACCCGTCACCTACGGGAAATGGGTCTTCATCGGCAGCGTCGATTCATCTGTTCACGCCGTCGACATGACGACCGGGCGCCGGTTGTGGCGATTCGACACCTCCGGCGATGTCCGCTCGACACCGGCGGTGGCCGAGATCCGGTCCGATGCCGGGCGGGCCGAGGCCCCGCCGGTGGTGATCATCGCCTACGGGACCGACACCGGCGTCATCACCTTCCGCGAGGCCATCCAGCGGCCATTCAACGTCGTCCACACCGAGTTCGCCGGCCTGGGCCAGGCGGTGATCGGCAGCCCGCTCGCCGTCGGCAGCCGCTTCGTGGTCGCCACCGCCGGTCCCGACTCGGGAAGGGTCCTCGGCATCTCACCCCTGGCCAAGTCACTCGACTGGACCTTCCCGTTGGATGAGACCGCATGCCAGCAACTGACCGAGCCCGTCCCCGAATGTGACCCGCTCGGGCCGGTGATCGGCTCCCCCGCCGCCACGGAGGGGATGGTTTACGTGGCGACGAGCGGGATCGGGACCGGATACCTCTACGGGATCGATCCGGCGACCGGGGCGCAGCTCTGCCGCTCCGGTCCGATCGGCCCCTTCGAGGTCAACCCGGTCGTGGCCGGCGGCGTCGTCTACGCCCTCAACACCAGCGGTCAGCTCTATGCCTTCGCCGCCGGGTCGTGCACCGACCCGGCTCCCAATCGCAACCCGCTCTACTACAACGTGTCGGGTGCCCTGGGTGCTCCGGCGGTCGTCGGGGACCTGCTCGTCCTCCCGGTCGACACCGGGGTGCTGTTCATCGACCTGGCGAGCAACGAGGACCTCCCCGGCTTCGCCTCGGACTCCCCGGTCTCTTCACCACCGGTCGTCGCCAACGGCAAGGTGTACTTCGGCAACGACGACGGCGTGCTGTTCGCCCTCGACCTCGAGACGCGACGGGAGCTGTGGCGATGGCAAACGAGCCGCGCGATCGAATCGTCGGTTACCGTCCTCGACGGCGTGGTCCTGGTCACCAGCACCGACGGAACCCTCACCGCGATCGGGGGTTCGTGATGTCGGCGATCGACAAAGGACACTGGGGGACACAAGCTCTCCGTCGAGGGTGATGCCTTCTTCGTGGCGGAGCTCGTAGGAGACCAGTTGGGGATGGTGATGAGCGGGATATCAGAAATCCCGGACGTCACCCCGGACTGACTCGTAATACGATGTCGAGGAGCCCGGGAATTCCGAGGCGCACTGGGAGGGGTCGTGGCACATACCTCACGGGTCGGCGGAGTTGTGGCGCTGTTCTTGGTCGCCGCCTGTGGTGGCTCGGGCGACGCCGCGCCATCGACGTCGGCGGCGACCACGACCTCGCCTCCGACGACCCTGGCCGTCACCACGACTCTTGCCGTCACCACGACCCTGCCACCGACCACGACCACCGTCGTCCTGGACTGTGATTCCTATGGCGAGGCGATGAAGGGTGTCGCCCAGAGCCTGCTCTACCAGACGTTCGACGCCGCGGCCGCCCTCGAGCGGCAGCAGGGTGACCAGCTGGCAGATTCGTTGCTCGCGGTCTCCGCCGAGATCGGAAGGCTGTCGGGCGAGATCGAGAGCCTCGGCGAACCGTTTGCCGGATATGACGAGGCGATAGCTCTCATGCTTCAGGCGATCGAGATGGACGAGGAGGGTTTTGCCGCGGCCTCCGAGGCAGCTCGGGCCGACGACCAAGCCGCTCTCGATGCTGCCATCGCCACGGTCGACGAGGGGTTCCTGGTCCTCATGGACGCCAATGTGGCGTTGGCCACCGCACAGGAGTGCTCGCCCGAAGGCTGACGGCTCCGGAGCCAGGCCTGACCGACACCGCGCCACCGCGCAGCTTCCCCCGGAACAGGGGCGGTTCCCCAGGCCCACCGGCGTGCCACGGCATCATTTGGGACCGACTACCCGAACCCGGCACGGCCCTTCCGCGTCTGGGAGACTTGAGAGATGACCGCTGCGGTCGGCGACCTGCCCAGCGGGATCGTCGCCTTCGTATTCACCGACATCGAGGGGTCGACGCGCCTGTTCCACCGCCTCGGGGAGGAGTACGTCGAGATCCTCGAGCGGCATCAGGCGATCTTGCGCCGGGCCTGGGCGGCTCACGGCGGCCACGAGATCTCGGTCGAGGGCGACTCGTTCTTCGTCGCCTTCGACACGAGCGAGCATGCCATCGCCGCGTGTGCCGATGCGCAAAGGGCCCTCGATGCCGAAGCGTGGGGTGATAACACCGTCCTCAAGGTGCGGATGGGGATCCACCGTGGCCTCGCCTCTCCGCATGACGGCGGCTATGTCGCCGTCGCCGTGCATCAGGCCAAACGGATCGAGGATGCGGCCCACGGCGGCCAGATCCTCGTGTCCGAGCAGGCGGCCGAGGGCGTGGCTCCCACACGTGGCTTCGACTTGCGGCCGATCGGCAAGTTCCGTGTCCGCGACTTCAGCGAGCCGATCCGGCTGTACCAGGTCATTGGTGACGGCCTGGCCGACGAGTTCGCCGCCGTCCGCGCCATACCCGCCGAGGGGCACAACATCGTGCGCCCGGCGACCCCGACGGTGGGACGGGAACGGGCCGTTGAAGGCCTGATGGGCCGGGTCGCCCCGCGCCGCACCGTCACCCTCACCGGTCCCGGCGGGGTGGGCAAGTCCCGCCTGGCCGCCGAGCTTGGCATGGTGATCGCGCCCGAGTGGGAGGACGGGGTCTGGCTGGTAGCCCTCTCCGGCGTCGGCGAGCCCTCCCTGGTCGCCGGTGCCGTGGCCAACGCCCTCGGCGCCCCTGCCGACCCGTCCGGTGCCCGCTCGGAGAACGTGCTCCGGCACCTCGAGACCAGGTCGGCGGTGGTCATCCTCGACGGCTGCGAGCACGTTGCCCAGGCCTGCGCAGATCTGATCGGCCTGGTCCACGACGCCTGTGAGGGTGTCGGGTTCGTCGCCACCAGCCGCGAGCCGCTGCGGGCCATCGGCGAGGTCGTCTGGCCGGTCGATCCCCTCGAGGTGCCCGCAGCCGATGAACCCGACCCCGTCCGGGTGCTGGCGACGCCCGCCGGGAGGCTCTTCTCGGAGCGGGCGAGCGCCGCCCGGCCCACCTTCACCGTCGACGGCGGCAACGCCGCCAGCGTCGCCGAGATCTGTCGTCACCTCGATGGACTGCCGCTGCTCATCGAACTGGCGGCAGCCCACGTGTCCCACCAATCGCCCGCGGAGATCCTCGCCGGCCTCGAGCATCGGTTCCGGCTCCTGCGCAGCCGCGACCCACGAATTTCGGAGCGTCACCGGACCGTGGAGGCCCTCCTCGACTGGAGCTACCGGCTGCTCGAGCCCCCCGAGAGAGCGGCATTGCGGCGGCTCTCGGTGTTCGCGACGACTTTCTCCCCCTGGTCGGCGGCCCCGGCGCTGGTGGGCGGCGACATCGAGGAACGCGGCGTCCCGGAGTTGATCTGGTCGTTGGTCGATCGTTCGCTGGTGGTCGCCGACGTCTCCGCCAACGCCACGCGCTACCGGCTGCTGGAGACGATCCGCAGCTACGCCCGGCGCCTCCTCGACGCGGAGGGAGAGACCGGGCCCACCGCGCGACGACTCGCCGTGGGAATGATGGAGGGGTTGGGGCCGTGGCTCTCACAGGACCACGACTGGGTGGGGGAGATGGCGATAGAGATCGACAATCTCCGCAGCCTCGTGGCGCTTGTGTCCCCGGGCGACGAAGAGCTCGCCCAACAGATCGCCTGCTCGATCGGCCGGTATCACGATGCCGTTCAGACGTTTCGCGACGGCATCGAGGAGCTGACCGGGCTTGCCAGGACTCTCGATCGCCCGTCGGCCACCCGGGTGTCGCTGCTGTCGACGCTGGCATACCTCTGTTCCCGAACCGGGCAACTCGATCGTGCCGGGGAACTCGTCGCGGCCGCCGACGCGCTCCGCAGCGAGCACGGCTCACCCGATTGGGACGAGGTGGCGGTGGAACGGGCCCAGGGGGACGTCGCCCGCCGCCGCGGAGATCTCGACACCGCCATCGCCATCGCCCGCGAAGCACTGGAGCGGCCGCTGAGCGCCCGGGGGCAGGCGCGCATGTACAACCTCCTCGGTATCGCCGCGGCCGGCGCAGGCGACTTCGACACCGCCTACGAGGCGTTGGGGCGGGAACTGGAGCTGAACGAGGAACTCGGGCTCGGCATCTTCGTGGCCAGCGCCCACGGAAACCTCGCCGAGATAGCCCTGCGCCTCGGCAAGGTGGCCCAGGCGGCTCGCCACCAGGGAGCATGCCTGGAAGCCGCGGTGGCTCAGGGGTTCCCGGCGATGGTGGCCTTCTCGCTCATCGTGGCTGCCCGAATCGCCGCGGGAAGCGGAGACTGGGCGGAAGCGGTGCTCCTGCACTCCAGGGCAGACGCCTTGCTCGACGAGATCGGGCTGGTCCTATATGCCGACGACCAGCGAGAGAGCGAGAAGCTGATGACCGATGCCCGGAATGAACTCGGAGATGAGGCCTTTGCCGGCCTTGCGTCCGAGGGACGAAACATCGAGGTGCCAACTGCGGCAGACCGTGCCAAGAAGGTGTTCTCCTCGGCATCGCGAAACGGGCCCGGCGCGTAAGGTTCCTGTGAAGGCCAGGCCAACCAACGGGGGTGGGCGATGTCCAAGATTCTGAGAAGGAACTCCCCCGGACCGGAGGACGGTCCCGGAGAGGGGTGGCGAGGCCAGTTGACCTTCTCACCCGACGGGTCGAGCGCCTACGCGCCCGGCGTGGTACTGGTCCACGGAGCGGATCTCGGCAGACTCCCCGGTTCGGTCTTGAAGATCTGGGAACTCGTCGACGACGACACCGAGGGCACGTACCGCAAGTTGAGGGCGGAGGACCCGAAGCCCGACGCCCGGACGACGGCGGCCGACCTCAGGTCGCAGGGGATTCGCGCCCAGGTCGACCACATGTTCTTCGCCACCGCCATGGACGCCGCGGCCATGGTGGGCGGGCCGCTGTACGGGAGCCCCCTGTACGGCAGTCCGTTGTACGGCAGCCCGCTGTACGGCAGTCCCCTCTATGGGAGCCCGCTGTATGGCAGCCCGCTGTACGGCAGCGCCATCTCGATTCCGGCGATCCAGGAAACGGGCAATCGGCGAAGCACAGCGATCCCGGCACGTCGTCCTGAGTTCCCGCCACCGAAGGATCCGCCCAATGGGGACGGCATTCGGATCGCCATCGTCGACACGGGCTTCCCGAGCGCCGGTCTGATAAAGGCAACCTCGCTGACCGGCGGGTTCTCGGACAGATCGGCGAATAGCCCGCTGACCGACCCCGACAACCCCGATCCCCGGGGGAACGGATACCTCGACCCGTACGCCGGCCACGGAATCTTCATCGCCGGCATCATCGAGCAGCTCATCCCTGGTTGTGAGTTCGAATTCTGGAGGGTGCTGAGTCCGCAGGGCCATGGGTCCGAGAGCGATGTCGTCAAGGTGCTCAACGAGATTGCGAAGAATCCGCCGCACCTGGTGAACCTTTCGTTCGCGGGATACGTCGAGGCCGGCGCCGGCGGCATCGGCGCGATGGGGGCGCTCGCGAATGCGGTGCAATCGCTGCAGCAGAAGCACACGATCATCGTCGCGGCCGCCGGGAACGACCGGCAGTGGGCGCCGGCCTTCCCGGCGGCGTTGGAGGGTGTGATCAGTGTGGCTGCGCTCGACGAATGGGGGTACCCGGCGCCGTTCACAAACCACGGCCCGTGGGTAAGGGCATGTGCCGTAGGGGTGAACCTCGTGAGCTTCTTCTTCAAGGACTTCACCGACAAGGACTGGAAGTTCTACGGCTACCAGGGCGAACACTTCAAGACCGGATGGGCCCGCTGGACGGGCACCTCGTTCGCGGCGCCTCAAGTGGTGGCACGGCTGGCCATGGCGATGAAGCGTTCTGCCCAGGCGCAGGCAGGAGCGCAGCCGCTCGCCGCGGGCCCTGCACAGGACCTCGCAGAGACAGCCATCACGAGCGTCCTTGGCAGTCCTGACGACAAGTTCAGGTACCCGAACTTCGGCACGGTGGTGACCGCCTTCGAGCCCTCTTGACCCGTGGCCCCCGCCGAGCCCACCTTTCCGACGAGAGGGGGCGTCGCCTCAGGAGCCCCGGTCGTCGCCGCGCCAGGGCGAGAAGGAAGGGGAGGGATCGCCTCATCGTCACTCCTGTGATCTTGGGGTGCGACTCTACCGATCGGGGATCGAGCGAGACCCGCCTCTTGCGCCTCGCGGTTCGAGGAGGAGAACCTGGCCGCCATCGAAGCGGGGGTGGGTGCGTCGGGTGATTGTCAAGGGTCTTCCATCCCCACCGATGGCGTGGCACAATTGTGGCCATGTCTACTGAACCCCTACGAACGGTACGGGATCGGTTCTCCGAGTTCGTCGATCGAGTCGAGGGACATCACGAGCGTGTCGTGGTCACCCGCAATGGGACCCCGGCCGCGGTCCTGATCAACCCGGACGATCTCGAGTCGCTCGAGGAGACCATCGCCGTGCTCAGCGATTCCGAGGCCGTCGCCGAGTTGGTGGCGGCGCACCGCGCCTACCTCGAGGGTGATGTCGTTCGAGGCGACGATGCCGTCCGGGCGCTTCGCCCTCGGTGAGGGACGATCGCTACGAGATCGTCGTCACGGCACCCGCAGCCCGAGCCATCCGCGAGAAGCTCCCCGAGTCGATCGCCTTCGCGGTGATCGACTTCGTGACAGGACCTCTGAGGGACAACCCGCGTCGCGTCGGCTCCCCTCTGCGGGGCGACCTCGAGGGCATCTGGAGCGCCCGCAGGGGTACCTATCGGATCCTGTACCGCATCGAGGACGAAGCCCGGGAGGTGATCGTCTTTCGAGTCGGGCACCGGCGCGACGTATACCGACGCGATTGACGTCTGCAGCGCACCGTGGGGTGGACTGACGAGCGGAGCGTCGAAGCCGACGCCCCCTTCCCCAGTGCTGCCGGCCCCATTACCGTCGCGTCCTCATGACCGTTCACGGAGATCCCCGGGAGGAGATCGAGGATCTCGAGCGCCGCGTCGTCGAACTGGCCTGGGATGAGCTCCGGTATGGCCCAATGCCGGTCGACGAGTTGCTCGATCTCGTCGGCGATTTCGACGAACTGGATCGGCTCGCCGACATCACCGGCCACGTGCCCGAATGGGTGCTCGACGACCTGTTGCGATCCACCGACGGGGTCTGGGACACCCGCTTGGGCTACTGGGGGCGATTGGATTTGGTCCTCGACGGGACGGTCTTCACCCACCACCTCACCGAGGCCGAGATCGATCACGGCGAGGTGCTCGAGGCCCCCGATCTCACCATCGTCGACCGGGGCATCGAAGACGAGCCTGCTCTCGAAGGCGGGGGCCGGCTGGAACTCCGCCTCGATGACGACGAGGGCGACCGACCGGTCGAGGGCGCATCCGCCTTCGCCGGGCCCCCCGGGTGGCTCGACGGATTCGCCGCCGGCGACCTGATCGGGTTCCGCCGGGCCGGGAACCGGATCCGGCTGGAGCGGGTGGAAGACCCGGGACACGGCGACGCCGAGACGGTTGCCCTCGAGGAGGCGTTTGCCCGCCTGGTGGAGCGCCACGGTGTCGGGGAGGGCATCCCGGTCCTGCTGATGGAAGCGATCGTCTCCGACGAAGAGCTGGGACTGTTTCGGTCACCGGTGCGACCCGTCGCCGATCTGCTCCCGCAGGCCGGCCTGGAGCATCCCGGGGAATTGGCTGGGCCCGCCGGCACCGAATTCGAGCATGAGGTCGTGATCAACCGACGCGAGCAGATCGAAGCCCTCTCCCGAAGGATGGGCTTCGAGCCCTGCTGTCGGCAGGCGTTCGACCGGGTGCTGGCGGCATGGCCGGCATTCATCGAGGGCGATCGGCCCGGCCGGGCTCCGCTACTCGATGCCCTGACTCACGGGACCGTGGCCCCGGCCCTCGCCGCATACGTCCTGGAAGGCCGGTACTCCAGCACTGCCACGCTCGACGAGTTCGCCGCCTACCTGGCCGAACACGGCGGGCCCGGGGCGTCGGCTGCCGAATTCCTCCGCGGGATCCACGCCGAGGCGATCGACGACGCCCTCGCCGCCGAGATGCGCTACGAGGCAGCGGTCGATCACGACCCCGGGTACACCCCGGCGGCCCGGCAGCTGGCCCGCTACCGCCTCGACCGGGGACGCGGCCTCGAGGCGCTCCGGCTGCTGCGCCGGGGCGGGGTCTCCGAGGACTCCCCCGACCTGGCGTACCTTGCACTGTTCTTCGAGCGCCGCGGCGCCAGACGCAACGAGGCCTGCCCGTGCGGGTCGGGGAAGAAGTTCAAGACGTGCTGCCGGGTCGACCCCAAGCTGACCGCCCCCGAGCGAGTCGACTTTCTCACCCGCCGGGTCATCGACTTCGTCACGACCGGGAGCCGACGGAGCGCATTGATCGGGCTGGCGCTGTCGGCGGCATCCGACAGCGATGAGAAGGAGCTGTTCGAGGGCGTCGGCGAGATGGTGGGGAATCCGTTCATCCTCGATGTCGCCGTCTTCGAGGACGGTGGCCTCGACGAATACCTCGAGGTGCGGGGACCGCTGCTCACCGAGGAGGACCGTGCCACCCTGGACGAGTGGTCCGAGTCGCGCCAGGCCCTCTACGAAGTGGTCGAGGCACGGCCCGGCGAGGGCATGACGCTGCGCGACACCCGCACCGGCGACCGCGAACACATCACCGAGGTGCTCGGATCGGAGGGGCGGTCCCCCGGCGACCTCCTCCTCGGCAGGGTGGTCACCGTGGCCGACTCCCGCCAGCTGATCGGCCATGTGCTGTCGATCGATCTCCGCCAGCGAGACTCCCTGCTGCGCCTCCTCGACCGGTACCACGACGCCGACTCCCTGGCCGCCTGGTTCGGGTCGTGGCGATATGCCCCCGCCTTCTCCAACCGGGAGGGGGATCCGATGGTGTTCTGTGAGGCCGTCCTCATGCCCGACCCCGGCGGCGAAGGCTGGCCGGCCTTGCTCGCGTACCTCGACGACGCCTACCGGAGCGAGCAGCCGGGCCGATGGGTCGAGGTGGTCGAAGTCGAGGGCGAGGAGCTGATCCGGGCCACCCTGCTCCGCGAGGAGGACGACCTGGTGGTCCACACCAACTCGGAGAAACGGATGACCAGGGTGCTGGAGAGCCTCCCCGGCGTCGTGGTGCTCTCCGAGTCGCGGGAACCGGCAAAGTCTTTCGCCCAGTTGAGCCGGATGTCGGACGGGCTTCCCGAGACGCCCGCCGGAGAAGTGCCCGCGGAGGCGCGCCAGCAGATGGAGCAGTGGATGCGGGAGAAGGAGGAGGCCTGGGTCGACGAGTCCATTCCGGCGCTGGGGGGAATGACGCCGCGTCAGGC
>Ga0214471_10001860_pt1 | contig 16675 bp, 11 predicted proteins | sample RVTome_5_FD_207665 | JGI IMG/M metagenome (GOLD analysis project Ga0214471, IMG submission 207665) | Soil microbial communities from uranium-contaminated site in the Upper Colorado River Basin, Wyoming, United States - RVT142D155 | ecosystem: Environmental > Terrestrial > Soil > Contaminated >... | reverse complement strand
CGACGAACACGTTGGGGTCCGACGTGAGCCACTCGCCCAGCAGGTAGCGCTCGCCGCCTCGCACGTAGAACTGGTGACCCGGTCGGTCGTTCGGCGCGTTGCGGTCGGGATCCCACCAGATCTCGACGTGGTCGTCGACCCGTGTCCACGGACCGGGGCCGTTCTTGCCGAACGACTGGTGGCTCCCGCCGAGGTAGTCATCTCCGTAGGGCGGCATGGTCAGCATGGCGTGGGTGAACGACTCGACCGTGAGGTTGGGACCCGCCAGCTCGATGGCGTCCATCGCTTGGACAAGTCCCGAGTACACGGCGCCGCCGGCGTTGTTGATCGCCGTCTCGTCTTCACCGCCGCCGAGCTTGTAGGTCATGTACCACTCTTCCTCTTCGGTTGGCTCAGGCTTGGAGATCGACCCGATTCCGAAGGCGCGCGACCACTGCGTCTGATCGTAGAGCTGGCCAGCTTTGAAGCTGTCTTGGGCGAACAGCCCGTTCTGGAACCACTCGGGGTGGTAGCCCTGGTTGGTGGCGGCCGCGGTGACGAAGACCGGCGCTATCACATCGCACACACAGGTCACCACGTTGGCGCCGGACTGGCGCATCTGGATGATGGCGTTGGTGGCCTGTTGCTGGGCGGTAGAGATGTCGCTGGCATAGCGGACCACGGTGGTGACCTCACCGCCGCATCCCTCGATGAACTGCTCGTAGGAGCCGCCGGGATCGTCGGCGGTGTCGATGGCGATGATGCCGAGCCGGCGAGGCTGGTTGGCCAGGGTGGGATCACCGGCGTGAACGGCGTTCCGCCCGTGCATGCGCTTGCAGTAGTACTCCGAGCCGCTCTGGGCCGTGAGGTCGAAGTCGGGCAACACGCCGTAGAGGTAGGGTGCTCGCTCCTCGTGGTAGGCCGCCCGGAATGGGACGATCACCGTGGTCGACGGGACCTCGCGCCGGGCCAGCTCGTCGTGAAACGCTTCGATGCACGCCGCGCAGCTCACGTAGAACGACTTCAGCTCGCTGGCGATGTGGGCGGCGTCGGCTTGGGCGGTGGCGGGATCCGAGCCGTCGCCGGGGCCCTCCTGGAAGAGGAAGTTCACGTGGCGTCCGTAGGTCTCGTAGTACTCGTTGAAGTACACCTCGTACCGCTTCAGCACCTCTTGGGTCTGTTCCGATGACGCCGTCCCTGCCGCGGTGAGGATGGCCTGGACCTGGGGGTTGCGGGACGGAACGTAGGTGACGATGTTCACTGAGTCGGCCGTGACGCCGTGGGCCGTTGCGCCACCGTTGTCGCCGCCGCCCCATGGCGGCCGGCAGGTGGGGGTGCCGATCAGCTGCTGGCGGGTGCAGTCGAGGTCGGCCGTGGCTTCGCCGGTCACCCCCGGCCCCCCAGAACCCCGGGAGCCCGCTGGGCCTCCGGCCGCGCCACCCCCGTCGGGGGTCGTGCCGGTGATGCCACCCCCGGCCCCGGTCGTGTCGGCCCTGAACGCGGCGGCCGAGGTGTCACCGTCGGCTCCCGTGACGCCGCCGGCGAGGCCGCCGTTGTCGACGTCGGGCAGGGCGAACCCCGCGCCGCTGGCGACGCCGGTGCGCGACTCCGGCCGAGAGGGCACCACGGCCACGAAGAGCGTGCCCGCCAGCAGTGCGGCGGCGATGGGGATGTAGCGGGACGCCAGGTTCCATTGCGTTGACGAGCTCATGTGGACCCCGATCGTTGGATGGTCGCGTGATCGCTGCCTAGGTAGGAGGCAACGACGTCTGGGTGGGACACGACGTGGGCTGGCGCACCTTCGGTGATCACCGCGCCCAGGTCGAGGGCGATCAGTCGATCCGCTATCGACGTGATCAATGGCATGTCGTGTTCGATCACCAGCAGGCTGGTGCCTGTGAGGACCTGGATGCGCCGGAGGAGCGGGCCGAGGGCCTCAGTCTCCCGCTGAGCGATGCCCGACGAAGGCTCGTCGAGGAGGAGGACGTCGGGGTTGTGGGCAATGGCACAACCGATGTCGACGATGCGGCGGCTTCCCGTCGACAGCTCGGAGACGAACTTGTCGGCGAAGGCGCCGAGGCCGAGGAGATCGATGAGGTCGGCCACGCGGTCGTTCACGAGCCGCTCCTCCATCAGCTGGTCGGGGAGCATGAAGATTCCCGACAGTGGGTCACGGTGGAGCACATGACGGTCGAAGCCCACGGCGAGGGCTTCTCGCACGGTCATCGAGGGGAACAGGAGGGCGTCTTGGAAGGAGCGGCCGAGGCCGCAACGGTGACGCCGGTTGGGACCCCACCGGGTCACGTCGGCGCCGCCGATTACCACCCGGCCGTCGTCGGCGGGAACGAACCCCGAGATCAGGTCGAACAGTGTGGTCTTGCCCGCACCGTTGGGACCGATGAGGCCCAGAACCTCACCCGGAGCGACGCGCAGGCTCACCGACTGGACGGCTTTGATGCCTCCGTAGCTCTTGGTGAGACCGTCTATCACGAGAACGTCCTCGGTTCCGTCACTGACGGGGGCGTCGCCGTTGCCGTTGCCGTTGCCTGCGGCGAGTGACTGCGACCGCCGCCGGCGAGACTTCTTCTGATCGACCTCCCCGTGGAGTGCGGCCCCCGCACCTTCGAGGAACACCGAGCGCAGGATGTCGTCGCGCCCGAGGAGCTCGGTGGTCTTCCCCTCGAAGCGGATCTCGCCCTTCTCCATGAACACGGCCCGCTCCGCCAGCGTGAGGGCGACGTTGACCGACTGCTCGACGAGCACGATCGTGGTTCCACCGTCGTGGATCGCCCGCACCATGTCCAACAGGTCGGCCACGATGGTGGGCGCGAGCCCGAGCGACAGCTCGTCGATCATCAGGAGTCGGGGACGGGCGAGGAAGGCCATGCCCAGTCCCAGCATCTGCTGCTCCCCGCCGCTCAGGTTGCCTGCGGGCTGCTCGATGCGCTCGCGAAGGTGGGGGAAGCGCTGGAGCACTCCCTCGATCGCTTGGTCGAGATCGGCCTCGTCACCCCGACGCATCCATCCGGCCGCCCGGAGGTTGTCGGCGACCGAGAGGGTGGGGAACACGCTACGGCCACCGGGCATGTACACGATGCCGCGGCGTAGTAGCTCCTGGGGGGAGGAGAACGTTGCGTCGGCGCCGTCGAACACCACCGCTCCGCCTGATGGGTCGACCAGGCCGCATATGGCCTTGAGCAGGGTGGACTTGCCGGCGCCGTTGGTGCCCAGGAGGGCGACGATCTCTCCGTCGGCGACGTCGAAGTCGACGTTGAAGAGCACCTGCACCTGCCCGTAGGACACGTCGACACCGCGGCACACGAGCAGCTTGGCCTCGCCCCGCTGGCGCGACCGCCGGGCTTCGGCCTGGGCGACGGCGCTCATCTGCACGGTTCGGATGTCGGCGGCCACCTTGGTGCCCGCGCTCACCAGGATCGCCGCGCCAGCAAGGAACACGGGGACCATGGCCAGCATGCCCACGCGGATCCCCCAGTCGTCGGCGATGCCGCCGGCGATGGCCAAGAAGATCAGGCCGGGGAGCACGTAGAGGTTGGTCACCACGAAGCCGAAGCTGCGGGCCCGGGGCGGCAGCAGGAGCGAGACCAGGGCACTGAGGCCGGGCGGCACGATGGCGATGGCGAAGGCCGCCACCATCGAGAAGATCGCCGCCAGCCACACGGTGGGGCTGAGGGCGAACCCGACCAGGGCGGCGGAGGCGACGGCTGCCGCGCCGGCGATCAGCCGGAACAGACGCGTGGGATCGGTGCGCAGCAACCGGGTGGCGATGGGGATGCCCACCAGCAGCCCGGCGATGGAGAACGGCTCGTTGGAGGCCTCGATCACGCCCCGCCAGAACGTGTTCACGCCGAAGACCTCTTCCAGGAAGAGGTTGCGAAGGATGGCGATGCCCAGGAGGCCGCCGATCAGGAACGGGTAGCTGGCCCAGATGCGCCGCAGGGTCTTGACCCCGCCGATCATCCGCCACGACTCCTCCCAGCTCGGCGGTTCGTCCTCCACCGACGCCAGCTCGTGGTCCGCTCCCCGGGCCTTGCGCTCGTGGTAGCCCCGGATCGGCTCGTTGAGGCGCAGGCTGATGACCACCATCGTCGCGGTCGGGATGGCCAGCAACAGGAACGGAGCCCGCCACCCCAAGACGTAGGCGATGCCACCGGCGAGCAGCGGGCCGGCGAACTGCCCGACGGAGTTGGCCATGTTGTGGACCGAGTAGGCGCCAGGACGGTTCTTCGGCGGGTAGTAGTCGGCCAGCAGGCTCTCATGGGTGGGCCGGTTGACCGAACGTCCGAGCCCGGCCCCGACCCTCGAGATGCCCAGCCAGAACACGCTGGGGACGAACGCTGTGAACGCTGAGAAGAAGCCCCACACCGACGCGCCCAAGCGAGCGATGCTCACTCGGTTGCGGCGGTCGGCGTAGTAGCCGATGGGCAGTCCGATGAGCAGGGAGAGGAAGGCGAACGCCGCCGCCAGCGCGGTGATCCCGCCGATGTCGAGGCCGAAGTGGTCGCTGATCTCGGGGCTGAGCACGGCGAAGGCGATGCGGTCGAGCTCGTCCACCGCGTTTAAGCCGAAGAGGACGAAGAGCGGGAACAGGCTTCCGGCATCGTCGAGGCCGTCGAGGCCCAGACGCAGGCGCAGCCGTGACCTGAGGTTCATCCGGGCACCGGTTCGGGATCGAGCAGGCCGAGTGGCTGCTCCACGATCTCGACGTCCGCGGCCTCGTCGTCCGCGACGATTCGGACGTCGGCGAGGAGGCTGGCCACCACGATGCCTCGTCGCTGGGCGATCCGGCGGAGCATGAGGTCTCGGATCGTGAACACCAGCGAGCCCAGGCCCTTGGGCAGGACGAGGAGCACGATGAGCATCCCGAAGCCGGTGGCGAAGATGCCGCCGGGCCCCTCCACCAGGAACTGGCTGCCCTTCACGAAGACGGCGCCGATCACCGCCCCTGGCAACGAGCCGAGACCGCCGATGACCGCCATCGTGAAGGCCTGGAGTGACTGGATCTCGGCGTATTGCGTGGCCTGGAGCCGGAACTGCTGGTGGACGAGCAGCCCGCCGGCCAGACCGGCGATGGCGCCCGAGACCGCAAAGGCGGTGAGCTTGGCAGCCACCGCGCTGGCGCCGTAGGCCTGCGCCGATCGCTCGTTGTCGCGGACGGCGATGATGATCCGGCCCATGCGGCTGCTGCGCAACCCCTTCACCGCCGCCACCACGAGGCCGAGGGTGGCCAAGCACACGTAGTAGTAGGTGAGCTCGTCGTTGAGGTCGAGCCGGCCGAAGAGCATGGGTCGCTCCACCAGACCGTCGGGCACGAGGTAGTCCTTGGCCAGCAGGTACGACGAGGTGGCCACGGAGAAGGCCAGTGTGGTGACCGCCAGGAAGAAGCCCCGGAGGCGGAGCGCCGGGAGACCGAGCACCACGGCCGCAACCATCCCAGCCAGCGCTCCCGCGCCCAAGCTGACCACGAAGTCCCACCCCGCCTCGGCACTCACCGTGCCGGCGATGGCCGCACCGAGCCCCACGAAGGCGAACTGGCCGAGGCTGATCTGGCCGGCCCACCCGGTGAGGACCACCAGCGACACCGCGACGATGGCGTAGATCACGATGACCGACGTCAGCCCCTGGCGGCCTTCGGTGAACGTGGCGGGCACGGCGATGGCCAGGAACAGCAACACCCCCTGGATGATCGACCGACCCCACCGCACCTCCGGCAGGTTCACCAGCTCGGCGGGGATGGGTCGAACCGATCCGACCGCCTCCCATGTGGACGCGTCGGCCGAGTCCACCCGGTTGAGGCTGCGCCGCTGGAGGAGGAGGCCGGCGAGGATGACGACCAGCAGCAAGGCGTCGACCACACTCGAGATGCCGATCTCGAAGAACAGCGTCTGCTCGAGGATCCCGATGCCGACCGCGGCGGCAATGGTGACGGGCAGCGACTCCATCCGCCCTATCACGGCGGCGGCCAGCCCCCGCAGCAGGAGGCCGGGACCGATCACCGCTCCCACCTTGAGCCCCACGATCGGTGCCTGGAGGATGAAGGCAGAGGCCGAAAGGGCGGCGGCGATGATCCAGACGACGGTCGACAGGTGCTTGGTTGGGATGCCGCACAGCGCCGCTCGGTCGCCGTTCTCGGCCGCGGCCCGGATGGCGATCCCGTAGGTCGTGCGGTTGAGGAACCAGGTGAGGGCAATGACCACCGCCACAGCGAAGGCCACGACCATCACGTGGTTCCCGTCGAACCTTACGTCGAAGAGGTCGAACTGGAATCGGCTGAGCGGGGTGCGAAACGCCTGGGTGAGGGGCTGTTCGGTGAAGAGTCGGGGGATCACGAGGGAGACGAAGGTGAGTATCTGGGCCAGGGCGATGGTGGCTACGGTCAGGAGCAGCCGGGGGGCACCGGCGAAGCGGCGTACCACACCGGCCTCGATGCTGAACCCGATGAGCCCGGCCGCGGCCAGGCCGGCCAGCACGGCCAGCAGGTAGGGGACGCCCTGGAAGATCAGGGTGACGGTGAGGACGCCCGCCGCTCCTCCAGCCTCGCCGTGGGCGAAGTTCACGATCCGCGAGCTGCGGTAGACGAGGACCAGACCGATGGCCAGCAGAGCGTTGATGGAGCCCATCACCACGCCCAGGCTCAGGATCCCAGCGCCAACGGTCTGCACCACGACGCCGAGCGCCACCAGGGCGGCCGCAGCCACCAAGTTGGTCGTCGATGGGCGCGTCACGATGTGCCCATCTCGCGGCCGAACGCGATGTTTGCTGCTGACAGCGGGTGATCGGCGGCGGCGGCGACCGAGGCGCGCAGCCGGTACCACCAGGCACCGGCAACCAGCGCCAGGGACAGCAGCGCGGCCGGGTGGCGAGCGCCCTCGATCGGAGAGGTGGATGCCGCCAACGGGACTTGGGGCGAAGCCGACGATGCTCGAGGCGAAGGTGACGGGACTCGAGACGAGGGCGACGGGGCATCGTCATACTCGGGGACCGCGAACCCCGCCGGTGGTGGTCGGTAGGACTCGCCGACGCCCATCCGGGGCGCCACCGTGGGCGTCGGCGACGAGCCCGCGGCCGCCGGTGTGTGCGGGAAGGGGTTCGAGCCCGCCGGCGGGGAGGCGCCGGGGGCGACCTCGATCGACCCGTCGTCGGGCGCCTCGAACGACACGCTGAAGAACCCGTCGGTTGCCGGCTCGGGGACCAGCATCACGTCGACTTGTCCAGATCCGAAGGCCTCGAGCGGGACGATCATGGTCTCGGCGGCCTCGTCGAACGTGACCGCCTCGCGCTGGGCGGAGCAGTCGGCGTCGGGCCGGGTCTCCCAGTCGCCTCCGTCCACGGGCTCCCAGTCATCGACGGTGGGGCACACCACGATGGTCGGCGTACCCACCTGCTCGGCCACCGGAAGCGTGAGCGACAGGATCGTCTCGCCGGGGTCGGGCACGATGCGCAGCGCCGAGACGGCCTGGTCGCCGGAGGGGTCGGCCATGACCCACAGACCGCCTTCAGGCACCCCCGGTGCGGAGAGGGCCGGTCCGAGCGTCGATTGCAGGCGCCACCAGTACCCGTACTCGGCGGGACGGGCCGCGCCCGCCGCTGGCGCAACCACGCCCGCGACGAACAGGAGCATCGCCAGCACGGACGTTCCCCCGGCCAGCCGACGCCCCAGCACACGCGGGCGAGACAGCAGCACGTCGGTCATCGTCCCCTTCCGGCGCCCAACGCAGTAGTAGGGACGCCCCTAACGGTTACCTCAGGGGTTTCGGCCTCAGGGAAGCGCAATCCTGCACCGGATCCCGCCTGGGCGGTCAGGACGATGCCGCTTCGGTGACACTCAAGACGGCCGCGGTGAGGTCGTCGGGCCGCTCCAGTGGAAGCGCATGGCCGGCGCCGGCCAGCTCGACGAAGGTAGCGCCGGGGATCCGTCCCGCCAGGCGCCGGCCTGCCTCGAGCTCGACGGCGTCGTCGGCGGTGCCATGTAGGACCGCGGTGGGGACGGTCACAGATGGCGTGCGGTGTGTGAGGTCGTCCCGGCCGGCGATGGCATCGGCCAGCCCGGCCATGCCAGGCAGGTCCCAGCGAGCGACCGCGTGTGCCCAGCTCCCGACGAAGGCGGGATGCTGACCGAGGTGCTCACCCCCGATGAGCACCGGGGCGAGTTGGGCGGCAACCTCCGGACCCCAGCCCATCACCACCGCCGAGACCGCGTTGCGGTAGCTCTCCTGCTCCTCGATGTCCCATGCTTCGTCGGTGGTGGCGGCTAGCACCAGGCCGGCGACCCGCTCGGGTCGGGCGTCGGCCATGGCCAGGGCGAGCATGCCGCCCATCGAGTGTCCCACGAGCACGGCGCGATCGATGCCGAGCGTGTCGAGGGCCTCGACGGTGCGGTCGACCCAGTCACCCATGGTGAAGCCGGCAGGCGGAGCTTCGCTCGCACCGTGGGCAGGCTGGGCCAACGCGACTGCCCGCGTCCCCTTGCTGGAGAGAGCGTCGAGCTGGGGTTGGAAGTCGTCGGGTGCCATGAGCCAACCGTGAAGGAACACCACCGCCTCCTTGGCCCGCACCTCGATCGCGCCAGCCACACTTCCTTGGCCCCGCACTTCCACCAAGCCCGCGTTTGTCTCGGGGGTGGTCGGGTTGCCGGTGGCGGCCGCCCGCAGGAAGGGCCCGATGGAGGCCAGGAACGCGTCGGGCATCTCGTAGGGGCTGAAGGCCGGGCCGGGCATGTAGGTCAGCTCAGAGGTGGGAATGGCGCTACGCAGCCGGCGGGCGCTCTGGATGTCACCCGGCGTCGCCACCACCAGGGTTGGGGTGCGCACGCCGGCCAGCTCGGCCGGGGTGATGTCGGGGTGGAAGAGGGCGCGCAGCCACCGGAGGATCCGGTCGGGGTCGAGGGCGCGACCGGCGTCCACGTCGAGGCGGCGGACGACCATGGCCTCGAGCTCGTCGTAGTGGTCCTCGACGTAGCCGCCGGTGAGGGATGACCCGAGCCACCACCACGTGTACGCCTCAGTTCCGCCGTGGGCCAGGAGGGTACCCAACACGTCGAGGTGGCGGTCGAGGTGTCGGCGCTCGGCGCCCGGGAAGATGGTGCCGAAGAGGATTGCGGAGTGGAGCCGGTCGGGCTGGTCGACGAGGAGGTGCAGCCCGAGGGCGGCGCCGCCGGTCCAACCGAAGTAGTGGAAGCGGTCGTGGCCGAGGCCGGCCGCCACCTCCACGCATCGGTCGGCGAGGCCGCGGAACAGAGTTCGGGTGTCGTCGAAGGTGGCGGGGTCGGGTACCGGCAGGTCGAAGGCGGCAACGGTGAAGTCCTGCGCCAGGCGGGGCCAAACCCGCTCCCACAGATTCATCTCTCGGGCGGCCATGCGCATGGTGAGCATGAGCGGCTTGCCCAGCTGCTCGAACAGGGTGACGGCGGTGCCGTCGACGTGGACTTGGCGGGACTGCGGGGTCATGAGGCAGTGACCTCCAAGGTGCACGGCTCAGATGAGAGGGAAAGCGTGACGGCGCCGCCTCTGGTGCCGGTGACGCACAGACCGGTGATGGCGGTGGGCGGGGTGCCGGTGAGGCCGAGGTCGGTGTTGCCGTCGCCGAAGGCGACGATGGCAAAGGGCCGGCCGGCGAGGCCCGCGGCGGCTCGGTCGACAGTGAGCCGGGCGATGTTGGTGACGCCGAGGTCCAGCCGGTCCTCCACGCTGCCCGCGGTGGTCTGAGCTCGGCAGCGGAACTCGTGGAGTGTCGGCTTGCGGGGCGAAAGGGCGGGGTTGGCGTCGAGCCCGGTGCTCTCGCCGCACGAGGCGGTCTCGGTCTCCCAGCCGCCGAGGGCGCGGCTGACCACATCGAGCCGGCCGACCAGGTCAGATGAGGTGTCCCCGCTCGCGGCCCGCTCCGTGATCTCGGGCCGGAGCTCGATGCCGGTAACCCAGTAGAACGCCGACGGCGTGAGGCCGAGGTCGGCGGCGGTGTGGGCGCCGATCATCTCGGCGTCGGGCCGGTCGTGGCGGGGATCGATCGCCGCACGGACTCGGGCAGGGACGGTGGTGTGGGGGCGGGACAGCAGCTCCGCGTACTCGGCCACGTGGTACTCGATCCAGGGGAGGGCGGCGTGGGTGGTGTCGTAGCAGTGGCCGCCAAGGGCGTACTCCGTGTAGCGGAAGTCGAGGCTCTCGGCGACAGCGGTGTCGCGCAGGCGGTGGTTGGTGACGATGGGCACGAGAGGGTCGAGGGTGCCCGACGCTTGCACGTACGGAACGTGCAGCATCGACGCCATGACGTCGTTGACGACAAATGGTTGGGAGTCGGGTGCCAAGTTGCCACCGAAGCGTTCGCTCACCGAGTTCTCGTAGGCGGCCGGGCAGTGGGCTATGGCTCCTGACCAGAGGCCCGGGTGGGTGCTGGCAACCCGCAGGGTGCCGTAGCCGCCGAGGGAGCCCCCGGTGATCACCTGGCGTTCGGTGTCGGTGCCGTAGATGTGGTGGACATCGTCCATCACCTCGAGCACGTCGGCCTCGCCGAGGCCGCGCCACCACGGGGACCGCTGACCCCGCCCCAGCGGCCGGGCGATGATTGCGCCCGTCTCGTCCCCCACGGCGGCGAAGAACGGGTTGAGGCCGTAGAGCGCTGTCCCACCGTCGGCGGGAGCATCGTGGCCGAACACCGTATGGTCCTGTGCGCCTCCGTGCAGGACCAGCAGGGAGGGTGGAGCAGTGCTGGGGAAGGTGCAGGAGCCGTCGTCGATGCACGGTGGGAGGTAGACCGCGTACGGCTGGTAGCGACCGAGGAACATCGACGTTGATCCGCTGGTGGCCACCACCCCCTCGGTGAGCACCTTCGATCGGTAGACGCGGGTGAAGTCCACGTCGTCGCCCCGCCGCAGCAGTTGGGTGTCGGTGGCGGTTCGGCTGGCCAGGCGGTCGAGGTCGACGCCGAGGGAGTACGGGTCGGTGGTGCCGGCCCGGAGCGCGGTCTGTTGGTTCGTGGTCTGGAAGGTCCGGGGCGTCCCGCCGTCGCCGAGCGGCTCATCGTGGCGGAAGAGGAGGTTGAAGACGGCCGGGTCGGTCGGGGTGCGGCCACCGACCACCGCGTCGAGCAGGTTGCGGTTGGTGCGACGGATCGGCAGCGGGGCCATCCAAGACGTCGTGTCGGGATCCCACACGCCGGCGCCACCGGCGATGCGAACGGTGCCACCGTCGAGACCGAGAGCGGCGAGGGGCACGCTCAGCTCCATGACGTTGTGCGTGGTCGAGGTGGCCACCGCGCCCCCGGCGAGATCGACCGGGGTGTTGATGCCGCCAACGGTCAAGAAGGCGCAGGTGCCGTGAAGGGTGAGGAAGGTGTCGGCTCCCGGCGTGGCGACGCGGGCACCAAAGGGCCACGTGCCGGGATCGTCCTGGCCGTCGGCGTCGATCGCCAGGCCCACCACGGCGGCATCGACGGCGGTCATGAAGTTCATCCGCGCCAGGACCACGAGGAAGCCGTCCTCCACCGCGAACCGGATTTCCACCACGTCGGCGGCGTTGGCGCCGTAGCGCTGGCTCAGCGGACCGGCCCGGTCGACGCCGTCTGATCGGGCCTCGAGCGGTTCGCCCTCTCCCGGGTAGGTGAGGCCAGCGGTGCCGTCGTCGTCGTAGGGGTAGTCGGTCCAGATGAGCTCGCCGGCGTCGGTGCGAGCGGTTCCGGCGATCCAAGTGGGCCCGCCCTCCCAGTCGGTTGGATCACCGTCGACGGCATGGTCGGCGCCCTCCCAGGCGCCGCAGGAGGCGGTGTGATCGACCACGTCGAAGTGGAGGCTGCGCTCGGGAAGCGTGATCTCCCGCCGCTGCTCGAACGGCGGCGGCGGCGGGTCGCTCTCGCCGGCGTGGGTGGGGCGGACCACGCCCCCGGAGGCGGCCAAGGCAAGGGCGGCCGCAGTAGCCACCACCTTCTCCCCAGCCCCGAGACGACGCATCTCGCCCAGTCTCAGACCGTCACGGCTGAGGTGGCAGTGGGGACATCCCTACTCCTGGAGCCTACGGCAGGTTCTTCTGCGCCTGGTTGAGGAACGAGGCGTTGGCGTTGATCTCCGGCGGGTTGCCGACGAAGGCGCCCCGGGCCACCGTGTCGCCTGCGAGTGTGTAGCGAAACCACGCGGTGGCGTATCCGAAGTAGCCGTTGTTGGCGTTTTGGATGACGTTGTGGCCGGCGCTCTTGAGCGACGCCTTGGCGGCCGCGCCCGGAACCTGGTTGTAGAAGTTTGTTTGCCATGTCGCCGTCGACAGCTTGTCGGTCGAGCCCGTGAAGAAGTGGATCGGGTTACTGATCTGCGACCAGTCCGGCAACGGCGTCGTCCACCAACGCGGGTCGGGCAGGTTGAAGGGCATCGTGGACTTGATCAGGCCGCTCGACATGATCGTCGCGTTGACGGCCCCGCCGGCGCCCTGCGAGTGGCCAGCCGCGCCGATCTTGGCCGTGTCGAGTTTCTGGTAGAAGATGCTCGAGGACGTGCCGTTGAGCGTGACCATCCAGTTGGCGCCGGCCAGGATCTCGTTGCCGAGGCCGGTCTGTCCGCTGACCGAGGCAATGACGACGAAACCCCACGACGCGAACTGCGAGAGGATTTCCTCGTAGTTCTGTGGGACGCCGTTGGTTCCGTTGCCCCAGGTGATTACCGGATGCGTGTAGCCGCCAGCTCCGAGTTGGGTCGGGTACCAGAGCTCGTACGCAGCGCCGCCCTGGTCTGTGGTGGTGCCGTGGGTGACCCCCCATGACCCCGCGACCTTGTACGCGTCCTGAATCGGGCAGCTACACGGCGGCGCTGCCGACACCGAGGCCGGTGAGATCGCCGCTGCCAGAGCAACGACGACCAGCAGGGCGCGTGCGCGCAGGCGCAGGCTCGAACGTTTCATCGGTTCCTCCTTCAGGTTCTTCCCAGCCGTCGTACCGTAAGTCGATCCGTCTCAAGTGTCAACACTGTGTTGAGAATTCTCGACACAGCGTCGAAGATCAGGCTCTCCTGACCCCGATGTGGGCGGGGTTCGGGCGGGGGGCCATGTAGGGCTTGGGTGGTGGGGGTCCGCGCGACGCGCACGGACTGGGACCAAGGTGCCGGGCTCTCTACACCTGGCTCCTGGAGGTCACCGATCCGTGCGCGTCACCACTGTATTCAAGCGCCTGTTGCGCCTCGATGGCGTGAACGTCACGTCGGTCGAGTTCGGGATCAACGTGATCACGGTCGTGGTTGCGTTGCGGCGCTGCGGCGGCTCCGTTGCCCCGCTCATGGGGTGGTGACCGAGGCGGTGCCCTTCGCCCGACCCGGCGCTCACATCTCACCCACGACTTCGACGACTTGTTGGCGTGGCTGGCGACCCGCATGGACAAGACCTCGATCGCCCGCCTGTGCCGTGTGTCGTGGCGCACGGTGGGCCGGGCCTGTGAGCGGGTTGTCGCCTCCGAGCTGGACCCGGCACGCCTCGATGGGCTGTTCCGCATCGGCGTGGACGAGATCTCCTGGCGGAAGCACCACAAGTACCTATGACGCTGGTCGTCGACCACGACCGCGGCATGGTCGTGTGGGGTGCCAAGGGCCGCGACGCCAAGACCCTCGACCAGTTCTTCGACGAGCTCGGAGAAGAACGTTCGGCGCTGATCGAGGCGGTGTCGTTGGATCTCGGGCCCGCCTACCTCAAGAGCGTCACCGCTGAGGGCCACGCCCCGCAGGCCATCGTGTGCGCCGATCCGTTCCACCTCGTGCAACTCGTCGGCAAGGCCCTCGACGAGGTCCGCCGGGACCTGTGGCAGCAGCTGCGCCGGCTGCCCGACGATCGCTTCGCCCGCGACTTCAAGGGGGTGTTGAGTTCTTTGTGTGAGGTGTCCCGACCGACAATGAGAGGACACCTTCCATGACGACGACAGAGAGCGAGACTTCCCCTGTGGGTGAGCCGGTGATCGATGAGGCAACCTTGGACCGGTTGATGGCCCAGGTAGACCGTGAGGGGCTCGAGCTCCTCGGTCCTGATGGGGTGCTGACCGAGCTGACGTCTCGGATCATGAACCGGGCTTTGGAGGTCGAGTTGACCGATCATCTCGGCTATGAGGCCGGCGACCCAGCCGGTCATGGCAGCGGCAACAACCGCAACGGGACATCACCCAAGACGGTGCTGACTGACGCTGGGGCGATCCCGGTGAAGGTCCCCCGTGACCGCAACGGCGAGTTCGAACCGCAGCTGGTCCCCAAGCACGCCCGCCGTCTGGAGGGCTTCAACGACATCGTGTTGTCGTTGGTGTCGAGGGGGATGACGACCCGTGACGTCACGGCGCATCTGGCCGCGGCGTACCAGGTCGACGTGTCGGCGGAGCTGATCTCCAAGATCACCGACGCGGTGCTCCCCGAGCTGCGGGCCTGGCAGGCACGCCCGCTCGAGGTCATGTACCCGATCCTCTATCTCGACGCGATCGTGGTGAAGGTTCGCACCGACGGGCGGGTCACGAACCGGCCCGTTTACATAGCAATGGCAGTCGATCTCGACGGCTGCAAGCACGTGCTGGGCCTGTGGCTCGGCACCGGTGACGAGGGCTCCAAGTACTGGCTCAGCGTCCTCACCGAGCTCAAGAACAGGGGCGTGGAGGACATCCTGATCGTCTGCTGCGACGGGCTCACCGGCTTCGGTGACGCGATCGAAGCGGTCTGGCCAAAGGCGACTGTCCAGACCTGTGTCGTGCACCTCATCCGGAACTCGATCCGGTTCTGCTCCTGGAAGGACCGCCGGGCCGTCGCCGCCGCCCTGAAGCCGATCTACACGGCCCCCACCGTCGATGCCGCCCAGGACGCCCTCGACGAGTTCGAAGCCACCTGGGGCAGCACCTACGGCGGGATCGTCGATCTGTGGCGCCGGCACTGGGATCGGTTCATCCCGTTCCTGGACTTCGATCCGGCGATCCGCAAGATCGTATACACGACCAACGCCATCGAGTCGCTGAACTACCAGCTCCGCAAGGTCACCAAGACCCGGGGCTCGTTCCCGACCGACGACGCCGTCCTGAAGATCTTCTACCTAGCCATCGACAACATCGGCCACCACCGAGGCGGCGAGCTCGGCAGCCACACCCAAGGATGGAAGCAGGCCCTCAACGCCTTCGCCGTCGCGTACCACGGCCGAGTTCCCGACACCCTGAACTGACCGCCTCACACAAAATTCTTGACAGCCTCGTCGATCCTCGAGGCCGGCGCGGGCGTCCCGACCATCACCGCTGAAGGCGAGAACCTCGGGATGAACCTGCCGGAGGTGCCGGTCCGGTCCCTCGACGCCTATCGCCTCGAGGCCCTCGGATGACCGCCACCGCACCGACCCTCGACGCCGACCTGATCGCCGGGCTCAAACGACTGAAGCTCGCCAAGGTGAGAGCGATCGCCCCCGAGGTCTTGCAGACCGCCCGCACGCAGCGTTGGAAACCCGAGGAGATCCTGCGGGTCCTCGTCGACGCCGAGATCGCCGCCCGCGACGACTCCAACGCCCGCACCCGCCTGCGCGCTGCGGGGTTCCCCGTCACCAAGACCCTCGACGAGTTCAACATCTCGCTGTCGTCGGTCCCGCAGTCGCCCTTCGACTACCTGGCCGGCCTCGAGTGGATCCGAGCCGCGGAGAACCTCTGCCTCGTCGGCCCCGCCGGCACCGGCAAGAGCCACCTGCTCCTCGCCCTCGGCCACGCCCCGGTCACCGAAGGACTGAAGGTCCGCTACTTCGCTGCCGCCGACCTCGTCGAGAACCTCTACCGGGGCCTCGCCGACAACAGCGTCGCCAAGATCATCGACAACCTCCTGCGCGCCGATCTGGTGATCGTCGACGAGCTCGGCTTCGCCCCGCTCGACCTCGCCGGCACCCAGCTCCTGTTCAGGTTCGTCGCCGCCGCCTACGAACGCCGATCCCTCGGGATCGCCAGCCACTGGCCCTTCGACGCCTGGGGCCGGTTCCTCCCCGAGCACACCACCGCCGCCTCCATGCTCGACCGGCTCCTCCACCACGCCGTCGTCGTCGTCACCGAAGGCGAGAGCTACCGCATGCGAGAAGCCAAGACCCAAGGAGCACGCCGCACGACCAAGCCCTCATCAACCTGAACCAAGTGGGGACTTTCGCTGGCCACCAGCGGGGACTTCACGATGGCCGTTGACAATCGGCGTAAGCGATGGTTTGCGTCGAGCTGCCACCTAACGCGCGGCTCCACGGTCGTCGCTCCGCGACCCACCAACCGCCGGATACGCGATCCACGGCTTCGTGTCGAAGCATCCCCGATCCCCGGCTCCGATCGTCCCTCAATGCGCGAGGCGATGCCGCTGATCGCGCCAGTGGAGGCGGACCGCCTCGGACCGTTCGATGACCGCTCCGATGACCGCGGAGGGTGGCGGGTGAGGGCAGCGCCGGTCTGCAAGATCCGCCCCGGCGGAGGACATCGAGTCGCGGCCGACGATCCCGCTCGATCACGGGAGGTCACGCATGATCCCAACTTCTTGTGTCACGCGCGTGTCACGTCGACCCCCTCTGGCTACAAAATCCCTGGTCAGAGGGGGTAAGACGGTGAGCCGGCCTGTAGGCGGGGTTCTGTCCTCGGGCCGGTTGCCCGGATCCCGATGGGTGACCATCCATCTGTGCGGTCCACCTGGGGGCTGGTTGGTCTCCCAACCAGGGCGGGAACCCGTGCCCCACGCTTGACCTTG
>Ga0214471_10001858_pt1 | contig 16677 bp, 17 predicted proteins | sample RVTome_5_FD_207665 | JGI IMG/M metagenome (GOLD analysis project Ga0214471, IMG submission 207665) | Soil microbial communities from uranium-contaminated site in the Upper Colorado River Basin, Wyoming, United States - RVT142D155 | ecosystem: Environmental > Terrestrial > Soil > Contaminated >... | reverse complement strand
CGGTGATCACGAGCTCGCCGACCTCGTCGAGCACCGGGCTGCCCTCGTCGTCGAACGCCTCGACCTTCGCGCCCAGGCACCGGCACTGGATCTCGCCGGCATGGACCGGCAGGAGTGGGTTCGAGCCGACGAAGGCCGTGCACAGGTCCGTTCCTCCGCTGATCGAGCCGAGCCAGAGATCCGGATCGACGTGCTCGTAGGCCCAGGCGAAGGCTTCGGGCGAGAGCGGGGCGCCGGTGGAGCCGATCGCGCGAAGCGCTCGGAGGTCCGCCACCTTCTTGGGTTTGAAGCGGACCTTCACGCACGCGTGCAGATAGGGCGCGCTCGTGCCGAGGTAGGTCATCCCGGTCTCCTCCGCGAGCCGCCAGAGCCTGCCGAGCCCGGGATGCGCGGGGCTCCCGTCGTAGAGCACGATCGAGGCCCCGACGAGCAGGCCGCTCACGAGGAAGTTCCACATCATCCAGCCGGTCGTCGTGAACCAGAAGAACCGGTCCTTCGGGCCGAGGTCGAGATGCAGCGCGAGGGATTTCAGGTGCTCGAGGAGGATCCCCCCGTGCCCCTGCACCATCGCCTTGGGGAGTCCCGTCGTCCCCGACGAGTAGAGGATCCACAGCGGATGGTCGAAGGGGACGGGCTCGAACCGCGGTTCGGCGGGCTCCGCGAGCAGGTCGCTCCACCCCATCGCGCCGTTCGAGCGGCGAGACCCGTCATCCAGGAACGGGACGAGCACCAGCCGCTCGAGACCCGGGAGGCCGGCGACGATCTCCTGCACGACGTCCGTGCGGTCGTGGTCGCGACCGGCGTAGCGGTACCCGTCGACGGCAACGAGCACCTTCGGTTCGATCTGGCGGAACCGGTCGACGACCGCGCGGGAGCCGAAGTCCGGCGAGCACGAGGACCAGATCGCGCCGAGGCTCGCGGTGGCGAGGAACGCGATCACCGCCTCGGGACCGTTGGGCAGGAAGGCCGCGACCCGGTCGCCGGCCCCGACGCCGAGACGTCGCAGCCCCGCGGCCGCCGCGCCGACGCGCTGCGCGAGCTCCGCCCGCGTGAGGTCGAGCGCGCGCCCGGCCTCGCCGCGCGCGAGGATCGCCGGCCGCTCGTCGGCATCGGCAAGCGCGTGCTCTGCGTAGTTCAGGCGCGCACCTTCGAACCATCGGGCGCCGGGCATCCCGCGGTCGGGGAGCACCGCCTCGAAGGGCGCGTGCGCGCGGACCCCGGAGAATCCCCAGACCGCCGACCAGAACCCCTCGAGTTCCGAGACCGACCAGCGCCACAAGGCCTCGTAGTCCTCGAACCGCAGGCCGCGTTCGCGTTCGAGCCAGCCCAGGAAACGCGTGAGGTTCGCATCGCGAACCAGCTCGTCCGGAGGTCGCCAGAGCAGTTCGCCCTCTTCGATCACGCCCCGACCCTAGCGCCCGAGTGCGTTGACCGACGGTGCACCCGATGTTTGGATGCGCCATGGGCGAGGGCGAGGGAGAAGGCACGCCGCGACCTTCCGGCGAACCGGTTCCGGAACCGGCGGAACCCGGCGCCGGGATCGAGCGTGCCTCGGTGTTCTCGCGACGCGCGCTCGGCGTGCTCGTCGCGGCGCTGTTCGCGTTCGGCTCCTGTGGCGTCGCCCTCGGTCTGTATCAGCTCTCGAAGACCGACGACGAGAGCTCGCCTCTGTCGCCGACGCCCCCGATCCCGGCTCCGAGCACTTCGAGCAGTCCTTCCCCGAGCGAGTCCCCGAGCCCGACCGCAGAGGCGGCCCCCGATCTCGTGGTGACGGAGCTCACGGCGACGTCCGTGACCGTCACGAACACGGGCGACGCGCCGGCCGGCCGGTTCGTCGTGTCCGTGGGCGGCACCGCGTTCACCGACGAGGACGGGCTCGATCCCGGCGCGAGTGCGCGTTTCGACTTCAAGTGCCGGCAGGGACCGTTCACCGCCGCGGCAGATTCGACCGACCGTGTCGAGGAATCCGACGAGACCAACAACGCGCGAACCGCGGGCCCGTTCGACTGTGCGAGCCCGTCGCCGTCGCCGACCGAGTCGCCGAGCCCAAGCCCAAGCCCAAGCCCGAGCGTTACCCCCAGCCCGACGCAGACGACGCCGCCACCCGCGCTCCCGGACCTCGTCGTGCGCAGCGTTTCCTCGGACCGTGTCACGGTGGCGAACATCGGGAACGGATCGGCCGGCGGGTTCGTCGTGGATGTCGGCCCGGCGGGAACGTTCTCGATCGGGGGCCTCGCGGCCGGTCGAAGCGCGACGGTCTCCTTCCCCTGCACGGACGGAACGTTGACCGCGACCGCCGACGCGAGCGGCCGGGTACGGGAATCGAACGAGCGGAACAACTCCCGGAGCGGCGGGCCGTTCCGGTGCCTGCCCGACCTGATCGTCTCCTCGCTCGGCCTGGACTCCGTGACCATCGCGAACATCGGACGCGGCGACGCCGGCCCCTCGATCGTCACCGTCGGCGGGCAGGCCCTGTCGGTGCCGCCGCTCAGGGCGGGGGAGAAGGTTCAGCTCAGCTACCAGTGTGTCGGCGGGGACGTCACCGCGTTCGCCGACGCGCAGCAGCAGGTCGCCGAATCCAACGAGGGCAACAACAAGCGGTCGGCCGCCGTCGGGCAGTGTTCCGTCCCCTGACGGTTTGCAGTTGGTGTCGTTGGCTGGCAGTCGGTTCCGCGTTGCTGGCCCGCCTGGATTCGAACCAGGACTAACTGATCCAGAGTCAGCCGGGCTACCGTTACCCCACGGGCCAGTGGGAGTTCGATGCTATCAGGGCCCTCCGCCGGTCACGGGGAACGTCTCGAGCCCGGGAGGGATGTTCGCGCGGAACGAGCCGAGGACGCGGAAGAAGTCCTCGCGTTCGGCTTCCCAGCTCCCCGGCGGGAAGACCGCCGCGACGAGGAATCCCGTGCCGTCCTCGCCGAGCGTCATCGCCGCCGCGAGGCTCGCCGTCGGCTGACCGTCCTGGGTGATGTCGGCGACGAGCAACCGTCCCTCGTGGCCGTCGACCCGCACCGGGTCGTCGATCTGGACGTCGATGGCCGGGTCGCCGGTGAGGAAGTACAGGCCCATCTGCTCGAGGTCGTCGAAGCCACTCGTCGCGATGGCGAGGGCCTCGTAGATCGTCTGGTCCTGCGGTTCCTCCGGCGCGAGGTTGAACGCACTCGTCGTGGGTACGGCGGGGCTCGGCTGGGGCGGGCTCGCGACGACTCCGGTCAGCAGACCCGGCCCATCGGCGGAGGATTGCGGCGGTGTCACGGTGATGTCGTGCGCCGCCGGGAGGTTCGTTACGAAGAACCCCTCGGGGTCGTAGTAGCGCGCGAACTCCCGTCCCGAGTCACCGGAGCACGCGGCGAGCGACAGGGCCAGAGCACAGGCGCCGAAGAGCCTCCTCACGATCCCATCATCGTCGCATGGCGTCCGGGCATTGACCATGGGGAGCGGCTCTCGTTACGGTGGAAGGGACGCGGGAGGCGGTATGAACAAGAACGGACTCGTCGCCGAGGTGGCCAAGCGAACGGGATCGAGCAAGGCCGACGTCGGGCGGATGGTCGACGCCTCGATGGACGTGATCCGCGAGACCGTCGCCCGGGGCGACCGCGTTTCGCTCGTCGGGTTCGGCACGTTCGAACGCAAGCGCCGGAACAAGAGGATCGCGCGGAACCCGAGGAAACCACAGACGCCCATCGTGGTGCCCGCTCGCGACCTCCCCTGGTTCTCCCCGGGCAAAGAGTTCAAGGAGCTGATCGCGGCGAAGCGGCGCCGGGTGTCGTCGCGGCGCGGGGGCTAGCGACTCAGAACGTCACGATCCGAAGGGTCCGGGCGAGCTTGCGGCCGCCCTCCTCCACGAGGTCGAACCGCACCCGCTGCCCGATCCGCAGTCCGAGGATCCCCGACCCCTCGACGGATGTTGCGTCGATCAAGACCTCGGTGCGGTCGTCCATCAGGAGGGATCCCTCGCGTTCCCCGAGGTCGAAGTCCCTGATCGTTCCCTGCGGCATGGCCTCCTCCTCGGTCGTTCCTCACGCGATATGCCGGAGTCGCTCCGGCAGGTCCATCTGTAGGCAGACCTCACGGGTGCGCCCGCGCCGGCCCTCGGACAACAGCGCGAGGATATCGCCGGGCCGGTCGAGGTCGAAGGAGAGCTCCCTGCGTTCGATCACCGCGGCCGGGAGATGGCGTCGTGCGGCGAGCTCGAGATGACGCCGGAACGAGTCGGGGCCGAAGCGGGCCGGGATCGACTTCGGCGGCCGTCGGAGCAGCAGGCTCGTGCCGACCTCATCCGCCGAGCGCGCCAGCACCACCGCACCCAGCGTTCTGAACGCCTGGTGGAGCGCCTCGGGCGTGACGAGCGGTAGGTCGCCGGGAAGGATCGCGAGCGCGTCGGCATCCTGTTCGTTCGCGAGCTGCTCGACCTGACGGATCGCGCCGGCCAGCGAGGGCTTCTCCTCGCTCACCGGGCGGACGCCACGGCGCGCGGCGATCTCGAGGGCAACCTCGTCGGGCGAGACCACCCAGGTCTCCCAACCCGGAACCGCCTCGGTCGCGTCCAGGACGTCCTCGAGCATGGCGAGCGTCAACGCGCCGCGCTCGAGCGTGGTGAGGGTGGGGGACAGGCGCGTCTTCGCGCGCGAGAGCGACTTCACGGGGACCGCGATGATCCGCACGCCCCCAAGGCTATCGCCCGGGAGTGCGTTCGGCTGCGTAGACTCCGGCGTTCGTGGGCGTACCCTGTGCCGACCTCACCACCCCAGAGACCGGAGGTGACCGGTGAGCACCACGACGCTCGCGCTCGCAGCTTCCCCGGCGAAAGCGCGTTCCATGACCGCCTATCGTGTGCTGCTCGCGTTCGCCGGGAGCTGGCTCGTCGCGGGTCTGGCTCAGATCGAGATCGTGTTGCCGTTCACGCCGGTGCCCATCACGGGCCAGACACTCGGCGTGCTGCTGGTCGGAGCGTCTCTCGGCCCGGGCCTCGGCGCGGCGTCGATCGGCCTGTACCTGGCGCAGGGAGCGATCGGACTTCCGTTCTATTCGGGGGGAGATTCCGGGCTCGAGTTCTTGAAAGCCGCGTCGGTGAGCGGGGGCTACCTCTGGGGGTTCCTCGTCTCGGCCGCGCTCGTCGGGTGGCTCGCCCGGCGTGGCTGGGACCGTTCGGTTCGAAGCTCGATCGGCGCGATGTTCCTCGGTGAGGTCGCGCTGTACGCGATCGCGATCCCGTGGTTGATGCAGGCCCTGGACGTCTCGCTCGACGTCGCACTCGTGAAGGGCCTCGCGCCGTTCGTCCTGGGCGACACGTTGAAGCTCCTGCTTGCCGCGGCGCTGCTTCCCGCCGGCTGGCGGCTGTCGAAGAAGCGATAGCATCCGTCGCCCGGGAGGGCCGAGCGCAGCGCGCAGGAGCGGCGCCGCCCCTCCCACGATCGAGGAGGGCGACCGCTGGAGCCCTGGTACCGCGCGATGGAGACCGTGCTGCGGCCGCCGCTCCAGCTCTGGTTCAACTGGCGGCTCGAGGGCCTGGATCGGATCCCGTCGGAGGGACCGTTGATCCTGGCCGGGAACCACCTGTCCTACCTCGATCCGCTCGCGCACGGCTACTTCGTCGACGCCGCCGGCCGCCACCCGCGATTCCTGGCGAAGCATGAGCTCTTCGACAAGCCGATCGTCGGCACGGTGCTCCGGGGCGCCGGGCAGATCCCGGTCCGCCGCGGTGCGGGCGACGCGACGCCGCTGGAGGAGGCGCAGCGGTCGCTGAACGAGGGCGAGGTCGTGGTGATCTACCCGGAGGGCACGACCACGACGACGACCGACGACTTCTCACCCGGTCCGGGCAAGACCGGCGCGATCCGCCTTTCGCTCGCGACCGGTGTGCCGATCCTTCCCGTCGCGACCTGGGGCGGCCAGTACGTGTGGCGCAAGGACGGACGGCAGAGCCTCGCCTTCGGACGCCCGATCTGGGTGCGCGCCGGTGAGCCGCTCGACCTCCGGTCGCGTGCGGGGGCCGATGCCGATCCCGCGACGGTGCGCGCGCTCACCGATGAGCTGATGGCCGAGCTCTCGACCCTCGTTGCCGATCTGCGTGAGCGATATCCCGCTCGATGGGCGCGCGTGACCGGGCCGGAACCTCGCCGCGGAAGCACGGAGTAGGCTGGCCGCGTGACCGACGAGCGTGCTCCGGGTTTCGCCACGCGAGCGATCCACGGCGCACGCATGCCGCCCGTCGAGCAGGATGCCCCGAGCGTGCCGATCTTCCAGGTCTCCACGTTCCGGTTCGACACCTCCGAGGAGTACGCCGAGACGATCTCGTTCCGTCGTCCCGGCTACACCTATACGCGCGGCTACGGCAACCCCACGCTTCGTGCGTTCGAGACGGTGATGGCCGACCTCGAGGGCACGGAGGCCGGCTTCTCGTTCGCCAGCGGCATGGCCGCCATCCACACCCTGGTCACGTCCATGGCCGCGTCCGGCGACCGGATCGTTGCGAGCCCCGAGCTGTACGGCGGGACGTACGCGCTGTTCAACAAGGTCATGCCGCGATACGGGATCGAGGTCACGTTCGTCGACGTACACGATCTCGCCCGGGTCGAGGACGTGCTCTCCGGGGCGAAGCTCTTCTACTGCGAGACGATCGCGAACCCGAACGTGACCGTCGCCGATCTCGAGGCGCTCGGGCGCGCGTGCCGCGACGCGGGAGTTCCGGCCGCGGTCGACAACACGTTCGCATCCCCCTACCTGTGCAACCCGGTGCGCTACGGGTTCGACTTCGTGCTCCATTCCGCGACGAAGTACGTGGGGGGGCACAACGACCTGATCGGCGGGGTCGTGTGCTCGAACGCAGAGAACTCCGCCCGGCTTCGCGACACGGTGATCGAGACCGGGGGGACGATGGCGCCGCTCGAAGCCTGGCTCTGCATGCGCGGGCTCGCCACCCTGGAGCTCCGGATGCAACGTCACGGCGAGAACGCGCTCGCGCTTGCCAGCTTCCTGCAGGAGCACCCGATCGTGGAGCGGGTCCACTACCCGGGGCTTCCGTCACATCCACAGCACGAGCTCGCGCGCCGGCAGCTCCCGAAGGGCTGTGGCGGGATGCTCGCGTTCGAGGTCCGGGGCGGCGTCGAAGCGGGGCAGCGCTTCTGCGACGCGCTCGAGCTGGCCTGGATCGCCGCGAGCCTCGGCGGGACGCAGACCCTCGTCGGCCACGCCGCCTCCACGACGCATCGCCAGCTCGACGCGGATGCGCGCCGCGCGGCCGGGATCGCCGACGGCCTGATCCGGGTGGCCGTCGGGATCGAGGACGTGGACGACATCGTCGAGGACTTCGCCCGCGCGCTGGAGAAGGCGTGAGACGCCGGGTCGTCGTGCTGTTCGGCGGCCGCTCCGCCGAGCACGAGGTGTCCGTGATCTCGGCGCGCTCGGTGATCGAGGCGCTCGATCCGCAGCGGTACGAGGCCATCGCGATCGGCGTGACGAGGGACGGGCATTGGCAGCTCATGCCCGACGGACCCCCCGCGCTGGGGCCGGGCGAGGGATCGAGCGCGCTCGCGGGGGTGCAGAACGCATCGGGCCGGGATGTGGTGCTGGACCAAGAGCCCGGCTCGCACGCGCTCCTCGGTCCCGACGGCTCCCGAACCGAGATCGACGTCGTCTTCCCCGTCATGCACGGCCCCTACGGCGAGGACGGATCGGTGCAGGGTTTCCTCGAGATGGCCGGTGTTCCGTATGTCGGGTCGGGCGTGCTCGGGTCGGCCGTGGGGATGGACAAGGCCGTGCAGAAGGTTCTGTTCCTGGATGCCGGCATCCCGGTCGTGCAGAGCGAGGTCGTGCACGAGCGCGCGTGGGAGGAGGATGCCGAAGGCGTCGAGGCCCGCGCCGGGCATCTGGGCTACCCGCTGTTCGCCAAACCCGCGTCGCTCGGTTCGTCGGTCGGCATCACGAAGGTGCACGCCGCGGAGGAGCTCCGCGGTGCGCTCGAGGAGGCGTTCCGGTACGGCCGCAAGGCGCTGCTCGAGCGCGCGGTCGAGGAGGGACGTGAGATCGAGTGCGCCGTGCTCGGCAACGACGATCCCGTCGCGTCCGTGGCGGGTGAGATCGTCCCGCGAGGGCGTCACGAGTTCTACGACTACGAGGCGAAGTACCTCGACGAGCGCGGGGCGGAACTGATCGTCCCAGCGGACATCCCCGCCGAGACGCTCGAGGAGGTGCAACGCCTGGCCGTCACGGCCTTCCGCGCGATCGACGCCGCGGGGATGGCGCGCGTTGACTTCTTCCTCACGCGTGACGGACGGGTCCTGCTGAACGAGGTGAACACGATCCCGGGCTTCACGAGCATCTCGATGTACCCGAAGCTGTGGGAGGCCTCAGGTGTCTCCTATGCGGATCTGGTCGACCGTCTCATCGATCTCGCGATGGAGCGGCACGAGGTCGAGCGGAAGAAGGGAACCGGCGCGTAGCCGCGCCGCCTCGGGTCTTCGACCTCTACAGGTGGACGACGGGGCAAGTCAGGGTCCGGGTGATGCCCTCGACCCCCTGGATCTTCGCGACGACGAGCTTGCCCAGCTCGTCGACGTTCTTGGCCTCAGCGCGCACGATCACGTCGTAGGGGCCCGTGACGTCCTCGGCCTCAGAAACGCCGCTGATGTCGCGGACCTCCTTCGCGACCTGCGCGGCCTTTCCGACCTCGGTCTGGATCAGGATGTAGGCCTGGACCACCGACGACCTCCTCGCTAGGCGGGCCCTGATGCTATGCAGCGAGGTCCGCGCGCGGCAAGCCGAGGGCGATCGAGCGCCGAGCGTGCGATGATCGAACCGTGGGCGCCCGGAAGAGGAAGCGCTCGAAGCGGGACGTCGACCCGCTCGCCCTCTACCGGCGGATCCGAAAGCCGATGCCTCCGCCCGAGAAGGTGATCCCCGATCGCCGGCGCGAGCTCGACGAGGAGGGATCCCGCCGCGAGATGGAGGAACGGTGATCTTCGCCGACCGGCCCGACGCCGGCGAGCAGCTGGCGAAGGCGCTCGTCGACCACGTCGGCACCGACTCCGTCGTCCTCGCGATCCCGCGCGGGGGCGTCATCGTGGGCGAGGTCGTCGCGCGAGCCCTCGGTGCTCCCCTCGACGTCGTCGTGCCGCGCAAGATCGGTGCACCGGGCAATCCCGAGCTCGGCATCGGCGCGGTTGCCCCGGGTGTCCGGGTGCTGGACCGGCGTCTCCTGCAGACCCTTCGCGTGACGCCGGAGTACCTCGAACGCGAGATCGCCGCGCAGGAACGCGAGATCGAGCGTCGCGAGCGCGCCTACCGGGGGGGCCGTCCGCCCGTCGACGTCAAGGGGAAGGTGGCGATCGTGGTCGACGACGGCATCGCCACCGGGAGCACCGCGGCGGCCGCGCTCCGCTGGGCCCGGGCGCGGGGAGCGTCGACGGTGATCCTGGCGGTGCCCGTCGCGCCGGTGCCGTCGCTCCGCCGGCTGGCCGACGAAGCGGACGAGATCGTGGTGCTCGCCACGCCCGATCCGTTCCTGGCGGTCGGCGAGTGGTACCGGCACTTCGACCAGACGAGCGACGACGAGGTGCTCGCCGCCCTCGATCGGGTGAACGGAGATCGGGGATGAGGGTCGTCGAGATCGTGCTCGCGGGTCTGCTGGCGCTCGTGGGCATCCGGTCGCTCGTGAAGTGGTCGGGACGCCGGTTCGAGGCCGTCGATGCGACCGACCACGCCCTGTGGGCCCTCTTCGTCACCGGGCGTGCCGGCCTGTGGTTCGCCTTCGCGGGGTTCTTCGCGATCTATGCGACGGTCGAAACGCCGGGGCGCCCGGGCCTGGACGAGCTCGAGCAGTACCGCTGGTACCTGATCGTCCCGCTCGTCCTTGCGACCTTCCAGCTCGTCGGCGGCTGGTTCCTCGGGCGGAGGACCCCTCCCGAGCGTTAAGCCGGCAGCGCTTCGCCGCTCGGGGAACTACACCTAGCCCGCAGCCATCACGATCTCGGGGGTGAGCTCGGGGAACTCCTCGAGCCGCGCGACGCGCTCGGCCTTCAGCCGCTCGACGAGGTCGGTGTACTCCCGCATCCGGCCGAGGCGTTCGTACAGCCGGCGAGGACGCAGGAGCTCTGCGTCGTCGAAGTCCGGGACGCTCTCGGCCACGAGGTATCCGAAGTCGTCGTCGTCGGTCCAGGCGATGGATCCCTCGGCGATGCCTTTCACGCACGCCGACGTGTGCGGGATCTTCACCTTCTTGGAGCGCTCGTCGCGCTCGTCGCCGCCGACGCGGCCCGTGTTCAACAGATAGGTATCGATCGGGTGCGTCCCCAGCAGCTCGAGGATCCGGTTGCCCTGCAGCCCGTGGGGGAGCGGGAAGAACGGGTTCGTCCCCGGCACGCGCAGGAACTTCCCGGCCTCGGCCGCACCGCCGGCGGAGGTGCCCGTGGTCTCGCCGAGCATGAAGTAGGCCGCCGCCTGTTCCGGGTCGAGCTTGGCGACCGCGGGGATGATGTTCTGGTTCCGGTTCAAGATCAACAGGCAGTCGACGGTGCCGACGGTCGTCGCATCGCGGTAGCGCGCGAGGTCGCCCATCTCGAAGACCGCACGCCCGTTCTGCGTGTAGCTCTCCTCGAAGAAGTTCACGTTGCCGCGCGCGTCCTGGTATACGTTCTCCAGGTAGGACGACGGCTTCACCACCGCGTCGTAGATGTTCGGTTCGAACTCGGGATCCAGGCTGAAGGTCTTGGCGAAGCATCCGTTCTCGGTCCCGTAGGCCTTGCCGCCGGGCATCAGCGCGACGAAGTCGTCCTGCACGGGCTCGCTGCCGTTCTGCACCGTGAACGTCGTCGTCGTCTTGCCGGTCCCGGACAGGCCGATGATCATGAACACCTTCTCGCCGTCCGCCGTCGGGATGACCTTGAGACCGGCGTGCAGGGCGAGGCCGCCGAGGCCGTAGACCTTGTTGTTCCACATGCGGAGGCCGCCCTTCTTGGACTCGCCGAAGTAGTCCGAGTTCAGCACCCTCGTCACGCCGTTCTCGAGGTCGACCGCGATCACCCGGTCGTCGGGGTACCCCGGCGCCGCGAGGTTCGGCGTGTAGATCACCTGCAGCTCGGGCTCGTCGCGAGCCTCGCGTGGGAAGTAGAGCTTCTGCTGCATCCCCGCGATGTTGGCGTTCGCCTTCTCGATCAACAGGCGTGCCTTCGTCGCGAATCCCGGATCGTTGCCGATGGATCCGTCGATCGCTACGACGTCGCGTCCGCGGAGGTACGCGTCCTGCATCTTCGCGATGCGGGTGTACTCCTCGCGCGTCATCGTGTTTCCCGAGGAGACCTCGCCGACGACGTACGTGCTCCCCGCGCTCCGTGAGGTGACCTTCGTCTGCACGTTCGCGCTGCCGAACTCGGTGATGCGGCACTGCGGCATCTGCTCGGTGAACGTTCGAAGCTCCTCGATCGAAGGATTGTCGTGGACCGAGCGCGCCTGGACCTTCACCGGGGACTCCTTCGTCGGGTTCGGCGCCCGAAGAGCGCGGGTCGAAGACGCTCCGAGCGGCCTTATCCTACCGAACGGACCGCGGGATCTCTCTGCGCCGGAACGGACGGACGCACCCGGGCGGTCACGACGATGCGGATGGAACTCACCGAGGACGAGCTGATCGCGGCGATCTCCCGGCTGCTGTCCGGATCGCAGCCGGGGGTCGTCGTCGGCGTGGGCGACGACGCCGCGGTCCTGGAACCCGGGCGGGGCCAGCAGGTCCTGACCACCGATCTCCTGATCGAAGGCGTCCATTTCGAGCGCGCCTCGATCTCGCCGCGCGACCTGGGCGCCAAGGCGGTGACCGTCAACGTCTCCGACGTCGCGGCGATGGGCGGCAGCCCACGGGCCGCGGTCGCGGGGATCGGCCTGGCGCCGGACGTCGAGGCCGCGTGGGTCATGGAGCTGTACGGAGGGATGCGCGATGCCTGCGCGGAGTACGCGCTCTCGCTCGTCGGCGGCGACACGAACCGCGCCGACCTCGTGGTGGTGTCGGTGACGGTGGTCGGCGAGGTGTCGCCCGGTCGCGCCGTGACGCGTTCGGGCGCTCGGACCGGCGACGCGATCGTGGTGACCGGTGCGCTCGGGGCGGCCGCCGGGGGCCTCGCGCTCTCGCGCTCGCAGCCGGCGACGATGACCACCGCGCTGTCGAAGCCCTGGGGGCGCGCGTTGCTCGACGCGCTCGCGCGGCCGATCGCGCGGGTGGGCGAAGGCCAGACGCTTGCGCAGTCGGGCGCGCACGCGATGATGGATCTGTCCGACGGGCTCGCGAAGGACCTGTCGCGGCTCTGCCTCGCGAGCGGGGTGGGCGCCCGGATCGAGCTCGACGCCGTCCCGGTCGCCGAGCCCCTGCGCGCGGGGGCGGCATCACTCGGCGTGGATGCGCTCGAGCTGGCCCTCGCCGGCGGGGAGGATTACGAGCTCGTGGCGACGCTGGATCCGCCCGACGCCGAGGCGGCCCGCCGCGTGCTCGATGAGCGGTTCGGCGTGACGCTCGCGACGGTGGGCACGATCATCGACGGAGAGGGTGTCGTCGCCGTCGGCGACGACGGTCGCGAGACGCCGCTCGGCTCGATGGGATGGGACCACTTCGCATGAGCGATCACGCGCCCCGACCCCGGGCACTCTCCGTCGCCGGCTCCGACTCCGGCGGCGGCGCCGGGATCCAGGCGGACCTGAAGACGTTCAGCGCGCTCGGGGTGTTCGGGATGACGGCGATCACGGCCGTGACGGTACAGAACACCAAGGGTGTCTTCGGATACGAAGCGTTGTCGCCCGAGACGGTGGGCGATCAGATCCGCGCCGTCGTCACCGACATCGGCGTCGACGCGGCGAAGACGGGCATGCTCGCGTCGGCGGCGATCGTCGAGGCGGTGGCCGACGCGATCGCGGAGACCCGGATCCGCAACCTCGTCGTCGATCCGGTCTTCGTTTCCAAACACGGACATGCGCTTCTCGACGAGGACGCGGTCGGAGCGCTCCGCGAGCGCATCCTGCCGCTGGCCACGCTCGCGACGCCGAACCTGCCCGAGGCGGGAGGGCTCGCCGGATTCGGGGTGAAGACGCGCGAGCAGATGGAGGACGCGGCTCGCGCGATCCTGACGATGGGGCCGGCCGCCGTGCTGGTCAAGGGCGGGCACCTCGAGGGAACCGAGCGCGCCGAGGACCTGTTCTTCGACGGGCGCGACCTCGTGTGGATCGAAGCCGAGCGGATCGACACGCCCCACACCCATGGGACCGGGTGCGTCCTCTCGTCGGCGATCACGGCGCACCTCGCGAAGGGCGAGGTTCTCCTACCTGCCGTCCGGCTGGGGAAGGCGTTCGTGACCGAGGCGATCCGCCACGCACTGCCGATCGGGCAGGGGATCGGGCCGGTCGATCCGTCGTTCGGGGCCCGGCCCGTGTGAGCGCGCTCGTGGCTGGGTCGGCCGTCCCGCGGGATCTCGGCTAGCCGGCGCGTTGAACGCGGCCGGCCTTCAGGCAGCTCGTGCACGCGTTCACGCGTTTCGGCGTCCCGTTGACCACCGCGCGCACCCGCTGGACGTTCGGGTCCCACCGCTTCGGAGACCGGCGGTGGGAGTGGGAGACCTGCATGCCGAAGAACGGCTTCTTCCCGCAGATGTCGCAGACGGCTGCCATGACCGGTCCAGGGTAGCAAACGCCGCAGGCAGGCCTGCAGTTGCGCCGGGGGCCGCGGGTGGCGCACAGTTGGCTCCGTCGCCGAGAGGGGATCGCCCATGCCGAAGGACGAGGTCGGATACATCTTCATCCGGGATCCGGATCCGGATCCGCGGACGGTGAAGCAGAACCTCGCGAGACAGCCGGGCGTCTACTTCGTCGCCGAGTTCGTCGGGACGTTCGTCGTGTTCGCGGCCGTCGAGTTCGACACGCTCCAGGAGCTCCAAGAGGCGATCGCCGTGGACTACTGGCAGGCCGGTCTCCGTTCGGAGACGTCGACGATCATCAAGGCGAGCCCGTTGGCAGCCCCCAAGCGTGGCAGTCCCCAGAACTGCGGGCTCGTCCGGGCGACGATCGGCGACCGCGATCCGTTCGACGTGCTGGACGACCTCGACCGGACGTTCTCGGAGCGCTTCTTCGCCGATCGGAAGCACGAGCACTTCTGGTACGGCGCTGCGCTCGTCACCGGCGCATACGACCTTTTGATCGATCTCGGTGCGGACACCAAGGGGGCGATCAACGAGATGGTCGCCCGGGAGGTCCGCGGGATCCCCGGCATCCGCAAGACGGTCACCGCGCACGCGTACCTCCCGGGCAACGAGATCCGGCCCGGCAAGCCGGCTTCCTAGGCGCGGTGAGTCCCCGCCCGAGGGCGGTCGAGGGGCGGGGGGAGCGCAAGCTCGTCACCGTCCTGTTCGTCGACCTGACCGGATACACGGCGCTCTCGGCTTCGCTCGACCCGGAGGAGGTCTACCGGTTCCTGCGCCCGGGGCTCCTCGCGCTGCAGCGGATCGTCGAGCGGTACGGTGGGACGGTCCCACAGGTCATGGGCGACGGCTTCATGGCGATCTTCGGTGTGCCCTCGACCCATGAGGACGATGCCGAGCGTGCGGTCCGTGCCGCGCTCGCCGTCCGCGAGCACGTCGCCGAGCTCAATGCCGCGCATCGGGAGATCCCGTTCCCGGAGGTTCACGCGGGGATCAACTCCGGCGAGGTCATGGTCGCGCCGTCGTCGGAACGGTCCGGCTTCGCCGTGATCGGCGACACCGTGAACACCGCGTCGCGGCTCGCCGACCTCGCGCCGGGCGGCATCATCTTGGTCGACGAGCGCACGCGCGGCCGGTCGGCGCATGCCGTCCGGTACGGCCCGCGGCGCGCACGCCGGGCCAAGGGCAAGCCGGAGAGCCTTCCGACGTTCGAAGCGCGCGGTCTGCGCCCCGGCTCCACGGCCAGGACGGGGTCTTCCACGGTCTTCGTCGACCGCCGGGACGCGATCGATCGCGTTCGCGAAGAGCTGCGGGAGATCGAGCGGTCCGGACACGCACGCGTTCTCCTCGTGACCGGCGAGCCGGGTTCGGGCAAGAGCCGGCTCGGGGCCGAGCTCCGTCGCCGGCGCGTGGCCCGCGTCGTGATCGGCCGGTGCCGTTCGTTCGGCGATCCACTCCCGCTCCAGGCGTTGGCCGAGGCGGTGGCTTCGGGGCTCGGGCTCGCGCCCGACGCGACCCCCCGAGCGATCGACGACGCCGCGAGCTTGCTCGCTCCACGGGTACCTCGGCCCGACCGTCCCGGCCTCGCGCGCGACCTCCGGCTCCTGCTCGGGGCCGAGCCAGCTTCGGGCGAGCACCGAGGTTCCGTGCAGGACGCGGTGCGAGCGGGGCGCGTGGCGATCGAGCTCCTGGCTCGTGAGGGCCCATCGATCGTGGTGATCGACGACCTGCACTGGGCGGGCGCCGAGCTCATGGACGTGCTGCGCGACGTGCAGCACGAGCCGTGGGCGGCGCCCGTGCTGTTCCTCGGGTTGTCCCGGCCGGGACCCGGTCTGCGGGGGTTCGCGCAGATCGAGCTGCCGCTCCTGGAGGCCGACGACATGCGTCGGCTGGCCCGGCACGTCCTGGGTCGTGAGGTCCCCGAGGTCGTCGAGGCGACCCTCACGCGGGCCGGCGGCAACCCGCTCTTCCTGGAGGAGACGCTCGGGATGCTCGTGGAAGCGGGAGCGCTCGCACCCGACGAGGGAACGTGGCGTGTCGTGGACCCCGAAGGCCTGCGCCGGGTGCCGTCCACGATCAGGCTGCTGATCGCGGCGCGGCTCGACGGCCTCCCGCCGGGAGAGAAGGCGGTCCTGCAGAGCGCCGCGGTCTCGGGAGAGGTCACGTGGGATCGTCTCCTCGAGCAGGTGCACGGCGGCGAAGGGCTCCGCGCGAAGCTCCATTCGCTCGAACGTCGGGGCCTGCTCGTTCGAAGGCCGAGCCAGATCCCCGGCGCGGTCGCGTTCGAGACGAAGCACGTGCTGATCCGCGACGTCGCGTACGAGTCGCTCCCCCGCGGAGAGCGCGCCTCGCTTCACCATGCGATCGCCGATTGGCTGCGCGAGCAGACCGAGGCGCTGACGGAGGAACCCCTCGGGCTGCTCGCGCACCACTACGAGCAGGCATGGACGCTGTCACGGTCCAGGACCGTCCCCTCGCCGGCCGATGACACCGCGGCGCTCGCGGTGCGCCATCTGCGGCGATGGGCGGACCGAACGTTCGCGTACGAAGCGCGGCTCGCCGAGTCCATCTACGAGCGAGCCCTCGTCGTGGCGGTTGCCTCCGCCGGCACGGTCGGCGACGCGGACCTCGCCGACCTTCGGATCGGCCGTGCGGAGAGCCTGATCGAGATGGGACGCCATCGCGAGGCGCGTGCCGACGCCTCGGAGGCGCGGGCGCTGGCGACGAAGCTGCGCGACCGTGGCCGTCGGGCTCGCGCGCTCCTGGCGCTCGGCCGGACCGAGTCCGATCTCGGCCGGGCGACGCGCGCGCGGACCCTGTTCGAGGACGCGCGGAAGCTGTTCCACGCCGAACGTGACCTGCGCGGCCAGGCCTGGGCCCTGCATCGCCGCTCCGAGTCGTGGAGCGTCGCGGACTACGACCGGGAGCTCGAGGATCTCGAGGAGTCCTATCGGCTGTTCGGGCGTGCCCGGGACCGCTGGGGGCGAGCGATCGCGGCGCAGGACCTCGCCTA
>Ga0214471_10001857_pt1 | contig 16684 bp, 14 predicted proteins | sample RVTome_5_FD_207665 | JGI IMG/M metagenome (GOLD analysis project Ga0214471, IMG submission 207665) | Soil microbial communities from uranium-contaminated site in the Upper Colorado River Basin, Wyoming, United States - RVT142D155 | ecosystem: Environmental > Terrestrial > Soil > Contaminated >... | reverse complement strand
GCCGTGTGATCGGCGGTTGCCTCAGCGCACCTTCGGTCGTGTTTCGAGAGCAGTCCTTCCCCGGACCCGAATCCCGCCATGGACCTCCCACCGTTCGCCGGCCGCAATGAGCCGATCGGCGCGGAAACCCCGGCGAACACCGTCCCGATTCAGCGACCAGCACGGCTCCGCTTCGCATCGTTCTCGTTCCAGCGGCAACCGTCGGGACGGGGCACCGCAGAAGTCGTCCTGGAGAAGCACGACGGCACCCGATTCGTGGGTCGCATCGATGGCGTTTCCAGCGCATGGGCCGACCTCCGCCTTGCCGCCGAAGCGACGCTTCGGGCCATCGCGGAATACAACAACAACCATCGGGCATTCGAGCTCGTCGGGGTCAAGTCCCTCCGCGCGTTCGATGCCAACGTCGTCATGGTGAGTGTCGTGGGACATCGAGACGGCAAGGCGCAGCAATTGCTCGGTTGCCGGATCGCCGAAGGGGACCAGCTGAGAAGCGCCGTGCTGGCGACGCTGCAGGCGACGAATCGGGTGATGAGTCCCGGGGAAGACTGAGCAGCAAAGAAACAGGTAGGACGTCTCAGGTCTCAGGGGCAACCCCGATCCCGGTAGTGTTGTCTGAGGCTGAGAGGGGCGATCGGTCCGCTCGTTCGTCCCAACTTCTGGCGTCATGGCGATCCCCGTGTAAGATCGGCGGGGTCCGCTAACGAAACCTCTCAGTCCGTCCGCCGCGAACCCGCCCACATGCCTGGTTCCGTCCGCCTTACTCTGCTCGCTGTGCTGGCTGCGGCGGCGTGCCATCCCTCTGCCGGGGCGGTGCTCACGGCTCCCGTCGCCGTCACCGATCCGGCGAACGGGCCCATGGACAGTACCGCGGAGGTGGAATTGGCGGACTCGCTGTCGGCCGAGACCCTGAGCGCTGATGCAACGGACTCGACGGGTGACGCAGCTGTCGCCATTGCTGGCGCGATCAGCGACGTGCCGCCGGCGCCGCCCGCAGATGCATCGTGGGACATCGAGATCCGCCAGTACCTGACCCACGACCGGGTGGAATACTACCTGCGGCGCTTCACCGGCGAGGCGCGCGAGCGGATCGTGTCGTGGATGCAGCGTGGTATCCGTTACGAGCCGATGATCCGGCAGACGTTCCGCGAAGCCGGTATCGCCGAAGACATGTACTACCTGGCGTTGGTGGAAAGCGGGTACGATCCACACGCCTACTCCCGCGCCGCCGCGGTGGGGATGTGGCAGTTCATCGCATCGACCGGGCGGGGCATGGGGCTGCGGATCGACTGGTGGGTCGACGAGCGGCGAGATCCGATGCGTTCGACCAGGGCTGCCGCCCGGTTCCTGGGTTCGCTGCGTGACCAGTTCGGATCGATGTACCTGGCGGCTGCGGCGTACAACGGAGGCCCGGGTCGCGTCTCGCGTGGACTCACGCGATTCGCCACCGCCATCGGCGATTCGGAAGGCGATGACCAGTTCTTCGCGCTGGCCGGCACCCGGGCGCTGAAGGCCGAGACCTCGAATTACGTGCCCCAGCTCATTGCCGCGGCGGCTATCGGCAAGGAGCCGTGGAAGTACGGTATCTCTTTCGATTCGGTGGCGTCGTACGCCTACGACTCGGTCCGGGTCCCGGCGGGGACGGCGGTAGGGGCCGTGGCGCTCGCGTCGGGCGCCGCGCTCGACGCGGTACGCGACCTGAATCCCCACCTCCTGCGTGGCGCTACGCCACCGAAGGACAGCACCTGGGTTCGGGTTCCAGTGGGACTCGCTGCTTCATTCGACAGCGAATTCGCCGCACTGCCGGACTCGACGCGGAACGCGTGGAGGGCCGTCAAGGTCAGGAAGGCGACGACGCTCGCGACGCTCGCGAAGGGAGCTGGGGTCACCACCACCCAGCTTCGCTGGTACAACCCAATAGTCCGGGGAACGAGGGTCGCCGCGGGAGCCACGGTCAACGTGCCGACGCGCCTGGCGGTACGCGCCGCCTTTGACGTCCCGGATCCGGGGCTGAGCCGCGGTGGCGCGGCCGTGAACGGCGTGCACGTGGTACGTCGAGGAGAAACGCTGTCCCACATCGCGCGATGGAACGGAACTTCGGTCGCGCGTCTGATGGCGCTCAACGGCCTGAAGAAGAGCGTGATCTTCCCGGGGCAGTCGATCCGGGTGCGACCCGCCACCACAAAGAAGGGCTGAAAAAGCGGCCGGCCCCGCGATGGGACCGGCCGCTGTCCTTGTCATTCCAGTCGCCAATCAGTTGTTGGCGACGCCCGTGCCGCGGTAACCCTTGAGGATCACCCGGTCGTAACCGTTCGACGGGTCAATCCCCAGCTCCCGGTCAAGATCAACCGCCGTGGGGCCCCGGTTGTACACGAGCAGCGCGAGCTGAACGTCGCCGCGGTACTGCCTGAGCAGGCTCCGGAGGTACCGGAAGCCGATGGTGAGGTTCAGGTCACGGTCGTACAACTCCTCCCGGGTCAGCTTGGGGTAGTAGCCGCGTGCCGTGGCCAGCATCACCTGCGCCAGCCCTATTGCCCCGACCGGGCTGGTGGCGCGTTCCACGAATTGGCTCTCCAACCGAACCAGAGGGAAAGCCAGCGCCGGGTCGATCCCCTCAGCGAGGGCAATGTCGTAGATCGCTCCGGACAATTCGGGCGCGATACGGTACCGGCGGGAGTAGTTGAAGATGGCGTGCCAGCGCTCCAACTGAGCGCCGCCAAGTCCATGGCCGGCCGCCGAGCCGTCGGTTCCGGTGCGCGACCTGATGGTAGGCCCGGTTCCGGCCGCGGAAGCCTCCGCCGGCTCCCAGCTTCGCGTGACCAGCCCCGTGGCGATCGCGAGTCCAGCCAGCATGACCCAGGCTCGAATACGACGACGGCGACGCAGAGCATCGCCGGCATGCACATAGGTTCCGCGAAGGTCCTTCATGGGCCTCCCATTATGGGCAACAGGCCGGTCGAGTCGTGCTTCGTCCGGTCCGAAGACAGTTCAACAGGGTGTCGTCCGCTATCCTCGCTCCCTGACCCAGTGGCCACTCTTCCCACCCTGTTTTTCGATGACTGAAATCTCGCCTATCTCCAGGTCGCGATCCAAGCCCTTCACCATGTCGAATATTGTGAGCAACGTCACAGACGCGGCCACGATGGCTTCCATTTCGACGCCGGTTTGGGCTGCCGTTTTGGCGGTCGCCGTCACGCGTACGCCCGGCAGGGTTTCATCCAGGTCAATCGTTAGGTCAACATCTGCCAGTGGGATCGGATGGCAGAGCGGAATGAGTTCTGCCGTGCGCTTGGACGCCATGATCCCCGCCACGCGGGCGACGGCGATGACATCACCCTTCCGGGTCACGTTGCTGCGGATGGCGTCGAGCGTGGTGGGCTGCATGCGGATCGCGCCGCTGGCGCGAGCCAGCCGGTTGGTCACCGGCTTCGCCGAAACGTCCACCATACGGGCGCGGCCGGTCTGGTCGAAGTGAGACACGGGTCGTGGTCGAGTAAGAGAGTCGAGAGGCGGTGTGGTCAGACCAGCACCCTGGCGAGTTCCGTGAGGAGCCTGGCAGTGATCAGCTGCGGGCTTACGTTGCCGTCGGCCAGACGCTTGGCATCTTCCACGAGGTCGATTGCCCGGCTCGCGGATGCGGCGCCACGCTCGTCGCGGGACTGCGTCCTGGTGCGCATCCGCTCGTAAAGGGCCAGGGTCAGCGCGTCGAGCGTATCCGAGAAGCCCCCGCGAGCCCCACTCTGGCCCTGCACGAAGGCCGCCCTGATCAACTCGGCGCGATTGGCCGAGGTGGCTGCTGTGAGTAGCCGGTGCGCCGCCTCGACCGCCGGCTGGCTGATCCCGGTGGACAGCAAGGTTCCTGGCGCACCCTGGGCGAGCAGCATGCGGTCGGACTCCGCTTCCGGGAGTTTCTGTTTCTGGAGGGCGGCCATCACTGCCGGTTCGGCCAGAAACGCCCGCATGGTGGCGTCATCGAGCTTCGGTACCCGCATCGCAACGACCCGGGACCGGATAGTCGGGAGCAGCACCCCGAGGGCGCTGGTGGTAATAACGATGTTGGTGTCCGCCGGAGGCTCCTCCAGGAGTTTGAGGAACGCGTTGGCCGCCACTTCCGCGCCCTCCTGCTGCGCCATGCGATCCGCATCGCCCACGACGAACACCTTGCGCCTGGCCAGGGCTGGCGTGCGCGATGCCTGTCGAACCAGGTATCGAACCGCGGCGACGTAGATGCCTTCGTTCCCCGGAGGTGCGGCATAGAGACCGCCCTGAGCGGCTCGTTTCACCCGGGCCTCGGCGAGATCGCCGGCAACGTCGTCAGGATCGGCGTCGCTGTCTTTGGGGCGGGGCCTGGGGAACAGCCACGTCAGGTCCGGGTGCGTCAGGTCCAGAACGTAGCGGCAGTCGCGGCACTCGCCGCAGGGGCGTGGAGTTCCCGAACAGAGCAGCAATTGGCCGAGCCACAGTGCCAGGCGTTGTTTGCCCACACCCGCCGGACCGTGCAGCAGGAGGCTCTGGGGAAGGGAGTGCGACGCGACGCGACGCTGGAGTCGCTCCGCGAGGTCACGATGCCCGAACAGCGGGATCAGCGGCATGGCAGATGTTCACCTCTCCCCGGGCGGGAGCACCGGTGTGGAGGCCGGCAGGCGGCGGTGCGCGGTGAGCTGCTCGTAGGCGTAGGACAGTTTGATGAGCACTGCCTCGCTCCAGGGGCGGCCGAAGAACGTCATCCCGGCCGGGAGCGTGCCGCGGCTGTACCCCATGGGCACTGTCAGCGCGGGAAACCCGGTGCTGGGTGAGAAAAACGGAGAGTTGTTGCCGTGCGGAGTGCTCAGGTCGCCGATGAGTCGCGGCGGATTGCTCCAGGTGGGATAGACCAGGGCGTCGAGGTTCTGCTCGTCCATCGAGCGCAGCACGGTGGCGCGCAGGCCGGCACGAAACTCGTCCCGGGCACGGCAGCCCGGGGCATCCTCCGGCGGCGTATCGGCGCGCTCTTCCTGCTCCAGGCGGCGCTGCACGCCGGGGTGGTAGCGGTTGGAGCGGATGATCGCCTCGAGCGAGCGCAGTGGGGGGCCATCCTCGCCCAGCGCGGCGAGGAACCGGTTCAGGTCGTACTTGAACTGCGGACAGCCACCCCGCTGCGAGCGTCGCAGGGAGTCGAGGGCGGGAAGGCTCACGGAATCGAGCACCGCCGCACCGCCGCGCCGGAGGTCGGTGATGGCCCGGTTGAATAGCGCAATGACTTCGCTGTCGTTGGAGGGCGACTCATATGCCTGACGCAGGATAGCGATGCGCGCGCCCCTGAGCCCTCCGGCATCCAGTGCCGCGAGATAGTCGGGGATCTCCCTCCCCCGGCTGGCCGCGGTGGCGGGATCATCGGGATCTTCTCCGGCGACCACCTGCAGAACGGCCGCGGCGTCCGCCACGGAGCGCGCCATGGGGCCGGCGACGTCCTGGGAAAGAAAGAGGGGAACGACTCCCGCACGACTCGTCAGGCCCATGGTCGAACGGATGCCCACGAGCGCCAGATGGGACGACGGTCCGCGTATGGAGTTGCCGGTGTCGGTGCCCAGCCCGAGGACGGCGAATCCGGCCGCGACGGCGGCCGCCGTACCGCCGCTCGATCCGGCGGTCACGCGGTCCAGCGCGTACGGGTTCTTCGTGTAGCCAGGGAGGATCGAGCTAACGGTCTCGTACGGCGAGAAGGCGAACTCCGCCATGTTTGACTTGGCGAGCACAATGGCGCCCGCCTCGCGAATGCGTCGCACCTGGAACGCGTCTTTCCCGGGGATCCAGCCCTTGAATGCGAGCGATCCGGCCGCAGTCTGGAGATCAGTCGTCTGCATGTTGTCCTTCACGATCATCGGAATGCAGTGCAGCGGCCCGAGGCGTCTGGTGGCCTGAAAAACGCGATCGAGTGAGTCGGCGACGACCAGGGCGCCCGGGTTCACGACGACAAGCGCGTTGATGGCCGGTCCCGTCCTGTCGTACGCGGCGATGCGCGCCAGGTAACTGGTCACGAGTCCGCGACACGTCAGCCGCCCGGCGGTCATGGCCGCGTGGACCTGCGCTATCGAAGCCTCGGCGACATTGAAGGCCGTCTGTTGGGCGGCGACGGGAAGAGCGAAGGAGACCAGTACCAGACAGGCGCCGACAAGCGTTCTCATGGTCGGAGAGGCTGAGTTGTGAGTGCCGGGTGCTCGAACTGCATGCTGCATCCTGGGGCTGGCCTCGCCGCCGTCAAGGGAGCGACCTCCGACCTCGACCTGTGACCTCAATGAGGTTCAGTCGCATCGCGCAGCGCGTCTCCCAGCACGTTCACGGACACCACGGTCACCAGAATCAGGAGGCCCGGATAGACCGCCAGCCAGGGTGTCGAGTACAGATAGCTCTGGGCGTTGGTGAGCATGTTCCCCCAGCTCGCGGCGGGCGGTTGGATGCCGAGCCCGAGGAACGACAGGGCGGATTCCATCAGAATCGCGGTGCCCACGCCGAACGTGAGGTTCACCGACACGCTCGGCAGCAGATGCGGCAGGGCGTGGCGTCCGAATACGCGCCAGGGGCGCGCGCCGAGCGCCCGGGCCGCCTCGACGAACGGTTGCTCCCGGATGGCCAGGAGTTCGCCTCGTACCAGTCTCGACAGGCCCATCCAGGACGTTCCGCCGATGGCGAGGATCAGGCCCGCCAGGCTGGTGCCGAAGAACGCCAGGGCGGCAATGATGAGGAACAGCGCTGGAATGGCGAGCATGGCGTCGGTCGCCCGCATGATCAGGGCGTCGGCGCGGCGGCCGGCAAGCGCCGCGAGAGCGCCTAACGTCAAGCCGAGCAGGGCGGAGCAGGCGACTGCGGCGAAGCCGACCGCCAGTGAGACGCGGCCGCCGGCCAGCAGCCTTCCCAGCACGTCGCGTCCTGCCTCGTCGGTACCCAGCGGATGATCGGCGCCGGGCAGCTCACCGGCCCGGCTGAGGTCGAGCTGGTTCGGGTCCGCCTGGTACAAGAGGGGACCGATCGCCGCCAGCGCGATGAGGATTCCCAGCATGATTCCGGCGCTGACGATTCGCCGGTGCGCGGACGCATGACCGTCCGGTGGGCGCTGGCGGTCGCTGGCGGACCCGCTCATGCCTCGAGCCGGATGCGGGGATCGATCCACAGGTACAGCAGGTCGACCACGATGTTCACCACCACGACCGCAAGCGAGATGAACAGCGTAATGGCCATGACCAGGGGGTAGTCACGACCGAGCGCCGCCTGAACGCCGAGTCGTCCGATGCCGGGCCAGGCAAACACGGTCTCGGTGATGGCGGCGCCTCCCACGAGCCTGGGGAGCTGGATGCCGAGCGCCGTGACGACGGGAATCAGCGCCGTGCGCAGGACGTGGCGGAGGGCGATCACCCGATCTGCGACGCCCTTGGCGCGAGCGACGCGCACGAAGGGCTGCCGGAACGCGGACTGCGCGGCAGATCGCATGTAGCGCAGCAACTCGGCAGTGGTCACCGCCGCCAGGACGACGGCGGGCATGACGAGGTGAAGCAGCCGGTCACCAAGCCCGCCCGCGCCGCCCGCCGCCGTGGCACCGCCGGCCGGGAAGATCGGCACGGCGATGGCGAAAGTGAAGATGGCGCCGATCGCGAGCCAGAACGTGGGCACCGCCATCGCGATGAATGCCAGGCCGGTCACGGTCCGGTCGATCCAGCCGCCGGGGCGGGCTGCGCACCAGAGCCCCAACGGGACGGCCAGGGTGACGCTCAGCAGCAGCGCCGTGGCGGCCAGCAAGGCGGTGTTCGGCAGTCGTTCGCCAATGGCGCGGCTGTTCGGCACCTCGTAGAGGAAGCTCGTTCCCAGGTCACCGCGGGCGAGTCGCCGGACCCAGAGGCCGTACTGCACGACGAGCGGGCGGTCGAGGCCGAGCCGTGCCTCGATGGCCGCGCGTTCTTCCATCGAGAGCTTGGGATCGGCGAGGACGGCGGGCCCGCCCGGGGCCAGATGCACGAGAGCGAAGGTGGCGGTGCAGACGACCAGGATCACGGTGAGCGCGTGGCCCGCGCGACGGAGCAGGAACGGGATCACGTCGATCGCCCGCCTAACGGCTCACGGAGATCGCCTCGGCATGGCGCAGCGCGTCACGCAGTCCCATCGCCGGCACTCCCCGGACGCGCGCGTTCACCGCCAGGATTTCCCGCGGATAGAAGAGCACCAGTACCGGCGGATCGGCCTGCTCCTGACGCTGGAACTCGGCGTAGATCCGCTTCCGGGCCACGGTGTCGAGCGTGGCGCGCCCCGCGGCCAGCAGGCTGTCTACCCGGCGGTTCGAGTAGCGGACGTGGTTGTTGTCCTGGCCCGTGGCGTAGAACGCGTACTGGTCGGGATCGGGCGGGGTCATCCACCAGATCAGCACGGCATCGTACTTGAAGGGGAGAACCCGGTCGCGCACCAGGGTGGCAAACTCCATGGTCTCGATGGACGCATCGATGCCGATGCGGCGGAAGTCCTGCTGCACGGCAAGCGCTGCCTGCTCCCGCGTGGGATTGCCCTTGTCCACCAGCAGCGTGAACGCGAAAAGCCGTCCCGCGTTATTGCGCAGACGGCCCTCGGCGTCCGGGTGCCACCCGGCCCGGCCGAGCAGAACTCGAGCCGAGTCCGGCGCGTAGGCCGGCGCCGGCAGGGCCGCGTCGAAGTAGTCGGCCAACACCGAGGGAATCGTGCCGCGGGGGAAGTCCGCGGCGCCCTTCAGCACCCCGTCGATGATCGCCTGACGGTTCACCGCCAGGCCCAACGCCTGCCTGACGAGAGCCGGCTGGAACATCTCGTGTGTCTGATTGAAGCCAACGTACACGTGCTGCACTATGGCATTCCGGACGACGCTGACACCGCGCGCGCGCTCCACGCTGGGCAGGTTCGCCGGCTCGATCGGGACAATGTCCAGCTCACCGGCCAGTAGCTGCGCCACCTGCGCGTTGACGTCGGGCACGATCCGGAAGATGACCCGGTCGAGCGCGGGGGTCGCGCCGTAGTAATGCGGATTGCGCTCGAGGACGATCGCCGACCCCGCGGTGGCCTGAGCGACGCGAAACGGTCCCGTGCCGACCGGTCTGGACCGGTTGAAGTCGATCGCTTCGGCAAGCCGGCCGTTCCGGAACCGGTGCGCCGGGAGGATGCCGGCGTTGTAGCCCAGCAGGGCGAGGAACGGCGCGAAGGGCGCGTGCAGGCGGAACGAAACGGTGAGCGAATCCAGCACGTCGATTCCCGCGACGGCGGCGAAGTCCGACCGCAGTCGGGAGCCGGAGGCCACGTCGATGACACGATCGAAGGTGAACTTGACGTCGCGCGCCGTGAAGGGTTCGCCGTCGTGCCAGCGAACGCCGGGGCGCAGCAAGAAGGTCCAGGTCATCCCGTCGTCGGACGTCGTCCACGAGGTGGCCAGGTCCGGCACGGGGCGCAGTTGCTCGTCCGGCCGGACGAGGGCGGAGAAGATGACCTTGTTGATCAGCACGGACCCGATGTCGGGAGCGAGGACGGGATTCAGGATCGGGTCGTTGATGAGCGGAATGCGGAGCGCATTCGGCGCGTCGACGGGTTCCGCGCCGGCGCAGGCGGCGAGGAGCAGCAGGGTGAACCCGCGCCGCGACATGAGTCGCCGCCCGGGTACCGGGCGATCCTGGCGGAGCGAAGCAAGCGTGGTCACGCCGCCGATCACGCCATCGCGTCCTGCACCGTACGCCGCGCGTCCCGGAGCGCGGCGACGAGGCGGTTCTGTCCGCGCGTCAGGTGCGTCGTCAGGAAGCCCAGCCGGTCGGCAGGCGTGGTCGGCACCTGGAGGGCGACGCTGAGGTCGGGCAGCGAGGGAATCGATTCCGCGGGATCGTGAAAGAACTCCGGACCCCGGGTGTAGTTCACCGGCACCAGCAGTCTGGCGAGTCGGCGAACGGCGCCATTGGCCCGGCGGACCGGTTCGCTGCGGACGGGTTCCCGGGCAAGGTCGGCGGCGAATTCGTCGAAGTCGCGGAGCGCCGCCGTCAGGTCCACGATGGCCCGCTGCGACGGTCCGAAGTCGAACCATGTGCCGGCCGAGGCCTGGTAGTGGTCCAGCGTTTCCTCGAACCCGCGCAACGTGCGACGGAAGTCGAAGGGCGCGACCGTGGCGTTTGCCGCTTCCATCGCGGCTGCCAGGTAGATCTTCATGTCCTTAAGGAGGATCTCGCGGTCGGCGATGTTGATGAGATCCTCCTCCGTGTGCCACTCGATGTTGGCGCCGCAGCCGCCCACGCCGTAATACCCCATTTCCTCCCGCAACTCGTCAGGCATGGTGGAAAGCAGCATGAAAAAGCTGGAGATGCCGATGTTGTTGAAGGAGTAGTCGCCCGCCTGGTGCGGACGTTCGCCGCGGGATTCCTGACCGGTGACGTCGCGGATCACGCCCTGCGCAAAGGGCTCCGTTTCCTCCATCCAGGAGATGTTCTGGTACGCGGTCGCCCAGCGGCAGCCGGGCGAGTCGCAGTTGACCTGAGCGATGCAGTGCTCGTAGAGGTCAATGGCGAAGCGGTCGGCGAACCAGGTACTGCCGGCATAGCGGCCGGTGGAATGACCGGGCCACCAGGCGATGCGCACCGAGCGCTTGAGCCGGTCACGGTGCTTCCAGAGGACACGGGCCACCTCGAGGAGCGTGGCGTCGCCCACGGCGTTGTCGCCGATCCCGAAATCCCAGGAGTCGTAATGGCCGTGCAGGAGCACGAAGGGATCCGGCTCCTCCGTTCCGGGAATGGTCACGACGGGGATGGGCGACCGGAACCAGCCCTCGGTCACCTCGGTCATCACGTTGGCGGTCTCGCCGCGGTGCGCCGCCTCGATGAGTCTCAGTCCGTCCGGGTTGTTCACGGCCATGACCGCGATGGACGGTTTTCGGGGCAGATCGTGCAGGTCCGGGGTGCCCCAGATGGTCGTGCAGATTCCCCAGTGGGCGTTCTTCCCGGGATTCACGGCAATCATCCCCAGAGCACCGCGAGCCTCGAAGTGCGAGACCTTTCCCGGCATGCCGAAGCCCTCGGTGACGACGAACTTGCCGCGCAGGTCGAGGTCGTCGCCGCCCAGGAGGTTGCGGGAGAAGAGTTCGTCGGCGCCGCGAGCGTAACGTGCGGGGACATGGACCAGCGGAGCCTCCAGTCCGCCGGGGTACGCGGCGCTCATGGCCATTGGTTTGGCCCGGAATGTCTCGCCGCCAGCTGTGACCGAGGCACGGCCGGGCAGGCTGAGGAAGACCTCCGGGTCGTGCACTTCGACCGGGACGCCCAGCCGGCGAAGCCGGGTCACGATCTCGTCGCAGGCCTTCCGCACGTCGTCGGGGTGCTCCCGCCGGAGGGTCGTGAAGCGCTCGATCAGCGCCCATGGTTCTTCGAGCGATATGTCGTTCAGCGCGGCAGCGGTATCAGATGAGAGCATCCCAGGAGGTCTCGCGTCTCGGGTCTCGGGTCTCAGGTCGCAGGTCGCAGGGGCAGGGAAGTGAGATTGAGCCAGCGGCCAGCGGCTGGAGACCTGCCACATGCTGCGGTCGCGCGGGGGCTGTCAAGACTGGGGAGTGCCTCCCGGGGTCAGCCGGCGGACGAACGCCGCTGGAACCGTCCGTCCCGTCCCGGGTAGGCTCGCTGTTGCCGAAGCGGCGGGGTGGGGTGAGGCTTCACGTTCCGTGCGGGAGGCGTGATGGCGTCAGCCGGCTTGTGGACGTTCCAGGCCACCCTCGGGGCGCTCCTCTACGCGAGCGCATCCGTTTTGACCGCCCAGGCTTTCTCCGAGCTGCGCGGTCGTGTGGTGGACGCCCAAGGCCGGCCGATTCCTGGCGCCAGTGTCACCCTCTCCGCAATCGGCTACTCGGTTCGGACCGACAGCGCCGGGGCGTTCAGATTGACGGGGACTCCGGGGAGCATGTTGTTGCTTTCCATTGCCGCGGGGGGCTATCGGGTTGACACGGCGTCGGTCGTGCTGGCGCGCGGGAAAACCGTGACGCGGGATTTCCTGCTGGCGTCGAACGACTCACCGCCACCCGAGGCGAATCCGTCCCAACGCGTCCTTCGGGGACGGGTGACGGACAGGGACGGGATGCCGCTCGCCTATGCCAACGTTCAGATCAACGGCGGGCGCCGCCTCGTGACGGATGACACCGGACGCTTCACTCTGCCGATCACGGTGTCTGGACGGTTCACACTGCTGGTCAGGCGGATCGGGTTCGAGCCGGAAGAGCTGAAGCTCGACTCGATGCCCGACACGGCCATCGCGGTGCGGATGAAAGCGGTCGCGCACGCGCTTCCGGAGCAACGAGTGACCAGCGGCTCGCCGTTTGTGGGCCTCGACATCCATGGCTTCTACCGTCGCATGGCGGATGTTGAGCGCGGGGTCAACCACGGGTACTTCATAACGCCAGAGGATCTTGCCTTTCGCAGGCCTTTGAATGCGACGGACGCGGTCGGGGGTATTCCCACGATCCGCGTCCGTCCCATCCCAGGCGCCAAGTTGCCGCTTGCGCGATTAATGCGCATCGAGGGTCAGGGTGGCTGTCCCATGACGGTCTATCTCGATCGGATTCGAATCCAGCCAGCCATGATCCGGGGGGAATGGAGAGACGAGCTCATTAATGAACTGGTCCAGACCGGATCGGTCGCGGGAATCGAAGTTTACCCGCGTGCCGTGGGCGCACCCCCGGAATTCCAGGCAAACAACGGGACGTGCGGTATCGTTCTGATCTGGACGAAATAGGGAGCAGGAATGTTGGACGAACGTACCAGGCGGTGCGTTCCGCGAACTCTCCGCGCAGGAGGTATCATGGCTCTATTCGGTCAGGGCAGGGTTGCGGCACTGGAGCGTCGGTTCATCGGTCGGGCAGGAGTCCTCGGGATACTGGCTCCTTTGTTTCTCACCACGGCCGCACAGGCGCAGGGAGAACTGCGCGGTCGCGTCGTCGCGGAGAACGGCACCCCGGTGCCGGGCGCTGTGATCACCCTGACCGCGATCCGCTACTCCGTGCGCGCGGACACCCTGGGTCGCTTCGTGCTCACCGGCACCGCCGGCGGCACCCTGGAGCTTTCCATAGCGGCGGCCGGGTTCCGCGATGAGGCGGTCTCTGTGGTGCTCGGCCGTGGCGGTCCGGTCAACCGCGATTTCGTGCTCACCGGGGACGACACCCCTTTGCCGGTGGAGACGACGCGGTTCCTTCGCGGAGCGGTGACGGATCTGGAGGGCACGCCTCTCGCGTTCGCCAACGTGCAGCTCAACGGAGGGCGACGCTATCTCGCCAACGACTCAGGGCATTTCGCGATTCCACTGACCACGTCCGGCCGGTTGACGCTGCTCTCCCGCCGGATCGGGTTCGAGGCGAGCGAGCTGGTGCTGGACGCGGCCATCGATACGCCGGTCACCCTTCGAATGAAGCAGATAGCCCAGGTCCTTGCCGAGCAGGTGGTGACCACTCGATCGCCATTCGTGTCGCTCGATCTGCACGGTTTCTACCGCCGCATGGCTGATGCGGAGCGGGGCGTGAACAGCGGCTACTTCATCACGCCTGAGGATCTGGAGCTACGGAAGCCACTCATGGTCACGAATGCCGTGGAGCACCTTCCCAGTATCCGGGTCCGCCCCGGCAACGCGGAGATCACCAAGTCTGTGGTAAACGGGGACACGATCCGGCGCGGCGTCACGTCAGCGCGGAACTTGCGGGTCGAGGACCGTTCAGGCTGTCCCATGACCGTGTTCCTCGACGGGATCAGGGTCTCGCCACTGCTGAGCCACGTCCGCAACGTGCCAGCAGGGTCGTTTGGCATAAAAGATCTGGCCGACGAGCAGATCAACACGCTCATCAGCCCGGTGGCCATCGCCGGAATCGAGGTCTACACACGCGAGGCAACGACGCCCCCCCAGTTCCAGGCAATCGCCGGGACCTGTGGTGCCGTCGTGATCTGGTCCAAATGACGCCTGAGGAAGGAGGTCGAGGTCCGAGGTCGCAAGAGTCCCGCGCTCCTGTATCAATGTGGATGCACCGTGAACCGGACTTGACGCGATGATCGATTGGAACTGGAAAGCTGTGACGCCACGCGCGGTCCCGGCCGCAGTGGTCCTCGTGCCGATCGCGATGCTGGCACAGGGCCGCGGCGAGGTACGTGGTCGCATCGTCAACGAGTCCGGCGAACCCGTGGCGGGAGCGGCCGTAACGATCGTGGGCATCGGGTACACCCTCCGCGCCGATTCCGCCGGCCGATTCGCGTTGACCGGCACTCCGGGAAGCGCTTTTTCACTGACGTTCCGGGCAAGCGGGTTCCGGATCGATTCCGCCTCGGTGGTGCTTACCCGAGGAGCAACAATCGACCGCACGTTCACGCTGGCGCGGGATGACGGCGTGCCGCCCCGGGCCAATCCGTCGGCGAGCGCGTTGCGCGGGTATGTGATTGAACCCTCGGGCCAGCCCTTGTCCTACGCGAACATTCAGTTGAATGGCGGGCGGCGCATCCTGTCGGACGACAGCGGAAGATTCGTGCTCCCCTTCGCGGTTTCCGGACCGGCGACGCTGATCGTCAGGCGCATCGGATTCGAGCCGGCCGAGGTAAAGCTGGACGGTCTGCCCGATACCGCGCTCCGGATCGAACTTGCGCCAATCCCGGTCGCCCTGAAGGGTGTGCTGGTCACTGGCGCCAGTGCGTTCCGGTCGCTGGACATTCATGGTTTCTACGGGAGGATGAAAGACGCCGAACGGGGCATCAACCACGGATACTTCATCACCCCTGAAGACATCGAACGCCGGAAGCCCAACTGGATCACACAGATGGCGGATGGCTTTCCAACGGTCAGGGTGGTGCACGGCCACCCGCCAATGAAGGACGTAATCAGGGGCTCGCTGAATTGCAAAATGACCGTCTATCTGGACAATGTGCGGATCGTGGGTCGAATGAACGGCAGGGACGACTACGTCAACGAATTGGCTCCGCCCAATCACGTGGCGGCCATGGAGATCTATCCGCGCGCGGTCAGTGCGCCGCCGCAGTACCAGCCGCTCAACGGGACGTGCGGGGTCGTGCTGATCTGGACCAGGTAGCAGATGTGGCTGCGAAAAGATGACGCTGGTCCGCCACGTCGGTTTCGTGCTGGACGAACGCCGGTCTCCATGCAACCTTTTCACCGATGTCAGCAGATTCGTGAAACCATGACCGTTCGGTTGGCCACGCTCTTCCTGGTTCCAGCCATTGTTGGCGCGCAACAGCCTGCGAGTGCGCAGACCGTTCGGCCAACGGTGAGTGGCGTCGTCTTCGACAGCGTGGCGGGCCGGCCCCTGGTTCGCGCAAGCGTCCAGCTGACCGGCATGTCGGATTCGATCGCCGGGCGGTCAGTCAGCTCGGTCACCGACCGGGACGGGCTCTTCAGTTTCCCGGATCTCGCGCCCGGCCGTTACGTGGCCGGCTTCTTCCACGAGGTGCTCGACTCGATGGGCATCGAGGGTGTGCCCGTGGCCGTGGACGTTGGCGAGCGGGATCGGTCACTCGACCTCGCGACGCCTTCAGCGCGCACGATCATCCGGACATTGTGTGGTCCGCGCGCCGTCGGTGACTCGGTCGGACTGCTGCTCGGGCATATCCTCGCGACGTCGGGTGGCGGCCCGCTTCCAGGTGCGGCCGTGACCGCAGAATGGGGAGAGACGCTCATCCAGCGGGGCCATGTCGGCTTGCGCAACGTGAGCAGCAGTGCGACCGCGATCGGTCCCGGCTGGTTCGCGCTCTGCGACGTTCCCGCCGCGGTGGAGCTGACCATCTCGGCATCGCATGAAGCCGACACCACCGGGTTCGTGAACCTGGAGGTTCCCAACGCCGGCGTGCGTTACGCGACGTTCTACGTCGGCGGCTCGCGACGGGTGCCCAGCGCGCAGGTCGACACGATCACCGCGGTCGATTCCACCGCGGTGCCGCTCAACGTGGAGATGATCTGGCGCGGCGAAGCAGAGCTCACCGGTGTCGTGCGCGATGAGAATGGCGGTCCCGTGCCCGGCGCGCGAGTTTTCGTGCGCGGCACCAACCTCTCCGCAACGACGAACGACCGCGGCTACTTCGGCCTCGACAGTCTGCCAGGTGGCACCCATACGGCCGAGGTCAGGGCGCTGGGCTACCTCCCCACCGTCACCATCGTGCATCTGTCGCCCGAGCGGCCGGTGCAGGCCGAGATCTTCATTGGCGATCGGGCCGTGACACTCGAGACAGTCAGGGTGCAGGCCACGCTGGTCTTCTCGCGCAACCTGGCGCGCTTCCAGACGAATCGTGACCGGAATCCCAGTGGCGTCTTCGTGGGTCCGCGGGAGATCGAGCGCTTTCGCGGGATGCGGTTCAGCAATCTCGTTCAGAGCGTTCCCGGCGTCCGTCTCAGCTATCAGGGTGGATTCACCGTTCTCATGGACTTCACCGGCACGGATGACGGGCAGAGCAGGGGCCTGTGTGTTCCGCAGATCTACCTCGACGGCCAGCGGAGCCACTACACCGCCTCGGAGATCGAGGGGCTGTATCGCGCGGACGAACTGGCGGGAGTCGAGGTCTACGTCCGCGCGTCGCAGCGTCCGCCCGAGTTCCAGGACGGCAATACCCACTGTGGCGCCATCGTCGTCTGGACGCGACCGCTGCTGCGCCGCCCGGGAGGCGTACCGCCGACCAGCTGGCCTGGCTAGCGCTGGCTAGCG
>Ga0214471_10001856_pt1 | contig 16685 bp, 14 predicted proteins | sample RVTome_5_FD_207665 | JGI IMG/M metagenome (GOLD analysis project Ga0214471, IMG submission 207665) | Soil microbial communities from uranium-contaminated site in the Upper Colorado River Basin, Wyoming, United States - RVT142D155 | ecosystem: Environmental > Terrestrial > Soil > Contaminated >... | reverse complement strand
GCACGAACGGCGCGGCCAACAGGCCGGCGAGCAGCAAGGGTGATCCGCGCCGCGCGTCGCGCTCGCAAGGCTCGTCGTCGAGCAGCAAGCGGATGCGCCGGCCGACGGCGGCGGGGGAACCCGCCATGCTCGCCATTCCGGCCAGCCGCCGTGCCGGGCGGTCGTGCACCCAGCCGGCCACCTCGGCGAGCGCACCGGCCATGGCCGTGCGGCTCCCGGTGCGGCGGGCCGCCCACGCGTCGCACCGCAGCTCGGCGAGTTCGCGCAGCGCGCGCCGAGCCAGGTGGTGCAGCGGCTGGAACCACAGCGTGCCGACGAGCACCTCGAGCGCAAGTCTCCAGTGCGGATCCCGGCGGCGCAAGTGCGCGAGTTCGTGGGCGATCACGCAACCGAGTTCTTCGTCGCCGAGTTGCCGCGCCGCGCGCTCGGGCAGGCAGATTTCGGGCCGCCACACGCCCAGCGCGACCGGCACCGGCACGGCGCTGCCAAGCGTGAGCCGTACCCGGCGCAGGCGCGGCTCGTTTCCGGCCATGGCGGCGAGCCGCGCGCGCGCGCGGGCCTCGTTCCAAGGGCGGCGGCGGCCCAGGGCGCGCAACATGCGGCGCTGCCCCAACCCGGTGCGCGCGAGGCCGGCGATGGCGAGGACGCCGAGACCGGCAAGGAGGCAGGCCAAGGCCGTACGCCGAAGCTGCGCGCTGGATTCCGGATCGACCGGCGAATCGAGTGCGCCCATGGCTTCGAGTCCGGCGGTCGGACCGCCGTCGGCGGGCGGAATCGCCAGCCGGTCGGCGTGGTCGCCGGCTTGAGCGGGAGCCGCTGCGGTCTCGAGCGAGCCGTCCGCTGCGACGGGGCCTGCGGCGCTCATCGGCAAGATCAGCCGCCCGGTGAGCGGCTGCGCGTCGAGAGCGAGCGCCAAGGTCGGGCCGAGCAGACTGGCGAGAAGCGCGGTCTTCCACAAGCCTTCGCGAAACGCCGCGCTCGCGCCGGGCCGCAATTGCAGGACGGCGGTCACTGCCAGCGTCCAGGCAGCGCCGTGCAAAAGGTGGGCGAACAGCCAGGCGACCACGAAGTCGATCCAGTGCGGGTCGCTCATCGCCGTTCCTCCGCACGCCGCGCGGCGATGCGCACGCGCAAGCGCTCGAGCTCGTCGGGGTCGAGCTGCTCGGCCTCGACCAGATGGCTCAGCAAGGCATTGGGGTCGCCCTCGAACAGCCGCCGCACCAATTCGCCGACCATGCCTTCGCGCACCGCGTTCTCCTCGACGGTGGGGCGGTAGACGAACTGGCGGCCGTCGACGCGGTGCGCGACCACGCCCTTGTCTTCCATCTTGCGGAGCATGGTCGCAATGGTGGTCGGTGCGAGCCCGCGTTCGTCGTGGAGGACGCGGTGGACCTCGCTGGCGCCGGCTTCGCCGCGCTCCCAGAGCACGCGCATGATGGCGAGCTGCAGATCTCCGAGCTGGTGGCGGCGGCCGTTCGGCATGTCCCACTACTACCACGGTCGGACTACCTGGGTAGTCGAAATCTTGGAATTCTCCTGGATCCGACCCGGCGAGCTGCGGGGCGGCCAGGGCTAGAATCCGCCTCCCAGAACGGCCTTCGAGCAGCTTCCGGGGCGCAATGAGCCTTCCCTTCGAACCCCAGCAGGGCCCCGTGGCCCTCTCCGCCTTGCGGCACAGCCTCAGCCACATCATGGCCGACGCCGTGTTGCGGATCATTCCCGAAGCCAAGGTCGCCATCGGTCCGGCGATCGACAACGGCTTCTACTACGACTTCGATCTGCCGGCGCCGCTGACCGACGAAGACCTGCCGCGCATCGAGGAAGAGATGCGCAAGGTGCTCGCCGAGGCCGGCGAGTTCACCAAGCGGGTCGCGCCGCGGCAAGCGGCCATCGCCGAACTCGAAGCCCTCGGCCAGCCCTACAAGGTCGAAATGGTGAACGACCTGCCGGATGCCGCCGAGGTCAGCTTCTACAGCCACGGCACCTGGGAGGACTTGTGCGCGGGCGCCGGCGGCCACGTCGAAACCGCGCAGCAGATCCCGAAAGACGGCTTCAAGCTCACGCACGTCGCCGGCGCGTACTGGCGCGGCGATTCCAAGCGGCCGATGCTGCAGCGGATCTACGGCACCGCGTGGTGGAACCGCAAGGACCTCAAGAAGTACCTCGAGTACCTCGAGCAGGTGCAGGCGCGCGATCACCGGCGCCTGGGCCGCGAACTCGACCTCTTCAGCCTGCACCCCGAATTCGGCGCGGGACTGGTGTTCTGGCATCCCAAGCTCGGCCATGTGCGCCGGCGCCTCGAAACCTGGTGGTGGGAGCTGCACGAAGAGGCCGGCTACTGGCCGGTCTTCACGCCCCACGTCGCTGGGGAGGCCGTTTTCGAGCGCTCAGGGCACCTCGAGAACTACGCCGACATGATTTGGGCGCCGATGCAGGTCGACGAGCATCCGCACCGGGTCAAGCCGATGAATTGCCCGGGTCACGTGACCATCTTCAACTCCAAGCGGCACAGCTTTCGCGACTTGCCGCGCCGCTTCGCCGAATTGGGCACGGTGTACCGCTACGAACCCAGCGGCACGCTGCACGGCATGCTGCGGGTGCGCGGCTTCACCCAGGACGACGCGCACATTTTCTGCACACCGGGCCAGCTCGAGGACGAGATCGTCGGCGTGCTCGAATTGGTGCACACCATCCTCAAAACCTTCGGCTACGACTACACCGCGTACCTCGCAACCCGTCCCGAGAAGTCGCTCGGCACCGACGAAGTCTGGGGACACGCCATGGACGCGCTCAAGGCCGCGGCGGCGCAGCGCGAACTCGTGCTCGAGGACGATCCGGGCGGGGGCGTCTTCTACGGCCCGAAGATCGACTTCAAGATGAAGGACGCCCTGGGCCGCGAGTGGCAGGGTCCTACGGTGCAGGTCGATTTCAACCTGCCCGAGCGCTTCGACATCAAGTACAACGACACCGGCAACGAGCTCAAGCGGCCGGTGATGGTGCACCGCGCGATCTTCGGCAGTTTCGAGCGTTTCGTCGGCGGACTGATCGAACACTTCGCGGGCTGGTGGCCGGTGTGGCTGCATCCCAGCCCGGTATCCGTCCTGCCGATCAGCGCGGAACAGGAGCCGGCCGCCGCCGAGTTCGCCGAAAGGATCCGTCGCGGGGGCTTCCGCTGCGAGCTCAAGACCGACGGTCCGCTGCGCAAGCGCGTGCGCGAATCCGAAGTCGAAAAGATCCCCTACATGGCCGTTCTCGGCGGCCGCGAGGTCGAAGAAGGCCGCGTCAACCTGCGCGTGCACGGAGTCAAGGAGCAGCAGAGCCTCACGATCGAGGAATTCCTGACCTTGTTGCGCGACAAGCGCGACTCCAAGGCGCTCGACTACTGACGGCATGACGGAATTGCACGGACGCATTGTCCTGGTCACTGGAGCGACCAGCGGAATCGGCGCAGCGTGCGCCGAGGCCTTCGCGGCCGAAGGCTGCCAGCTGCTGGTCTGCGGTCGCCGCGAAGGGCGGCTGCGGGCGCTTGCGGAGCGACTCGAAGCCGCGCACGGCACGCGCGTCCACGCGTTCGTGCTCGATGTGCGCGATCAGGCCGCGGTCGCCACTGCGATCGCAGCGGTCCCCGCGGCGTTGCGCGGCATCGACGTGCTGGTCAACAACGCCGGTCTTTCGCGTGGCATGGAGCCGCTGCACCAAGGCTCGATCGCCGACTGGGACGAGATGATCGACACCAACGTCAAGGGCCTGCTCTACGTGACTCGCGCCGTGGTGCCCGGAATGGTCGAACGCGGCAGCGGCCACGTCATCCAGATCGGCTCGATCGCCGGCCACGAGGTCTATCCCGGCGGCAACGTCTACTGCGCGAGCAAGTACGCGGTGCTCGGCCTGACCCGCGCGCTGCGCCTCGATCTGTGCGGCACGGGCGTGCGCGTGAGCACCGTCGATCCCGGCCTGGTGAACACCGAGTTCAGCACGGTGCGATTCCACGGCGACCAGGAGCGGGCGGAGGGGACCTACCGGGGAATGACGCCGCTAAGCGGGGCGGACGTTGCCGCAGGGGTCGTCTGGACCGCCTCGCGGCCGGCGCACGTCAACGCCGCGGAGCTCCTGCTCCTGCCGAGCGACCAGGCGAGCCCGACGCGCATCCACCGCCGCGAATCCTGAGCGGCTCGCCGCGAGCGGACGAGGCTTTCTGGGAGGCCTGGACCCGCATCTCGCCGGAATTTCGGTAAGCGGGACGAATTTCCGGAAAAGGTCGTTCGATGTCGGCGGGTTTCCCTCTTCTTGGCTTATTGAGGCTTTGCCAAGGGTTTCCATCGCAGCCCTGTTCCAGGGGGCCTGCTTCGGCAGGAAGGTATGCCCGAGCCGGAATAACGACCGCGAATTGCATATCGAAACCAGGGGAGTGGAGGTCGGCCCTGGCCTCCGCTCTCCGCTTCTTGTTCCGACCGGCACGGCTATGCTCCGAATCATGGTGATTCGGCTTGGAGCGCTATACCTGGACCGGCCCCTCGAAGCGGTGCGGCGGTCCTGGGGCCGGCGGCTCGACCGGCTCGGCCATGGACGCCTGGAACTGCAGGTCGAGATGCGCCCCGGCGGAGTCGTCCAGGTCCACGTGGCTGCCCGCACCGGGCGCCGTCTCCCGCACCGCCAATTCGGCGCCCTGGTGCGCGAGGCCTTGGGGCCCGAACGCGAAGAGCGCGCGGAAATGTGGCTCCTCGACGCCGCCGAAGCGGATCCGGGGGCACTGCGGCTCGCGGATGCGGATTGGAGCGATTGTCTGCGCGCGATCGCCGCTCCCGGAGTCCGGCAGGTGCGCTTGTGGAGTCCCTTGGTGTGTCCCGGCGGAATGCGCAAGGACGTCGGCTCGCTCGGTAGCGAATACGGCGTCGAGATGCGCGCGGCCGAGTGCTGGGCCGTCGCCGCCGTGCCGCGTCCCAAGGTCGAGCTCGAGTACCCGCCGCCCTGGAAGGGCAACTACGGTTGGTAGGCGGCGCCGCTACTGTGGGCGGGTGATGGGCAAGCCCCTGCCGACGCTCGAGTGGCTCCACATCTGCGACTACGCGTTTCGCGACGAACACGGCAAGCTGTGCCTGATCGGGATGTTCGACGCGCTGCATTCGGTGCGCCTCCCCGGGCGGCTGCCCATGATCTGCGCGGCGATCGGCCTCACCGACGGCGCGGGGCAGTACGACATCGGCTTGCAGATCGTCGCGCCGAGCGGCAAGGTCCTCGACCTCCAGCTGCCGGCCATCGCTTTGCAGGAGCGGCGCGCCAAGGCGCGCGCGGTCATCCGCCTGGCGAGCATGCCGTTCGAAGAATTCGGCCGCTACGTGTTCCGGCTCAAGATCGACGGCCAGCCGATCGACTATCCCGTGCACCAGATCGACCACGTCGAGTTGCAAGCGGCTCCGGGCGGCTTCCAGGCGCCGGGCGGCGGACCCGGCATGCCGCCGCCGCCCGATTTCGGCCCGTCGCACCACGCCTAGCCCGCGATGGACGCCGTGATCCAAGAGCCGATGGCCGTCCTGGCCTTGCTGCTGGGAACCCTGGCGCTGCTGTTCGTTGCCAATTCCCATCGGAAGTGGGGGCGCGTCTTCAAGGTGGTGCCGCTGCTGGTCTTCGCCTATTTCGTGCCCACGGCCATGAGCAACGCGGGACTGATCCCGACGGACGAGAAGTTCGCGCTGTACGTGTTCATCAAGGAGTGGCTGCTTCCGGCGAGCCTGTTCCTGCTGGTCCTGGCCGTCGACGTCAAGGCCATCCTCGGGCTCGGCTTCCTCGCGCTGGTCATGTTCCTCGGCGCCACGGTGTCGATCGTGATCGGCGGACCGCTGGCCTACGCCGCATTCGGCTGGATGCTCCCGGTCGAGCTGCACGATCAAGCCTGGCGCGGCCTCGCGGCGCTCGCGGGCTCGTGGATTGGTGGCGGCGCCAATTTCGTCGCCATGGGCGAGGGCGCCGGCGCCGGCTCTTCGATCCTGGCGTTGATGGTGGTGGTCGACGTCGCGGTGGCGAACATCTGGATGGCCGTGCTGCTGTTCTTCGCCGGCCGCGAGAAGGCCATGGACGAGAAGATGGGCGCGGACCGCAGCAGCATCGACCGGGTGCGCGACACCGTCGCCGAATTCCAGGCTTCGGTGGCACGGCCCACCAACTTGCCCGACCTCCTGCTCATGGCGGGGCTCGCGTTCGGCGCCACTGCGCTCAGCCAGGCGCTGGCGCAGCACATGCCCTTCGTGGACGACATCGGCCGCTTCACCTGGGTGGTGGTGCTGGCCACCGCCGCGGCGCTCGGCCTTTCCTTCACCAGGCTGCGCAGGCTCGAAGGCGCTGGCGCGAGCGCCGTCGGTTCGGTGTTCCTGTACCTGCTCGTCGCCACGATCGGCGCCAAGGCCGTGTTCGCCGAGATCCTGGATCCTGACAACACCGGCGTGCTGGTGATCGGCGCGACCTGGATGCTGATCCACATCGGCATCCTGCTGATGCTGCGCCGGATCCTGCGCGCGCCGATCTTCTTCCTGGCGGTCGGCTCGCAGGCCAACATCGGCGGGGGGGCGTCCGCGCCGATCGTCGCGAGCGCTTTCCATCCGGCCCTGGCGCCCGTCGGCGTGCTGCTGGCGATCGGCGGCTACGTGCTCGGCGTGTTCGTGGCGCTGCCCGTGCGCTTCCTGCTGCAGGCCGTGCACTCGCTGCTCTACGCCTCGGGCGCCGGCTAGCGCGCTTGGGGCAGGTAGAGCCCCGCGGCTCCCAGCGCGTAGCGGAACTGCGCGAAGTGCCGGTAGTGCACCGGCCGCGTCACGACTCCGGCCGCGACCGCGCGCGCGAGATGACCGCGCACGTCGTCGACTCCGATCACCACGGCGGGTCGGACGCCGAGCTGCGCCGCGGCGAGCTCGCGGCCGCGCTCCCACATCGAGGCGTCGACGCCCTTGGGATTCACTCCGTCCTGACAGCTCGCCGCGACCCATTCGAGCAGATCGCCGAGCGCCAATTCCTCGCGGCACCAGCGCAAGCGGATCGGATCGGTGTTGCTCACCACCGCCACGGCCACCTCGGGCAGCGCCGCCGCGCTCCGCACCAGCGCGACCGAGTCGGGCCGCGCCGCGAGGATCGAACCCCAGACGCGCGCGAACGCCGCTTGTTCGGCGCGAGCGAGCTGGAGCGGCTCGCGGGCGGCGTCGAGGAAGTCGTCGGCCAGCAAACGGCCGGCCTCGAGGTCGGCGCGCATTGCTTCGACGCGAGCGATGCCGGCCAGCGGCGCGGGCCGGCCGAACGCGAGCCGGAAGTGCCGGGCCAGGGCGCCGCGGTCGAAGCCGACGAGGACCATGCCCAGGTCCACCAGCAGAGCCACCGGGCCCCCGCGGGCAGCCCGTGGGACCACCGGTTCCGGACCGCGCAGGACTTCGACCGCGCCGGCTTCGACCTTCAAGAGCCACGCCGCGGGCCCGGGCCGCGCCGCCAGCCAGCTCGCGGCCAGGCTGGCCGACGCCGCGTCGCTGGCCGCGACCTTCGTGCTTCCATCCGGGAGGCGAGCGGCCACGGCATAGGCAGCGCCGTGCAAGTCGGCGTCGAAAGTGGCCGAGTCGGCCTCGCTCTCGGCGGGGCTCGGATCGGCCGCCGGCGCGTACACGGCGCCTTCTGCCGTCACCGCGGCAAGCTGCACCGTGCCGCGCTGCGGCGCGAGGTCGAGCAGCTCGAATGGCAGCTGCCAGCCAAGCTGCAGCACGTCCGCGGAGCTGGCCGGTTCCATGCACTTAGTCTCGCCGTGCGCGCCGCACTAAAGTAGCCCCGTGCCCGCCGCGCGCCGTCCTTTCCTCGCGCCCGAACTGCTCGCGGACTTGCCCAAGAGCGACCTGCACGTCCATTTGGACGGCTCGCTGCGCCCCGAGACCTTGATCGAGTTGGCGCATACACGGCGCGTGCGCTTGCCGGCAAACACGGTCGAGGGCTTGCACCGCACGGTCTTCAAACGCCGCTACCGGAGCCTCGGCGAGTATCTCAAGGGTTTCGCCTACACTTGCGCGGTGCTTCAGGACCATGAAGCGCTCGAGCGCACCACCTGGGAGCTGTGCCGCGACGCGCAGGCCGAAGGCGTGCGCTACATGGAGATCCGTTTCGCGCCGCAACTGCACTCGCGGCCAGGCTTCGGCATCGATGCGGTGCTGAAGGCGGTCGGGCGCGGCATCGAACGCGCCGAGAGCGCCTTCAACCGCCGCAAGGCCGTCCAAGACGGTACGGAACCGCCGTTTCGAGCCGGCATCCTGGTGTGCGCGCTGCGCTTCTTCGAACCGGTGTTCTCTCGCACCTATGGCGACCTCTCCCACGCGCTCGCCGACCTGCCGCGCGAACAGGTGTTCGGAATCGCCAGCGAGACGCTCGTGCACGCCAGCGTGCGGGCGCGCGACCAAGCCGGGGTACCCGTGGTGGGCGTCGACCTTGCCGGCATGGAGCACGGCTACCCGGCGGCCGACCACTCCCGCGCGTACCGGCTCGCCCACCAGGCCTTCCTCGGCAAGACCGTGCACGCGGGCGAGGACTACGGCCCCGAGTCGATCTTCCAGGCGATCACCGACTGCCACGCCGAGCGTATCGGCCACGGCACCTGGCTGTTCAGCGCCGGGCGGATCCGCGACCGCCGCATCAAGAACCGCCGTCGTTACGTCGCCGAGCTCGTCCGCTACATCGGCGACCGCCGGATCACGCTCGAGGTCTGCTTGAGCTCCAACTTGCAGACCCTTCCCGAGCTGGGCACGCTCGAACGGCACCCGTTCCGGCGCATGCTCCGCGAGAAGCTCTCGACCGCGATCTGCACCGACAACCGCCTGGTCTCGCGCACCACGGCCACGCGCGAACTGGAGCTGGCGACCCAGACCTTCCGTCTGGACGCCAAGCAGGTCGGCGATCTGATCCTCTACGGCTTCAAGCGCTCGTTCTTTCCGGGCAGCTACCTGGAAAAGCGCGCGTTCGTGCGGCGTATCCTGGACTACCGCGACGCCGTGCTGCGTCGCCACGGCGTCGCATAGACGCCCGGCGGCCCGGCCGCGGGTCGCAACAGGAATTCCCAAAGAGCCCAGGAGGCCCGTCGTTTGTCTGCAGTGAGCCGGATGGAAGGGACTTCAGAGCCTCCCGACGGCGACCTGGTCACCCGCTTCCGTGGCGGGGACCTGGCCGCCTTCGAGTCGCTGGTCGAACGTTACGAAGGAGCGTTGCTGCGTTTTGCGCGGGCGACCCTTCGCAACGCCGCGGCCGCGGAAGACGCCGTCCAGGAAACCCTGCTCCGTCTCGCGAAGTCACCCCCGGATCCGGCCGGCAACGGCGCCATCGGCGCCTGGCTGTTCCGGGTGTGCCGCAACCTAGCCTACGACAACATGAAATCGGAACAGCGCGAACGGCAGCGTCGGGAGAAAGTCTCTCGCGACGAGATCGACATAACGGCGGAACACCCCGCGGAGACGCGGGAGATGCACGCCCTCGTGGGCCGCGAGCTCGAACGGCTTCCCGCCAAACAGCGGGAGGTCCTGCGACTCAAGGTCCAGGAGGGTTTGAGTTACGCCCAGATCGCCGAAGTGACCGGGCTCAAGTCCGGCTACATCGGCTGGCTCGTGCACACGGGCATGAACGCGCTCACCGACCGACTCCGCGCCGCCGGCCTGCTGGCCTGAAGGGAAGCCTGGAAATGGAAAACTACGACGAAACCCGCCCGCGCTCGATCGACGAGCGCCTCACCGATTACCTGCTCGACGAGCTCGACCCGGCCGGCTGCGCCGAGATCGAGGCCGCGCTCGCCGATGACGCCGGCTTGCGCGCACGCTGCGAAGAGCTGCGCGCGACCCTCGCCGTGTTCCGCGAGGCGGCGCTGCCCGGTGGCGCGCTCGGCGCCGACCGGCGCTCGGCCCTGCGCCAAGCCGCCGCCGCGGCTGCCGCGAGCCCGGCCGCTGGAGCGCAGGTGCCGCGCGACACGCTGTTGGCAACGCCGCCGGCAAGGTCGCGGATCTGGGGCCGAGCGACCACGCTCGCCGGAATCGCCGCGGCGCTGCTGCTCGCCGTCGACTACTTCGGCTCCGACCGGCTCGGCCTGCACGACCAGCTCGGGCCCGAAGTGAGCGAAGAAACCAACGCGCGGCCGCAGAGCCCCGCGGGCGCGGGCGGTCTCGACCGCGAGGCTTTCGCCGCCGGCGAGCCCTTCGCGGAGTTCGGAGTCACCTTGAAGGATGCGAGCATGGACGCCGCGATCGCTCTCGGTGGAACCGTTCTGGAATACAAGTTGGGGCAGGACGTCGCGGGCAACGCGATCCCCATGGACAAGTTGCTGCCCGCGCGCGCATTGGACACGCTGTCGGTGCTCCCCTCGCGGTCCGAAGCCGAGAACCTGAGCGTCCTGCACGTCGCTCCGGCGGGGCAGGAACCGACGCGGCGCAGCTTGCCCGGCACGCCGGGCGACTCCGCTGCTGCGGGGGCCACGGGTTCACCCGCGGAAATCACGCGGGGCTTTCCGCACCTCGCGGAGCAAGAACGGCGCGCCGGCTTCGTGCCTGCGGCTCCCGCCGCGGCTCCCGCGTCGGCCGCGCCGAAGGGCGTAGCCGACCTGCAACAGCAGCTCCGCTCTCGCGATGTCACGCGGTCCGGCGATGGCGAAGCGGTGCTCGGCGTGACCCTGAACTTCGAACAACCCGATGCGACGACGCGGACCGACACCGGTGTCTGGGGCATGGAGTCGCTCGATCTGGACGCGGGCCGCTTTGGATTCTTCGGTGGCCTCGGCGACGACGATCTGACGATCGGCGGGGGCGGGTCGGAACCCGGCTGGATCGTGGTCGACGGTTACGGCCGCCGGCACCGCGGCGAGCGCGTGATCCACGACTACCTGCACCGCCGGCCTGCGGAAACGCCGCGGGACATGTTCTTCCGCTACTACGGCGACAACGCGTTCGTGAACTCGCGCAGCGACGCCATGAGCACCTTCGCCGCCGACGTGGACACGGCGTCCTACCCGCTGGTGCGCAACTACTTGCAGCAGGGCTTCCTGCCGCCCAAGGCGGCGGTCCGCACCGAGGAGTTCGTGAACTACTTCGACAGCGGGCTGAAGGCTCCCGACGATGGCGACTTCGCCATCCAGCTCGAATACGCGCCCAGCGGCTTCGGCCACGGCGGCAACGTCGGCCTGCTCAAGGTCGGGCTCAAGGCCCGCGAAGTCGACCGCGAGTCCCGCAAGCCGCTCAACCTGGTGTTCGTGATCGATTCCAGCGGCTCGATGGGCAAGCAGAACCGTCTCGAATTGGTCAAGCGTTCGCTCGAGCTGCTGGTCGACCAGCTGCGCGACGACGACCACGTCGGCATCGTCACTTTCGCCGGCGACGCCAAGCTGGTGCTCGAGCCGACTCCCGGCCGCGAGCGCTGGGTGATCCGCGAGGCCGTGCGCAGCCTGACCCACGGCGGTTCGACCAACGCCGAAGCCGGCCTGGTGCTCGGCTACGACTTGATCGAGCGCGGCTTCGTGGAGGGCGGGGTCAACCGCATCGTGTTGTGCTCGGACGGGGTCGCCAACACCGGCGAGACCGACCAGCAGCTCATCCTGGAGCGCGTCCGGGCGTTCAGCGAACGGCAGGTCGACCTCACCGCCATCGGCGTCGGCATGGGCAACCACAACGACGTCTTCCTGGAGCAGATCGCCGACAAGGGCAACGGCTCCTGCCATTACGTCGACGATTTCGACGAAGCCAAGCGGGTTTTCGTGGACCGCTTCACCGGAACGCTGCAGACCGTCGCCCGCGACGTGAAGATCCAGGTGGAGTTCGATCCGTCGACCGTGCTGCGCTGGCGCCTGCTCGGCTACGAGAACCGCTCGCTCGAGCACGCCGACTTCCGCAACGACGCCGTCGATGCGGGCGAAGTCGGCGCCGGCCACGAAGTCGTGGCCCTCTACGAGATCGAGGAGATCGGCGGGCTCGCCAAGGCCGATACCCGGCCGGCGCCGCTGGCGACCGTGCGCTTGCGCTGGAAGCCCGACGGCGAGACCGAAGCCGTGGAGATGGAGCGGGCGCTGACCCTCGCCGAACGCAAGGGCTCGTTCGAGGCCTCCCCGGCGGCGTTCCGGGTCTCCGCCGTGGCGGCGCAGTTCTCCGAAGTCCTGCGGCGCAGCTTCTGGGCGCGGGGCGATTCCTACCGCGCGCTGGAAGAACAAGCCGACCGCCTGAGGCGCGAGCGGCCGGGAGACGCGACCGTGCGCGAACTCGCCGAACTCATCCACAAGAGCGCGCGCGCGATCGCCGCGTTGCCGCCCGAAGGCGAGCTGGCCTTGCTGGTCGAAGAAGCGCGGCGCATGCGCCTGCTCGAGGCCGAATCCGAGCTGATCGAAGCAAAGGTCGACACCGGCCACGCGCTCGAAGAGTTGCGCAAGCGCAACGACGAACTGGAACGGCGGATCCGGGACTTGATGCTCCAAGACCGCTAGCCCGCGCCTCGGGCGTGGTTACCGCGGCGCATCCCGTGACATGGGATGCGCCGCGGCCTTCCGTTCCGCGCGAGCGCGCCGCAAAACGCCGTTCGGCGCGCAGGAACCCCGCGCTTGCGCCGAGTCCTGCGGCTTGCGCAACGTTGCGAGCATTTCCCGCCGAAATAGGCGTGATGGATTCTCAAAGAAGGGACTAGAGGAGGCCGTCCCAATCCCCGTTGATGCGCGCTGGTCCACCATGGCGGCCCACTCCCTGTTTCGAGACCGGCTCGTCCGCACATGATCGCCGCCTTCATGATCCGCCGCTCCCTGGCAATCGCGACCCTTGGTGTCGCGTGTGCAACTTCGCTCGTCGCTCAGGGTCCTCCCGCGGGATTCCTCGATGCCGTTGCCGAGGAGCGGAACTGGACCTTGCACCAAGCCGACGACGGCCGCTGGTGTGTCTACGCCAGCGTGGACCCGGCTCTCGCGGCCCGCGGCACCTGGTTTTCGCGGGTTCCCGCGGCGACGTACCCGCGGATCCAGCACTGGGCGCCCTTGCTAGCCGTGGTGCGCCACGACGCCGGCACCGCGCTGGTGAAGGGTTCCGAATACCAGCTCGCGCACATGGCCTGGCCGCTCGAATTGGTGCGCCGCTACGGCCGATTGCCGTTCTGGATCGGCGAAGCTCTTGGCTACGCCCTCCAGGACGAACTCGCCGGCGGCGTCTATGGCTTCAACTTCCACCCGGGGGGCGACCTCGACGCGGCGTACTACCAGGGCTGGCGCTCGGGCGCGGCGCTCCAGGTGCACACGAACGGCTTCGACATCGCGGGCTTGAGCAAGGAGAGCGGCACGCGTTTCGAGCAGTCGCGAGCCCATGGTCAATTCGCGCTCGGCCTGTGGCTGGTCGCGGCCGAGCCGGCACGCCTGGGCGAATTGATCGCGACCCTCGCCTCGAGACGTCCGTGCATCGGCGCGGAGGAAGCCTGGGAGCCCGGTGCCGCGTTGCAGACCGAAGTCTTCAAGAGCGTGCTCGGCCACGATTTCTTGAACCGCGCGGCGGCCTGGTGGGGAGGGGTCGGCACCGAAGGCGGTCCCAGTGCGCGCAATGCGGTGGTCCTCGAAGCGATCGCGGCGACTCTGGAAGTCCGCGGGATCGAGAGCTACGACGACCGCGGCGGCCGCTTCCGCATCCTCACCGATTTCCGCGCCCGGGAAGGACGGGACGCGTTCAAGAAGGTCGGCCTCGTCTTCGGTCACCTCGAGAAGGCCCTCGGTGCCGATTCGCGAGAGGTCACCGGCGGGCCGCCGCTGCTCGCGCTGATGATCGCCGATCCGGATCTTTACCGTGCGCTCTGCGCCGCGATTGGTGCACCAGGAGTTGAGCCGTCGCTTCGGCAGCCTGCCGCTGTGGCTTGCCGAAGGCGTGGCCTGCGCGGGCGAAGAGCGGGCCTTCGGGGAGATCTGGGCCAACTGGTACCGCGACTCTTTCGTCTCGGTGCTCGCGCACGGCGGGTGGCGGAACGACGCCTCCAGGCTGGTCGCCAAGAACCAGCGGCCGCTTCCCGATCTCTACGCCTACCCGGCGCGGCCTTTCGACGAAGACCTCGCGCGCTTCGCGTTCGCCTTCGCAGTCTATGGCCTGGAAGCGGACCGGGAAGGCTTTGCGCGGCTGCTCGCCGGCATGGCGGAGGACTCCCGCGCCCAAGGCGGGGGCCGCTACGAGCCGGCGCCGGCCCGCGTCCAGGAACTCGTGTCGGCAGCATTCGGGGCCGATTTCGAGCGCGACTTCCGGAGTTGGTGGGCCAAGCCGCCCAAGACGCCCCGCTAGCGCGCCGCCGCTAGACTCGCTGCATGGTCGCGGCGTTTCTTCTCCTACTGCTGGCCGCTCCGCAGGCGGCGGCCGCCCAGGAGCCGGCCGCGGCGCTCGTGCCGCAGGTCGGCGCGCCGTTTCCGGGCTTCGAGTTTCCTCGGTTCGGTACGGAGGAGCGTGCGAGCCTTGCGGCCTTCCGGGGGCGCAAGCTCCTGCTGGTGCAATTCGCTTCGTGGTGAGCGGGTTGCCGCCGCCACGTACCGGTCTGGTACGAGCAGACGAGAGAACTCCGCGAGCGCGGCGACCTGCAAATGGTCGGCCTGATCCAGGAGCAGCACCCCGAACGCTGCGCGCTGTTCCTGCAGTGGAAGCAGATGGACTTCCCGATCCTGGTCGATTCGCTCAACCGGATCGGCGTGTCCGCCGTGCCGCTGTTCTGGGCGGTCGACGAGCACGGCGTGCTCCGGAGCGAACGCCCGACCATGGAGTGGTTGACAGGGGAGTTCCTCGCCACCGAGTATCCGCCGCCCGCCGCGGCCGCAGCGCCGCCGCACGAGGACGTCGCCGTCGGCCACTTCCTGGCTGGCGAGTGGGACCAGGCGGTGGAGCGCTTCGGCTATCTCGCCAGCAGCGATCGGAAGAACGCGTTGAATTGGTTCCGCCTCGGCTGCGCCTTCCGCGCCCGCCATGATTCCGACGGGCGCCGCGCGAGCGACTTCCAGCGCGCCGTCGCGGCGTGGACCAGGGCGCTCGACCTCGATCCTTCGAACTACATCTGGAGGCGGCGTCTGCAGCAGTACGGGCCGACTCTCGACAAGCCGTATCCGTTCTACGACTGGGTGCCGACGGCCCGCGCGGAGATCTCCGCGCGCGGCGAAGCCCCGCATCCGCTCGGCGCCGAACCCGAGGGTTCGGAACTTGCGCAGGCGGTGCGCGACTTCGCGGCGGCGCCCGCCTTGGCCGGCCCCGACCCCGAAGGCCGCCTGCCGCGCGACGACCGCCGTCTGGTCGCATTCACGCCCGTGCTCGCGCCGACCCCGGTGCGTCCCGGGCAGGCCGTGCGCGTGTATCTGTACTTCGAGCCCAATGCGGGCGCACGCGTGCACTGGAGCAACGATGCGGGGCTGCTGCAAGCCTGGGTCGGGGCTCCGGAAGGATGGACGCAGTCGGCTTCGGAACTCTCCGCTCCGCTGCCCGAGGACGCGGCCACCAGCAGCGAAACCCGCCTGCTCGAACTCGAGCTGCGCGTGCCCGCCGACGCGCCGTCGGGGATCGCCGAATTGCGCGGCTACGCCACCTACTACGTCTGCGAAGACGTCCACGGCGAATGCGTCTATCTGCGGCGCGACATCAGGATCCGCGTACCGGTGAACGGAGAAGCCGTCCCGCCGCGCAGCCGGCGCTGAGACCCTAGCCGGCTTCGAACTAGAGGGTGCCGCCGGCCGCGCCGTCGCCCTCGCCCTCGCTTTCGGTCAGCGCCGCCGCGTCGGCGACGCGCGGAGCCGCGTTGCGCACGGCCGCCTCGACGCTGGCCGGGGCCACGAGCGTCTTGGCGCTCTCGATCGCCTTCAAGCCTTCGATCCGGCGGCCTTGCGGGATCACCATCTGGTCGAAGCTTCCGACGGCGCGGTTGTAGCTGGTCACGGCGAGGTCGAGACCCCGGCCCACCTTGCCGAGGTGGTCGGCGAACACCCGCACGCGGTCGTAGAAGACGCGGGCAACTTCAAAGACCTTCTCGGCGTTCTCGGCGACGGCCTGCTGCCGCCAGTAGATGCCGACCGTCTTGAGCAGAGCGAACAGGGTCACCGGGGTGGCGAGCAGGATGCGCCGCGAGAGCGCGTATTCCTGCAATTCGCGGTCGTATTGGAGGGCCGCCGCGAGGATCGGTTCGCCGGGCAGGTAGAGCACGGTGAAGTCGATCGAGCCGGCGATCGCCGTGCCGCCGTGGTACTCGCGCTTCTCGAGATCGCGGACGTGCTTCTTCAACTCGGTGGCGTGCTTCTTGAACAGTTCGCGCTGCGCGGCGGGGTCCGCGGCCTCGAGCCCGGCCAGGTACGCGGCGAGCGGCGCCTTGGCGTCGATGGGAATGCCGTCGCCGCCCGACAGCCGCACCACCATGTCGGGGCGCAGTTCGCCGGTGCCGCGCTGCTCGACGAAATCGCAGTGCTCGCTCATGCCGGCGATCTCGATCAGGTTGCGCAAATGGAGCTCGCCCCAGTTGCCGCGCGCCTGGCTGCTGCCGCGCAAGGCGGTGGAGAGCGCATGGCTCTCGCGTCCAAGATCGCTGACCACGGCGCCGAAGGACTTGAGGTTGTCGTCGAGCGACTTGTGCTGGCCGCGCACCGTGACGAGCGCCTCGCCCATCTCCTTGAGGCGGTTCTCGATCGCTTCCTTGTCCTTCTTGAACTCGCCGGTGCTCTGCTTGTTCTTGGC
>Ga0214471_10001855_pt1 | contig 16688 bp, 12 predicted proteins | sample RVTome_5_FD_207665 | JGI IMG/M metagenome (GOLD analysis project Ga0214471, IMG submission 207665) | Soil microbial communities from uranium-contaminated site in the Upper Colorado River Basin, Wyoming, United States - RVT142D155 | ecosystem: Environmental > Terrestrial > Soil > Contaminated >... | reverse complement strand
GCGAACGCCCGGGTACGATCGTCTTGCCGCGTCCGAACATCAGCAACGTGCCTCCCTCGCGGCGAACCAGCCCCTGGTCGCTCAACTCCTTCTCGGTTCCGATGACGACGAACACCGAGTCCTCCCGCGCCGCCATGGTACTGGCGACCACGATAACGGAATCCCGCTGGGTCGACAGCACGATGTTGGAGCGCACGACACTGTCGACCTTCTGCTCGAGCATGGCAATTTCGGCGCGCTGCTGATCCACGGTGCTGCGGAGCTCCACAATGGACTTCTCGTAGTCGCGCATCTGCGACATCATCGTCGAGTCGATCAGCGCGTGGGTCGCGCTGTCCGACCGCATTCGTCGAACTCGCGCTTCGCTGGCATTCAGTCGTCCAATGAGCGTCGTCACCTTGCGCTGGACGATGGCCAGCTGGGCCGACGTGGCCTCGATCGCGGATTCGATTTTGGCGGTGTCCCCTTCGACCCGAAGCGACCGAACGCGGGACAGGTCCCGTTCGATCTCCGCCACGAGGCGCGCGCTCGTAGTGGCGTCGCCGATGATCTGGCTCTGCAGACTGAGTTGGCGCTGGCGGTCCGCCAGCAGGCTGTCCTTCAGCATGATGAGCGAGTCCTTCGCGCGCGAGGAGCGTGCAACGGCCAGGCCCGTGTCGGCGGCCATCCCTCCCGGGAATTGAGCACCCCGGTCGCACGCCGCCAGCACGGCCAGCGTGGCTGAGAGAGCAAGGAAACGGCGCATTGGTGGTCTGTGTCTCCGTGATGGTTCGAGCTGCGACGGTGCTGGCGCAGTGGAAGAAGGTGCGTGTCGTGTAACCATGTAAAGTACAGCCTTCCGGACACATGTTTTTGAGACCTGGATCACATTCTGGACCGTAGGTCTCCCGAAAACAGTGCGGCGGCGCCGGAGAACCGGCACCGCCGCACTGCCTTCCGGATTTGTCGTTCCGGTCAGGGCATGAACGGCGCGTACCGGAATGCGGTCACACCAGGTTTGTCGGTGATCTCTACGCGGAACGCCTTGTTGCCGCCGCCCCGCACTCCCTCGACGGCGACATCGCGGGATTCGAGCACCGTGCCGGATTCGTCGAGGAACTCGAACTTCAGGGTGTAGCTCTTCTCCTCCTCCGTCCGGTTGTCGACCTGACCGGCGAGTACATGTCGGCCCTCGTCATGCGTGAAGAGGTTGAACGACACCTTGACCGGCGCGGTCGTGTACTTCTCGTAGAAATACAGCAGCGAGTCGTTCGCCGTCTTGAACGCCAGCGCGGCCGGGTCCGGGAGGTCCTTCCCTTCAGCCGCCGGACGGAGTTCACGCGCCTTGGCTTGCCAGTACAGCGCCGCGAGCTGCGCGTTGTCCGGGTTCTCCGGATCGACGGCCGTGAGCCGGTCGAGGATGGGCGGCATCTGATCGATTTTCCCGATCGACGTGTCGGAATACACGGTGGCCAGGTTGAACAATCCGTCACGTGAGTAGGGGTTCTTCTTGAGGCCCGCCTCGAAGAGCTGCCCCGCCATGGCATTCTGGGAGGCGCGGGCCGCCCCGACGCCTGCCTCCAGCAGGTTCAGGTCCGTGTACTTGTCGGGGTTCTCGAGCATTGCCCCGAAGAGGCGGCTGGCCGCGTCCACGTCACCGGACTTCAACTGTGCCGTGGCTATGGCCGACTGCGCCTTCATGTCGCCGGGGAAGGCCTTCAGATAGTCCTCCAGCCAGGTGACGACATCGCTCATCATCTGCGTCTTGGCAGCGCCTTCGACCACGTCCCCCTGGTCGATCATCATCTGTGCCACGAGCATGGTCGCCGTCTTGTGATCCTCCACCAGACTCGAGTCCATGGCGTCACGCGGGGCAGCAGCCGCTGACCGACTCACCTCTGCGGCACGCCGGAACGACGCGATCGCTCCCGGCATGTCGCCGTGCGTCTGGAGAATGTTGCCAAGAATATTGTGGCCATAGAACGAGATCGGATGCTCGTCGAAAATGAGGATCGCCCGGCGAACGGCAGCCTCGGCCGAATCCAATTGCTGCGCGTTGTACTGGTTGACCGCGATGTTGACCAGGTCACTGTACGGGCCTCGGCGGAACATCTGCGTCTCTTCCTTGCAGGCCGGGTGCTCCGCCTCGACGATATCCAGCAGCGAATCGGCCGTCACCAGCAGGTCGATCAGCCCGTCGGGCTCGGCGGTGAACCCCACGTCGCCGCGGCGAACAGCCGCCGGCATGTCAGGAAGCGTAGTGAAGTCGATGAGGGCACGGCCCAGCACCATGGTCACGCCCATCGGGTTGCTCGCCACCTTCTGCGGATCCTTCGTCAAAAGGGTCACCGCACGGGTAAAGGCCTTTCGTTTGTCTTCCGGCTTGCCGATCAGTTCGGACGTCTCGACAGCCTTGTTCGCGTCCTTGACCTGGCCGGGCTTGCCGAGGTCGACCGGGCAGGTCTCCCCCTGGGCCAGCGCCGGCGCGCTCATCCCGGCCAGCAGGATCAGGGCAATCGACGATGTACGAAGAGCGGACATTGGCAATCTCTCCTCACGATGGAACCGCGCACGCGCGCGGCGTTGGAACCCGCGGCGTCAGTCCCGCTCTGCCGCGGCAAGTGCAAGCGAGGCGACATCACCCAACGACCGGCCGGTCGCGCGTGACACCACTCGCACGTCTTCATACTCCGCCTTCCCACGCCGGCGCCCGCCGGGGAGCGTCGCCAGCTTCACCCGCACATCGTGCCCCAACACGCTCACGGTGCGCTGCTCCCTATGCAGCGCGCGCCGCTCGACCGCCGTTCGACGGATACCCAGCGTGGTGGTGGTGGCGAACAGCGCCTCCTCCAGCCGGCCGACCTGCTCCGGCCGCGACAGCACCTCGATCCGGACTCCCAACCGACCCTTCTTCATCTGCAAAGACGTCGTGGTGACGTCCAGCGCGCCCAGTTCCCTGAGCCGCTCCGACGCATTGGCTACGTGCTCCGCCGACATGTCATCCAGGTCGGTTCCCAACAATACCAGTGACTCCGTCCCCACCACACCCACGGCCGCGTCCGCCAGAGTCACTCGCAGCGCATTCGGCCGGTCCGGGAAATCCTTCGTCCCGGCCCCGTATCCACTTCGCCGTGGCACGTAAGCTGGCGGCGGGCCTTCCGAGAGCACCCGCACCAGCGCCGCTCCAGTGGGAGTGACCAACTCTCCGGCACCCTCCGGTCCAGGTCGTATCACGTGCCCCTCCAGCAGGCGCAGCGTCGCTGGAGCGGGCACAGGAAGCATCCCATGCGCCGTCCGCACGAAACCGTCGCCCACATTCAGGACACTGCAGTAAACGCGCGAGACGCCCAGTTCGCTCAGCCCCCAGATTGACCCTACAACGTCCAGTATGGCATCCACGGCACCCACCTCATGGAGGTGGACGCGGTCCACCGTCGTGCCGTGCAGGTTGGCTTCGACCTCCGCAATCGCCGTAAAGGCGGCGTCCGCGCGTTCCTTTACCTCCCGGGGAGCTTCCGACCGCTCGACCACGTCCCTGATCTGAGCGAGGTGCCGGCCGTGGGGCTGCTCGGGAATATCGAAATCCACCTTGGTGCAGGCGATCTGGCTCCGCTGAACGCTGGTCACGCGCACACCGACTCCGTCCAGACCGAGCCGCGACGGAAGGGCCTGCAGCCATGACGTTTCCAACCCGACGGCCACCAGTCCGCCGAGCGTCATATCGCCCGATATCCCGCTGAACGGCTCCAGAATCGCGATGCTCACAGCTCGGGAAAATACACGCGGTCCGCGACCCAGTGCCACCCGGGCGCGCCGATCAGCCACTGGCCAGCAGCGCCGTGGGGTGGTCGCGGCATTTCACCCCCGGTACGACGCGCCGCTCCCGGTATTGTAGAGCACGACTTCGGATTGGGGATCGAGCCGGCCAGCGCGGACCAGGGCCTCGATGACGGCGAGTCCACAGCCGCCCTCGGGCGCCGCATCGATACCGCTGGAAGAGGCCAGCAGGTTGGTCGAGGCACGAATCGCCTCCTCGTCGACCGCGAACGCGTCGCCCGATGTCTCCCGGATCGCACGCAGGACCAGTCGGTCACCCAGAGGTCCGGGAACACGAAGGCCGGCCGCGTGGGTAACGGGATTTTCCCAGGGTGTCGCCCGATCGGCGTTCTCGTTCAGTGCCCGCACGATCGGGGCGCACCCGGAAGCCTGGGCGATCACGAGGCGGGGCGTCGGGACCGACGCATCGATCCAACCCCATTCCCGCATTTCCGCGAACGCCTTCCAGATGCCGATGACCCCTTCACCCCCACCGGTCGGATAGACAATCGCGTCCGGCAGGCGCCACCCCAGCTGCTCGGCCAGCTCCAGTCCGAGTGTCTTGTTGCCCTCGACCCGGTAGGGTTCCCGCAACGTAGCGACGTTTAAGTACCCGCTTTCCGCGGCGAATTGCGCCGAAAGCCGTCCGGCGTCGCCAATGTGCCCGTCGATGGTGATCAGTTCCACACCCATCGCGCGAATCGTTGCGAGAATGGGCCCCGGCGTGGTCGCCGGCGCATACACTCGAACCGGGACATGCGCCGCGGCACCGTACGCCGCCAGCGCAGCGCCGGCGTTGCCCGCGGTCGGCACCACGAGACCACGGACGCCGCGCAGACGAGCGCGCGTGACCGCGGCGGACAGCCCCCGTGCCTTGAACGATGCCGTTGGATTGACCGCCTCGTCCTTCACCAGAAGACGCCGCACGCCGACGTGTCGGGCCAGGACCGGCGAATCCGTGAGCGGCGTCATGCCCTCGCCGAGCGAGACCGGCTCTTCCCCATCGGCCAGCGGCAGGGCAGCGGCGTACCGCCACATGTCCCAGCGGGGCTGGATGCGATCGCGGTCCGGTGGGCGGGACGTGAGCCGGGCGAGGTACGGCTGGGCGCACTCCGGACAGAGACCGACGGGGGCGTGCGGGCCTTCTTCGCGGCCGCAGATCGAGCACACGAGTTTCCAGGTCGTCACGATGTCGTTGGCGAGTAGTCGTTAGGTGTCCGGGGATCGGGCTCGGCGCCCCGTCCAGGTGGCCCGGACGCCGGGAGGGTGGGCTCAGCAGCCGGCGCTTCGGCCGCGATGTTCTGCTTCTGGAGACGCTCCACCAGCCTGCGGGCGCCGGCCAGTGAGAAACCCGGCAGTTCTGCGATCGCTTCCGGTGCGGCAGTGCGTACACCTTCCAGGCTCCCGAAAGCCTTCAGGAGCGTTCGACGCTTCCGCGGTCCGATGCCGGGCAGTTCGAGCAGTCGCGACGTCACCGTCCGCGCGGTCCGCCGCGCACGGTTGAACGTGACCGCGAAGCGGTGCGCTTCATCGCGCGCCTGCTGCAGCAGGCGGAGGGCCGGCGACCGACGGGGTATGCGCAACGGCTCGCTCCGGCCGGGTATGAAGACCTCCTCGTCCCGCTTGGCCAGACTGACCAGTGGCAGGTCCCCCAGGTCAAGCTCTCCGAGGGCGGCGCCCGCGGCGGACAATTGCCCCTTCCCGCCGTCCACCACGACCAGGCCGGGTAGCGGCTTCCCTTCGTCAAGCCGTCGACGGAAGTACCGCCCGACGACTTCTCGCATGGAGGCGAAATCGTCCGCGCCCTCAACGGTCTTGACTTTGAATTTCCGGTACTCGGCGCGCCGGGGACGGCCGTTGTCGAACCAGACGCACGAACCCACCGTGTCGGTGCCGTGCGTGGTCGAGATGTCGAAGCACACCAGGCTGCGCGGCACCCGCGACAGACCAAGCTCGCGCTGCAGCTCATACACGGGGTTCGTGGCCCGTTCGTCCGCCTCGGACGCGGCCAGCTTGAACTCTTCCAGAAGATGGCGGGCGTTCTGCTGGGCCAGGTCCACGAGTTCACGGCGCGGACCGCGTTGCGGCACCCTCACCGCAGTGGTTTCCAGCGTAGCCTCGAGGACAGAACGGTCCTCGAAGTCCACCGGCACGAGGAGCTCGGCGGCGCGATCAGGCTCGGCCGCGTACCTCCCGGCGAGGAATGCCGTCAGGATCGCGCCGTCCGATTCTCCTTCGACGTGCTCGAGGAACCGCTGATCGCGCGCTACCAGCTTGCCGCCGCGCACGCGGAGCACTACGACACACGCGTCGTCGCCATCGCGAGCCATGCCCACGACGTCCTGGTCACCTCCTTCAACGCGGAGCACGACGGTGGGCTCCTCCATCCGCTCCAGGTGCCGCAGCGCGTCGCGCAGCTCGGCGGCCCGCTCGTAGTCCATCGCGGAGGAAGCGGCGCGCATGCGCTCCGCCACGCGACGCACCACTTCGTCCGTCCTGCCGTCCAGGAACAGCACCACCTCGTCGATCATCGATCGGTAGGACTCCTTCGTCTGGAGCCCGACGCAGGGAGCCAGGCATCGCCCGATGTGGTGGTCGAGGCAGGGCCGGTCAGGCGAGTCGCCAGGGAGCGCGTAGTGGCATGATCGCACGGTGAACAGCCGCTTTACCACGTTCAGCGCGCGCCGCATCGCGCCGACGTCAGTGTAGGGACCGAAGTACCGCGCCCCATCGCCCTCCCACCGCCGGGTCACCAGCACGCGCGGAAACGGTTCCTGCAGGGTGACCTTGATGTACGGGTAGGTCTTGTCGTCCCGGAGAGAGATGTTGAACCGGGGCCGGTACTCCTTGATGAGCGTGTTCTCCAGGATGAGCGCGTGCGACTCGTCAGGCACGACGATCGTGTCGAGATCCTCCGCGAGACGTACCAGCGCCTGGGTCTTGACGCTGCCGGCATGGTCCGAGGCGAAATAGCTGCGGACCCGCGAACGCAGACGCTTTGCCTTGCCCACGTAGAGCACCCGCCCGCCGGCGTCCTTCCAGAGGTACACCCCTGGTGTATCCGGCAGGTGCGGGAGCTTCGCCGCCACTCGCTCCGGGGCGTCACGCATCTACCGCCCCCGTCGAAACACGCGGGCGCGCAACGACACGGCCTCGGGAATCCCGGCGCGCCAGGTCACCAGCCAGTACGTCATACCGTAGATACCCAGGACGAAGCCCACCCGCACCAGCATGGGAGCGTCCGCGTTGATCACCCGTGCCACCAGTGCCAGCCCTGCCGCGAGTGCAGCAGCCCCCCATAGTATCATCAGGGTGCGCGGCGCGAGATCCACCATCCCGATCCGCCGTCTCAGCGCCCGGCGCAGCATCAGGAACTCGATCCATCCCGCCGTTCCCGCCGCGATGGTGATGCCGGCCACGCCCCACCGCGGATCGATGTTCAGCAGGCGCGGCCCGTAGACCGACAGCGTCGCCCCGAGCGAGATCGACGTCGCCACGCGCAGCATTGCGAATCGCAGAGGCGTGCGGGTGTCGCGCAGGGCGTAAAACGCCGACGCATACAGCCGGCCAAGCGTGGTGGCCACCAGTCCTACAGAAGCGCCCGCCAGCACGCCCCACACCCACCGCGCTTCATCCGCCCCGAAGCGTCCCCCGCCGTAAATGAGCTCCGCCAGCTGGTCCCCGAACGCCACGAAAGCCACCGCCGATGGGACCACGAAAAACGCGATCCGGCGAAGTGCGTCCGCCATCCGGCGTCGCAGCGCTTCCGCCACCTCGACGTCGGTGCCGACGACACTCGACATGGCCGGGAGTTCAGCAGCGGATATGGCGATGCCGAACAGGCTCATGGGCACGCCGTACAGGAGTTGCGCGTAGTTGAGCGTCACCTGCGCGCCCGTTCCCAGCACCGGGAGGGATGCGATCATCGTGTCGACAAAACCACTCAACTGAGTCACGCCGCGACCGAAGAAGACAGGGACGAAGTTGCGGAGTACTCTCGATACATCCTCCCGGTGCTGCCCCCAGCGGCTGCGGAATGCACCGAGCGCCCTTTTCGCACCTGGCCACTGGACCGCCAGCTGCAGGAAACAGCCGAATACCGACCCCCAGGCCAGCCAGACGACGAGTTCGTCCAGGCTGGAGCGGCCGCCGTAGAAGACCAGCGTCACGATCATGGCGACGTTCCAGAACGCCGCGGACGCATACGACAGGAAGAACCGCCCGTGCGCATTCAACACGCCAAGGCACCAGGCAGAGAGGACGAGCAACCCGGCACCGGGGAAAAGGATGCGGACCAGCCGCGTCGTCAGCTCCAGCTTCTCGCCCGAGTATCCGATCGCGATCAGCGCGGTGAGCGGTCCGGCCAGCAGGATGCCGAGCAGCACGATGATGGACACCGCGAGCGCCAGCAATGACAGCACGGCGCTGGCCACCTCGCGACGGCCTTCGTCGTCTCCGCGAACCTTCAGTCCCGAATAGACCGGAATGAGCGACGCTGACAGGACCCCCTCGCCCAGCAGGTTCTGCAGCATGTTCGGAATGCGGAACGCCGCGGTGAAGGCGTCGGCCGCGTCAGATGTGCCGAGGTAGAACGCGAAGAAACGCTGCCTGACGAGGCCCAACAGGCGGCTGACGAGTACGCCCGCCATCACCAGCGAAGCGGCACGGCCGCCGGAATTCACCTCCGGGCCTGACGCTGGAGTGGGCGGGCCTCCGGTCCCCGCTTCGGTCACGGAGCGGCGCCGGCGGCGGAGGCCATACCCGCCAGGCCGCGTGCGTGTGATCCCGCCTCGGCCAGCATCCGCCCGAGCAGTCCCAACCCCTGACGCGCCAGGATGGGCAGCAGGTTGACGGCCCGCTCCTGTCGCATTCCGTCCGGGTACAACGCTCCCCGGGCGACGCGCAGGTCTCGCATCAAGGCACTGTCCCGCGCCTTCACTGCGGCGGTGATGCGGCGCTCCAGCCGGCCGATGCGCCACTCCATGCCCCGCGCGGCACCGTCCACCGCAGTCAACGGTACCAGACCGTCCTTTCCGGCCAGCGTGTGACGCACGGTTGCCATTCCGTTCGACAGGTCGCGCCGCAGGCGAGCCAGTTCGGCGGCGACTTCCCCGGGCCAGGCCCCGCGGGCCAGACGGGACTCCACGGCGTGCGGGTCGGCGAACTCCGCCGCGCTCAACCCATGGCGGTCGAGGATCTCCGCCACGTTCGGTTCGACAAGCGTGGTGCTCCATCGCGGCACGGCGAGAGGCAGCTCCATCGACAGGGCGGCCGCCACGGCCGAGACCTGGGCGAAATAGGCCAGCTCCGCGGGGCCCGCCACGTACGCGACGGTCGGCAGCAGGGCTCGCTCCACGACGGGCCGGAGGAGCACGTTAGGCGACAGGCTCCCTGACGCCGCCCCGGCCGCTACCACCGCGGCATGCCCCCGGCTCACCCGTGATCGCCTGCCGTCGCGACGCTGAAAGACGAGCGTCAGTTCGCCGACCTCGCTCACCTGGGGCTGATGACCGGCGGCTCGCAAGGCGCGCCCGCGCTCCGCCAGCGCCGCCGCGACACGCTCCCGCTCGTGCAGCGCGCGCAGCAGGGAGGAATGGGCGGCATGGCTCACGGCCTCGTGCGCCGCATCGAGCACGGTGACACCCATCGGCTCCAGGAGGCCGCGGAGCATCGTTACGTAGGCACCCCCGATCGTACGCGGGCGGCGCCAGGCCTCCCGCGTCACTTCCAGCGGCCGTGGGTCAGCGACGGAACCCGATGCCGCCTCCAGCCGAGCCAGCAGGCCCGTCATGTCCGGGAGCGGCACGTCGGACATTCGGGTACCCTCCGCGGCCACCACGTCCAACGCGATGCGCTCCGGTCCGTCCCGGCCGGCGAGGATGGTCCACGCAGCCTCCGCCAGGTCCGAATCGTCCGTCGCGGCCCAGAACACCGCCGCCGTCGGAATCCCGGTGGCCGTTTCGATCGCGTCGGCCAGCGCGAGCGCCGACATCGCCTTGGACCAGGTGTACACCGGACCACCGAACAACCCCGCCTGCTGCCCGGTCGTCACCACGATTCCGTTTTCACTCGCCACCCGTGACAGCCGGCGCGCCGCAACGCTGCTACTGGATGGCCCGAACGCTTCGGACAGGCGCTGCTGCCAATCGCGCGTCGCTGTCGAGCGAACCGCCTCGATCCGTTCGCGCCACTCCTCGGGACTCGATGGCCGCGGCGGATACCACTCCGACGGCGCTTCGCCGGCCTGGGCCAGCTGCGACAGTGCTGAACCTCCCAGACGTTCCGTTTCGATTCGTACGGCGGGGGTCATCGACCGGCGCGCCTCCCGCCATCACTACATCGCGTGGGGGTTGGACATCGCGTACACCGAGGTTCGGTCACGGTGAGAAGTCTCCGAGGGAATCGTCAGGAACGCGGCAACCGGCGCTTCCGGCGCGCCACGCCTCGCCCAAATCTCGCGGTGCGACGCTTCCCGCGGGAGACCGCGCCGCGGCTGTCACACCCGGTGGTACGGTTCACCCCTCACGAGGGTGCCCGCACGGTAGATCTGTTCCGCCAGGACCAGTCGGGCGACGTCGTGCGGGAGGGTCCAGGGAGCGACCGCGAGCAGCATCGCCGCGCGCTGCCGCGTCAGCGAGTCGATTCCGTCAGGGCCACCCACCACGAAACTCACGTCCTCGGCGAGTTCCCGGCGCTCCTGCATCCAGGTCGCGAACGCGCTCGTCGTGAAGCTGCGCCCTCGTTCATCAAGCACCACCAGCATCCCGGAGACCCTGTCCATGACACGCTGCGATTCCAGGGTGCGCACCTCGGACCGGGGCCGGGAGCGAGACGATTCCGCCCGCACTTCAAGGACCTCGAGCGGCCAGTATCGGCCGGCACGCGCCTCGAACTCCGCGATCGCTGCGCCCAGCGGGCCAGCCGGTGACTTTCCCACGACGATCAGCCGGAACTTCACCGCGACCGCCCAGTCGACCAGACCGCTGCCCCGGCGGCACAACCGTCAGGTCCTGTTCGCCTCCCGCTCAACTCGCAATTCCCGTCTCGCCCGTCAGGCGTAGATGCCGCGCAGGCGGTGCACCGTGGCTACGCGACTGATCGACAGCATGTACGCCGCCGTACGCATGTTGACCTTGTGCTGCTTGGCCAGCTCCAGGACGTCGCGGAAACCGCGCACCATGATGTCCTTCAGTCGCTCGTTCACCACGTCTTCGCTCCAGAAATAGCCGCCGCGGTCCTGGACCCATTCGAAGTACGACACCGTGACACCGCCGGCATTGGCCAGGATGTCCGGGATCACGAAGATGCCCTTCTCCTCGAGGATCGCGTCGGCTCCGGCGGTGGTGGGGCCGTTGGCCCCCTCGCAGATGATACGGGCGCGCACCCTGGCGGCGTTCTTCGTGGTGATCACGTTCTCCAGCGCGGCGGGAACCAGAACGTCCACGTCCAACAGGAACAGTTCCTCGTTCGTAATGGCGTCGCCCTTGGCATATCCCTCCAGGGTGCGATGATGCTTCACCCAATTCACGAGATCGTCGACATCGAGACCGGCCGGGTTGTAGATCGCCCCGGTGCGGTCGCTCACCGCGGCGATGCGGCACCCTTCGCGTGCCAGCAGCTGGGCCGTCACCGATCCAACGTTGCCGAATCCCTGCACCGCCACCGTGGTGCCCTTCACCGTCATGCCGAGGTGTCCCAACGCCTCCTTGATCACGAACATGCATCCCCGTCCCGTGGCCTCGCGGCGGCCCGCCGAGCCACCCATCTCCACCGGCTTGCCCGTGACGACCGCCGTGACCGTGTGGTTCTTGTGCATGGAGTACGTATCCATGATCCAGGCCATCACACGCTCGTTGGTATTCACGTCAGGAGCCGGGACGTCCGAATCGGGGCCGAGCGTAGCGATGATGCCGGCAGTGTAGCGGCGCGTCAGACGTTCCAGTTCACCGGCGCTCATGTTCAGCGGATCGCAGATCACCCCGCCCTTGGCGCCGCCGAACGGCACGTTGACCACGGCGCACTTCCAGGTCATCCAGGCCGCCAGCGCCGTCACCTCGTCGAGCGTGACGTTGAGGTCGAACCGGATGCCGCCCTTTGCCGGACCGCGGGATGTGTTGTACAGCACTCTGATGCCGGTGAACACCTCGATCTCGCCATTGTCCATCATCGTCGGGCAGGCGACGATGATCTGTTTCTCCGGCTTCCGCAGCACCTTGTACAGCCCGGGCTCGAGATCGAGCAGGTCAGCGGCCCGGTCGAAGCGCGACATCATGCCTTCGAACGGGTTCTCTTCATTGAGGAAGCGATCCTTGTCCGGTTGGACAATCGCATTGGTGGGCAGCCGGAGGTCGGTGGTCATCGGGACGATTCGGTTAAGCGCCGGGTACCGGTCCGGCAGCCAGTTGGTGGAGGGAGCGTGCCGCGAGCAGTCGATCAAGCAGCGCGGACATCTCCGCGCCACCGCTCTCCATCTCACAGCGCTGTGAAACATACCAGAGCGGTCCTGCTGCGCGAGGCCACGCCATGCCGAGCTTAACCGCGTCCTTAAGCGTGCACACGAGAAAGTCGGTTCGGCTGCCCTCAGAGATGAGGGCAGCTATGTCAGCCGATTCATAGACATGGTGGTCGGGGAATTCCCTCGATTGCACAACCGCCCCCGCGTACTCGAGTTGTGCGGCCAGGGCGCGCGGATCACCCACGCCCGAGGCGACCAGCACCCGTGCACCGCGCAGGTCAGCCAGCGGCCGCTCGGCGCCCGTCAGGTAATCGACGAGCGGACCGAGGGACAGATACGCGACGGCTCCCTGACCCGATCGGGTACGCCGGGCCAGGCGCGTCTGAAGCGCGACCGCGTCCCGGGCTGATGTCGCCTTCCGCGTCACCAGCACCAGGCTCGCGCGACGGAGCGCGGACAGCGGCTCCCGCCCCGGACCGGCCGGCAGCACCCGGAAGGGCTCCCGCCAGCGATCCGCGCTCACCAGAACGACGTCCTCGGTACGCGATGCGCGTCGATGCTGAAACGCGTCGTCCATCACGGCGAGGTCGGCGCCACGGGCCGCGGCGGCACGGAGCGCGAGCGCGCGATCGGCATGCACCAGAACCGGGACACCAGGATTGAGCGCAGTGTGCACCAGCGGCTCGTCGGCTCCGTAACCTCGCATCACGATCGCAGGGTGCGCGCCGCGCGACGTCAGTTCTCCAGCCATCCACGCGGCGACCGGCGTTTTCCCGGTTCCACCGACGGCGAGGTTCCCGATGCTGACGGCGGGAATCGGCGAAGACTCGACATCGAACCAGCCGCGATCGAACAGGGCGTTGCGCGCGGCGATCACGCTCCCATACAGCGCGGCCGGCGGTGTCAACGCGAACCGCGCGGCGACCGCCCATCCCGATGGATCATACCAGATCCGATCCACGATGCGCGTCATGAATCGTTCGATATACTGCGCATGACCACGTCAAAGCGTGGTACCTCCGCCTCCGCCTCACGCGCGCTCGCAGCGTGAACGAACTGCTCCTCGGAGTAGCGGATCGTGACGGTGGCAAACGGTTTCGGGATGAGGTGCCGATCCCATGACCGCAGCCGCCACGCGCGGGACGCGGAGGCCGCCAGGGCGATGATCGGGCGGCCGGTACGCTGGGCCACGATGAGCGCACCGGACGCGAACTGATGTCGTGGCCCGCGCGGCCCGTCAGGAGTGAAACCGACGGTGATCCCCTCCTCCAGCAATCGCGCAGTCTCCAGCAATGCGCGGACCCCGCCCTTCGACGTCGATCCGCGGGCGGTGCGATACCCCAGTCCTTCGACGATGCGGGCAATTACCTCGCCGTCCGCGTGCCGGCTGATCAGCGGCGCGATACCTCGGTGACGGTGTACCCAGGCGATGGGCACGATTTCGCCGTGCCAGAAGACGATGATGAACGCATCACCTCGCGCCAGACGGTCATCGAACAGGTTGGCGCCGTCGCGGCGCACCCGCCACGTCAGCCCCAGCAAGCGGATGACGAGACCTCCAATCGCCGTCGCCAGCCAGACTCGAAGACGGACGCCCAGCTTCGGAGTCGGCGCGCTCATGCCGACAGAACCGAGACCATCTCCGCGACGCGGCCGGCGGCGCCCGGGGTACCGAGCTGCGCAGCGACTCCCGCGAGGTCCTGCTGCAGGCGAACCCGCTCCGGACTGCCGGCACGCAACAGCGGGCGAATCGCTTCCGCCAGCGATTCCGCCACCACGGCGTCCTGGACGAATTCGCGGGCGACTTCGCGCCCCGCCACGACGTTCACCAGCCCGATATGGCGGATACGGACCAGACGTCGCGCGATTGCATGGGTCCAGCCGCTGGTCCGGTAGGCGACGACCAGCGGGCACCCGGCCACAGCCGCTTCGAGCGTGGTCGTACCGCTCTTGCACAGCGCCGCGTCCGCCGCGCGCAGAATGGACAACGATGATCCGTCGCGCCGCGGATACGGACATCGCTCGGTGGGAATGCGGACACCCGGCGCGGACGCAACGATCACGTGCAGGTCGGGCTGGTGGCGCTGCAGAATCCTCGCCGCGGCCACGAAGACATCCAGGTGCCGGTTGATCTCCTGCTGCCGGCTTCCGGGGAACAGGGCGAGGACCGGTGCCGCAGCGGGAAGATCAAGCGCCGCGCGTGCTGCGGCGCGATCGGGCATCGAGGCCGCGCGGTCCAGCAGCGGGTGGCCCACAAACGTCGCATCGATGCCGTGTGAGCGGAGCAGGCTCTCCTCGAACGGCAGGATGACTGCGGCCCGTGTGACCAGCGACGCCATCCTGGGCAGCCGGCCGGCGCCCCAGGCCCACACTTGTGGCGTGATGTAATACAGGACCGGCACACCCGCGGCGCGCGCCGCGGCCGCCAGCCGCATGTTGAAGCCTGGGTAGTCGATCGTGACCAGCGCAGCGACCTGTCCACCGACCAGCCTCGTTCTGAGCTGCTGGAGCAACCGCATATGGCGGGGGATGGTGCGCAGGACCTCTACGAACCCCATGACCGCCTTGCCGTCCGTGCGCTCCAGCAATTCGACCCCGGCGTCGGCCATGCGTCCGCCGCCCACGCCGACGAGCCGGAGGTCGGGTCGCAGTTCTTTCAGCGCCTTTGCCAGACCGGCGGCGTGCAGGTCGCCGGACGCCTCGCCGGCGACGATGAGCACCTCACGCACCTTTCGCACCATCGCGGTGGAGCGTAGCGCGCAAGGCACGCTCTATCTCGACCTGGATGCGCAGCGCCACCTCCAGCGCGTCCCGCCCGGCGTGACCGGTAACCGTCACCGCGCGGCGTCCCTGGACGGCCGCGACGAAGCTCTCGAACTCCAGCCGGAGCGGCTCCCCCTCCGCCGCATCGATGGGTACGCGCTCCACGAACGCCTCGATGGCCAGCGGCCCGCGCGCCAGTTCGGCCAGATCGAGGCCCTTGCGCAACCGGTAGAATTCCCCTTCGCCGCTGGCCAGGTCGAGCGACAGATAGCCGCTCTGCTGAAAGATCCGCAACTTGCGCATCCGCTCGCGTGACACGCGGCTGGCGGTGATGTTGGCGACGGCGCCTGACGAGAAGGTCAGCCGGGCATTGGCGATGTCGACGAACGACGTCAGCACCGGGATGCCGACCGCGCTCACGGTGTCCACGCGTTCTCCCACGAGCGTCAGGATCAGGTCGATGTCGTGGATCATCAGATCCAGTACGACCGCCACATCCGCCCCACGCGGGCTGAACGGGGCCAGTCGGTCGCTTTCCACGAATCGTGGCTCTTCCACAAACGGTTGCGCGCCCCGGATGGCCCGATTGAAACGCTCCACGTGCCCAGTCTGCACCAACAGCCCGTTCCGGTCGGCGATCTGCAGCAACTCGTCGGCCTCGGCCAGCGTGGCGGTGAGCGGCTTCTCGATGAGCAGGTGCCGACCACGAATCAGCGCATCCCGGGCGACGGTGTAATGCGAGCGCGTGGGAACCACGACCGTCAGGGCGTCGCACGCGTCGATCAGCTCCCCGGCGGTGTCGAACGACCGCACCGACAGTTCGCGTGCAACCAGCGCCGCCCGCTCCCCGTTGGTATCGTGGAATCCCGAGAACTCGACGCCGGGCAGATCACGCAGTATGCGGACGTGGTGGTAGCCCAGCGCTCCGGCGCCGATCACGCCGACCTTCGTGTGGCCTGCGCTCAGATGATGATCCCCCGGTCGCTCGCCCCGAGGAAGCGGAGGAAGTGCTCCACCTCCGGCGACGGTGCCAGTTCGGTTGCCGCGCGCTCCATGGCCTGCGTGACGTTCAACTCCGACCGGAAGAACAACCGGTAAGCACGCTTCAACTCGCGGATGATGCCGTCGTCGAATCCGCTACGCTGGAGCCCGACGCTGTTCAGCCCGTAGAGCTTCACCGGGTTCCCCACCGCCTTGAGGAACGGTGGCACGTCCTTCGCGACGCGCGAACATCCGCCCACGAACGAGTGCTTGCCGATCTTGACGAACTGGTGGACGGCGACCAGTCCGGACAGGATCGCCCGGTCCTCAATAGTCACATGGCCGGCCAGCTGGGTCCCGTTGGAGATGATCACTCCATCTCCCAGGTGGCAGTCGTGCGCCAGGTGCACGTACGACATGAGGAAACACTCGCGACCCACGGTGGTCCGGTACGACTGTGCCGTGGCGCGGTTGATCGTGCTGTACTCGCGGATCCGCGTCCCTTCGCCGATCTCGACCCAGGTCTCCTCGCCCTGGAACTTGAGATCCTGCGGGTCACCACCCAGCACGCTGCCGATGCCCACCCTGACGTTCGCCGCCAGACGGACGTTCCGCTCCAGCACCGCGCGCGCGTCGAGGACGCATCCGTCACCGACCTCGCAGTTGTCGCCCACGATGGCACCGGGCCCGATCT
>Ga0214471_10001854_pt1 | contig 16693 bp, 15 predicted proteins | sample RVTome_5_FD_207665 | JGI IMG/M metagenome (GOLD analysis project Ga0214471, IMG submission 207665) | Soil microbial communities from uranium-contaminated site in the Upper Colorado River Basin, Wyoming, United States - RVT142D155 | ecosystem: Environmental > Terrestrial > Soil > Contaminated >... | reverse complement strand
TGATGTTGGCAAACCTTACCATGTTAGACAGCCGGAGGGAGCCGGCGCAAGGGCTGGCTCAGAGCTGCTCGTGGACAGCTCGGAAAGCCTGGACCAGCGCCGCCTGGGTCCAGGGGGTCCCGCCGGCGTCGGCCCCCGCAAACGAGATGCGGCCAAGCTTCTGCCTCCCGGCACGGTAGGGCGGGCTCTCGAGCGTCTCCTTCGAGCCCGGCTCCTTGAAGTAGTTGTAGCCGTGCCCCCAACGGTTCACGGTGATTCCCGCGATATCCCGGGCAGCGTCGAAGCCGTGCGCGCCGAGGGCGTGGTTCAGCTCGCTTCGAATCTCGCGCTCGTACTCTTCGAACCTCTTCCGCTCCATCTCGTAGCGGCCGAGCCGCATCTGCTCGCGCGGCTCGAGCCCCCTCTTATGGATGTACTTGTACATGCTGAGGAGGGTCGGCTTATCGGGGTGGTACTCGGGACGGTAGTCTCCGACCGAGAGGGGATCGGAGACGTGCATCCAGGTGCAGTAGCCCTCGGGCCAGTACATCTCGAAAGCTCCGATGTCGGCAATGGGGCGCCAGTGCTTCAGGAGGACGTTGATGTAGAGAGCGGAGCTGTACCGGTACTCTTCGAGCGCCCGCCGCTGCTCTTTGGGAAGGTCGAAAACGACGTGCTTCGCGACCGAGCCCCAACCGGTCATGATGACGTGACGAGCGCGAACGCGGCGGGCCATCCCATCTCGCTGCACGTAATCCACGTCGACGGTCTCTCCGTCTTGCCGGATTTTCGTCACCATCGAGGAAAGCCTGAGCCGAACCCGGTTCTCTCTGCGGTCCAGCTCCCCGTAGCGCGGCTCGCCGTTGAACACTCCCTCCATGGTGTTCTCGCCGGTGATGGCGTTCGGGAGGATCCCCTTGAGAAGCTGTCGCGCGACGGTGTGGTTCCCGTCGGGATAGCGGTTCAGGGGCCGGTACCCGTACTTGAGCATTCCGCCCTCTTCGTAGAAGCCCTCGCCTCCCATCCCGAAGAAGCCCGGACCGATGGCATAGCCCTCGAGAGCGGAGGCGGCATCGCAGCCGAGGCCGATGAGGTCCGTCGCGTAGAGATCGACGAAGCGGACGGCGTCGTCGCCGAGCCCCATTTTCTCGCGCACGAACTTCTCCCAGCTCATGGAATGGAGCTCGGCCTCGAGCTCTTTGGAGTCGGGGAGATAGTTCTTGCGCGTGGTGTAGAGCAAGACGAGGTCCTTTCGCGCCGCCTCGCTCAATGGGCACCGGGCGAAGTACCCCTCGTACGGAATCTCGTTCCAGCGGTTGACCCAGGTGGTCCGGGCGCCTCCGAAGACTCTCGAATCAAAGACCACTGCGGGGGAGAGGCCGAATCGCTCGCGGAACTTCGGGTCCCGGTACTCGACGAGCCTCGTGGGGTCGAGCCCGATGCGCCGGAAGAAATCGAGGGCCTCCTCGGGGGAGTCCTCGACGTCCTCGAGGGCGAACGTGCCGCCGGGGGCGATAAGCCTCTGCCCCCCGTACTCCATGACGTTCCGGCGCGCGTGCCCTCCGAACTCTTCGTGGTTGTCGAGGAGCAGGATCGAGGGCTCGCGCGGGGCCTCCTGATAATAAAGGTAGGCGGAGGCAAGGCCGGCGATGCCCGCCCCCACGACCACGAGGTCATAGGTCTCTCCGGTGTCGACGACTTCCGCGGGAAGTTCTCCGTCACGCACCCGATGGCCGAGGGCCATCGCCGCCGACGTCTGTCCTTGGAAACCGTCACCGGGCTCAGGGCGGAGTCGCGGCGCAGCAACGGTGAGAGCGACTCCCTGGAGGAAGTCCCGCCGTGTGATCGCGCGGTCCATGCCGAGAACCCGGTCTTCGCGTTTCACGAGCGGAGTCTAGGAAAAGCGGTCCAGGAAGTCCATGAACCGCATGCTCAGGTAGCCGCCCTGGAAGCCGAGATAGCGGAAGGGCTCCGGGGGAAGGGGAGCGACCGGGTCGTGAAGGTAAAGAAGGTTCTCCCACGGTGCTTCGCGGCCTTCGACGAGATCCGCGAGGACCCGCCCCGAAAGCGTCGCGAGAGAGACTCCCATCCCCGAGTAGCCGAGAGCGTAGAACGCCCTTCCGTTCCGTCCTGTTCTTCCGATCTCCGGCGTGCGCCTCCAGGTGATGGCCACGGGACCGCACCACCGATGGGTGATCGCGATGTCTTTCAGAGAGGGGAACGTCGTCAAGAGCTCCCTCTTCAGCTCGGCGAAAAGCCGCTCGATCCCTCTGGGCGACTCGAGGCCGAAGTGATAGCGCACGCGGCCGCCGAAGAGGATGCGGTTGCCCGTGAGGCGCACGTAGTTGTGGACGCGCCTCTTGTCGGTGTATCCCTGACGGCCGGACCAGCCGATCTCCTTCCACCGCGCTTCGCTCAGAGGCTCGGTCAGCAGGATGAAGGAGAAGAGCGAGACCGCGCGGTCGCGCACGATGCCGAGCCGCGCCGCGGGGAGATAGGCGTTCAGCCCGACCACGAGCGTCTCGGCCCGGATTCGGCCGCGCGGGGTCGCGACCTCGTAGCCGCCGCCGTCGACGACGTTCTCGACGGGACTCTCCTCGAAGAGCCGCACGCCCTTCGCGAGCGCTGCCTTCTTCAGCCCCGAGACGTACTTCCCGGGATGGAGAATGGCCGCCCTCGGGAAGTGGAGCGCCCCTCCGAAACGCTCGCTCCGGATGACCGACCGCATCGTCTCGCGATCGAAGAGCTCGAGCTCGATGCCCACCTTCCGGCAGGCGCGCTCTTTTTCTTCGTTCTTCCGCTCGTGCCTGGGGTAGAGAGCGATCTCGAGGTATCCGGTGCGCTCGAGCTCGCAGTCGAATCCTTCCTCGCGCGCGAGATCCTCGATCCAGTCGATCGTCCGGACCGTCTCGTCGTAGGTGAATCGCACCCTCTCGACCCCGCGCTTTCGAGCTCGCTCGAGATGGGGCTCGTGGAGCGCCATTCCGCCGTTACGGCCGGAAGCGCCGAAGCCGACGTAGTTTCCTTCGAGGACCGCGACCTCGAGACTGGGGTTGCGCTTCTTGAGAAGGTAGGCGGTGACGAGGCTCGCATAGCCGCCGCCGAGGCAGACGACGTCGGCCTTGCTCTCGCCCTCGAGGGCCGGCTCCAGATGCTCGCGGTCAATGGCCTCGAGCCAGTAGCTCTCGTTCGGGGTGACGCGGAGCTCCCGGCCGCGGGACATGGCCGCGGATTGTATCACTTGACGTGGTCAGGGTACGGCCCTACTATCTTGAGTATGGCCTCCACGATGGTGAAGACGACGTATTCTCTCGACCCGGAGACGGTGCGGGCACTCGAGGATCTCGCCAAGCGATGGGATGTTTCGAAATCCGAGGCTCTCCGCCGCGCGATCCGAAAGGTCTCTGGCGAAGCCTCGTCGAAATCATCCGACGCCCTTCGTGCCCTGGATGAGATTCACAAGTCGTTTCCTCTGAGCCTCGCGGAGGCTCGCCGCTGGGAGAAGGCGATATCCGCGGAGCGCCGCGCGTGGTCGCGGCGTATCGAACGCAGGTGGCGATGATCCATCTCGATGCGAACTTCCTCATCCGTGGGATGGTGCCAGAAACTCCACAGGCCGTGAGCCTGCGCGAATGGCTGGCTTCCGGGGAGGCGGTCGGGATGAGCACCGTTGCTTGGGCTGAGTTCCTTTGCGGACCGGTCGCCGAACCGATTCTGGAACGCGCGGCCCGAATTGTCGCTGAACGCGTGCCTCTGGTGGAAGAGGATGCCGGCGTCGCTGCGAAGCTGTTCAACGCATCGGGACGACGCCGCAGGTCTCTTGCTGACTGCCTCATTGCGGCCACCGCGCTCCGTTACACGGTGCCGCTCGCGACCAACAACGTCTCGGACTTTCGGCGTTTCGAGAAGATGGGCCTTCGTCTCGCCGTCTAGCCCCCATCCGTCGCCGTCTTCGCGGTGATCTCCGATACCGCGCGGTGTGCCTGATCGATGGCAGCGTTGGTGTACGCGAACGCTCCCGCATCCGAGTTCGCGATGTGGATCCTGCCGAAGGGCTTTCGAGCGATCTCGAAAGGCGCCTGGCCCGGCGGAAACTCAGCATCCCAGAGCGAGTTGTACTCATAGGCGTAGCCGTGGGGCCAGCGGTTCACGGTGATCCCGAGGATGTCCCTGGCGGAATCGAAGCCTCCCGCTCCCAGGATGCGCGCGAGCTGCTGTCGGATCTCGCGCTCGAAGGTCTCGAACGTCGTCGAGAGGAGATCGTACCGCCCCGCCGCGTGCTGCTCGCGCGAGCTTCCGCCGGGACTGCACGGGGTGCGGGTGAGATGGAGCACCATCGGCTCTTCCGGTCTCCGGGGGTGATGGTAGGTCCCGAGGCTCACGGGAAAATCGAGGGTCACGCCGCTGTGGTAACCCGAGGGGCTATAGATGCTTTGCACGCCGAGCTTCTGAAACGAAGTCCAGTTCCGGATGAACACGTTCGTATAGACCAGGGGCACCTTGGGGCCGTAGGCGAGCGCGTCCCGCTGCTCTTTCGGAATCTCCGGACAGAGGTAGGGCACGACCGCGTTCCAGCATCCCATGATCACGTGGCTTCCGCGCACTTTCTCCGCCCGTCCATCGCGGACGTACACGACGTCGACCTCGGCCGCGCTCTCCGGATCTCCTCGGTGCTTCACCCGCACTCCGGTCGAGCTCAGGCGCACGCGGACCTTCGAGTCCGCGGCGTCGAGTCTTCCGTAATCCATCTTTGCGGTGACGATGTCCTCCATCGTGCTCCCGCTCGCCGATCCGGGGATGAGGCTTCGCACCAGGAGGCGGCCGATCGAGGCGTTGCCGTCGGGGAAATGGAAGATGTAGGGCTCCTCGGGCTTGGGCTTCGCCGTCGCCGAAAGGCCCGGGTGGTCTCCCTTCGAAAGCTTCATTCCCTGGAACCCGGGATAGCCGAGACCCCAGCAATCGATGGCGGGAACGCCGTCGATGCCCATCCCGTAAAGGCCGTGAGTGCGGCTTCCGAAGTACTTCACGATCTGCGGATGGACCTTGGCGTAGTCTTGGAGAAAAGCGAGGTAGCTCGTCTTCGCGAGCTTCCTTTTCTTCTCGCCCTCGCTCAGGCCTGGCATGTAGTCGATTTCTTCTTCGTAGAGGCGGACCAGGTCCTTGCGCGCCTCGGGTGCGAGTGGAGACCCCGCGGCGAAATCCGCCCAGGACCCGCCGCGCGCGCGAACGACGAGGCGATCCTCCCCGAAGGTCTCGCGGTCGAAGAACGTGCCCGATGAGAGCTCGAGCGAGGAATAGAGCTTGGTATCGAACGCGTGGTAGAAACGCTCGGTGTCGATGGCGAGCTCCTTCAGGAGCGACGCCGCCTCGGGGCTGTAGCTCGCGGGAGTGTCGATCGACTGCGTTCCGCCGTAGCCGATGAAGGTTCGGCCCTCGTGGGTGAACTCGTTCCGCTTCGCGTGCCCCCCGAAGTCGTCATGGTTGTCGAGGACGAGGATGCGCGCGTCGTTCCCGAGAGCCTTTCGATAGAAGTACGCCGCGGCGAGGCCCGAGATGCCCCCTCCCACGACGACGAGGTCGTAGCTCTCGGCGGTGTCGAGCCCGTCCTCCCACACCTGTCCGTCGCGCATCGCATGCGCGACCTCCCACGAGCCGTCGTGGCTTCCCCGAAGGCCGGTCAATGCCGGGGGGTAGCGGTCCGGAGCGAGGAGTCCCATCGCCCGGGCTACGGGGCTCGAAAGAAGGCTCGCTCCCACGGTGACACTGACCCCGTTCAAGAAGTCGCGGCGAGTGATGGAGCGGTCCATGCCGAGGTCGCGATCGCGCCGGTTCATATGGCGTCTCCTTGAATGCTCGCTCGGCTCTTCGCCTCGCTCGCAGTCGTGAACGATGGTATCACACGCTTTTTCTCGCCCTCGGAGCGTGACGATGTTATGATGTTTCTTTCGCCAAATAATTGAGAGGCTTGATTCCATGAGATGCAAGCGCCCTGCTCGCTGGCTCGAGGAGCCTGTGCTTCCTTCCCGCCGCGACGTTCTGAAGACGATGGGGCTCGCCGGCGCCGCCCTCGCGGCCACTCCGGAATCTGGCTTCCCTGCCCCCTGGTTTCAGGAGGGCGAGGAGGTCGTGCCCTTCACCGACGTTCCCGCGGATTTCAGCACCCGCCGGGGCGAGTTCGAGCGCTCCGTCACCCGCCGGCGGGTGAAGTCCGCGATCGCCCGGGTCACCCGGACGCCCGCGGGACGATTGAAGATCTTCGGAGTCGCCTGGACCGAAGGTACCGGGCTCGCTTCCGTCGAAGTGCGCATCGACTCCGGCTCGTGGCAGACCGCCGAGCTCGACGACGGGAATCCCCACGCCTGGACGTTCTTCCATCTCGAGACCGATTCACTTCCGGCGGGAGAGCACCATCTCGTCTCGCGCGCGACCGACGCCAAGGGGCGATCGCAGCCCGAGAATCTCGAAACCAAGAAAACCTACTGGGAGGACAACGCCCAGTTCCGGAGAACCATCGCCGTCACCTGATGGCCTTTCAAGGAGGCTGAACGCTGACCTCTTCCCCCCGTGCTGCATTCGCCGTCACTCTCCTCACCGCCGCGGGCTGCAAGCTCGAAGAGCCCTCTCTCCCTCTCGGTAGCTCCAGTTTCGGAAGCGCGCCAGGAGCGAGCATAGGCACAGCCCCCTCGTCGTCGTCCCCGCCCTCGTCGAGCGGATCCACCCAGAACGGGCTCGGCTCTCCGAGTATCGTGAGTCCCCTTCCCGGGACGAGCTTCAGCGACCCGAGCCCGACTCTCACGGTTCGAAACGCCGCGTCTTCGGATTCGGCGAGACCCACGTACGACTTCCAGGTCGGAACCGACGATGGATTTCGAGGCGTGGTCGCGGAGACCACGGGCCACTCGGAGGGGTCCGGAGGGGAGACCTCGTGGCGCGTCACCACAGCTCTTTCCAACGGGCGCTACTACTGGCGCGCCCGGGCCGTCGGCGCCCTCGGTCCGGGACCGTACTCTCCGATTTCCGATTTCTTCATCGGGGGAAGCACGAGCCCCTCTCCTTCACCGCCTTCGTCGGGCGAGCTCTTCGACGCTCTCACCAACGGCCGATCCGTCGGCGAGGTGCACGGCGGTCGATTCAACGCCGCGGGCTGGCAGGTGACGAGCCGCGGAGACTTCATCCGCTACGTCGTTCCCACCATCACCAGTGGTTTCGTCGAGTGGGAGAACCTCGGCCTGTCTCGCACCAACCCCGCGCCCGACCTCTACACGCTTTTCGGGATGTGGGACCCTTCGAAGGGCCCCTATCGCGAGAACCCCTACCGGGTGCACGTCCGCAAGCTCGATACCCAGGGCCACAACCCTCCCTACGTCCGCCTCCGATGGATCTCCGGAGGACAGGAGTACAACGAAGGCTTCGATTTCCTCGCCTGGAACCCGGGTCGGGCCTATCGCTGGCGCGTCGAGTGGGGCCCCGGCGGGGGAGGCAACGAGGCGCGCGTTCTACTCGACGGCCTGGTGGTGATCCGCACCCGATACGGGCCGGCTTACCAGCCGGCCGAGCACTGGATCGAGATGGGCGTCGAGGAGCGCGCCGAGTCCATCGTGGGAGTGGTCTTCCGCAACGTGAGCATCGGCCGGCGTTGAGCGATCAGTTCCTCGCTCTTTCATCGAGGTCGATGCGGCGCACGCTCTCTCCCCATTCGGGCGGCACCTCGAGGGCGAAGGCGGTCTCGGGGAGATCGCGGTCGACGAGGATCCCGTCGGGACGGACGGTCACCACCAGGGCGTAGTCGTCGTAGGGCCTCTCGATCCGTACTCGGGCGGGGAGCGAATGTCCGTCCGCGCTTTCCGGTGGAAGGAAGCCATCGTACCGGATATCGGTCACGAGGTAGCCCTGGGCATCGAAGACTCGCTGCCGGACGAGAGCGATGCTTCCTATCCGGTCGAACCAGAACTGCGCGTGAGGCGAGCCGGCGCCCTTACGGATCGCGGTCAGCACGTAGTAGCTCTTGCGCACTTCCGCGTTTTTCTTGGCGCCGGGACGGAGGTCGCGCTCCGTGACCTGCTCTTCGTGCACGAAGGCCTCGGTCTCGGCGTCGATCACCGCCGGAAGAAACGCTCCCGTGAAGTGCTGGGGGCGGATGTTCAGGAGAGGCCCGGCCTTTCCGAGCTCCGGGTCCTTCTCGAGCTTCGCTTTCTCCTCCCGGTAGGAGGCCGCGTTCGAGCCCACGATGAGCGCCCGGTACTCGGGGGGATGGATGAGAAGCTGAAAGCGCTCTCCGTTGGACGCCATCTCGGCGATATCGGCGCTCAGAACCGGCGCCTGGATATTGAGCCGGATCGAGCTCGGACGGCTCAGAAGGAGCCGCCCGTTCGCGGTGCGATACTGCCGCCCCCTGCCCTTCTCCGTCTCCTCCACCGTCTCGAACTGGAGATCGACCCGGAGAACCAGAGTGTGAATCTCCTCCCAGGCGTTGACCCGCGCGACCAGGCCCTCGAGGGTGGTGGTCGCGGTGGGCGTGAGAAAGGGCACGATGTCGACTCCCCGCGAGATGCAACCCAAAAGGCCCGCTCCCAAAACCACGGCGAGAGCGACGGGCGCGCGCATGGTTACCGAAGGATGTCGAACTGGTGGGTGTACTTGACGATGAAGCTGCGGTTCTGGGGACCGATGAGCAGATCCCCGAGCCCCTCGGTGTCGTTGTAGACGAGGAACAGTCCCGTTCCCGCCGTATTGAGCCAGCTGAAGCGGATGTTCGACGACCAGGCGTCGATGAGGTCGTTGTATTGGACGAGGGCCTGAAGGTAGATCAGGGGCGTGAAGTTGTAGCTCACTTTCACCTGGCCGAGGTTGGTGACGAAGCTTCCCTCCAGCAGATCGATGTTGTTGTAGCGCCAGGTCAGGGAGGTGATCACCTTCGAGTGGTAGCGGAAGTTGACGGTGTTCTCGTATCCCCGGCGATCGCCGGAGAGGAAACCCCCGTAGTCGAGTCCGCCCTCGTAGGAGAGCGGCCGCGCCAGGTTGGTGTTCCAGCGCCAGGCGGCCTCCCAGTTCGCGTAGGCGCCCGGGGGAACGACGATCCCCGGATAGATCTCGAAGGGCTCGGTGAGGCCTTCCACCGTGTGGTTGAACGCGGGGCTAAAGAAGGCGCCGTTCTCGAAATCCACGTGGCTGTCGAAGTGGATCTGCTCCGTCTCCTTGAAGCCCTCGAAATCCCAGAAACCGCGGTAGGTGATGTGCGGCCTTAGCTCGCGAAGCCAGGAGATGTCGTTCCGGATATTCAGGAAAAAGCCGGTCTCGAGGTTGCGGTAGTCGTCCCGCGTCAGGAATCCTACTTCTGGATTGAACGAATCTCCGACTTCGGTCACGCCGAGCCAGACGCGACCCTGCCGCTTCTGGTACTCGCCCCGGAGGTTCAACGCGTGCTCCCTCCCCTCGAGTCCCGGCGTATCGGTCCGGGCGGCGAAGCCGCTGAGGGTGAAGGGTTCGCGGATCCCGAGCTTTCCGTCGAATCCGTAGGTCCGGTTCCAGTCGTCTTCCCCCGCGAGATCGCCGGTGGCCAGCCGGTTGACGAAAAGGGCCCCGATACTCGAGCGGTTCGGAAGCTCGCGGCTCAAGCTCGCGACGGTGTAGTTATTGGCCGCGGTCACTCCGACGACTTCGTCGGTCTGCATGTTGAGGACCCCGAGGTTGTACTGACCCCTCTTCCCGCTCAGCCGCGCGCCACCCAGGATCGGAACGATCTCGCCGCTCGGCCCGATGCCAATCCGGCGGCTGAAGAACAGCTCCACCGACTGGTTCTGCCCCATGGCGAAGTTCCCCGCGTTCTCGAGGAAGAACGGACGCTTCTCGGGGAAGAACAGGTTGAACCGCGTGAGGTTGACCTGCTGCTCGTCCACCTCGACCTGGGCGAAATCGGTGTTGTAGGTTAGGTCGAGGTTCAGGCTCGGGGTCACTCCGAACTTCGCGTCGACACCGACGTCGCCGTCGAGGTCGGTTTCGCCGGTGGTGACGTAGTCCCTCTCGGAGGATCCGAGCGCGTAGGGAGTGACCTTGAAGTTTCGGGGAGTCTCGAGCTCGAGGCCGCGGAGCTCTCCCGCGGAAGACAGGCGATGGAGGCTGTAGATTCGAGAGACCGGAGACCAGTAGGCCTCTTCCCGCTTTCGCCGAATGTTCCTCTGGAAGTTCAAGCCCCAGACCTGAGGCGTGGCCGATTCGTAGCGAAGAGTGCGCAGGGGAATCGCGAACTCCGCCGACCAGCCGAAATCGCCCACGTGGCTCCTCACGACGAAGCTCGCGTCCCAGTTCAGATTGAATCCTCCGCCGGAACCGCTCTGCGTGCGGCGGAATCCTGCACCGCCACCGCCAGCGCCGGGACCGCCGCCTTCCCCTTCGTTCGTGACCTGGCCGTCGTACTCGATTCCCGCGGCGTTGGTGCCGAATACGAACCCGTTCTGGCGATCGAGGTAGGTATCGAAGATCACCCGAAACGAATCGGTGTCGTCGAGGCTCGAGTCCCGCCGTGCGTCGGTGACGATGATGCCCGAGGGGTCGGAGTCGTAGCAGATGACGCCGACGTAGAGGTGGGTCTTGTCGTAGAGCAGGCGGACTTCTGTCTTCTCGGTCGCGGGCTGGCCCTCGTAGGGCTCCGCCTGGACGAAGTCGGTGATCCTCTGGGCCGTCGCCCAGATCGACTCCTCCACGACACCGTCGATGACCGGAGCTTCCTGGGCCTCCGTTGCTTCGGCAACGCGGGTGGTGGAGGAGGGGGAAGTCTCGCTCGAGGAGGCGAACATCGCGAGGAAAAGCACGGACCGCACCATGGTCGTCAATCTAGACAGTGAGGGCGACAACCGCAACTCCTTCAGCGATCCCGGAGAAGCTGCGCCGCCTCCTTGGCGAAGTACGTGAGGATCATGTCCGCCCCCGCCCGTTTGATGGCGGTCAGGCACTCGAGGATCGCGCGGTCACGATCGATCCACCCACGGTCGGACGCGGCGACGATCATCCCGTACTCTCCCGACACGTTGTAGGCCGCGACCGGGACGTCGAAAGCCTCACGCACGCGAGTGATGACGTCGAGGTAGGCGAGAGCCGGTTTCACCATGACGACGTCGGCGCCCTCGTCGATGTCGAGCGCGACCTCCTTCAGGGCCTCTCGCCAGTTCGCGGGGTCCATCTGGTAGGTCTTTTTGTCCCCCTTGCGAGGGGCGGAATCGAGGGCACCTCGGAAAGGTCCGTAGAAGCAGGAGGCGTACTTCGCCGAGTACGACAGGATTCCCACGTGGCTGAATCCTCCTTCGTCCAGGGCATCGCGGATTCTTCCCACGCGGCCGTCCATCATGTCCGAGGGGGCCACCCAGTCGCAGCCCGCTTCGGCGTGGACCAGAGCCATCTTCGCCAGGACTTCGTTGGTCTCGTCGTTTGCGACTTCGCCGTCGATGACGAGCCCGTCGTGGCCGTGGATGGAGTAGGGATCGAGGGCGACGTCGGTCTGGACGCAAAGCTCCGGTAGCGCGTCTTTCAAGGCCCGGACGGCGCGTGGCACGATCCCCTCCCGGTTAATGGCTTCGGACGCCTGCTCGTCCTTCTTTGTCGAGTAGCCAAAGAGGTTCACCGCGCGGACTCCGACCTCCCAGAGCTCTTTTGCTTCCACGACCGCCTCATCCGGAGACAGTCGGCTCTGCCCCGGCATGGTGTCGATGGGCTCTCTGAGCCCCCGGCCCTCCTTTATAAAGAGGGGAGCGATGAGCTCTCCCGGGTGGAGGTCGGTCTCGCGCACCAGGGTACGGATGGGCTCGGAACGCCTCAAGCGGCGCGGGCGGTGTCGGATGTCCATGAAGTTGAGTTGTACCAAATGAGCTATGCTCCGCGCCATGGGAACGAAGCCCTATCAGGATCGGTTCATCGATCTGCTCGCCGAGAACGACGTCATTCGCTTCGGCGAGTTCACGTTGAAGTCGGGGAGGAAGTCTCCTTACTTCATCAATGCGGGGCAGCTCCGCACCGGGCGCGCGATCGCGGGCGTCGGACGAGCGTACGCCGAGCGGATCCGGGAAGCCGGACTCTCCCCCGACGTTATCTTCGGCCCCTCGTACAAAGGCGTTCCCCTCGCCGTCGCGACCGCGATCGCGGTTTCCGAAGCCGGCGGGCGGGACGTGGGGTTCTGCTTCGACCGCAAGGAAGCGAAGGACCACGGTGAGGGAGGCGTCTTCGTGGGGATGCAGCCGACGGCCGGGCAGAGCCTGGTGCTCGTCGACGACGTCATCACCTCGGGAATCTCGATCGAGCAGTCGGCAGCGCTCTTGCGAAAGGCGGCGGCGGTCCGGATCCTCGGCGTCGTGGTGGCCGTCGACCGAGAGGAACGAGGGCGCGAGAGGTCGACGGTGGTGGAGCTCCAGGCGGCTCTGGGAGCGCCGGTGCTGCCGGTTACGAACGTGCGGCAGATCGTGGATTACCTGTCTTCCGCGAAGAGACTCCGTGCCGAGCAGAGGGCGGCGATCGAGGAGTACCTCGGTCTCTACGGCGCGTCCTGATATCATGTCCCATCGGATTCTCGTGGTTGGTGGAAACGCCGCCGGCATGACCGCCGCCTCGCGGGCGAAGCGCCTCGACCCCTCGCTCTCGATCACCATCCTCGAAGCCGGAACCCGCATCGCGTACAGCATCTGCGGGCTTCCCTTCGCCATCGAAGGAAGGGTGAGCTTCGAGGACCTGGTGCTCTTCACCCCCGAGAGCCTCGCGAACCAGCGTGGGATCGAAGCCCGGGTGAACCGCGAGGCGATCGAGATCGAGCCGTCGCGAAAGAGGGTGGTCGCGTTGAACCGCGCGACCGGCGAGCGCGAGTCCCATCCCTACGACAAGCTCCTCCTCGCGACCGGGTACCGCCCGCTTTCGCCCGGAATCGAGGGGATCGATCTGAAGGGTGTCTTCACCGCGAGCCGGCTCGAGGATGGCGAAGCGATCCTCTCCTGGATCTCGACGGGCTCCGCGCGCCGCGCCGTCATCCTCGGAGGCGGGTACGTGGGTCTCGAGCTTTCGGAGGCCTTGGTGGAGCGCGGTCTCGAGGTCACGATCGTCGAGCGCTCGCCTTCGCTCCTGGGATCTCTCGATCCCGACATGGCGCGCCTCGTCGAAGAGGAGCTCGAGCGAAAAGGAGCGCGGGTTCTGACGGGACGTGTCGCGAAGCGCATCGCCGGAACCTCTTCCGGTCGCGTCGAGGCCGTGGAACTGGCGACGGGCTCTCTGCGGCTTCCCGCGGACCTGGTGTTCGTGGACGTCGGGGTCGCGCCCCGAGTGGAGCTCGCCGAGAAGGCGGGTATCCGCCTGGGACCGAGCGGCGCCATCGCGGTGAGCGAGCAGCTCGAGACGAACGTTCCCTCGATCTACGCGGCCGGCAATTGCGCCGAGTGCACTCACCTCGTGACCGGCCGGCCGATGACGATTCCTCTGGGGACGGTGGCCGCGAAACAGGGAAGGATCGCGGGGGAGAACCTCGCCGGACGCAGAACTCGATTCGCGGGGGCTTTGGGGACGAGCCTGGTGAAGGTCCTGGGAGTGACCGCGGCGGCGACCGGACTCTCGTCCGAGGCCGCGGAGCGCGACGGATTTCGATCGGTCGCCGCCTCGATCGAGGGTCGGTTCCAGGCGAGCTACTTCGGTTCCGGCGCGCCGGCGAAGGTCAAGGTGGTCGCGGAGCGGGGGAGCGGGCGTCTCCTGGGCGCGCAGATCGTGGGAAGCGCCGAGGGCGCCACGCGCATCGACGTTCTGGCGGCAGCCATCACTGCGAGGATGACCGTTCGCGACGCGGCCCAGCTCGATCTCGCCTACGCTCCGCCCTCGGGAGCGCTCTGGAACCCGATTCTGATCGCGATGAACGCGCTCGCGCGCGAGCTCTAACGGGCCATAGCGGGCTTGGACTCCGCCGGAAACTCCCGAACCTCGTCCTCGTGGGGAAGCGTGTGGCGGCTGATGGGCGAGGAAAGAATCACCGACGCTTTGGTCGAGACCGTTCCCGGGGTGCTCTTGATCCTCTGCAGCACTTTTTCCAGCGTCTTCGGCGAGCGAGTAACGACGAACGCCACGTAGGTCTCCTCACCGGCGACGCTGAAGCACTTCTGGATCTCCGAGATCTCGGAGAGATGCTTCTCGTACTCCGCGGAAGCGACGTGGGCGTCGGTCACGATGTGAACCAGCGCCGTGATCTCGTATCCGAGCGACGAGGGGTTGATGATCGCGGTGTAGCCCTCGATGATTCCGCTGCGCTCGAGCCTCTTCACCCGATCGTGCACCGTGGGCGCGGTGAGGCCCACCTGCGCCGCGAGCTCGGCGAACGTGCTTCGGCCCTTCGAGAGGAGCGCCGACAGGATCTTCCGGTCGGTGAAGTCGATCGTTCCGTTCAGGAGACTCACGGGATACCACTCGCCGTTAGAGGGGGGGGATCCTAGCCCCTGGGAAAAAAGAAATCAACCCGGCGCGGCCAGGGGTCCGCGCCTCCCGGTTGTCACCGCCCGAGTTTTGTGATTTGACGTGGACTCCGGAGGACAAGCCGATGAAGCCGTGCGTTCTGGTTCTTGCGTTCGCCGCCGCATCGCCGCCGCACCTCGCGCGCAGCGACGAGCCTTCGATCCTCGTCGCCTATGATTCGCGCACCGGGCATACCGAGAAGCTCGCGCGCGCCATCGCCGAGGGAGTGGACCAGGTCGAAGGAGCGATCGCGGTCCTTCGCCGACGAGAGGAAGTCGAGGACGATGAGATTCTTTCCTCTTCAGGAATTCTTCTGGGCTCTCCCGTCCACTGGGCGAGCCTTTCGGCGGAGAGCAAGGCGTTTCTCGAGCGCATCGGCAAGGTGCTTGTCGAGGCCAAGGAGCTCGGGCCGGGAACGACCCCGAGGACTCGCGCCGCCGGCGCCTTCGTGACCGGAGGCGCGGTCTCCTCGGGAAAAGAGCTCGCGCGGCTCGCGATCCTCGCGGCCTTTCTCAACATGCGGTTCGTGGTCATCGGAGGGGAGGAGGTCGACGGCTTCGGTACCCTCGGCGCCCAGGCGACGACCGGGGGGAGCGATCCTGGACTGAGCGATGCGGAGCTCGAGGAAGCGCGGCGGTTCGGAAAGCGTTTTGCTTCGATGACCCTCGCACTCGTACGGTAGAGTATGACCAGCACCCGCGAGTACCTCGAATTCGCGACCGACGCCGCCTTTCGCGCCGGCCGTCAAGCGCTCTCCCATTTTCAGACGGGAGTCGAAGCGGACCGAAAGGCCGACCTCTCCCCGGTCACCATTGCCGACCGCAACGGCGAGGAGCTCCTTCGGCGGCTCATCCACGCGCGATTCCCGGGCCACGCCGTCGTGGGCGAGGAGATGGGGGCCTCGGGCGATTCGCGTCATCGCTGGATCCTCGACCCCATCGACGGCACTCGGTCTTTCGTTCGAGGAGTGCCGCTCTTCGGAGTGCTGGTCGCCCTCGAGATCGAGGGCGAGCCCGTCGTCGGTGTCTGTTACCTCCCGGCTCTCGACGAGATGGTCGCCGCGGGGCGCGGCGAAGGCTGCCGCTGGAACGGGCGGCTGGCGCGCGTGAGCTCGGTCTCCTCGCTCGAAGACGCGCTGGTGAGCCTCACCGAGCCGGCGAGTCTCTCGGAGATGCATCCGGCGTTCTGGGAAAGACTGAAAAAGAAGGCGGGGACGATTCGCGGATACAGCGACTGCTACGGGCACGTCCTCGTCGCCACCGGGCGCGCCGAGGTCATGCTCGATCCGGTGATGAACCTCTGGGACAACGCCGCGCTTCTTCCCATCCTCGAGGAGGCGGGCGGGAGCTTCACCGACTGGAGCGGTCGCCGCACCATCGATGGGGGAAGCGCCATCAGCACCAACGGCGTGCTGCGGGACGCCGTTCTCGCGCTCGAGGAGTGAAGGAGCTACGGTTCGAAGACGCCGCGATAGAGCTCGTCCACGATCAGCTGGCAATCGATCGACTGAAGAGCGACAAGAGCTCCGGCTCGCCCTTCTCGGTGGGACCAGGAATCCCCCTCACGATGCCACACTTCGACGAGGGCCTCTTTTTGAGATACCAGCACGTACTCCTTGAAAGCTGGGATCCGCTTGTAGTGCTCGAACTTCTCGCCCCGATCGTAGCGCTCGGTCCCATCGCTCAGGATCTCGACGAGCACCGTCGGGTTCAAGACGGTTTCCTGACTCTCGGTATCCCGCTCGAGGGGACCGCAAACCACGGAAACGTCGGGATATGTAGTGAGGCCCGTTTCGGCGACGCGGACCCGGAGGTCGGAGCTGAAGACGCGACAACCTTTGCCCTCGAGCTGCGTCACGAGCGACGAGCCGATGACCATCGCGAGCGACGCGTGCTCCGGCGTACCACCGGCCATCGCGTAAATCTCGCCGTCCAGATACTCGTGTTTCACGTTGCTGGCCTTCTCGTGGGCCAGGTAGTCGGCGTAGGTGTACGCGTGGAGACGCGCGCCCGGGTTCATATCGACTCAATCATAGCGTATCCAGGACGGCAGCGGCCTCGTCGAGGAGTGAGCCCGCTCTCTCGAAGGCGGCGACGAGCTCCCTCTCGTAGCCCTCGATCTCGTCCCATGCGCCTTCGTCGATCGCTTCCCAGATGCGAGGCAGCACCTCGTCGCGATACGTGGGCTGGGGCGCGTAGATCAGGTGCTTGAAGAACGGACGGCTTTTGAGCCCCCGATCCTCGGTGAAGGC
>Ga0214471_10001853_pt1 | contig 16694 bp, 11 predicted proteins | sample RVTome_5_FD_207665 | JGI IMG/M metagenome (GOLD analysis project Ga0214471, IMG submission 207665) | Soil microbial communities from uranium-contaminated site in the Upper Colorado River Basin, Wyoming, United States - RVT142D155 | ecosystem: Environmental > Terrestrial > Soil > Contaminated >... | reverse complement strand
ACCGAGTTCGCCGGCTGCGTCGTCGTCATCAGCCACGACCGCTGGTTCCTGGACCGCATCGCTACCCACATGATCGCCTTCGAAGGCGATAGCCAGGTTGTCTGGTTCGAGGGCAATTACCAGGACTACGAGGCCGACCGGCACAAACGCCTCGGCGCCGACGCCGACCAGCCGCACCGCATCAAGTACAAGCCGTTGAAGCGGTGAGTCCCTGGCCGTTGACGGCCGCCGACGGTTAGTTTTTGTCGGGGAGCTTAAGTTCCGCCGTTTTCAGGCGCAGCTCGTGGATCAGGGCCGCGACCTTGCCTTCGCGCTGGCGGATGATCGAGCCGAAGTCGGCGCGCAGCGTCTGGCTGAGCGACGTTCCTTCGACCAGGACGTCGAGGATCTTCAGCATGTCGCCCTTGGCGCCGATCCGCCAGATCACCTGAACCGCCTGGCCGATGTCCGGGCGGACGATCTCGGTGAAGACGGTGGCGGTAGAGTCGCCTTCGATACGGCTCTTGACGACACGCAAGTTCTCGCCGGCGTACTTCCGGAACCGGTCGACGTACGAGACCACCATCAGGTCTTCGAACAGCGCCAGGTATTCCGCCTGTTCCTTGTCGGTCGCCTGCTGCCAGTGGCGGCCGAGCACGAACCGGCCGATCGCGTGGACTGCGAAATGGTCGTTGAACATGACGCGGAAGCGCTTGATCCGCTCGCCGCGCTGGACGCCCGGCTTGGCCAGCGAATCGATGGCCTGCTGGGCCAGCGAGACGATGAATTTCTCGGCCCGCTGCTCGAAATCGCCCGCCGCCGCCGGCACCGCCAGCAGCAACGCGATCGCGACGACAGGCCCCAGAAGGGCCAACAGGGAACGCCGAGTGATCATGGCTATTGGGTCCGCGCCGCCTGGTCGGACGCCGCCGCGTTGCCGCCGGCTGGCGCCTGGCTCAGGCCGGGCGCCGGCATGGTGGCGGACGGCTTGCCGTTGCGGATCTCCTCGGCGCGGCGCTGGCGATAGAGGCTGCGGATGGAGGCATAATAGTCGAGCGAGGTGCGCTCGATATCGTCGAGCGCCTCCATGTGGACGGCGCGCTGGTCGACCCCGCGCGCGCCGGTGCGCGACAAGATGGCGTAATCGCGGTTGGTGTTGCCGGCCCAGACGTTGAACGGGTCGACCAGGAAATCGACGACGAGACCGACGGTGTCGCGCGGATTCGACGGCCCGAACAGCGGCAGCATCACGTAGGGACCTTCCGGCACGCCCCACACCGCCAGCGTCTGGCCGAAGTCCTCGTCGTGGCCCTCCATGCCGATCGCGGTGGCGAGGTCGTTGAGACCGGCGAGCCCGAAGGTCGAGTTGACCACGAACCGGGCCAGCGTGGCGATGGCGCGGTCGATCTCGCCCTGCAGCAGGTCGTTGACGAAAATCACCGGCGATCGCAGGTTGTCGAGCACGTCGTTCATGCGGTCCTGGAAGAACTTCGGGATGTAATCGCGATAAAACGTCGCCACCGGCTTCAGGATGACGGCGTCGATGCCGCGGTTGATCGCGAACACGGCGCGGTTGGTCGGCTCCGCCGGGTCGTTGAGGGCGGCGAATTCGGCCACCGCCTCGCGGTCGGCCGGGTTCGGCGCGGTGGCGCAGCCGCCGGTCAGAATCAGCAGCGCCGCCACAAACACGATGGCTCGGGACGGCAATATCCGGCGAACGGATGCAGTCATTGAGGCACTATGAATTGCGGTATCTTAAAAAATAATTCACAAAATCTGGCATGCCGTTGGGCGTCCCAGGCTCGCAGCGACCGCCCGCGCGGGCGAAGCGCTCGGCGCAAGCAAATAACACACCGCCCGCCTGCTGACCAGACGCGGTAGGCCGCGGAATGCAAGGCCTCCCGAGCACTGTTGCGGAAATACCACAGCCGGCGGCGACAATGCCCCGCCGGCAGCGGCGAAAAACCGCTTGCGCCCGGCCACGGAATCAATATAAGGACATGTTTATGTCTTTAACAGTCTTCGAAAACCCGCGCCGCCGGGCGTATCGCCGAGGTGCCGGCGGCGGCGTGGAGGCCCGCATGGACGGCCTGCTGGCGGCGTTGCGCGCGGCGGCCGAGCCGACGCGGCTGCGCATCGTGGCGCTGATGGCGGAGGGCGAGCTGACGGTGAGTGAGCTGGCGCGCATCCTCGGCCAGAGCCAGCCGCGTATCTCCCGGCATTTGAAGCTGCTGGTCGAGGCCGGGCTGCTGGTCCGGCTGCGCGAGGGCAGCTGGGTGTTCCACCGGCTGGCCGAGGACGGGCCGGGGGCGGCGCTGATCCGGAGCCTCACCGGGCTGTTGCCGGGCGACGGCGACCCGGTGCTGGCCCGCGACCGCAACCGGCTGATCGAAGTCAAGCGCGACCGCGCCGAGGCAGCCGCCGATTATTTCCGGCGCAATGCCGCGCGCTGGGACAAGCTGCGCTCGTTGCACGTCGACGACGCCGAGGTCGAGCGGGCGATCGGCCGCCTGTTGCCGAAGCGCGGTATCAAAGATCTGCTCGACATCGGCACCGGCACCGGACGCATGCTCGAGCTGTTGGGGCCGCGCGCGGCGCGCGGGCTCGGCATCGACCTGTCGCGCGAGATGCTGGCGATCGCCCGTGCTCGCCTCGATCGCGCCGGGCTCGCCCACTGCCGGGTGCGGCAGGCGGACCTCTACCAGCTGCCGTTCGCCGACGGCTCGTTCGACGTTGCCACCATCCACCAGGTGCTGCACTTCCTCGACCAGCCGGCGGCCGCCGTCGCCGAGGCCGGCCGCGTGCTGGCGTTCGGCGGCAAACTGCTGATCGCCGACTTCGCGCCGCACCATCAGGAAAGCCTGCGCGACGAGCACGCGCACCGCCGGCTCGGCTTCGCCGATGCCGAGATCAGCGCCTGGCTCGCCCGCGCCGGGCTGACGCCGGTGGACACCGTCCACCTGGCCGGCGATCCGCTGACCGTCGTCGTGTGGACGGCGGCCAAACCCCGGTCGAAGGTTCGCGCGTCATGAGCAAGCGCGCCGCCAACAGCAGCCGCGAGCGGGCGCCCACCCGGCGTCCCGGGAGCGCGCCGTCGCGTCTGGCGGTGTCGGCGCCGCTGCCCAAGAACGTCAAGGTGTCGTTCGAGTTCTTTCCGCCGAAGACCGAAAAGGCCAACCAGACACTGTGGGAAAGCATCCAACGCCTGGCGCCGCTGAGGCCCGCCTACGTGTCGGTGACCTACGGCGCCGGCGGCTCGACCCGCGAGCGCACCCACGCTACCGTCTACCGCATCCGCTGCGAGACTGACCTCGAACCGGCGGCGCACCTGACCTGCATCGGCGCCAGCCGCGCCGAGATCGACGACGTGGCGCGCGGCTATTGGGACGCCGGCGTGCGCCACATCGTGGCGCTGCGCGGCGATCCGGCCGAGGGCGAGGCCCGCTACCGTCCCTACCCGGGCGGTTACGCCTACGCCTCCGACCTGGTCGCCGGCCTGAAGAAGGTGGCGCCGTTCCAGATCAGCGTCGCCGCCTATCCGGAGGTCCACCCCGAAGCCAGGAGCGCCGCCGCCGACCTCGACAACCTGAAGCGCAAGATCGACGCCGGCGCGTCGGCGGCGATCACCCAGTTCTTCTTCGATATCGACGTCTATCTCCGGTTCCTGGAGCGGGCGCGCAAGGCCGGCATTACGGTGCCGATCATCCCCGGCATCCTGCCGGTGATGAACTTCGCCCGCGTCGCCCAATTCTGCGCCAAGTGCGGCACCTCGGTGCCGCGCTGGATGGCGGACCTGTTCGAAGGCCTCGACGACGATCCGGAAACCCGGGCGCTGGTCGCCGCCAGCGTCGCCTCCGAGCAGTGCCGGGCGCTCAACGCCCACGGCGTCGAGATGTTCCACTTCTACACCATGAACCGGGCCGATCTGGTGTTCGCCATCTGCCACATCCTCGGCGTCCGCGCGCACCCTGCGGCCGCCGGCAAGGTCGCCGCCGCATCGCCCGCCAAGTCCGCCATCGCGTCCGAAGGGGCGTGACGATGGCGCATCCGCTGGCCCAGCTGTTCAGGGAACGCATCCTGGTGCTCGACGGCGCGCTGGGAACGATGGTCCAGGGTTACGGACTGTCGGAGGCCGATTTTCGGGGCCGGCGCTTCGCCGACCACCCGAAGGACCTGAAGGGCGACAACGACCTGCTGTCGATCACCTGCCCGGACATCATCACCGAGATCCATTCCGGGTTCCTGGCGGCCGGCGCCGACATCATCGAGACCAACACCTTCAACTCGACCGCGATCTCGCAGGCCGACTACGGGCTCGAGGCGCTGGTGCATGAGCTGAATTTCGAGGCCGCGCGCGTCGCCCGCGCCGCCGCCGACGCCTTCACCAAAAAGACTCCCTCGAAGCCGCGGTTCGTCGCCGGCGCCATCGGCCCGACCAACCGCACCGCCTCGATCTCGCCCGACGTCAACGACCCGGGGTTCCGCAACATCACCTTCGACGGCCTGGTCAAGGCCTACGGCGAGGCCATCCACGGCCTGGTCGAGGGCGGCGTCGACGCGTTGCTGGTCGAGACCGTGTTCGACACGCTCAACTGCAAGGCCGCCATCTACGCCATCCACAAGTACTTCGACGAGCACGCTTGTCGTCTGCCGGTGATGGTGTCCGGCACCATCACCGACGCCTCGGGGCGGACGTTGTCGGGGCAGACGGCGGAGGCGTTCTGGAACTCGGTGGCGCACGCGCGGCCGCTCGCCGTCGGCTTCAACTGCGCGCTCGGCGTCCGCGAGCTGCGCCAGCACGTGCAGGCGATCGCCGCCGTCTCCGGTGTCAACGTCAGCGTCTATCCCAACGCCGGGCTGCCGAACGAGTTCGGCGGCTACGACGATACCCCGGAGTACATGGCCGAACACCTGGGCGAATTCGCCCGCAGCGGCTTCGTCAACATGGTCGGCGGCTGCTGCGGCACCACGCCCGACCACATACGAGCCATTGCCGCCGCTGTCGAAGGCGTTCCGCCGCGAAAGATTCCGGAATTCGAGCCCCATTGCCGCCTCAGCGGCCTGGAGCCGCTGAACTTCGGCTCGGTGCCTGGTTTCGTCAACATCGGCGAGCGCACCAACGTCGCCGGCTCGGCGAAGTTCGCCAAGCTGGTCCGCGACGGCGATTTCACCGCCGCCCTCGACATCGCCCGCGACCAAGTGACCAACGGCGCCCAGATGATCGACGTCAACATGGACGACGCCATGCTCGACGGCGCCCAGGCGATGACCACGTTCCTCAACCTGGTGGCGGCCGAGCCCGACATCTCGCGGGTGCCGGTGATGGTCGATTCGTCCAAGTTCTCGATCATCGAGGCGGGCCTGAAATGCCTGCAGGGCAAAGGCGTGGTCAATTCCATCAGCCTCAAGGAGGGCGAGGCGCCGTTCATCGCCCAGGCGAAGGAGATCCTGCGCTACGGCGCCGCCGTGGTGGTGATGGCCTTCGACGAGAAGGGCCAGGCCGACACCTGCGAGCGGATGGTCGATATCTGCCAACGCTGCTACCGCATCCTGACCGAGCAGGTGGACTTCCCGCCCGAGGACATCATCTTCGACCCCAACATCTTCCCGATCGCCACCGGCATCGAGGAGCACAACAACTTCTCACGCGACTACATCCGCGCCGTCGCCGAGATCAAGCGGACGCTTCCGCACGTGCTGATCTCCGGCGGCGTCAGCAACATGTCGTTCTCGTTCCGCGGCAACAACCCGATGCGCGAGGCCATGCACTCTGTGTTCCTCTATCACGCCATCCAGAACGGCATGGACATGGGCATCGTCAATGCCGGCCAGCTCGCGGTCTACGCCGACATCCCGGACGACCTCAGGAACCGCATCGAGGACGCGATCTTCAACCGCCGCCCCGATGCCACCGAGCGATTGCTGGAGATCGCCGACAAAGCGAAAGGCCAGGCCCGCAAGGCGACGGAGGACCTGAGCTGGCGCGCCGCGTCGGTCGCCGAGCGCCTCAAGCACGCGCTGGTCGAGGGCATCACCGACTACATCCAAGACGACACCGAGGAGGCGCGGCGATCCGCCAAGCATCCGATCGAGGTGATCGAGGGGCCGCTGATGGACGGCATGAACGTGGTCGGCGATCTGTTCGGCTCGGGGCAGATGTTCCTGCCGCAGGTAGTCAAGAGCGCCCGCGTCATGAAGCAGGCGGTAGCCTACCTGATCCCGTTCCTGGAAGCCGAGAAGGACGCGGCTTCCCGCCGCTCCAAGGGCAAGATCGTGATGGCCACCGTCAAGGGCGACGTCCACGACATCGGCAAGAACATCGTCGGCGTGGTGCTCCAGTGCAACAACTACGAGGTAGTCGACCTCGGCGTCATGGTGCCCTACGCCAGGATTCTGGAGACGGCGGAACGCGAGAAGGCCGACCTGATCGGGCTTTCCGGCTTGATCACGCCGTCGTTGGAGGAGATGTGCACGATCGCCCGCGAGATGCAGCGCGAGGGCTTCACGCTGCCGTTGCTGATCGGCGGCGCCACCACGTCACGCGCCCACACCGCGGTCAAGATCGCCCCCAACTACCAAGGCCCGACGGTGCACGTGCTCGACGCCTCGCGCTCGGTGGGCGTGGTGTCGAACCTGCTCAACGAGCGGAAGAAGCCGCAATTCCTGAAAGAGGTCGCCCGCGACTACGCCGACATCCGCGCTCGCCACGCCAGCCGCGAGGACGCCGAGCGTCAGGTGCCGCTGGCCGAGGCCCGCGCCGCCGCGCCGAAGATCGCTTGGGCCGGCTACGCGCCGCCGAAACCCGGGTTTCTCGGCCTCCGGGTGTTCGAAGACTACGACTTGGCCGAGTTGGTGACGCGCATCGACTGGACGCCGTTCTTCCGCACTTGGGAGTTGAAAGGCAATTACCCGGCGATCTTCGACGACCCGGCACAGGGCGAGGCGGCGCGTAACCTTTATGCCGACGCGGAATCGATGCTGCAGCGGCTGATCGGCGAGAAGTGGCTGACCGCCCGCGGCGTCGTCGGATTCTTCCCCGCCAACGCGGTTGGTGACGACGTCGAGGTCTATGCCGACGACAGCCGCAAGACCGTCGCGGCGACGCTCCACTTCCTGCGCCAACAGCTGGCGCGGGCCAAGGGCCGGGTCAACCGCTGCCTCGCCGACTTCGTGGCACCGAAGGAGACGCGCCAAGCCGACTACGTCGGCGGCTTCGCCGTCACCGCCGGCCTCGGCATCGAGAAAAAGCTGGAGGCGTTCGTCAAGGCGCACGACGACTACGACGCGATTCTGCTGAAGGCGCTTGCCGACCGGTTGGCGGAAGCCTTCGCCGAGCGTCTGCACGAACGGGTGCGCAAGGAGTTCTGGGCTTACGCGCCGGACGAGGCGCTATCCAACGACGACCTGGTCCGCGAGCGCTATCGCGGCATCCGCCCGGCGCCCGGCTATCCGGCGTGCCCGGACCACACGCTGAAGATCGATCTGTTCCGGTTGCTGGATGCCGAGAAGAACGCCCGCGTGACGCTGACCGAGAGTCTCGCCATGTGGCCGGCGGCGTCGGTTTCCGGGTTCTACTTCTCGCACCCCGAATCGCAGTATTTCGGCGTCGGGCGCATCGGCCGCGACCAGGTGGAAGACTACGCGGGCCGCAAGGGCGCCTCCGTGCACGAGACCGAGCGCTGGCTGGCCGCCAACCTCGGCTACACGCCGTCGAAGCAGAACTGATCGGAAAACCGCGGCGCCGCGAAGGCGGGGTTATTTCTTCTTGGCCTTTTGGGCTTTCGGGTCGGTCGTCGGTTCGGGCGCCTTCTTGCCGCCGGAAAACAGGCGGATCACCGTGATGCCGAGGATGGAGCCGAGCGCCGCGCCGGGGATTTCCATCAGCACCCGTGTGCCTTCCCACTGGATGAAGATGCTTCTCCCAAGCAGGTAGCCGAACGCCGCGCCGACGAGCGCACCGGCCACCATCTTGACGAAGGTGTCGCTGATCGCTGCCTCCTCTATCGGATGCCGGACCGAATGCCCGGGCCCCCTTCCGAATCGTAAACCTATCCTATTGAGTCGCAATAATACAGAATCACGTTGCCGGCATGGAAGCGGTCCCGCGACGCCGCCGCTGGGCCGATCCGGGGAACGATCCGGGGCGGCGGCTACCCGCCCCGGTTGCGATTCGGTCGGGAAGCACCGTGCGTCCGATTCGCGCCCTCGTCCCGTGCTTGGCTGTCCCCGCCGCCCAGAACAGGAAACCCCGCCACTGGGGGCGGGGTTTCGTCATGGATGCTCTTGGCATCACTCGATCAAAAGAACGAGTCCATATGGTCTTTTAAGTCGTTATGTCCGTTGGCTGGTCCGGCGGAGTCAATTTTCTAACCTCCTTGTGTCCGGGGTTGCTGGGAAACCTCGACGTTCGTTTTCCCCCTCCAATTCACAGCCGCTCGACATCGACGTCGTGGCAGCGGCGCCCGTAATGGTACTGCAAATCCGCGGCGCCGCCCGGGCACTCAGGCTTGCAACCGTCGTCCTCGGCGCGCCGATGGCGCTTTACACTGGCAAGCATCTTCTGCTGCTTTTGCAGCATCCTGAGGCAGCTTTCGGTGACGCGTTGGGAGGCAGTCAGAAGACTCTTGTAAGCCGTCCGCTGGACGTTCCGGGAGGTGTTGTTCGGGTTCGTTTTCATCGATCCCTCCATCACCTGATTGAATGAGACACTATAGCAAAATCGCGCCAATTCTTCACTAGGAACCACATCGCATTGCGGCCGTTGTCGTCCTATCGGCGAGCCGCCTCTATAATTTGAGATATGAGCGTCGATCCTCTCCCGCAACGCCTGGCGTTGCCGCAAGCCCCGGCACTGGTCGCCGGCGTCCGCCAGGCGGCATGGTTGAATCCGACCGGCGAGGTCGAGATATTGCCCCTCGCCGAAGCGGCCAAGCGCCTGCAGGACGAGGCGCGTCCCGTGGTATGCCACGCGCGGACCCAGGCGGCGCGGTTGCGGGTACCGCCGTTCGCCGCCTTCGACGTGCTCGAGCTCTACGCCTTCGTGCGGCCGGCGCGATTCGCGCTGCCGACGCCGCGCGGCCTCGCCCAGGCGCTCGGCCTCAAGCTGCCGGCTTCGCTTGAAAGCGAGGCCGGATGCCTGATCGCGGCGGCGGGCGCGCTGTTGGCCGAGCTCGCCGACGGCGCCGACGATTCCGCGGCGGCGATCGCGCACGCCATGGACCGCGGCGGCTGGCCGTGGGCGCCGGCGGTGCTGGCGGCGCTCGGGCCCGCATCAGCGCGCGGCGGCGGCGATCTCCGGGTCTGGCGCCGCCTCGACGATTGGCAGGAGCGCCCGCCGGAGGGGCCGCCCGGCAACGCGCCGGTGGACCCGGCGGCGGCGCGAGCGCGGCTGGCCGAACTGCTCGGCGGCGCCGCCGAGGAGCGCCCCGAGCAGGCGCGCTACGCATCGGCCACGGCAGCCGCCTTCCAGCCCCGCGACCGCGCCGGCGAGCCGAGGCTGGTGATCGCGGAGGCCGGCACCGGCGTCGGCAAGACGCTCGGCTACATCGCACCGGCCAGCCTGTGGGCGGAAGCCAACGGCGGCCCGGTGTGGATCAGCACCTTCACCCGCAACCTGCAGCGACAACTCGACGGCGAGCTCGACCGGCTGCATCCCGACCCGGCCGACAAGGCGCGGCACGTGGTCATCCGCAAGGGCCGCGAGAACTATTTCTGCCTGCTGAACTTCGAGGAAGCGTTGAAGCAACTGGGCGGCGGCCGCGGCGGCCAGCGGACGGCGGCCGTGGTCGCGTTGGGGCTGATGGCGCGCTGGGCGCTCGCTACCCGCGACGGCGATATGGTCGGTGGCGATTTCCCGGCCTGGCTCGTCGACCTCCTCGGCCGTAGCCTGACCACGGATCTCACCGACACCCGCGGCGAATGCATCTATTCGGCGTGCGAGCACTATCGCAAATGCTTCATCGAGGCGACCGTGCGTCGCGCCCGCGGCGCCGACGTGGTGGTCGCCAATCATGCGCTGGTGATGATCCAGGCGGCGCTCGGCGGCGGCGCCGAGGGCGAGGAAGGCCGGCTGCCGACGCGCTACGTGTTCGACGAGGGCCACCACCTGTTCGACGCCGCCGACGCCGCGTTTTCGGCGCACCTGACGGCGCGCGAGACGGCCGAGCTCCGGCGCTGGCTGATCGGCGCCGAGGAGGGCAGCCGCTCGCGCTCGCGCGGACTGAAGGCGCGCATCGGCGACCTGATCGCCGGCGACGAGGCGGCGACGGCGGCCCTCGATGACGCCTTGCGGGCGGCGCGCGCGCTGCCCGGCGCCGGCTGGAGCCGGCGCCTCGGCGGCGGCGCGCCGGTCGGCGCGGCGGAAGCGTTCTTCGCCCGCGCCCGCCAGCAGGTCTACGCCCGCGACCCGGACCAGCGCTCCCCCTACAGCCTGGAATCCGAGACCCGGCCGGCGGCACCGGGGCTGCTGGAGGCGGCGACCGGGCTCGACGACGCCCTCGCCCAACTGGCCGAGCCGCTGGCACGCCTGCAAGGGTTCCTGCTGGCGCTGCTCGATATCGAAGCCGGCGCGCTCGACACCAACACCCGCAACCGCATCGAGGCGATGGCCCGCGGCCTCGAGCGCCGCGGCCGCCAGCACGCCGCCGCGTGGCGGCAGATGCTGAAGGCGCTGGCCGAGAACACGCCGCCCGAGTTCGTCGACTGGTTCGGGGTCGAGCGCTTCGACGGCCGCGACATCGACGTCGGGCTGCACCGCCACTGGGTCGACCCGACGATCCCGTTCGCCGAGACGGTGATCGAGCCCGCCCACGGCGTGCTGGTGACGTCGGCCAGCTTGCGCGACTCGAGCGGCGACGCCGAGGCCGACTGGCAGGCGGCGCTGCGCCGTACCGGCACCCAGCACCTGCCGGCGCCGGCGGTGCGGGTGGCCGAGCCGTCGCCATTCGACTACGCGGCGCTGACGCGGGTGTTCGTGGTCGGCGACGTCAATCGCGACAATGCCGACCAAGTGGCCGCCGCCTATCGCGAGCTGTTCCTGGCGGCGGGCGGCGGCGCGCTCGGCCTGTTCACGGCGATCTCGCGGCTCAAGGCCGTACACCAGCGCATCGCCGGGCCGCTAGACGACGCCGGGTTGATGCTTCTGGCGCAGCACGTCGACGTGCTCGACACCGGTACGCTGGTCGACATCTTCCGCGCCGAGGAAACCTCGTGCCTGCTCGGCACCGACGCCGTGCGCGACGGCGTCGACGTGCCGGGCCGCTCGCTGCGCCTGATCGTCTTCGACCGGGTGCCGTGGCCACGGCCCGACATCCTGCACCGCACCCGCAAGCGCGCCTTCGGCGGCCGCGCCTACGACGAGATGCTGACCCGGTTCCGGCTCAAGCAGGCGTTCGGGCGGCTGGTGCGCCGCGCCGACGACGTGGGCGTGTTCGTGATGCTCGACCGGGCGCTGCCGACGCGATTGCTGGGCGCGTTCCCGGCGGGCGTGCCGGTGAAGCGAGTAGGCCTCAAGGACGCCATCGCCGAGACCCGCGGTTTCCTCGACCGCGGCGATTGACGCGCCGGCGAAGGCACGCTTTAAGTCGTCCAGCCACCCGGCGCGACCAGGGAGACAAGCCATGGGCAAACTCGACGGACAGACGATCGGATTCATCGGCCTCGGCCTGATGGGCAAGCCGATGGCCAGGAACCTGAAGAAGGCCGGCGCCTCGCTGGTCATCCACAACCGCTCGCAAGGCGTGGTCAAGGAGCTCAAGGCCGAGGGCATGACGGCGGCCAAGACGCCGGCCGCGGTTGCAGGCAGGGCCAAGATTATCATCATGATGCTTTCGGACACGCCGGCGGTCGAAAACGTGCTGACGGGCCCGAGCGGCGTCGTCAGCGGCTTGCGTCCGGGTACGCTGGTCATCGACATGGGCACCACCAAGGTGACGGCGACGCGCGTGTTCGCCGCCGCGGTCGCGGCGGCCGGCGGCGACTATGTCGACGCGCCGGTGTCCGGCGGCACCATCGGCGCCGAGGCCGGCACGTTGACGATCATGGCCGGCGGCAGCGACAAGGCGATGCAGCGCGCAATGCCGATCTTCGATGTGCTGGGCGAAACCACCCACGTCGGTGGGGTCGGCACCGGCCAGGTGGCGAAGGCCGCCAACCAGGTGATCGTCGGCCTCAACATCGGCGCCGTCGCGGAAGCCCTGACGCTCGCCCGCAAGGCCGGCGCCGACCCGGCCAAGGTGCGCCAGGCGCTGAAGGGCGGCTTCGCCGACAGCCGCATCCTCGAAGTGCACGGCCAGCGCATGATCGATCGCACTTTCAAACCCGGCGGCAAGTCCACGACCCAGCGCAAGGATCTGAGCCAGGCACTGGAGCTGGCCCAGGAGCTCGGCTTCGAGATGCCGGCGACGGCGCTGTGCATGAGCCTCTATGACAAGCTGATCGCCGCCGGCCACGGCGAGCTCGACCACTCGGCGCTGATCAAGGCGATCGACCCGGGGGCCTGAAACAGCCGCCGTCGGGCCGGAAAGGGCCCCGCCGGCGGCCCGCAAGCGCAAGCAAATCATGGTCTTGCCCGCAACCTTGCTGATATAATAATCGCCGCTTTGGCCGCCACCGGCCGGGAATCGCCATGAAAATCTGCCTGATCAAGCCGTCCATCGTCGTTCCCGCCCACAACCAGACGACCATGTTCACGCCACCGCTCGGGCTCGCCTATGTGGCCGGCACGCTCAAGCACGAGGGGGTTGATGTCTGCGTCATCGACGGGCTCGGCGAATCGCTGGATACGCGGCATGAGACCCGCAACGACTGCTATCTCTACGGCCTGTCGCCCAAGGAAACGGTGGAGCGGATTCCCGACGGCGCCGACGTCATCGGCATTTCGGTCGGGTTTTCCTTCGAATGGCCGTTCTGCCGCGACCTCGCCGGCCTGGTCCGTCGCCGCTTCACGAAAGCGTTGATTGTCGCCGGCGGCGAGCACGTCACTGCGGTACCGCAACGGAGCCTCGAGGAAAGCACGATCGACATCGGTATCCTCGGTGAAGGCGAGGAGACGACGCTGGCCGTCGCCCGTGCGCTCGCTTCCGAGGGCTTCGATCCGGCCGCGATCCGGGGCATCGCCTTCAAGGACATGGACGGCAGAGCGGTGGTCAACGAACGGCGCGCCCGCAAGCGCGACATCGATGACATTCCATGGCCGGCGTGGGACTTGCTGCCGATCGAGAACTACCTCGAGCGCGGCATGGGCTTCGGCGTCAACCGCGGCCGATCGATGCCGCTGATGGCGAGCCGCGGCTGTCCCTATCAGTGCACGTTCTGCTCCAACCCGTTGATGTGGACGACGCGATGGATCGCCCGCGATCCGGACCTGCTCCTCGACGAGATGCAGCATTACCAGAACGTCTACGGGGCCGAGAACTTCGACTTCTACGACCTCACCGCGATCGTCAAGAAATCGTGGATCGTCGACTTTTGCAGGAAGATCGAGCAGCGCGGCATGATGTTCACCTGGCAGCTGCCGAGCGGCACCCGCTCCGAGGCGATCGACGACGAGGTGGCCGAGTGGCTCCACCGCTCCGGCTGCCGCAACCTTTCGTACTCGCCGGAGAGCGGCTCGCCGACGGTGCTGGACAGGATCAAGAAGCGGATCAAGACCGACGCCGTCATTGCTTCGATCGCCAGCTCCAATCGCCAGGACATGTACGTCAAGTGCAACATCATCTTCGGATTCCCCGGCGAGACCCTGAAGGAGATATTCCAGAGCTACTGGTTCATCGTGCGGATGGCGATGGCCGGCGCCTACGACCTCGCCATTTGGGCGTTTTCGCCTTATCCGGGGTCGGAATTGTTCGAACAGATATCCAAGACCGGCCGCCTGGAGCTCGACGACGCCTATTACGACAGCCTGCGTTCGTATTCCGACACCACGCGCACGGTGTCCTACAGCGAGCACATCCCGGACCGAATGCTGAAGGCGTTGCGCTGGATCGGGACGATGTTGTTCTACGGCACGTCGTGGCTGCGCCGCCCGACTCGGCCGTTCAAGATGGTATGGAACATCTTGCACGGCCGCCAGGAGTCGCGCTCCGAGATGGCGCTCGCCAACGTCATCTATCGCAACAAGCTGAAGACCTTCTCTGCCGGCGCCGACGGCGCCTAGGCCCTAGCGCACCTTCCAGGACCGGACGACCGTCCAGCCGCCCTTGCTGTCTCGCTCGAGCAGGTGGGAAGACCCTTCGGGCAGCTCCGTGTCGATGACACCCCGCATGGTGGGCACGGTCGAGTGCACCAGGATGTGGGTATAGCCGCCGTCCTTGAAGATTTCGCGGAAACGCTCCGCGGGGTGCGGGTGGTAGACGCCGATATAGCCCCGCATGACCGTCGCGTCCGCGAGCTCGAAGCGGGTGATGACGCCCGATTCCCCGGTTCCTGCCGGATCGACGACGAACAGCCGGTCGCCCGGCTTGACCATGGTCGCCACGGCGCGGCCGACGTCCCTGAAGAACGGCACCGGCGGATGGCGATCGAACCGAAGCTTGTTTGCGAACACCAGCGGCGCCAACAGGATCAGGATGATCGGCAACCAGGCGATCGGGCGGCCGCCCAGGCGCGGTTCCACGTGCCGGGCCCATAGGATGGCGAGGCCGTAGGCGGCGAACGCGATGCCGATCGGCCCGAGGTGCATGTTGTAGCGCCATAGCGACGCCGCCCGCAGCGCGTCGAACTTTCCGAAGGTGGAGACATAGACGAACAGCAGGAAGGCGTTGTAGCCGAGGAAAATCGCGCCGGTGATGATCGCCAGCCGGTCGAAAGGAGTACGGAAGCGGAGCAGGCCGCGTACCGCAAACACCGTGGCCGCCGCCATCAGCGCCAGATACAAGCCCTTCTTGGAGAGCACCACGATCATCCTCCAGACGATCTCGGGGATGTACGCGAACAGCCACTCGCCGATCGGCATTACCGACGCTTCGGCGCCCGCAAGCTCGGTCGCCACGTAGTAGCGCCAAACGACGTAGATGACGATGCCGGGCAGCGTCATCGCCGGCAGCAGCCGCGCCAGATCGCGGGCACGGACGCTCGGGTCGCGGAGCCCGGCGAGGACGATGGCGCCAATGACCAGCGCGAATAGCACCACAGTCGCCTGCTTGAGATTGACCAGCACCAGCATGACCAGGCCGACTTCGAACGCCAGCCGCCGAGCGTCCTTGGCCGCGCCGCGGGCCAGCGCGTCGAGCATCCGCCAGCCGAGCACGCCGCCGAAGCCGACGGAGACCGCGGCGGCGACGTCGGCATACGCGGTCAGCACCACCTTTTGCGCGAAGGTCGGATTGACCGCCGTCACGACGAGACCGCCGAGCGCCAGGAGCCCCCAGCCCGGCCTCGCCCCGGGCTTTGCGCCGCGGCCGTCCTGGATCAACCGCACCACCATCAGCCCGAAGCTCAGGAGCAGCAGCACGTTGACCAGCGCTCCGGCGTTCTCGACCAGGCGCCCGGCGAGGCGGCTCGCCAGGTAGGAGACGATGTGCCAGCCGTAAGGATAGGCGTCCAGGGTTCCGCTCATCAGCTTGGTCGCGTGATCGGGGAACCTGTCCAATTCCAGCAAGCGGCGGGGGATCATCAGCCAGGTGCCGAACTCGTCCCATTGCGAGCCGACCATCGCCGACGTCAACACGATCAGCGGCAGGGCGAGGACGGCGATCCTGAGCGAGCCGGCGGCGAAGATGCGGTCGCCCTGCCGGAACGCCGTCACCAGGGCGGCGACGACCAGCGTCGCCAGCGCCGCCGCCAGCCAGGTGAACGGCACCGCCGTGAACACGCCCAGGACCGTGAACGCGAAGCTGACGACCGCCCAGCCGTAGATCGGCGTCGCCTCGGGCACGCGGTCGCGGCCGGCGACGACGGCGCCGAGCGCGGCGAACCCAAGCCATACCGCCGCCACGACGGCGAGCGACGTGACCTGGCCCCAGTGCTCGAGGAAATTGCCGAGATATCCGCTCATCGAACCTTGCAAATCCGTCGTCGCGGCGGCCGGGCCGCGATCATCCGGCACCATAGTTTCATTCGCCGGGTTTTTCCACCGCCGCCGCGCCGGCCGACGATGGCGGACAAAAAAGGCCGCGCCTCGCGGCGCGGCCTCTTTCGATCGGATCGACGGTGGTCGGCCTTAGAAGCCGCCCATGCCGCCCATGTCGTGGGCCGGCGCCGTGTGGTCCTTCTTCTCCGGCTTCTCGGCGACCATCGCCTCGGTGGTGATCAGCAGGCCCGCCACCGACGCCGCATCCTGCAGCGCCGTGCGCACGACCTTCGTCGGGTCGATGATGCCGGCCTTGATCATGTTGGTGTACTCGCCGTTCTGGGCGTCGAATCCGCGGGTGGTGTCGTTCTGGTCCAGCAGCTTGCCGGCGACCACGGCGCCGTCCTCGCCGGCGTTCTCGACGATCTGGCGCAGCGGCGTCTGCAAGGCGCGACGCACGATGTCGACGCCGACTTTCTGGTCGTCATTGGCGCCCTTGACGTTCTTCAACGACCGGGCGGCATACAGCAACGCCGCCCCGCCGCCCGGCACCACACCTTCCTCGACCGCGGCGCGGGTGGAATGCAGCGCGTCGTCGACGCGATCGCGGCGTTCCTTCACCTCGGTCTCGGTGGCGCCGCCGACGCGGATGACGGCAACGCCGCCGGCCAGCTTGGCCAGCCGCTCCTGCAGCTTCTCCTTGTCG
>Ga0214471_10001852_pt1 | contig 16694 bp, 16 predicted proteins | sample RVTome_5_FD_207665 | JGI IMG/M metagenome (GOLD analysis project Ga0214471, IMG submission 207665) | Soil microbial communities from uranium-contaminated site in the Upper Colorado River Basin, Wyoming, United States - RVT142D155 | ecosystem: Environmental > Terrestrial > Soil > Contaminated >... | reverse complement strand
GCCAGCACGTTCGGCTCCGGCCCGATCTGCACCAGGGTGTTGGCGTCCTGCCCGGCCATGGTCAGGATGCCGCGCGGCCGATGATACTTGAACGAGCGGGACAGCACGCGCACCCCGTGCGCCGCCAGGGCACTGGCGATGGTATCGCCGGTAAAGCCGTCGTAGGGCCGCCCGGCGAACGTGAAGGTGACCGGCCGCGCGCGATCGATCAGCGCCCCGGCCGGTGATGGCAGGCGATGCTCCCCGCCGCTCATGCGCCGCCGTCCTTGGACCCGAAGTCGATCCGGCGGTTGAATACCTCCGTGGCCGGATAGGTGCGCACGATTTCGTCGCTCACCGTATGGCGCTCGGCGATGAACCAGTAGTTGGTGGGCATGTGGCACCACCATTCGCGCACCACTCCAGCGGTGTTGTTGGCAAACCAGACATGCTCGGCCCAAGTGGCATCGTCGGCCGCATTCGGCTCGGGCATGTCGGTCACCTCGCCGAAGCACGAGAACTCCGTGATATTGCGCGGACCGTTCAGGGGACAGGGCATGATCTTCATGGCCGTCCCCTAGTGGCTCGCCGCCGTGGCGCCCATCTCGTTCGCCAGGTCAAAGGTGGAGAAACGATCGAGGCGGAAGGGCCGCAACATGTCGGGCACTTTTCCGGTGGCCACGGTCTCGGCCATGTATTTGCCGGACACCGGCGTGGCCTTGAAGCCCCAGGTGCCCCAGCCCGCATCCAGCCAATAATTCTGCAGCGGGCTTTCGCCCATGATCGGGCTGTAGTCCGGGGTCATGTCGGTGATGCCCGCCCATTGGCGCAGCAGCTTCACCTCGGCCAGGAAGGGGAACATCTCCAGGGTGTGGGCGATCAGGCTTTCCTTCAGATCCAGGGTCGAGCGCGTCGAGTACAGCTCGTACGGGTCGGAGCCACCGCCGATGACCAGCTCGCCACGCGCCGTCTGCGACACATAGGCGTGCAGCGCCGCCGAGCTGACCAGCGGGTCGAGGAAGGGTTTCAGCGGCTGCGTCACCATGGCCTGCAACGGGAAACTGCGGATCGGCAGGCGAAAGCCGGCCATGGCGGCCAGTTGAGAGCTGCGCCCGGCCACCGCCTGCACCACCTGGCCGGCGGCGATCGGCCCGCGCGTGGTCTCGACGCCGACGGCCTTGCCGTTCTCGCGGCGAATGCCGGTCACTTCGGTGCGCTGGTGCAACTCCACGCCCATCTGGGCGGCGCGCATGGCATAGGCCCAGGCCACCGCGTCATGGCGCGCCGTGCCGCCATCCTTGTGCCACAGGCCGCCGAGGATCGGATAGCGCACGTCATCGTCCATGTGCAGGCACGGCACGATCTCGCGGATCTGCTTGCGGTCGACCATTTCCGAGCGCACGCCCAGGTGCTTGTTGACCTCGGCGCGCAGGCGGAAGGTGCGCAAGCTGGCATCCGAGTGCGCCAGGGTGAGCTGGCCGCGCTGGGAATACATGATGTTGTAGCCGAGATCGTTGGAGAAGCGGGTGTACAGCTCCACCCCCTCCTTGTAGAAACGCACCGATTCCGGGGTGATGTAGTTGGAGCGGATGACCGCCGTGTTGCGCGCCGTGTTGCCGCCGCCGAGATAACCCCGGTCGAGCACGCACACATCGCGCACGCCCCAGCGCTTGGCCAGGTTATAGGCAATCGCCAAGCCGTGCCCGCCGCCGCCGACGATGACCACGTCATAGGACGATTTCAGATCCTTTGGCGGCGGCAGATCGCGCTTGCGGCCCGCCGAAGGCATGGCCCGGCTGCGGCGCAATCCATATCTCAGCAATCCGAATGGCATGGCACCGCACGTTACGAGGGCCGCGGCCGGCGGCTGCCCGGCAATCGACACATACCCGCCTGAAACCGCCAGCGCGGGAACGGAGGCAGCCTAACCCCTCCGCCATGGTATCGCACCATCCATGTTCATGGCATCGCCGAGTCGCGGCAAGGGGCTCGATTCCCAAACGGATGGCGCCATGAGGATAAAATAGGTATCGTGACCACCGAGGCATGTCATGCGCGGCCCTGGCCGTGCCAAAGCAGGTAAGCCATTCACCAACGACAGGGAGAGTACTCATGTTTCGTAAGCTACTCAGTCTCACCATCGCCGCCGGTTTCGCCGCCGCATTGGCGGCCGCCCCGGCGCAAGCGGATTCGATCAACGACATCAAGGCGCGCGGCACGCTGATCGTCGGCGTCAAGGCCGACTACAAGCCGTACGGGTTCCGCGATCCGTCGGGTGCCATCATCGGCATCGAGCCGGAGCTGGCCCAGGACGTGGCCGACAAGCTGGGCGTCAAGTTGGAATTGGTGCCGGTGGTCTCGTCGAACCGGATGCAGTTCCTGGAGCAGGGCAAGATCGATTTGATGATCGCCACCATGACCGACCGCCCCGACCGGCGCAAAGAGGTGCTGATTGTCGACCCCAATTACTACTCCTCAGGCACCAACGTGATGTCCCTGAAGTCAGCCGGCCTGAAGAAATGGGAGGATCTGAAGGGTAAGCCGGTGTGCGGCATCCAAGGCGCCTTCTACAACAAGAAGACGCAGGAGGAGTTCGGCGCCGAGGTCGTTGCCTTCAAGGGCACCGCCGAGGTGTACACGGCGCTGAAGCAAGGCCTTTGTGTCGGATTCGTCTACGATGACTCGGCGCTGATCGCTCAGCTTCAGGACGTCGCCCAGTGGGGCGATTACGAGATGTCCCTGCCGACCATCGACGACGAACCATGGGGCCTGGCCGTCCAGTTGGGCGAGGACAAGTTTGCCGCACTGATATCCGACATGATTGTCGGCTGGCATAAGAGCGGCCGTATCCTCGAGCTGGAGAAGAAGCACGGCGTCGCCAACACGCCCTTCGCCATCGCTATGCACGAGAAATACAAGAATATGTAACAACGGGTTTGGCGCGGCGCGAGGACCAATCCCCTCGCGCCGCGCCATCCGACGTTACAATTGCGACGGGGGGCGGTCGTGCAGGATTTTTTTGCCTGGTTTCAGTGGCTCTATGACGAAACCGGCATAAACCTCACGTATTTTTACGATTCCTTCGATCGTGCGCGCATGATCGATGGTTTCTTCACGACCATTCGGCTGTCCCTGGTTTGCCTGTTTTTTTCCACCATCATCGGCATTGTCGGCGCCTGGTTGCAGGGATCGCGCCTGGTTTGGGCCCGGCGCATCGTCCAGGGTTACATCCAATTCTTCCGCAATACCCCGCCACTGGTGCAGATGTATTTCTTTTTCTTCGCCCTCGGCAGCCTGCTGCCGCGGGTGAAGAATGATTTCGGCTATATGGAGCCAATGCTTAGCAATTTCACCTGGGCGGCGATCTCGCTGTCCTTCTTCGCCGGTGCGTTCAACGTGGAAATCTTCCGCTCGGGGATCGAAGCGGTACCCGAATCGACCCGCGAGGCCGCCGAGGCTCTCGGCTACAACCGGCTGCAATCCTACATGTACGTGGTGCTGCCCCTCGCCTTCCGGGTCTGCCTGCCGGCACTCAACAACAACCTAGTGAATCTGGTCAAGACCACCACCCTGGCCTATGCCATCGCCGTGCCCGAATTGCTGTACGTTTCCAACCAGATCTGGTCGGACAGCGTCAACGTGCCGGAGATGATGGTAACCCTTTTGATCTTGTACGTCGCCCTGGTCGGCTTGCTCGTGTGGGGCATGCACCGCTGGGAACGGGCCATTCGCGTGCCCGGGTACGGCGCATGATCGGCGGCACGGATCTTCCGGTTCTGCTGCCAGCCGCCCAGCGCCTGGCCGAACGCGTGCGCCGGGAGCGCGAGGTTGGCGCGCCCATTCCGCGCCTGCAGGCCCGGCACGGGGCGTGGATCGCGGTCATTCTGGTGTTTTCGGCGGGCGCCGCCGGCGCGCAAGCGGGGGCCGGGCAAGAGTCCGTCCTATCCATCATGCTGAAATGGACGCCGCTGTTGTTCCAGGGTTTCATCTTCAATCTGGCGATCAGCTTTCTGGCCATGGCGGGCGGCACGGTCGTGGGCGCCCTGCTGGGCGTGTGGCAGATATCGCTGCTGCCGCCGGTGCGTGCCGGATCGTGGCTGGTGACCCAGTTCTTCCGCAATGCCCCGTGGCTGGTGCTATTGTTCTTCTGCATGTTCCTGCTGCCCTTCCAGGTGCGCATCTTCGGGGTCGTCATTCCCCTGCCCGACTGGATCAAGGCCACCTTCGGCCTGGCCCTGCCGGTGATGGCCAATGTCTCGGAGATCGTCCGCGGGGCCATTCAGTCGATCCCCTCGGGACAGTGGGAATCGGCCGAATCGCTCGCCTTCAACCGGCGGCAGACGTTGTGGCAGATCATCCTGCCGCAGTGCGTGAAGCGCATGCTGCCGCCGTGGATGAATCTCTATGCGATTCTCACCATGGCGACGGTTCTGGCCTCGGTGGTTGGCGTCTCCGAGGTGATGACCCTAACCGGCCAAGTGTTGAGCGCCGAGGGCGGGCGCACCGATCTCCTGATACCGTTCTACAGCTACATCCTGCTGTGGTTCTTCATCTACTGCTATCCGATCGCGCGATTGACGGTGCGTCTCGAGCGCCACTTCGCGGTCAAGACCTAAAAACCGGAAAAGCTCGCTGCCATGACCGCCACTCAAGCCTGGACCGCCGATCAGCCCATCGTCCGCATCGCCGATGTCTACAAGTCCTTTGGCATCGTCGAGGTGCTCAAGGGCGTCTCGTTGGATGTCATGAAGGGCGAGGTGATCTGCATCATCGGCCCGTCGGGATCGGGTAAATCGACTCTTTTGCGCTGCGTCAACGCCCTGGTGCCAATCAATAAAGGCTCGATCCAGGTGGAGGGCCAGGAGGTGCACGACCCGAAGCTCGACAAGCTGGAGTTGCGCAAGAAGGTCGGCATGGTCTTCCAGCAATACAATCTGTTCCCGCACAAGACGGCTTTGCAGAACGTGATGATGGCGCCGGTCACCGTGCTCAAGCAGGACAAGGCAGAGGTTGAGGCACGCGCCTATGCCCTGCTCAAGAAGGTCCGTCTGGAAGGCAAGGAGCCGAGCTATCCGGGTGAATTGTCCGGCGGACAGCAGCAGCGGGTGGCCATCGCCCGCTCCCTGGCCATGAATCCGGATGTGATGCTGTTCGATGAGGTGACCGCCGCCCTCGACCCGGAAACCGTCAAGGAAGTGCTGGTCACCATCCGCGATCTGGCCGAGGAAGGCATGACCTGCCTGCTGGTCACCCACGAGATGGGCTTTGCCCGCGAATTGGCAGATCACATGTACTTTACCGACCGGGGCGTCATCGTCGAGCACGGCCCCCCGAAAGAGTTCTTCGCCAATCCAAAGGATCCGCGCACCAAGCAGTTCCTGGGCCAAATCCTGTAACGGCCGGTCGCGCCCCGGTGCCGCCCTGGCGGAGTTTCAGATTCATTAACCTTACGTTCGTTCCGGTGTGGTTTTAATCCGGAATGCGAACTCTCAGGAAAACCGGATGGGTCGCGATTGCTCACGGGCCGGTGGCGCGGGCTCTGTCCGCATTGGCGCTGTCATGGACGCTCGGGGCTTGTAGCATCGTCCTGGCCGTGCCGCCGACAATTTCAGAGCGCGTGTCCGACAAATTTACCCCCGCACATCTCGTCTATTGCTATGGGCACAGTTGCGCCCGGCAGCAAACCGTATCCTTCAGACCCGCCGACTGGGAGTCGGTGCGGGCTGTCTTCGCCACTGCACCAAACGACGCCAAGGATGAGCAGGCACGCATCAAGGTTGCCATCGGCCTGATGGAAAAATTTGCCGGCGCCCAGGCGGGGACCAGCAAGGACAGGGGCGGCACAATTGAATTTGGCTATGACACGGGCGATCCACAGTTGGATTGCTATGACGACGCGATCAACGTCACCAACTTCCTCGGCCTGCTTGAGCGTGACGGATTGTTGCGTTACCACCGGGTCGAATCGCCGGTACAGCGTTCGTTCGTCAATGGCGACATCATCCACGCGACCGGGGTGGTGCGGGACATCACGAGCGGCCGCCGCTATGCCGTCGATAGCTCGTACTTCGACAACGGCAAGCCGGCCTCGATCGTATCCTTGGACGCTTGGCTCGACGGCTGGTCCCCTCCGGAGCTGAACGCCGTCGCCATCAACTGAGCGTATCCGTCCGTTCCGGGCCGCGTGAACCCGGTTAGAGCTTCAACGGAACGCGGAGATACACGCCGAATTCCTGGCCGATGTCGCAGCTCACGCGGCCATGAACCCTACCCTGCCGATCGAAAAATCGTTGCGTGTCCTCAACCGGAAAAATGCCTTCGTGCCAAATGTTCGGATAGATGTAGAGACCCCGGCTGCCGTCGCACCAGAAAGCGATGACTTTCTCCGGCGTCAGATCATCGCCCGGCAGGGCCACCGGCACGACAAAGGGCTTCCGATCCATCGGAAAAAAGAACTGCCCGCCGTCCGGGTGATAGTTCAAATGCCAAAGCAGAACCTGGTCGCGCGGCACGGTCTGCCGCTCGGATGAAGCCGATTGCGGATCCACCGACCAGCCCAGCACATAGTGGCCTTTGACGGCTTCGTTCGAGCCATACAGAACATCGCCCTTCCACTCGCCGTGGAAGATGCCTTCGACCCAGCCCGCCTCGCCGCCTGTTCCCTCGTCGAGCGCGCGCCACCCTTGCGCCGGCCAGCGCACAATCTCAATCTCGAATCCATCCGGGTCGTCCACCAGGCAACCGTAGCCCTTGACCGTATCCTCGTTGGCCTCGATCAGCGGCACGTCGAACAGATCGAGAGACGGTTTTTCAGACGCTTCGAATAAATAGACTGGCGCCGGTTGGTTCATGCGCGCACCTCCTCCTGATCCAATTGAAGCGTTGGCCTACGAGATCGAGCCGACACCGTAGGCGCCGACGAGCAACTCTCCTTCCGCGAAACGGCCTAGCCGGTACGGAGCGATATCCACATCGGCAGTTTGGCCCAAAGCCGTCTGCGCCAGCGCCAGACCCACGGCCGGCGCCAGCTTGAACCCATGTCCCGAAAAGCCGAAGGCGAGGTGCAGCCCCGCCATCTCCGGCACCGGTCCGAGCACCGGGTTCCAGTCGGGTGTGATGTCATAGGCGCCGATCCAACTGGCGGTCAATGCCGCCTCGTCGAATGACGTCATCCGGTGGCCGATCTGGCCGCCTTGCAGCAGCACGAAGTCGTGATCCACGTTCTCGTCCATGGCATCCGCATCGGTCACCGGGTCGCCGTAGTCGCCGGTGCCGACCAGAGCCACGCCGCCGCTGGCCGGCCGGAAATACATCTTGTTCGCGGTCGTCAGGTCCTTGATGACCGGCAGCGTCCGCTCATACGGGGCCGCGGCCTTGAAGGTCAGCACCGTGTGCCGGGACACTTTGAGCGGAATGTCGAGGCCGATGCCGTCGGTCAGCGTGCGCGTCCACGGCCCGACCGCCGAAATGACCATGGGCGCCTGCAACTTTCCCTGGGCCGTGCGCACACCGGTCACGCGGCCGCCCGCGGTGGTCAAAGCCTCGACCGGACAGTTCGTTTTGACCACCACTCCCTTGGCCCGGGCGGCGCGCAGGAAGCTGCTGGTGGTCAAATACGGATCGGCGTAACCGGAGCGCGGCTCGTAGGCAATCACCGCAACATCGTCCAGAACGAGCAGCGGGTGATGCTCCAAGGCCTCGTCCGGGGTCACCACGAACGTCTCCGCCCCGGCGCCGGTTTGCAGCGCCAGGTTGCCGCGCATGCGCTCGGCGAAGTCGCCTTCCGGCGCCAGGATCATGTATCCGGCCGGCACGAAACCCGCATCCGCCTCGCCATCGTCCAACCAATCCCGGAAGGCGCCGAACATGGCCAAGCTGCGCACGGTCAGGGCCGTGTTGCTGGGCACCGAATAGTGGGTGCGCACGATGGCGCAACTCTTGGCCGTGCCGCCGGCGCAGGCCTGGCCACGCTCGACCACGCACACCCTGAGACCGCCCAGTTTGGCCAGATGGAAGGCCGTGGAAGCGCCTACGACGCCTGCGCCGACCACAATCGCATCGAAAGTCCCTGACATACCAAGACCATAGAACCGGCCACCACGAGCCGGCAAGCCGCTTTCCGCCAAAGTCATGCATCCCGAGGCAAACACGGTCGCATTGCCGCCAGGGGCTGTCGGATTCGCGCTATGGGCGCCCAGGTTGCGCGCCTATCGTGCCCAAGTTGCATTCAGCCACATGGAAGGGCCACGCCATGGCCATGCCCACCCACGCGAAATACGTCATCATCGGTGCCGGCGTACACGGCCTGTCGACTGCCTGGCACCTGGCGGAACGGCTGCGCGCCAGCGGCCGCGGCGACGGTAAGGATATCCTGATCATCGACAAGGCCGGCATCGCCGCCGGCGCCAGCGGTATCGCCTGCGGCGTCGTGCGCAACAACTATTACCAGCCGGCCATGCGCGAGCTGATGGCGATGTGCGTCGAGGTCTGGGAGAGCAACCCGAAGGCGTTCAGCTATCACCCGGTCGGCTACATGCAGATTTCGCCCGAGGCGATGCACGAGGACGTGGCCACCATCTATGCCCAGCAGCAGGACATCGGCTACGAGTCCGTGTTCATCGAAGGCACCAAGGATTCGATGACCTACATGAAGGGCATCTTCCATGACTGGCAGGCCAAGGGCATCACCTCGGTCCTGCACGAGAAGAAGGGCGGCTACGCCAACAACACCGCCTCCATGTACGGTCTGGCGAAGAAGGCCGAGGATCTGGGCGTGCGCATCCTCACCGGCGTCGAAGTCACTGGATTCCGCGCCGACAACGCCTCCGCCGCCGTCGCCGCGGTGGAGACGTCGCGCGGCACCATCGCCTGCGAGCAGGTGGTCATCGCCGTCGGCCCGTGGGTCAATACCCTGTGGACCAAGCTGGAGCTGCCCAAGACCGTCTCCATCAAGGACGCGAAAGGGAAAATGCACCACGATATTCCCATGTGGCGCTATTGGGCGCTGGAGGAAGGCACGCTCGGCGTCGATCCGAACCTGCAGCAGACCAACGACGGCCGCATGCCCCCGGTGATACACGTGGATACGGACGCGCCACTCATGTCCGACGTGGACGGCTCGCTGATCACCGATCAGATGTGGGGCATCTACTACAAGCCCGACTTCAACTTCGGCGGCGTCCAGGGCGGCGCCATGCCGGTGAAGGTGGAGACCCCGGTCGACCAGGTGACCATCGACCCGTACGGTCCCGAATCGCCCGAGTTCGTGGTGGATGACAATTTCGCCCACATGTGGTGCTCGGCCCTGGCCTTCTGCCAGAAACGGTTCGAGGGCCAGATCGGCCTCTACAAAAAGGAGCCGTCCGGCGGATTGGGCTGTTTCACGCCTGACTCGTTCCCCGTGTTCGACCGCTTCCGCGACAATGTCACGGTGATCGCCGACTCGAACCACGGCTACAAGATGATCGGCGTCGGCAAGCTGGTGGCTGAGGAGTTGCTCGGCGGCAAGAGCGCCCTGTTGGAACCTTTCCGCCTCTCCCGCTACGCCGAGGGCCGCCTGCACCCGACCAGCCACAGCCCGTTTCCGTGGAGTTGACGAACCGGGAGCTTACGCCACTTCCTTGACCCAGCGGTCGAGCAGCCGGTCGAGCCACGCCGCGAGCGGCGCGTCGTACAGCGCCGCATCGGCCAACTGGCGTTCGGCGGGATGGGCGTTCGGCGCCGCCAGCATGTGCGCCGCATCGCGTATCCAGCGGCGCATGGAATCCACGGTGACTTCCGGATGGAATTGCAATCCATAGGTGTTACTGCCATAGCGGATCGCCTGGTTGGGGAAGATCGGCCCCTGGAACAACAGCTCGGCGCCGGCCGGAACCTCGAAGCCTTCCTTGTGCCAGTGGTAGACATGCGACAGCCCGGCCGCCAGGCCGTCGGCGGCGGAAGTGGCTGTGACCGGCACATAGCCGATTTCGTGGAAGCCTTCCGCATGGGGCGTCACCCGGGCGCCCAGCACCCGAGCCAGCAACTGCGAGCCCAGGCAGAAACCGAGATAGGGCTTGCCGGTGCCCAGCCAGCCCTCGATCCAGTCCAATTCCGCCGCGATATACGGCTTGGTATCGCTATCGTTGGCGCTTTCCGCGCCGCCATAGACCACGGCCGCCGCGTAGGACTCCGCCGCCGGCAACGCCTCTCCCTTGCCCGGACAGCACCAGTCCACGGCAAAGCCCATCTCGGTCAGACGGGTGGAGGCGCGGTCGTCGCGCTGGCTGACCGGATGGTCGATAAGAAGGATGCGTTTCCTCGTCACGCCCCAGGGCTCCCACCGTGGCTAACTGGCGCATTCGCGACCACTGGTCCAGATAGACCTAGCATATCCGGGATTCGTAAATGATCCTTTTCGGCTGGCCGGCCGATTCATTCCCCAGGCGTGCGCGATGGATTGGCCAACAGAAAGGCGTGCATGTGAAATTCCGCCTGAGCCGGAGGTGAAACGAAACCCCGGCCGACCGGACAGGCCCGCCGCGCCCGGCAGCCCTGCCCCAGGCAGTCGGCGCCCTGCGGCGCCGCGACATGGCCGGTACAGGCCGGCACATCATAACCGGGATTTTTGAAGGCGGAAACGGGGCAGGCGCTGAGGCATGGTTTGTCGGCGCAGGTATCGCACGGCCGCGCCACCGTTTCCCGCTCCGGCACATCGAGCGCCTCGGCAAACGCCAAGGCCCCGCGGTAGGCATGCCACAAGCCGAAGGACGGGTGGATCAGGATACCCAACGGCGATTCCGCCACCGGCTCCGCCCGCTTGGCCCAGGCGACGAACGGCAGATACGGCGGGCCGCCGAAGGGAAACAGGGCCTCGCCGCCTTGATCCGCGGCCACCTGCCCCAAAACCCGCGCCGTCCAGGAATCCAGCGGGTTGGACCGGGCGGTGAACTCCGGCGCCGCGGTAAAAAAGCGCCACATTTCCGGCCCGGCATTGCCGGCCAGCACCAGGGTGCGCACAGGCCCGCCGTCGGCCAGCGGCGGCACCGCATCCGCGGGGTCCGGATGGAATCCGCCGCGCGCGATCAATCCGTGCGTGCGTAACGCCGCATCGAGCTGGGCATAAGAGGCCATTGAGTCTCAGCCGCTTCCGGGGGTCCTGGCGCGCGGCGATGGTAGACCGCCGCCCGACGGCGCGCTAGCCCGACGGCAGGTTCGCCCGCCAGTGAACTTCAGGCAGTGCTAATCCGGTAGAGCGATGCCCCGCCGCTTGGCCATGCGCCGGCCCAACTCGGCTTGGTTTGCCATGGTCAGGTATTTGCGGGCGCGGCTGACCACCACCGCGTTCTCCCACGCCAGATGGCGCCGCTGAGTCTCGCCGAAGGCGAAGGCGGTCATGAGAAAGCGCACCGGATCGGCGAATGGCTGGCCGCAAATCAGGCAGTTGAGATCGCGGCGTAGATCGGCATCCAGACGCTGATCCAGGTGGTGCTCCCGATGCAGCTGGCCGAGGATCTTTTCCAGCTCGCCGTCCGCCGCGGCACTCCGGCGCAGCAGGGGGAACAGGTCCTCCTCCTCGTCCGCGATGTGATGCGGCATCTGGGTGCACAGATACTCGTGCACGGCCTTGATTTCTTGCTCGGCGGCACCGTGCCGTGGGTTTTGTATGATCCGGTCGAGCACGTCGCAGATGGCCAGCTGTGTGGCATGATCGGTTTCGATCACGGTAAGGGGCTGCTTGAAATCCTCCGGTGCGTGCCGATGCCACGTAAACGCCATGACCGGGGATGTCGGGTTGGTCTCGGGTCTCGTCTGTGCAGACATTGCTTGCCCCTTCGTCCCGCCCCTCCGTTTCCCCCATATGCAAACTGCGGAAAAGGGACCGAGGACGCATTGATACGGATCAATTGCCTGTCCTAGCGACCAACCGTGGGGCACAGGCCCTTTTCCGCCCGGCGCGAAGGGTGATACACAGTCCCGTCCGGTTGTATAGACAAGTCAGGATCGCCCCATGGCCAAGCCGAAACCCTTCCGCCTGTCCCCCGGCACCTTGACCTTGGCCGATGTGCGCGCATTTTGGCAGGCGCCGCGGCCGGTCGAGCTCGACCCGGCCTGCACGGCGGCCATCGACGCCTCGGCGGAAACGGTTGCTGCGGTTCTGCGCCGGGGCAAACGGGTCTATGGGGTGAACACCGGCTTTGGCAGCCTGGCGCGCAACACCATCCCTGAGGATCGGCTGGCCGACTTACAACGTCGCCTGGTGCTCTCCCACAGCGCCGGTGTCGGCGCGCCGTTGAGCGAGCGCGTGGTCCGCCTGATCCTGCTGCTCAAGATCAACGCCTTGGGGCGTGGCTTTTCCGGCATCCGGCGCGACGTGATCGACGTCCTGCTGGCGTTGTTGAATGGCGGCGCCCTGCCGGTCATTCCGGGCAAGGGATCGGTGGGCGCATCCGGCGATCTGGCGCCGCTGGCGCATCTGTCGGCCGCACTCCTGGGCGAAGGTGAGATCAATCTGGCCGGCACGCGCATGACCGCGGCGGCGGCTCTCAAGCGCTTAAAAATGCGGCCGATTGAACTGGCCGCCAAGGAAGGTCTGGCCCTGCTCAATGGCACACAGGTGTCCACGGCCCTGGCCCTGGACGGCCTGTTCGCCGCCACCGATGTGTTTACCGCGGCCCTGACCGCCGGAGCCATGAGCGTGGATGCGGCGCTGGGCAGCGACACCCCCTTCGATCCGCGCATTCACGAGGTGCGCGGCCAACCGGGACAGATCACAGTGGCCCGCCTCCTCGACGACCTGCTCGCCGGCAGCGGCATCCGCGCCTCGCACCTGGAGTGCGACCGGGTTCAAGACCCCTACTCCCTGCGTTGCCAGCCGCAGGTCATGGGCGCCGCCCTGGATGTGATGCAGGCCGCCGCCGCCATGCTGGAGCGGGAGGCCAATGCCGTCTCGGACAACCCGCTGGTCTTCACCGACACCGGCGAAATCCTCTCAGGCGGCAACTTCCACGCCGAGCCGGTGGCCATGGCGGCGGACATGATCGCCATCGCCATCGCCGAAATCGGCGCCTTGTCCGAACGGCGCATCGCCCTGCTGACCGATGCCCACATGAGTTCCCTGCCCGCTTTCCTGGTGGCCGAGCCCGGCCTCAATTCCGGCTTCATGATCGCCCATGTCACCGCCGCTGCCCTGGCCAGCGACAACAAGGCCCTGGCCCACCCGGCCAGCGTCGATTCCTTGCCCACCTCCGCCAATCAGGAGGATCACGTCTCCATGGCCGCCAACGGCGCCCGGCGCCTGGCCGAGATGGCCGCCAACAGCGGCCACATCGTTGCCATCGAGTTGCTGGCGGCGGCACAGGGCATCGACCTGCGCCAGCCGCTCACGACCAGCCCGCCTTTGCAAAAGGCCCTGGCGGCCGTGCGCGGACGCGCCGCGTTCCTGGATCACGATCGGGCCATGGCACCGGACATGACCGCTGTCTTCGATCTGGTCGCCGAAGGCTGGTTCAGCAGCGCCTTGTCTGGCACCGGCGGGCTGCTCGGCCTCGCCCGATCAGGCTGACGTTGCCGTCACGGCCCCACATCCTGAGGCCCGTTCCATGCCGGTATGAACCGGGGCGCCAGACTGTACGGGCGATTGCTTAGGTGCCGAGCGGATTGGGATTGTTACCGGCATGGCGCACCACGAGCCAAAGTGCGTGAATCATGCCCGGCACAAAGAAGAAAATCGTCAGCAGGATATTGAGCCAGAAATGCAGGCCGATGCCGACGGTCAGAAAAGCCGCCACCGGCGGCAAGAAAATCGCCAAAATGATGCGGATGATATTCATGTTACGTCTCCCCCTGAATGCCTTTTCCCATCGCGAATTGCGATCGCGCACCGCACCGGCCGATGGTGCCCGGATAGCGTGTTCAGTCAGACGATGATAGCCAAACCGCGCGAACGAGGGAAATGTGTCTTATTCGCCGTCCGGTTCCCGCCGCGGCGCGCCGACAGTCCAGGTATGGCCACGGCGCAGCAGGGAATTCAGATCGGGCGCCTTGCCCCCGCGCCGGCCCGCATTGCTCAGCGCCGCGATCTGTCGTTCGTAGCTGGGCGTCGGATCGCAATAGAGCACGCCGAGGGCGACCGGCATCTCCGGCGGGGCCATGCGCGCCAACAATCCCGCCATGGTGCGATTGGTTTCGTCGTGCACCAGCACATCGGCTTCGGTCATGCCGTCCTTGCCGATGTGGACAACCTCGACATCGAGGGTTCCGGGGCGCACCCGCAAGCCGTTCTCGTTGTTGGCACCAAATCGCAGCGGCTTGCCGTGCTCCACATGGATCTGCCGCTCCGCTGCCACTTCTCGATCGGTGAAGTGGGCGAAGATGCCATCGTTGTAGACCACGCAGTTCTGTAAAATTTCCACCAGGGACGCGCCCTTGTGCGCATGCGCCCGGGTCAATACGCCGGGCAGATGTTTCTGTTGCGTATCCACGGCGCGGGCAACAAAGCGGGCGCCCGCCCCCAGGGCGAAGACCGCCGCCGAGACCGGCGCCTCAACCGAACCTTCCGGTGTCGAGGGCGACCGGGTGCCGGCGCGCGAGGTGGGCGAATACTGCCCCTTGGTCAGGCCGTAAATCTCGTTGTTGAAGAGCAGGAACTGCACATCCACGTTGCGGCGCAGGATGTGCAGCAGGTGATTGCCGCCGATAGAGAGCGAGTCGCCATCGCCGCTGACGACCCACACGTCCAGATCCGGATTGGCCAGCTTGATGCCGGTGGCGATCGCCGGCGCGCGGCCGTGGATGGTGTGGAAGCCATAGGTCGACAGATAGTAGGGAAAGCGGGCGGCGCAACCGATGCCGGAGATAAACACCGTGTTCTCCGGCTGGGCGCCGATCTCCGCCAATGTCCGTTCGACCGCCTTGAGAATGGCGTAGTCGCCGCAGCCGGGGCACCAGCGCACCTCCTGGTCCGAGGCATAGGCCTTGGGCTGCAGCTTTTCGATGGGTGCGGCGATGTTCATCTCATGCCTCCAGCCGGGCGCGAATGGCCGCTTCCACCTCGGCGATGGTGAAGGGCTTGCCGGTCACTTTGTTAAGGCCCTCGGCGGGCACCAGATATTCGCTGCGAAGCAGGGTGATGAGCTGGCCCGTATTCATCTCCGGCACCAGGATTTTCTTATAACCTTTTAACAGATCACCGAGATTGGCCGGCAATGGCCAGATGTGGCGCAGGTGGATATGGGCCACGTCCAAGCCCTCATCGCGGAGGTTGCCGACCGCCCGGTTGATCGGCCCGTAGGTCGAGCCCCAGCCGACCACCGCCAGGGAACCATGATCATTGCCAAACTCCACTTCCTGCGGCGGGAACTCACGGGCCACACCGGTTATCTTGGCCGCCCTCGCATCCGTCATGCGCTGATGATTGTCCGGATCGTATGAGACATTGCCGGTGTCGTAGTCCCGCTCCAGGCCGCCGATCCGATGCTCCAGGCCCGGTGTGCCGGGAATTGCCCACGGCCTAGCCAGGGTTTCCGGATCCCGTTGGAAGGGATGATAGCCCGCCGTCTCGGTGTGGTGGTGCACCGGAAAACGCTCAAAGCCATTGGCATCCGGCAACGCCCAGGGCTCCGAGGCATTGGCGATATAGCCGTCGCTAAGCAGCATGACCGGGGTCATGTATTTGACCGCCAGGCGCACCGCCTCGATGGCCGCATCGAAGCAGTCGGCCGGCGAGCGCGCCGCCAGGACGACCACCGGGCAATCGGCATTGCGCCCGAATACGGCCTGGTACAGATCGGATTGCTCGGTCTTGGTGGGCATGCCGGTGGAAGGCCCGGCGCGTTGCGTGTTGATGACCACCAGGGGCAGCTCCGTCGCTGCCGCCAGGCCGATGCCTTCCATCTTCAGGGCGATGCCGGGACCGGAGCTGGAGGTCACGCCGATCGATCCCGCGTATGAGGCGCCGACGGCGGCACACACGGCGGCGATCTCGTCTTCCGCCTGGAAGGTGACGACGCCATATTCCTTCAGCCGCGCCAGAGCATGCAGGATGCCCGAGGCCGGGGTGATCGGGTAGGAGCAGAAGACCATCTTCAAGTTGGCCAGGGACGCGCCCGCCACCAGCCCCCAGGCCATCGCCTCGGTGCCCGTCACGTTGTGGTAGACACCCGGCCCGATGTCTGCCGGGGGCACGGTGAAAGCACCGATATCGGCGGAAATCTCGGCCGTTTCGCCGAACGCATGCCCGGCGTTCAACGCCGCCACCGCGCCGGCGGCGATCTCCGGCGACTTGGAAAATTTCTTGGTCAGCCAATCGACCGTGGCTTGCCGGTCCCGATCGAAGACCCAGTAGACCAGGCCCAGCGACCAAATATTCTTGCAGCGCAAGGCATCCTTCTTCGACAAGCCGGTATCCTTCAGCGCGTCGAGAGTCAGCTGCGACATGTCGATCTTGACGACCCGGAATCCCTTGAGACTGCCGTCCTCAAGCGGGTCACGGTCGTATCCGGCCTTGCGCAGGTTCTTTTCATTAAAGGTGCCGCTATCGACCAGCAGCAGGCCGCCGGCATGCACGTCCGACAAATTGACCTTCAAGGCCGCCGGGTTCATGGCGATGAGGAAATCGACCGTATCGCCGGACGTTTTGACCTCGCGGGCGCCGAAATTGATCTGAAAGGCCGAGACCCCGAAGGTGGTCCCGATCGGGGCGCGAATTTCCGCCGGAAAGTCCGGGAACGTGGCCA
>Ga0214471_10001851_pt1 | contig 16715 bp, 13 predicted proteins | sample RVTome_5_FD_207665 | JGI IMG/M metagenome (GOLD analysis project Ga0214471, IMG submission 207665) | Soil microbial communities from uranium-contaminated site in the Upper Colorado River Basin, Wyoming, United States - RVT142D155 | ecosystem: Environmental > Terrestrial > Soil > Contaminated >... | reverse complement strand
CATTCACCGCACCTGGCGAAGGCCGGAGGGCTGCGAGGCGTCGTGCTCGGGCTCGCGCACGCGCACATGGGCTGGCTGTTCGACTCCGAGCAGTCCGATCGGAGCGAGTGGGCTCCCGATCTGGTCGCGGATCGGGCGATCGCGCGGATCGACCGTGGGTTCCCGTTGCTGACGCTCGCCACGTTCCTGCTTCCGGCGTTGGCGGGCCTGGCGATCACGCGGTCGTGGGTCGGGATGCTGACGGCGTTCCTGTGGGGATCGCTGGTGCGCGTGTTCCTGCTGCACCACGTGACCTGGAGCATCAACTCGATATGCCACTTCTACGGCCGTGAGGCATACCAGGCGCGCGACGAGAGCCGCAACGTGTGGGCGCTGTCGATCCCCTCGTTCGGCGAGTCGTGGCACAACAACCACCACGCCTTCCCCTGGTCCGCACGCCTCGGCCTGCGTGCATGGCAGATCGACCCGGGATGGTACGTGCTTCGGCTGCTACGGCTGGTGCGCGCCGTGCGAAACGTGAAGGTGCCGACGCGCGCGCAGATGGCTGCCAAGCTTCGCCGCTGACGGCCTGAAAAAACGGTCCACCGTGGGTACCCGCTCGTCGAGCGGCGCGCGGCCGGAACGCGTCACCGACCCTATCGCCTCGCTCAGCCTCGGAGGGTCGCGCGCTCGTAGCGACGGACCGACAGCGGGACGAAGACCGCCAGGATGATCCCGACCCAGAGCACGACGTAGAGGATGGGATGGTTCAGCGACCACGCCTCGGATGCCTGTGTGGCAGGTCCCACGTTGCCGAAGGCTTCGCGCGCTGCTTGCGCCACGGACGAAACCGGGTTCCATTCGGCGACGGTTCGCAGCACACCCGGCAGGTTCTGGCTCGGGACGAACGTGTTGGCGATGAACGTCAGCGGGAAGATGACCATGAACGATGCGTTGTTCACCACTTCAACGCTCGGCACGATCAAGCCCACGTAGGCCATCACCCACGAGATCGCGTAGGCGAACAGCAGGAGCACCAGGAACCCGCCGATCGCCTCGGGGATCGACGTGTGGATCCGCCAGCCGACGATCAGCCCGGTGATGGCCATCACGACCAGCGAGATCGAGTTGTTGACGATGTCGCTCGCCGTACGGCCGACCAGCAATGCCGAGCGAGCCATCGGCAACGACCGGAAGCGGTCGATGATGCCCTTCTGCATGTCGTCGGCCAGCCCCGCACCCGTGAACGTGGCGCCGAAGATCACGGTCTGAGCGAAGATGCCGGCGATCAGGAACTCGCGATAGGTCGAGCCGGGGATGTTGATCGAGCCGCCGAAGACGTACGCGAACAGCAGCACGAACATGATCGGCGACATCGTGGTCCACACCAGAACGTCGGGGATCCGCCTCGTCTTGATCAGATTGCGCTTGGCGACGATCGCCCCATCGGCAAGGGTCTGCGCGAGCGCTGTCATGACACGCGCTCCTTGTCCAGCGCCACGCGGGGATCCGGCGTCGCAGTCTCGTCGGCAGACTTGGAGTCGTTCTCCGCGATGTGGCCGGTGAGCGCGAGGAACACGTCGTCAAGCGTCGGCCGGCGCAGGCCCACGTCGAGCACCGAAACGTTGTTCGTCTTGAGCTGCTGGACGACTTTGCGCAAGGCATCGACGCCGCCGGTCACCGCCGCGGTCAGCCTGCGGCTCGTCTCGTCTATCTGCACGTCTTCGGATGAAGCCCGCGCGAGAACGGCCCGCGCCACCGCGATATCACCGGTGGTTCCCACGACGACCTCGACCCGCTCGCCACCGATCGTGCGCTTCAGCTCGTCCGCGGTGCCGTGAGCGATCTTGCGACCGCGGTCGATGACGACGATGTCGTCGGCCAGCCGGTCGGCCTCCTCCATGTATTGCGTCGTCAGCAACAGCGTGCTCCCGCTGCGCACGAGTTCGCGGATCGTATCCCACATGGAGACGCGGCTACGCGGATCGAGCCCCGTGGTGGGCTCGTCGAGGAACAGGACCTCGGGTGCTGCGACCAGCGCCGCGGCCAGGTCGAGCCTTCGCCGCATGCCTCCCGAGTACGTCTTCGCGGTGCGGTTCGCCGCATCGGCCAGGTCGAACCGTTCGAGCAGCTCGCGCGCGCGCGCCTGCGCCACCTGCCGGCCGAGGTGATACAACCGTCCGACCATCTCGAGGTTCTCGTAGCCGGTGAGGTGCTCGTCGACGGCGGCGGTCTGGCCCGACAGACCGATCCGCTCGCGCACCTTGTCCGGATGGCGGAGCAGATCGATGCCGGCCACCTCTGCCGTTCCCGCGTCTGGTTGAAGCAACGTCGTCAGGATACGTACGGCGGTCGTCTTGCCTGCGCCGTTCGGGCCGAGCAATCCGAGCACGGTCCCCTTCGGCACGATCAGGTCCAAGCCGTCGAGGGCCGTCACCTTCCCGTACCGCTTCACCAATCCCGAGGTACGGATCATGTCAGTCACTGCGCGCCTCCCCACCAACCGTGTACTGGGTGGGAGTCTAGACCACCCTTCTCGCGGGTGGGTTCGTCATGAACCGGTGCGGGCGACGACGAGCTTGTCGGTTCCCGACTCTGCACCCCAGACCTCGCCGGGACGTCCGAGGAGTTGGCGCACCTCGGCTCCCGCGGACGGGAACCGGAACGATCGGAACCGTTCGGTGCGGGGGTCGAAGCGTACGAGCGCGTTCGCCCCGAAGTCGGTTACCCAAACCAGGTCGTGCTCGTCCACGAACACCGCGTAGGGCTGCGCGTTGCCCGGGATGTCCCACTCGTGCCACCCTCCCGTCGAGGGCGTGTAGCGCGCGAGCTTGCCGGTGAACCATTCGGTCACCCACAAACGCCCGCCGGAGTCGCTCCACACACGGCGCGCGCCGCCACCGGAGGTCGGGACGTCCACAACCTCGAGCCGGCCGTCGCGACCGTCGACGCGCGCGATGTAGCTGCCGGCCAGCGAGGAAAACCAGACCGTTCCATCCGGCGTCGCCGCGATGCCGTAGGGTCCGCGTCCGCGCGGCGCGTTGAACACGCGCACGGCGTCGTTGCGCGGGTTCACCAGCCCGTAGTTGCCGTTCTGCCCGGTGAACCACAGGACTCCGTCACCGTCGAACGCGGCCGTGTTCAGGTTCGCGCTCGAGCCGGGCAGCGTGAAGCGTTCGATCTCGAAGGTCTCCGCATCTACGCGGATGATCTGGTTCAGTCCGCTGTCGGTCACCCACGCATCGCCGTCCGGGCCGACGATCACCCCGTGGGGGCGCGCGCCGTCGCCGAGATCGACGCGACGCACGCGGCCGTTGCGCGGGTCGAGCAAGCCCAGCTCTCCGCTGCCCTGGGCGGTGTACCAGACGCGTCCATCGGGTGCGGGTGCGACGTCGTGGGGTCGCGACCCGGCCGGGAGGTCGAACTCCTCGAACACGGGCTTCCCCAGGGGCACTTGGGTCGGCAGCGGCGAGGGCGTCGTCTCACCGGTTGGCGTCGGCTCCGTCGTGAGCGAAGGTGTGGGTGAGGGCGTGGTCGGCGTCGGTGCGACCTGCGGCGCGCTGCTCGTGCACGAGATCGCGACGAAGGCGAAGGTGAAGGTCACGTACCGCATGGTCATTACGATAGTGCCTGCGGGCAGCCGGGGATGAACCAAGTTTTCGCCCGAAGCGCTTAGCCAACTGCGGTTGACAAGAACGTGAGAAACGGGAAGCGGCTGGGCCCGATCCACGCGGTTACCTGGGGACTGATCCGCGTACCTGTGGACTGATCCGCGCGTTCGTCAGGGTCCTCCCGGTCCTCCCGGTCCTCCCGGTCCTCCCGGTCCTCCCGGTCCTGTCAACGCAGGGTTGCTAAGTGATTGCCGGCGGGATACGGCACGCCCTGCGTCGCGGCTTGGGCTCGCGTACATGAACGTCTCGGCCGTTCGCACCAGCGGATACGCCATCGTGTGGGGGTCGACGAGGTGTACGGGGTTCGGCGGCCGCGGTATGGTGCGAACCGAACCCGGGAGGCTGTGATGGAACGCGTTGCGCATCGAACCTGCCCGCTCTGCGAGGCGACCTGCGGGCTCACCCTGACCCTGCAGGATCGCGAGCTGGTCAAGGTTCGCGGTGACGACGAGGACGTCTTCAGCAAGGGATACCTGTGTCCCAAGGCGATCGCGCTGATCGACCTCGAGCGCGATCCCGACATCGTCCGTACCCCGCTGATCCGCGAGGGTGAAGGATTCCGCGAAGCGTCGTGGGACGAGGCGTTCGAGCTGATCACCGAGAAGCTCGGCGGCATCCTGTCCGAGCACGGCCGCGACGCGGTCGCGGTGTATCTGGGCAACCCGAACGTGCACAACCTCGCGGGATCGCTCTACGCGAAGCCGTTGCTGAAGTCGCTCGGCACCCGCAACATCTATTCGGCGACGACGGTCGACCAGATGCCCAAGCAGCTCGCGGGCGGCCTGATGTTCGGGACCGGGTTATCGGTCCCGATCCCCGACGTGGACAACACCTCCTACCTGTTGATCCTGGGCGCGAACCCCTTCGTGTCCAACGGCTCGCTGCTGACGGCTCCGGACCTGCCGGGCCGGTTGCGCGCGCTGCGCCGCCGCGGCGGGAAGCTCGTGGTGGCCGACCCACGGCGCACGCGCACGGCGGAGGAGGCCGACGAGCATCTCTCGATCGTCCCAGGCACCGATGCGCACTTCCTGTTCGCGATCGTGCAAACGCTGTTCGCCGACGGGCTGGTCTCGCTCGGACGGCTCGAGCAGCACACGGCCGGTGTCGAAGAGGTGCGCGCGCTGGCGCAACCGTTCACCCCCGAGGCCGCCGAGCCTGTATGCGGGATACCCGCGGAGACCATCAGACGTATCGCGCGCGAGCTCGCCGCCGCCAAGACCGCCGCGGTGTACGCGCGCATCGGGACTTGCACGCAGGAGTTCGGGACCCTCGCGTCGTGGCTGGTCGACGTGATCAACGTGTTGACGGGGAACCTGGACCGCCCGGGCGGCGCGCTGTTCACCAAGCCGGCGGCGGGATCGCCGACCACGGCCGGCGCGCCGGGCAAGGGGCGCGGGGTCAGGACCGGCCGGCATCGCAGTCGCGTGCGGGGGGCGCCCGAGGTGCTCGGCGAGCTTCCGGTCGCATGTCTCGCCGAAGAGATCCTGACGCCCGGCGAAGGTCGGGTGCGCGCGCTGATCACGCTCGCCGGCAACCCGGTCGTGTCGACCCCGGACGCCACGACGCTCGCTCGTGCGTTCGACGCGCTCGACTTCATGGTGTCGATCGACATCTACATCAACGACACCACACGGCACGCTGACGTGATCTTGCCCGGCGAGCCGGCCCTGTCGCGAAGCCATTACGACGTCGCGTTCTACGCACTGTCGTGCCGCAACATCGCGCGGTACTCCCCGGCGATCAACCCGGTGCCCGACGGCCAGATCCCCGAATGGCAGGTTCTCCTGCGCATGACCGGCATCGCCGCCGGGGCGGCGGATGCAACCGTCGAGCAGCTCGACGAGATGGTTGCGCGGGAGGTGCTCGCGCGCGGCTTGCGGAACCCATCCTCGCCGGCCAACGGCGTCGAGGAGGACGAGGCGTGGAAGGCGGTGGGGGATCGCACCGGACCCGAGCGGCTGCTGGACATCCTGCTGCGTAGCGGCCCGTACGGCGACGCGTTCGGCCGTGAACCCGACGGCCTGTCGCTCGAGCTGCTCGAGCAGCATCCCCATGGCATCGACCTGGGACCGCTCCAGCCGCGCATCCCCGAGATCCTGCGGACGCCGTCGGGCATGATCGAGCTTGCGCCGGAACCGATCGTCGCCGATTGCGCGCGGCTGAGCGAGTCGCTGGGCCGTCGACGCAACGGCGCGCTGGTGCTGATCGGACGCCGGCAACTGCGCTCGAACAACTCGTGGATGCACAACCTCCCGCTGCTGGCCGGCGGCTCCAACAAGTGCACGCTGCATATCCACCCGGACGATGCTTCTCGGTTCGGCATCGCCGAGGGGGGAGCGGTGACGGTGACGTCCTCGGCCGGCTCGGTCCGGATCGAGGCCGAGGTCACCGACGAGGTCATGCCCGGCGTCGTCAGCATCCCCCACGGCTGGGGAGCCGCAGACGACGGCGTCAGAGCAGCGGTCGCCGCAGGTCAGGCCAGGACCAACAGCAACGTGTTGGCGCCCTCGGACATGATCGATCCGCTGTCCGGCAACGCCGTCCTCAACGGGATACCGGTGACGATCACGCCCGCCTGATACGCGGCGAGCAGCGCGCCCCACGGGACCGTGACCACGCGCCCGGATCTGCGGGCGCAGCTCCGGGAGGAGGTGGCCCCTGGGCGTCGAAGGCTGGCTCGACAGGTCCAGCCCAAGGGAGGTCCCGATGGTGAGGCGTGCGAAGCGGCTGATCGTCGTCCTCGGTGCGATCGGGGCGATGGTGTTCGTGCCCGCCACCGTCGCGTTGGCTGATTACCACCCGGCGTGTGCCGGGATCGTCACCGGCGCCGACGAGATCGATCTGCAGGTCGGGGAAGGCTCGATCAACTACTCGGGAACCGTCGAGTGCCCGGGGTCCCAATCCCGGAGCGTCGAGGTCGAGCTGTCGGGTGCCGCGTCCGGCTCAGCCACCGCCGCGTGCGGCGACGTCGTCACGTGCGTGAGCCCGACGGCGGCATCCGGAAGCGTCCCGCTCGTCGAGGGGTCCTATCAGGTGACCATGTCGTTCCACGTCGAGGGGGTCGGAGGTGTGCTCGTCTACGACCCGGAGGCTCGATGCGGTCTATGGCTTGTGACCGAGGGCTCGGCCACCGGACCTCTCCCGTGCGATCCTCCGGAGTCGGGAGGGTATGGCGCGCTGCTGCTCAGCGTCGGCTTCGGTCTGACCGCGAGCGAGCGCGTCGTGCGTCGGCTGCGTCTCGGCTAGTTCCCGAGTCTGCGAGGCGCCCGCCGACGTCATCTCCCCCCATGAACGCGGGGCCCCATTATCCTTGGGCCGGATGTCGCGGAACGAGTCATCGGCGGCGGGACACCGCCTGGTTCCTCACACGGCGGACCTTATCATCGAGGCCTGGGCGCCGACCAAGCTTGCGTGTCTGGAGCAGGCCGCGCGCGCGCTGGTCGACTCCTTCGCCGCCGTCGACGACGTGGCGGTGACCGAGCCGATCCCGATCACGCTCGAGATGGAGGAGGACGAGGCGCTGCTCGTGTCGCTGCTCGACGAGATCATCTACGTCGTCGACGTGCTCGGCAGCATCCCCGTTCGGGTGACGCTCGAGGAGACTGAGGACGGCCGCATCGCCGGGTTCTTCGAGGTCGCCCCGGCGGTGAGCGTCGAGACGCACGGGGCGCTGCCGAAAGGAGTCTCGCTCAGCGACTTGATGCTCGCCTACGAGGACGGCGGCTGGCGATGTCGCGCCACGATCGACGTTTGATCACCCTTTCACGACTCCGATCGGACGGAGACGCGCGACCCGCGCGCACAGGCCGGCCTCCTCACAGGTTCTGACGACCTCGTCGACGTCCTTGTAAGCGAACGGTGCTTCCTCGGGAAGCTCTCGGACCGATCGGGCGCGCACGGCGATCCCGGCGGTCTCGAGCTGGGTGCGCAGCGTGTCGCCACGGATGCGACGCTTCGCCGCATGCCGGCTCATCGTCCGCCCGGCGCCGTGGCACGTCGACTGGAACGCGCCGCCGCCGGGCACGCCGGTGAGTACGTAGGACGCAGTCCCCATCGAACCCGGGATCAGCACGGGCTGGCCAACATCGCGCAGGCCGGCCGGCAGCTCTGAGTGACCGGGGGGCAGCGCGCGGGTCGCGCCTTTGCGATGGACGCACAGCAACCGCCGCGTGCCGCCAACGTCGTGCTCCTCGAGCTTGGCCATGTTGTGGGACACGTCGTACACCAGATCCATCTCGTCGTTGCCGGTCGCGTCGAGGAACGCCGCTCGAACCGCCTCGGCCAGCATGTGGCGATTCGCACGTCCGTAATTCGCCGCGGCGGCCATCGCGGCGAGATACGCCGCACCTTCAGGGGAACGGACCGGCACGCACGCGAGCTGCCGGTCGGGCACCTCTATCCCATAGCGAGGCATCGCCCCGCCCATGATGCGGACGTGGTCCGAGCAGATCTGATGACCAAGCCCGCGGGAGCCGCAGTGGATCATCACGCAGATCTGATCCCGGTGAAGCCCGAACGCCGCCGCCGCGTTGTCGTCGAAGATCCGGTCCACCGCCTGAACCTCGAGGAAGTGGTTGCCGGACCCGAGGCTTCCCACCTGGCCGAGTCCGCGCTCGAGCGCGCGCGCGCTCACGTGGGCCGCGTCCCCGCCGGCGATCGCGCCGCCGTCCTCGCAACGCTCGAGATCCCGCTCAACGCCGAAGCCTCGCTCGACGGCGTAGCGCGAGCCGCCCATCAGCAGCTCGAGCAGCTCGTCGCTGCTCTCCAGGTGCCACACGCCCCCCCGGCCCATCCCGCGCGGGATCCGGCGGTCCAATCCATCCATGACCGCCCCGAGCGATGCCGCGAGGTCGCCGCGGTCCAGACCCGAGGCCAGCAACCGGACGCCGCATGAGATATCGAACCCGACTCCTCCCGGGGAGACGACGCCGCCGGATTCCACGTCGGTCGCCGCCACACCTCCGATCGGGAACCCGTAACCCCAATGGACGTCGGGCATGGCGTAGGAGGCTTCCACGATGCCCGGGAGCGTCGCGACGTTCACCACCTGGCGGAGCGACTGATCGGAAAGGACGTCGGGGAGCAGCGCCTTGGAAGCGAACACGATGCCGGGGACGCGCATCGCGCCGTGACGCTCGATACGCCAGCGCACCGGCGTCTCTTCAACGATCGGGAGTGCGGGCTCGGGCGAGGCCACGCCCTGGCTCATGGTGTCCTCCAAGCGTCAGATCCCACCCTACGACGAGGACGAACCTTCGTGGAGGTTCCACGAACGCGTGGGCGGCCTGCCTCAGGCGCCAGACGCGAACCGGCGACCACTGCGCAAGCGTCGCGCGCAACATCCCAAACCGGCCCGGGACGACTTCAGGTTGTGGAGCCGCGCTGATGCATGCCGGCGGTCAGGATCGTCCCGAGCCCGGCGAGCAAAACAAGATCGCCGGCGCTGAAGACTTGCCGCAGCGGGTGGACTGGGATCACGTCGCCGAGCGGCAGCAGCAGCGTGGAGTCGTCGGCGATCACGAGCTTGAAGAAGCCCCCTTCGCCCGGGGTCGGCGGCGCGGTCTGCCCCGAGGCCCGGTACGCGTCGAGCGACAGCGGCATCCCACGATTCAAGCCGATCACCAGCGCGTTCAGCGTCCAGCCAACGATGAGCAGGACGATCCCGATCCGCGCCCAGCCATCCCTCCGTCCGACGTTGAGCGCCAGGAACGCCGCGACGAGGGCGTAGGTAACGCCGATCAACGCCCGGTCGGCTGTCGGACCGATACCGTCGATGAACGGCGCGACAACCATGACGGCGAGCGCGACGAAGGCCAGCCCCGAGGCGCGCGGGCGGAGGAGCGCGAGGGCGGAGAGCCGCCCCCCGCTTGCGATACCGACGGTGATGAAGGTCGCGATGATTATCAGGAGCGCGTAGAGCACGTTCTCATCGACGCGCCGGGGTCTCTATCCCCACTGCCGGCCGGCGCCCGCGACGAGTACAACAGCCACGAATGCCGCGATCCCCACGAGGACTCGACGTATCGTTGCCATCGGCCACCCCCTGGCCCGCCCCAAACCGGAACATCTCCCTGCAGGGGCGAATCGTGTGTGTCCGGCTCATCCTACGGCAGGAGGTGCAAGAGTGGAATAGCCCCATGAAATTGCATTCTAGCGTGAACCAACCATCGAATCTCAGTCCGTTCGGGTGATGGAGGATCCATGGGGTGGGGGTGATAGTTCTCGTTAGCGGTTAGCCCCGGAACGGAGGACCATTGGAGAGGGCGAACGCTCACCCTCTGCAGACACGCACCGTAGTCACAGGCATCGCGGTACTCGCGGCGAGTGCAGCTGCGCTTGCCGTGGTGGCCTTCGTCCGACACGGGCCACCGACCGCGCGCGAGTGGCTGGTCGGACTGATGTTCTTCGGCTTGCTCACGCTGGGTGCGATGCCTGCCATCCGCCGGACCCTCGGTCACCAGCCCGAGACCGTGGACCTGTTCGAGGTCGTGCTCGTCCCGGCGATCTGGGCGCTCCCGGGGTTCCTGCTCATCCCCCTGGTGGGCCTCACCGTCGTGATCGCGAACGTCGTCCGGCGCAACGATCCGATCCGATCGGTGTTCAACGCGGCCCAGCTCGCAGCCTCCGTCGGCCTCGCCGCCCTTGTGTTCGATGCGATCCGCGCGGGAGAGCGCCTCAGCGCGCGCAACACCTTTGCGCTGATCCTCGCGATGGTGATCGAGCTTCTGCTCAACGAGATGGCGGTCGGCTGGGTCCTTCACACCGCCGAGGGTGTTCCCTTCCGAAGCGCGATCGTTCGTCCGATCGAAGGATCCGTGGGGGGGTTGTTCGCCACCGACGCGCTCAACATTCTGGTTGGATTGCTGCTCGTCACCGCCTATCGATGGAGCGTTGCGAGCGTGCCCTTCTTCGCCGTGCCGCTGCTCGTCGCGCGCGAGGCTTACCGGCGCCACATGGCCACCGTCGTCCTGCAGCATCGATTGGAGGCGGTGCGACGCGCCGCCCATGAGATCGGATCCACGCAGGACATAGGTGATGCCATCGCCGGCTTCCTGGTGGAGGTGCGCGACTGCTTCGATGCGGGAGGAGTAGAACTCGCCGTTCAGCAGAAGGACGCAACCACGATCCACCGACTTGCCGGGCATGACGGCCACCCGCACGCCTCCTCGGTCCGATACCAGCGTGGCACGTTCGTTCAAACGCTGATCGAGCACGGGCGCGCGCTTGTCGCTGATCGCGATCACCCACAGGTCGGAGCGCTGCTCGTCGATGGCGGATGGGACAACGCGATCGCGGTGCCGCTGCGATACCAAGGACGGACGACAGGGCTTCTCGCCGTGTATGACCGCGGGGGACAGATCCGCGATGAGGATGATCTGTCCGTCCTGGAAGCGCTCGGCGCTGAGGTGACGGTTGTGATCATGCGCGGGATCCTCGAGCAGGAGGTTCGTCGCGAACGGCGGCGGTTGGGCGAGCTGGTCAACTACACCAGGGATGCGGGCCTGGCGCTGGATGAGCACGGGATCGTCTTGATGTGGAACGCAGGTCTCGAGCGGATCACGTCATACCCGGCCGAGCAGATCGTGGGGACCTCGCTCCCCGGCCCGCTCGACCCCACCGACCCGGCGGGACGTCCGGTCCGCATGGAAGCCTGGGCAGATGGTGAGGCTCTGCCGAACGAGCTGATCCTGCGAACGCGGACCGGGCAGGCGCGGTGGCTTTTCGTCTCGTATACCCGGCTGCCCGCGACCGCATCGAATCCGGCGATGCTCGTCGTCGTCGGACGAGACGTGACGGCGCAGCGCGAGACCGAACAGATGCGCGAGGCGTTCGCCGGAACCGTTGCGCACGAGTTGCGCGCGCCGCTGTCGCCGATCTTGGGCTGGGCGGGAACGCTGGTGGATCACTACGACAATCTGACGCGGTCCCAGCGGCTCGACATCGTGAGTCGGATCCGCGATCAGGCGGAGCATCTCGAACGCTTGATCTCCAAGCTCCTCGAGGTCTCCACCTCGCAGACCGGCAGGACCCGTCGGCGCGCGACCATCCCCGACGTCGTCGCGCTCGTACGCAAGGTGCTGGATGGAGAACGGGACGAGGAACCCGAGCGGATGATCGTACTTCGCGAACCCTCACGGCCGGTACGCGCGAGAGGTGATGAGATCTGGGTCGAGCAGATCCTCACCAACCTGCTCTCGAACGCGCGGAAGTACTCACCCGAAGGAAGCGCGATCGAGATCGACGTCCGCGAGGATGACAACGAGGTTGCTATCGCGGTGACCGATCACGGGCCGGGGATCCCCGATGATCAGCTCGAGAGGATCTTCGAACCGTTCAGGCGCGCACCCGGCTCCGACGGCGTCGAAGGAACCGGCCTGGGTTTGTACGTCTCGCGCCAGCTCGCGCGCGCCCTCGGCGGCGCGCTGACGGTTCAGAGCAGGCCGGGGCAGGGCGCAACGTTCACGTTGCTCATCTCAGCCCACCAACGGAGCCACGTGCCGGATCGCAAACCCTCATCGTTGGGGGCCTGAAGGTCTCGGTCGCAGGCCCGGAGCCGGTGCGTCAGGACAGCTCGATCGGCGTGTTCCTGGCCAGGCGCACGGTCTCGATGGTGACGCTGCCGTTGCCAATCGCTGCTCGCGCCTCGGCCTCACCCGCCTCGGCTGCGGAAGCGAGGTCGATCTTCGCCAGCACCGAGACCGTATGGACACCGGTTCCAACCGCGCCGATGATGAAGTTGAATGAGTTCGCGTTCATGGTGTCGAGGATGAGCTGAGTTTCCTCCGGAGTCGTTTCGCACTCATCCTCGGTGGTCTCCCCGTCGCCGTTCTCGTCCTCGCACTCCTCGATGCCGGCGTAGCGGCTCGACAGGGTCTGCGTGCGCCGGCAGAACGTCGTTTCCCCCGGCGAGGCGACGCGCTCGCTCGCGGTGCCGGCGTCGAGCACGACCATCACCGATACGCCGCTCTCGGCGGTGGAGGTGTCGAGGATCCCCTCCTGGCTGACGGTCTTGGTGCGCGTGTAGAGGCCGCACTCCAGCGAGACGTCGATGAACAGAGCCTTCCCGTTTGGCGTCTTGATCGGTGCGGCGAGGATCTGCGTCCAGCCGACGTTCTCCGACGACAGGATGTTGATCTTCCCTACTTGCGCAGATGCCTTCGACGCCGGTTGGCCGGCGCCGATCGCGGACGGAGTGGCGACCAGTGCGGTCAAGGCCAGACAGATCCCGAGCATGCGGATAGCGTTCCTCACGAGCGTTCCCTCCTTGTGCGCGAACCGGTTCCTCTGAACGGTCCTATGAACGAGGAGAGCTGCCACCGGTTCGGTCGCCGCGCAGTTCGAGGGTGCGCCTCCGACCGTTTCGCCGCTGTTATGGCATCTTGTGCACGAGCGACCCGCTGGTGTTCGGGATGTGCTAGCAGGCGTCGGCGTGCTCGGTTGCGATGCGTCGGTGGGCGCGCCGCAGGTCCTCTGCTACGCGCGCGGCGAGTCGAAGCGACAAGGCGGGGACCGCGTGCAGCACGCCCCAGAACTCTCGGCGCGCCAGCACGAAGCCTTCCACGTCGGTGAGCGCCCTGACGGTGGGAACCTGGGGTTCCCCCTCGAGCAGCGTCAGCTCGCCGAAGTGATCGCCCGGCCCGAGGATGCCGATCCGGCGACCCTCCACGGTGGCCTCGGCAACGCCACTGGTAAGGATCATGAACTGGGGCTGCGGGTGCCGCTCGGTCGCGATGACTGCTCCCTCGGGGATCGAGACCGGATCGGCGCGCCGGGCCACCACGGCGAGCTGGCGCCGCGGGAGCCCGCGGAACAGCGGCACTTCTTCGAGTCCCCCAAGGCGGTCGATCCGGGATCGGCCGCCCAGCATGCGCAGGGCGCGTGCGGCTTTGCGTTCCTGCCAGAACCTCATGGGGGTCCCCTTTCCTGAAGGGCCCCGTCCGTCGGGGCGTGTGCCGTGCCCGGCCCGGGAGATGAGGCGCTGCCGTGCCGCCTCGGCGAGGAGATCCTGGTGTCGCTGTCGCACCAGTTCCTCGTGGATGAGGATCATCGTCTTCCCCCCTTCGCTGGTGACTCTTGACCTGGCGCCCTGTAATGGGCAAGATGTAGCTTGGTCATTACGCTACACCCGGAGAGGTTCATGAGTCAAGCAGATTTCGGTCCTTACATGGAATGTTCCCTTGCGCTGGCCGTAGACCTGGTCAACACCCGGGATCCGGTCGACGGAAGCGAGGACCTCAGCGACGTCGACGCGCTCGCGACCTTCCTCCGCGAGCACGAGATGAGCGACGTCAAGCGCCCGACCTCACGCGATCTCCAAGAGGTCCGGAGCCTGCGTACCTCGCTACGGGAGGTGTTCGAAGCCGACGACGAGCAGAAGGCCGTCGCCATCCTCAACCAGCTGCTCGCGTCGGCGGACGCCCGACCCGTGCTGACCAACCACGATGGGCCGTGGCATCTGCACTACACGCCGAGCGGAACGCCGCTCGGGCCCCGCCTCGCGGCGGAGGCGGCGATGACCTTGTCTGTGGTGATCGCCGGGGAAGGATTCGACCGGCTGCGAACCTGCGACGGGGACAGGTGTGTCGACGTGTTCATCGACGAGTCGCGCAACCACTCCCGTCGGTACTGCAGCCCAAGCGTCTGCGGGAACCGCGCGAGCGTGGCCGCGTACCGCGCGCGGCAGAAAGCGGCGACGCCGCCTCCCTGAGCGAGACCTCCGTGTCCCGGAGCTACCCTCACCATTTTCCCCTCGACGCGCTCGACCCGGCCGCCGCGGCTCGGTAGTTTGGCTCCGCGATGACGGCGCCGACCATGGACGAGCCTCCGAAGCCTGCATTGCGGGGCAGGCTCCATCAGGTCGCGTTCTTCTTCTGGGTTCCCGCGGGCGTCGCGCTCGTCGCGCTGGGACGCACTCCGGCTGCCCGAGCCGCATCGGCCGTCTACGCGGTCTCGGTGATGGCGCTGTACGGCGTGAGCGCGCTCTACCATCGCTTCCCCTGGTCCCCCCGCTCCCGGCAATGGATGCGTCGCGTCGATCACTCGACGATCTTCGTGTTCATCGCCGGGACGTATACGCCGTTGAGCGTCTTGGCTCTGCAAGGCGCGTGGCGGGTCTCGATCCTTGCCGCCGTCTGGGGCTGTGCAGCCGTGGGTGTCGCTCTCAAGATCACGCGTCTGCGCGCGGCGAGCCCGGCCGGCACGGCGATGTACGTCGCCCTGGGGTGGACGGCGATCATCGCGATGCCCCAACTTGTTCGCGACCTGACCGCCACAGAGATCACGCTGCTGTTCCTCGGCGGCGCGCTGTACACGGCGGGGGCGATCGTCTATGCCCTGCGGAGGCCGGATCCCAACCCGCGCGTCTTCGGCTTCCACGAGCTGTATCACTCGCTGGTCATCGGCGGCAGCATCTGCCACTACGCGATGATCCTGCGCTTGTCACTTGCGGGTTCCTAGGAGGGGGTCACGCGGGGCGCGGCGAAGGTGGGGGTTGGCAGGAATGCCGCCTCAGAGGGCGAACCTCGAGAAGGGCAGGAATGCCGCCTCGGAGGGCGAACCTCGAGAGGGACCGCGCGCGCTGCCGCGCCCATCAGGCTCAAGCAGGGGGGACCGATGAACACCATCTCTCGACGCCGCGTTGGCCTCGCGACGCTCGCTGTGCTGGCTGCCATGCTCGCGCCGGCGATATCCCCGGCGGCGCGCCCCGGCGCGATCTACGGCTACATCCCGATGGAGGACGGGGTCACGCTGAAGTATCAGGTGTTGCTCCCCGATCCGGATGTCTGGGGCGATGGCCCATACCAGATGGTGATGGATTACTCGGGGTACGTCCCCGCGCAATCCATCTACGACGGGCTGCACCACCGGTTCCGCGAGTCCGGCTACGCGGTTGTGGGCCTCAACATAAGAGGCACGCATTGCTCGGGCGGCTACTTCGACTACTTCGAGCCTCTCCAGGCGCGTGACGGTGCGCGCGCCATCGAGTACCTCACCGGACACCTCGAGATCGAGGGCTACGAGCGGCCGGGGATGCTCGGCGACAAGCTCGCGATGGTCGGCAAGTCCTATCCCGGCATCACGCAGCTCTTCGTTGCCGCGGAACGGCCTCGCGGGCTCGCCTCGATCGTGCCGGGCCACGTCTTCGGCGACCTGTACCGCGACGTGCCGTTCCCCGGAGGGATCCTCAACGCCACCTTCGCCGGTTACTGGTCGGCGTCGCGGGCGGCCGAGACGATGTACTCCGGGCCGGCCTGGTGGCAAGCGAACCAGGACGACGATCAGTGCATCGAGAACTGGCCCGAACACGCGCCGAACACGCCGTACAACCCGTTCGTGCAGGCGACCTACAACCAGTACGACGGACCCTTGTTCTGGGAACGCTCGCCTTGGTGGTGGGCCGACCAGATCGACGTGCCCACGTTCTTGGTCGAGGCGTGGCAGGACGAGCAGGTCGGATCGCGCGCGACGCACCTGATCGAGCGGTTCCGCCCGGGGCTGCCCTGGAAGTTCCTCGCCGCCAACGGTGACCACGGCGAGTACTACGGGGAGCAGGTGCTGCCGCATATCTATCGGTTCCTCGAGTTCACCTTGCGCGGCGAAGAGTTCGTCCCCGGCGACTTCGGGGAGGCGTACGACTTCAACCCGGACGATGAGCGGAACGGCTGGATCGGCTCCGCCGGGTTCCCCGACGCGACGGCGGCGGAGTACTGGGCGGAAGACCCGGTGACCATCAACTTCGAGAACGGCGCGAACGGCGGCCGGCGTGCGGCCTTCGCGCAGACGTTCTCGGCATGGCCGCCCGCGGAGACGGTAGCCACTCGCCTCTACCTGACCACCGACGGGACGCTCAGCGCGGATCCGCCGGGTTCGACGGCGCCCGATCCCGACGCCGGACCGCTCGAGCGGCTTCCCGCGACGGAGGCGCGACTGGCGGGCGCGGTGGACTACCTGTACGCGCCGTACGCGGGGACGCAGGAACGCGGCGATGCGGAACTGGCCGACGGCGTCGGGGGCGACTGGCAGCGCAAGCCGCCGGAGGGCTCCTACGCGATGTTCACGTCGGAG
>Ga0214471_10001850_pt1 | contig 16718 bp, 11 predicted proteins | sample RVTome_5_FD_207665 | JGI IMG/M metagenome (GOLD analysis project Ga0214471, IMG submission 207665) | Soil microbial communities from uranium-contaminated site in the Upper Colorado River Basin, Wyoming, United States - RVT142D155 | ecosystem: Environmental > Terrestrial > Soil > Contaminated >... | reverse complement strand
CCCGTGGCGCACCGCCTCGTGCACCATGCGGACCAGCGTCGTGATGTCGAAGACGGGCAGGCCGGTCAGGGCCTGGATGTCGGCCCGGTAGGGCGGCATGTTCGTGCACTCGAGCACGACCGCGCCGATCTCGGGGTGCGCGTCCATCATCCGCCGCGCCACCGTGAGGTGCTCCTGGCGCGCGGTCTCCACGTCGAGCGTGAGCTGATCGTCGAGCATCACGCGGGTGAACTCCTTCTCGGTCTCGAGCCCCGCCACCACCACCGGGACGTCCGGGGCGATCCCCGCCCCCGCCATGTGCTCGGGGTGGAGCGCGGCGGCGTTCACGGTGAGGATGCCGACCGCGCGCCCCGCCGGCAGCATGCGGTGCACCAGCGGCACCAGCATGAGGCTCGAGGTGAATACCGGGATGGAGACCGCGGCGGCCAGCTCGGACTGGAACTTGGCGAGGAACCCGCAATTGGTGGTGACCGCGCGCACGCCCTCGCGCTCGAGGAAGCGCGCGCCTTCGATGAAGGCGGGCAGCAGCTCGCGCTGGCCCTGGCGCACCACCCGGTCCGGGGAGGCGCCGGCCACGCGGTGGTAGCGCACCGGGAAGTCGAAGGTGGAGGCATTGCCCATGTCGCCCGGGATGCGCGGGAACTGGGTGTCGAGCATCAGGATGCCCACCGAGAAGCCGTAGAGGTTCTGCCCGCCCTGGACGCGCATGAGAATTAGTTTAGTTGCGCCAGCTTCTGACGGACGCGCCGGAGCTGGTTGCGCACCTGCTCGTGGTCCGCCGCGTTGGGGAAGTCGGTCAGGTACTGCTCCCAGTCGGCGACCCCGCGCTCGAGCCGTCCCATATTGCTCCAGGCCGCGCCGCGGTCGCGCCGCTCCCCCGCGGAGGCGGGATTGAGGACGAGCAGCCGGTCGATCACCCGCACCACCTGGTCCCAGGCTTCCCGGCGCCAGTAGACGCCCTTCAGATTGGCGAGCATCCGGGTCAGGAACTGCCGGTTGCCCACCGGCGCGAAGTGCTCCGGGGTGAGCCGGACCGGCCGGCCGAGCGCGCGGCTGACCAGCTCGCGGCAGCTCTCGGTGGTCAGGAGCGCGCCGCGGTTGAAGGGGTCGAGCAGCACCTGCTCTCCCGCGATGCGGGCGCCGGTGATGAAATGCCCGGGCAGCCCGATGCCCTCCATCTCGAGATCGAGGCGGCGCCCGACCTCGATGAGCACGAGGGACAGCGTGATCGGGATGCCGAGCCGGCGATTCAGAACTTCGTTCAGGTGGCTGTTGCGCGGATCGAAGTAGTCGTCGCGGTCTCCCGAGAAGCCCAGCTCCTCGAAGAGGTACTCCCGGAGCCGGTGGAGACGGCCGAGGGCGTCGTCGGCCCGCCGGGCCGGCTCGGCCGCCTCCGCCAGCGCGGCGAGGCGTCCGAGATAGTCGTCGACGTCGAGATCGGGCTGCTCGGCGGCGGCGATCAGGAGCGCGGCGTGGGCCAGGTGGATCTGGTCGTCCGGGCGATCCACCGCCACGGCGAACGCGGCCAGCGACGGATCGGCGTCCATCAACACCCGGGCGCGTGGTGGATACCGGCGGTCCGGAGCGCCGCGCCCTGCAGCTCTTCCGCGAGCGCGAGCGTGCGCGCGGAGGCCCGCCGCGCCGCCTCCTGCGTCTCCGGCGTGGTGGCCAGCTTGAGCAGGAGCGAGCGGCCGAGCTGGTGATGGAAGCGCTCGTCCGGCTCGATGATCTCGCGATAGAGCGTCGCGGTGAGTCGGTCGCCCGCGCGGTCGCAGAACTCGATGAACTGGCGGTTCTTCACCACCGCGACCGCCTCGCGGGTGAACTGGCCGGCCGCCACCCGCTCGACGGTGGTCTCGAGGGAATCGAGGTACTTGAACAGCGGCCCGAAGCCCTGGGCGAGCGGATCGAAGCGGCTCGCGTCGAAGCCCAGCTCCCCCAGCCGCTCCGCGATCATCCGGTAGTGCTTGGCCTCGTCGCCGGCCTGGCGCGCGAAGGCCATCTTCACCTCGACGTCGGTGGTGGCCACCAGCCAGCGCGCCGCGATCTCGGTGGCCTCGATCTCGTTCTTGAGCGCGACCTTCAAGAGATTCGTGACGTTCAGAGCGCCCGCGACCTCGGGCTTGAGCGTGGCCTCGGGCTCGAGGCGGCGCAGCACCGCCTGGTTGGTCTCGTCGAGCTGGGCGACGAACTCGGCCGCGGTCACGCGGCGAGGCCCCGCTGCAGGAGCTCGGGCAGCTCCTGAGTCAGCGCTTCCTTGGTCACCACCCGGCGGCAGCGGGCGTGCAGCGGCTGGGTCGCCCGCGCCAGGGCGTGGGTGGTGTAGCCGAGCACCGGCACGGCGGGCACACGCTCCAGGGCCGTGAAGATCGCTTCGTAGTCCCAGCCGTTGGTGGTGAGATCCACGATGACCAGGGCGGGCGGCTCGCCTTCGAGCGCCGCGGCCAGCTCCTCGGGGGTGCGGGCGAAGACCAGCGGGGTACCGACGAGACGGGCGGTCTCCCGGATGCGGGCGACGAAGAAGAGATCGCGGACGACGGCGATGGCCTTGATGGGCGGCTCCGGCTAGTCGTCCTGCGCCTGGATGCCGAGCCAGTACCGGTTCCACTCGGCCAGGTGCGTGAGCGTCGACAGGTCGCGCATCCGATCGACGTAGACGATGCCGTTCAGGTGATCGGTCTCGTGCTGGATCACCCGGGCGAAGAACTCCTTGGCCACCACGTCGATCGGGTTTCCCTCGCGGTCGCGCGCCTCGAGCCGCACCGAGCCTGCGCGCGGGACGATGCCCCGCATGTCGGGCACGGAGAGGCAGCCCTCCCAGCCGTCCTCCATCTCGTCGGTGAGCCGGGTCACCGCCGGGTTGATCAGGACGGTCAGCGGGATGGCGGGCGCGTCGGGATAGCGCGGGTTGTGGTTCACCTCGATCACGCAGATCTGCTTGAGGGCGTGGACCTGCGGGGCGGCCAGGCCGGCGCCGTTGTACTCCCTCATCGTCTCGACCATATCGTCGATCAGCCGCTGGGTTTCCGCAGAGAGGATCTCACTCACCGGGACGGGGGCGGCGACCTTGCGAAGCACCGGGTGTCCGAGACGCGCGACTTTCAGGATCGCCATACCGATCTCCTCTCGCGGTCGGATTGTAGCATAGGCGCTCGGGCACCCTGGACGCCGGCGAGGACGGTGGGCCAGCGCGCATCGTCGAGCGAGGGCTCGGAGGACGGGTAGAGCTGGGTGCGGTCGTAGAGGCCGCGGTAGCGCTTGCGGATCCGCTCCCCGATGGTCGCGAACGATCCGGCTCACCGCGAAGTGATCGAGCGTCTCGTCGCTGATGGGATCGGCCATGCGGGGCGAGATCCTCGAGCCCGTGGACCGATCCGCTTCTTGACCGTCCGCGCGTTCCGGCGGAGCTCCTCCCCGGTGTCGCCCAGGACCACCATGGTCGAGGCCCGAAACGCGAAGTCGGCGCGCGAGCGGCCGCTGCGGTTGAGGCCCTCCTGCACCGCGAGGTGCACGCGCTCGCGCAGGTAGCGCGAGCTGTGGTCGAGGTTCATGCCTCATTCTTCAGGTAAATCTGGGCATTGCGGCGGAGGCCCGAAGGCTTCGCTCGAAGCAGGGGTGTGCCCGCGAAGCGCCGCCGGAGGGTCTCGTCGTCCATGCCGGACACGGCGGCCGCGCCGGGGAATGACGCGGGCGGCTCGAAGGCCGTATCCCGCGTCACCGGCGCCTTCCGGTTCCAGGGACAGACAACCTGGCAGATGTCGCAGCCGAACTGCCAGCCGGCCATCCCGGCATGCGCCTCCGGGGCGATGTCGCCGCGGTGCTCGATGGTGAGATAGGACACGCAGCGCCGGGCGTCGAGCACGTAGGGCGCGACGAACGCGCCGGTCGGGCAGGCGTCGAGGCAGGCGCGGCAGGTGCCGCAGCGATCGGCGAGCGGCTCATCGTGGGCCAGCTCGGCGGTGGTCAGCAGCACGCCGATGAAGAACCAGGAGCCCAGTCGCGGGTGGAGCAGCATCGTGTTCTTGCCGATCCAGCCGAGCCCGGCCCGCGCGGCCAGGTCGCGCTCGAGGACGGGTCCCGTGTCCACGTAGCCGCGGCTGCGAGCGCCGGCGGCCTCGGCCAGATAGCCGGCGAGCCGCTCGAGGCGCGGCCCGATCACGGCGTGATAGTCGCGGCCCCAGGCATAGCGGGCCACCGGACGCCAGGAGGGATCGGGCGCCTCGCCCTGGTAGTAGTTGAGGGCCACGCCGAGGACGGAGCGCGCCCCGGGCAGGACGCGCGTGGGATCGAGCCGCTCTTCCACCCGGCGCTCCAGATAGTCCATGGTGCCGGCGTACCCCGCTTCCAGCCACTGACGGAGCGCGGGCCCGTGCTCGGGCGGCGTGGCCGGCCCCGCGGTCACGAGGTCGAAGCCCAGCTCGAGCGCGAGGGCCTTGACCGAATCGGTGAGCGTCGTCGCGGCCAGGGTCATGATCTCTGACCCGCTCGGCTCGCCTTCGGCTGCGCCTCGCCCTGCCACCTCCCCTTCACCAGGAGATGGCTGCGCGTGAGCGTGCGCCCGCCGGACTCGAGGAACGCGATGTAGCGAAACCAGCGGCCGTCCGCCTTCCAGCGGTCCTCGAGCCCCACCGCCGCGGCCAGGCCTTCCTCGACCGAGTCGAACCGCCGTACGTTCTGCTCGACCTCGAGCGCCTCGACCGCGAAGCCGCGTGACTCCAGCGCCGCGCGCATGCGGAGCTCGTCGTAGGCGAAGCGGGAAACCTTGCCGGTCTCCTTCCACTGGTCCACGTGAAAGGACACCATGGCGAGGCAGGAGCCCGGGGCCAAGGCCTGGGCCGCCCGCTCGATGATCGCGTCCGAGGCGCACAGGTGGGCGGTGACCAGGTCGGGCCACCAGGGCTCGTACGAGTCGGCCTCGACGTCGGCCCCGTGGAACTCGACGTTCACGAGATGTGCGGCCTCCGCGCGCCGCCGGGCCTCCTCGATGAGCGGCGCCTCGCGGTCGAGGCCGACGACCCATCTGGCGGCGGGTGCGAGCGCCAGCGCGAGGCGCCCTGCGCCACAGCCCACATCGAGGATCCGGCTTCGGCCGAGCGGCTCCTGGGCGAGCAGATCGAGGAACCGGGCGCTGACACCGGGGGCCTGCAGCAGGCCCGGTCCGCCTCCCTCGAGCCCGCTCATGGATAGCTCGGGCTACTCGGCCTTGAAGTACTTGGCCTCGGGGTGGTGGAAGACCAGCGCGGAGACGGAGGCCTCCGGGTCCATCATGTAGCCCTCGGTGAGGCCGAGGCCCACCTGCTCGGGCCGGAGCAGGTCGAACAGGATGCGCTGGTCGGCGAGATCCGGGCACGCCGGATAGCCGAACGACACGCGGATGCCGCGGTAGTGCGCCTTCAGCTTGTCCTGGAGCGGCAGGCCGGGCGGATCCGGGAAACCCCACTGGGTGCGCAGCCGGGTGTGCAGCATCTCGGCGAAGGCCTCCGCGGTTTCGATGGCCAGCGCCTGGAGCGCGTGGGACCGAAGGTAGTGGCCTTCCTCCTTCCAGCGCTCGGCCAGGTCGCGCACGCCCGCCCCGCAGGTGACCGCGAAGAGCGCCACGTAGTCCTTCTCGCCGCTCCCCTGCTCGCGCACGTAGTCGGAGAGGCAGAGCCGCTCGCCCGCGGCCTGGCGCGGGAAGTGGAAGCGCGCGATCTCCGCGCCCTCGTCCGAGAGCACGAGGTCGTCGCCCGCCGCCGCCGCCTCGTAGAACCGGTAGAGGCCGTTCGCCTGGATCAGCCCCTGCCCGACGGCTTCGCGCTCGAGCTGCTCCACCACCTCGTTGATCTCGACCGTCTTGGCGTCGCCCAGCTCGAGCAGCCGCGCCACCGAGCCCGTCACCCCGAGATGTCGGCCCAGCAGCATCTGGAGATTCAGGTACGGGAAGACGTGGGTGAGCGGGACGTTCCGCAGCAGGTGGAGCTCGAGGTCCGGCGGGGTCGGCACCGGCGCCGAGCGCGAGACCGCCGAGCGGCGCGGCGCGGCGGTGACCGTGGGCGCCACCGCGGCTGCCGCGACGGCCTCGGAGCCTGCGCGCAGCGCTTCCTGATCGGCGCGCAAACGCTCCACCAGCGCATCTCGAGTCGTCGCGCCGAAGAGCCGGTTGGCGAGGTCGAGGCCGTCCATCGCGTCCTTGGCGTAGAGGGTGAGGCCGCCGTACTCGCTGGCGATCCGCGTCGCGGTGAACTTGCGGGTCAGCGCGGCCCCGCCCACGAAGAGCGGGATCTCCACGCCGGCCGCGCGCAGGTCCTGGGCGGTGATCACCATCTGCTGCGCCGACTTCACCAGGAGCCCGGAGAGGCCGATCGCGTCGGGCTTGTGGCTGTGGTAGGCGGCGATCAGGTCTTCCGGCGGCACCTTGATCCCCAGGTTGACGATCCGGTAGCCATTGTTCTTGAGGATGATCTCGACCAGGTTCTTGCCGATGTCGTGGACGTCGCCCTTCACGGTGGCGAGCAGGATGGTCCCGCGGGAGGCATTCTCGTCCTTGGCCATGAACGGCTCGAGGTAGGCGACGGAGGCCTTCATGACCTCCGCGGATTGGAGCACCTCGGCCACGATGAGCTGGTTGTCGTTGAAGAGGCGCCCGACCTCCTCCATGCCTCGCATGAGCGGCCCGTTGATGATGTCGAGCGCGCCCGACTCGTCGAGCTTGAGCGCGAGGTCGTCGAGCAGGCCTTCCTTGGAGCCTTCCACGATATAGCGCGCGAGCCGCTCGTCCAGCGGCAGCTTGACGCCGGTGTCCTTCGGGGTCCGGGTGCGCCCGCGGAAGTGGGCCGCGAAGGCGGCCACCGGATCCGCGCCGCGCCAGTAGATCAGATCCTCGGCGAGCCTGCGCTCCTCTTCCGGGATCGAGGCGTAGCGCTCGAGCCGCTCGCTGTTGACGATCGCGTAGTCGAGGCCGGCCTTGGTGCACTCGTAGAGGAAGACCGCGTTCAGCACCTCGCGGCCCGCGGCGGGCAGGCCGAACGACACGTTCGAGATGCCGAGGATCGTCTTGCACCGGGGGAAGCGCGACTTGATCGCCCGCACGCCCTCGATGGTCTCGACCGCGGAGCCGATATAGTTGGCGTCGCCGGTGCCCACCGGGAAGACGAGCGGATCGAAGATCAGGTCGCGCTCGGGGACTCCGTACTTCCCGGTGAGCAGCTCGTGGGTCCGCTCCGCGATGGCCAGCTTGCGCTGCCGGGTGACCGCCATGCCCTGCTGCTTGTCCTCGTCGATGCAGCCCACCACCACCGCCGCGCCGTAGGCGCGGAGCAGCGGGACCACGAGCTCGAAGCGCTCCTCGCCGTCTTCCAGGTTGATCGAGTTGACGAGGGCCTTGCCCTGGCACTTGCGTAGCGCCAGCTCGAGCACGCGGGCGTCGGTGGAGTCGATCATCAGCGGGGCCTTGACCTTGCGGGTCACGAAGTCCATGAAGCGGTCCATGTCGGCCGCCTCGTCGCGATCCGGGTTGGCGAGGCAGACGTCCAGCACCTGCGCCCCGCCCCGGACCTGAGCCCGGCCGATCTCGGAGGCTTCCTCGAACTTCTCCTCGACGATCAGCTCCTTGAAGCGCCGCGAGCCGATCACGTTGGTCCGCTCGCCGACGATGACCGGCCGCAGGTCCTCGCTCGGGTACACCGACTCGATGCCGCTCACCGCGGGGGCCCGGTGCGACGCGGGCACGCGCGGCGCCCGCCCCGCCACCAGACCGGCCAGCGCGCGCGTGTGGTCTGGAGTCGTCCCGCAGCAGCCGCCGACCACGTTCACCCAGCCCTCGTCCACGAAGCGGCGCATCTTGTGGGCCAGGCTCTCGGCGGTTTCTTCGTAGTGCCCGTGCTCGTCGGGCAGGCCCGCGTTCGGGTACACCGAGACGAAGCACGTGGCCACGCCCGAGAGCGTGCGGAGGTGGTCGGTCATGAACTCGGGGCCGGTCGCGCAGTTGAGCCCGATCGAGAAGAGGTCCAGGTGCTCGAGGGAGGCGTAGAGGGCGTCCACGTCCTGTCCGGCCAGCATCGTGCCCATGGGCTCGACGGTACCGCTGACCATGAGGGGGAGGCCGACGCCGGCCTCGGTCATGGCCTGCCGGACCCCGATCGCCGCCGCCTTGACGTTGAGCGTGTCCTGGCAGGTCTCCAGCAGCAGCGCGTCCACCCCGCCCTCGATCAGGGCGCGCGCTTGGCGGTAGTAGCCGTCGCGCACCTCCTCGAAGGTCACGTTCGCCGTCACGGTGATCGTCCGGGTCCCCGGCCCCATCGCACCGATGGCGAAGCGCGGCCGGTCCGTCGTGGAGACGCGGTCCACGGCCGCGCGGCAGATCCGGGCGGCGGCCATGGTGATGTCGTGGCAACGCTCAGCCAGGCCATATTCGGCCAGTACATACGGGGCGCATCCGAAGGTATTGGTAGAGATCAGATCGGCGCCGGCCTCGAGGTAGGCCGCGTGGATGTCGGCGATGACGTCCGGGCGGGTGAGGTTGAGCTGCTCGTTGCAGCCTTCGTACTTGGGCCCGCCGAAGTCGGCCGCCTTGAGCCCACGGTTCTGGATCATGGTGCCCATCGCGCCGTCCAGGACCAGGATGCGGCGACGCATCAGGTCGCCCAGGAGCACGGGGCGCTCGGGAATGGCCATGGCGATCATTCTAGCGCATGCGCGCGGCAGGCTACCGCATGCGCGCGGCAGGCTACCGCATGCGACGGGGAGGCTAGCGCATGCGCGGCAGCGGCCCGGCGCGTCCGGTCAGCCGCGCTTCTTGCGGGCCCGGAGGTCCACCGCTCCCGGCCGGCGGCGGGGATCCTCGCCCCGGGGGAAGAGCTGGGTCTTCTGGACCTTCTGGGTGCCGGTGGTGGGCAGGCTCTCGACGAAGAGCACCCAGCCGGGAGCTTTGAAGTAGGCGAGCCGCTCGAGGCAGAAGTCGCAGAGACGCTCGGCCAGGGCCTGGTCGGCGGTGGCGCCGGGCATCGGCACGACGCAAGCCAGGACTTCTTCCTCGCGGATCTCGTCGCGTACCGCCACCACCGCCACCTGGGCCACCGCCTCGTGGGCCTGGAGCGTGGCCTCGACCTCCGCGGCCGCGATGTTCTCCCCCGAGCGCCGGATGATGTTCTTCTTGCGATCCACGAAGATCAGCATGCCGTCGGCGGTCCGGCGCACCACGTCGCCGGTGTGGAACCACTCGCCCCGCCATGCCTCGCGCGTGGCCTCGTCGTTCTTGAGATACCCCCCGAAGAAGCCGTGGCGCGGGCCCTCGGGCCCGCCCCAGCGCACGACCAGCTCTCCCGGGCTCTCGGGCGCCACCTCCCGGTCCCGATCGTCGATGACACGCGCCTCGAAGCCGTCGCGGGGCCGCCCGAAGGCACGCGTGCGGATCGCGCGCGGCTCGATGCAGTCGGAGAAGATGCGCCCGGTCTCGGTCATGCCCCAGACCTCGACCAGGGGAAACAGAAACCGTCGCTCGAAGGCCTCGTGGAGCTCGGGCTCGACGCCCGCGCCGAGCCCCGCCTTCACCCGGTGCGCGGTCTCCTCCGGCACCGGATCCTGGTTGAGCAGCAGCGGCGGCATCACCCCCAGGTAGTGGATGATGGTGGCGCGCGTGGCCACCACGTCGCGCCACCAGCGGCGCGGGCTGAAGCGCTCGGGCAGGATCAGGCAGTTGGCGGTGAGGATCGCGCAGGTCGCGGTCACCGCCTGGCTGTTCATGTGAAAGAGCGGCAGCGGGTTGAGAAAGCGCTCGCGCCCCGGCTCGATGGCGAGCCGCCCGCCCAGGTCGCGGTACCAGGCGCCCGCGTTCAGGTAGTAGAAGTTGCTCAGCACGCAGCCTTTGGGCCGGCCGGTGGTGCCCGAGGTGTAGAGCAGGCCGCACTCGCTGTCGAGCCCGGGCGCGTCGCGGCGGGGCGCGGGACCGGGACGCGGCAGCGAGCCCGGCCACGCGCCCGCGTCCACCACCGGCAGCGGCTTGGCGCGCTCCTTGGCCACCGCCTCGAGCGCGGCCACCCGCGCGGGGATGGACACGGCCAGGTCCACCTCCGAGTGCTCCATCTGATAGGCCAGCTCGTCGTGGCGGTAATCCGGATTCACCGGCACCACCCCCGCGCCGAGGGCGTTGACCGCCAGGTAGTGGAAGAAGAACTCCGGGCGGTTCTCGAAGAGCAGCGCCACGCGATGGCCGTGTCCGTAGCCGGCCGCCGCGTAGGCGTCCTTCAGCCGGAGGACCTCCGCGCGCACCGCCGCGTAGGTCAGCTCGAGGCCGTCCGGGTGGTACGCGCGGCCCGGGGCGGGCGTCGCGCACAGGAACGGCTGGTCGGGCGCGGCCGCCGCGGTCGTCATGAAGGCCTCGAACACGGTCTGCACGACTCCCGACTGTCGCGCACGTCCCGGGCGCTGTCAATCGGTGGCGTGCTCGGGCGTCGGGCCCACGCGGCTGAGGTATACTCCGGACGCGAATGGACACCCCGCTCGGCTCCCCGCTGCGCCGCAAGGAAGATCAGCGCCTCATCACCGGCCGCGGCCGCTACGTCGAGGACCTGCGCTTCCCGGGCATGCTGCACGCGGCCTTCGTGCGGAGCCCGCACGCCCACGCGCGGGTGCGCTCGATCGACGCGACCGCCGCCCGCGCCACGGCCTTGGTGGTGGCGGTGTACACCGCGCGCGATCTCCCGGAGTGCGCTCGGCCGATCCCGCCCTCGATGGCGGCTCCCGCCGGCTTCAGGCCGACCGCGCAGCCGGTCTTCGCCGACCCGCTCGTGCGCTACGTGGGCGAGGTGGTCGCCGCGGTGATGGCCGAGGATCCCTACGCGGCCGCGGACGCGGCGGCGGCGGTGGAGGTGGACTACGAGCCCCTGCCCGCCGCGGGCACCATGGAGCGCGCGCTCGAGCCGGGCGCGCCGCGGGTGTTCGACGGCTGGCCCGATAACGTGGCCGGCCTCTCCACCGCCCGCGTGGGCGATCCCGCCGCCGGCTTCGCGGACGCCCACGTCGTCGTGGAGGCCCGGCTCGGCATCGCCCGGGTGCACGGTGTCCCGATCGAGACCCGCGGGATCGTGGCCACCCCCGCGGGGCCCGACGGGCGCCTCACCCTGTGGACGTCGAGCCAGAGCCCCTACGGGCTCCGCTCAGTCATCGCGGGCGCCTTCGGGCTCGCCGAGGAGCAGGTGCGCGTGGTCGTGGTGGACACCGGCGGCGGCTTCGGCATCAAGGGCCACACCTACTCCGAGGACTTGATCGTCGCCGCGGCGGCCCGGCGGCTGGGCCGGCCGGTGAAGTGGGCCGAGTCGCGGCGCGAGCACTTCCTCACCGCCTCGCCCGATCGCGGGCAGCGGCACGTGGCGCGCCTCGGGCTCACCCGCGAGGGCCGGATCACCGCGCTGGAGACCCGGTTCACGCGAGAGCACGGCGCCTACATGGCGAGCGGCGAGGTGGTGACCCGGAACACCATCAACCATCTGCCGGGGCCGTATCGCATTCCGAGCCTCGAGGTGAGCGCGTCCAACGTGGTCACCAACGCGGTGTTCGGCGCCGCGTACCGGGGCTCGGGCCGGCCCGAGGCCAACTTCGTGCTGGAGCGGCTGATCGACCGCGGCGCCCGCGCGCTCGGCATGGATCCCGCGGAGCTCAGACGGCGCAACATGGTCCGCGCGGAAGAGATGCCGTATCGCACCGGCCTCGTCTACCGGGACGGCACGCCGGTCTCCTACGACCCGGCGGATTACGTCGCCAGCTTCGACCGGCTCCTGGCCGACTTCGGCTACGAGGAGTGGCGGCGCGGCCAGATCGAGACGGCCGGGAGCGCGCGGCCGGTGGGCGTGGGGATCGCGGCCTACGTGCAGGGCACCGGGGTGGGCCCGTTCGAGAGCGCGGACGTCCGCATCGACTCCGGCGGGACGGTGCACGTCTATATCGGCGTCTCCTCGCAGGGCCAGTCGCACGAGACCACCATGGCCCAGATCGCGGCCGCCGAGCTCGGTGTCGACCCCGAGCGGGTGGTCGTGATCGCGGCCGACACGACGCTCCTGCCCTACGGCAACGGCACCGGGGGCAGCCGCGTGGCCGCCAACGCGGGCCCGTCGGTGGCGCGCACCGCGCGGGAGGTGGCGGGCAAGGCCCGGGTGGTGGCCGCGGAGATGCTCGAGTGCGCGCCCGCCGACGTGGTGCTGGCCGCGGGCCGGGCTCACGTGGCGGGCCTGCCCGAGCGCGGGGTGGCGCTGGGCGATCTCTCCCGGGCGGCGGTGCGGAGCAAGACGCTCCTGCGCGAGTCGCGGCCGGGGCTGCAGGCCTGCGGGTACTTCGCGCCCGAGACCGTCACCTTCGCGTTCGGGGCGCAGGTCTGCGCGGTCGAAGTGGACGTGGAGACCGGCCGGGTCCGGATCCTCCGCTACCTGGCGGCGCACGACTGCGGGCGTGCCATCAATCCGATGATCGTGGACGGCCAATTGCACGGCGGCCTGGCCGGCGGGATCGGCACCGCGCTGCTGGAGGACCTGATCTACGACGCCGACGGCCAGCTCCTCACCGGCAGCCTGATGGACTACGCGATCCCGACGGCCGCCGACCTGCCGAGCTTCGAGACCCGCACGCTCGCGTTTCCCTCCACGCGCAACGAGCTCGGCATCAAGGGCGTGGGCGAGAGCGCGATCATCGCGCCGCCCGCGGCCATCGCCAACGCGGTGGAGGACGCGCTGCAGTCGCGGGGGGCCGACGTGCTGGAGGTGCCGATCACCCCCTCGCGGGTGTGGACGGCGCTACGGCAGGGACTGGTGCAGTTGCCGGGCGAGGCGCAGTAGCAGGGCGAGGCGCAGCCGAAGGCGAGCCGAGCGGATAAGTAAAGCCTTGAAGGCTGTCAGGGTAGCCGGGCGAGGCGCATCTGCCGGGCGAGGCGCAGCCGAAGGCGAGCCGAGCGGATAAGTAGAGCCTCGAAGGAGGAGTCATGGCGTCCGATCCGATCACCGTCTCCGTCATCCAGCACCGCCTCGAGTCCATCGTGCAGGAGATGGGCGAGGCCATGCTCCGCACCGCCTACTCCCAGATCCTCAACTCGAGCCGCGACTTCTCCACCGCGGTGTTCGACGGCCGCGGACGCCTGGCCGCCCAGGCCGAGCACGTGCCGATTCACGTGGGCGCGCTGCCGTGGGCGGTGTCGTCGGTGGCCGACTTTTTCAAGGGCCGCATCGCCCCCGGCGATCTCTTCCTCTTGAACGACCCCTATCACGGCAACAATCACCTGCCCGATCTCACGGTGCTGCTGCCCGTCTTCGTGGGCGACCGGCCGGTGTTCTGGTCCATCAACCGAGCGCACCAGCACGATATCGGCGGCGCCACCCACGGGGCCTACAACCCCGGCGCCACCGAGATCTGGCAGGAAGGCATCCGCATCACCCCGCTCAAGCTCTACGACCGCGGCGTGCTGCGGGACGACGTGCTGCAGATGGTGGCGACCAACGTTCGCCACCCGCGCGACTTCCAGGGCGACCTGCGGGCGATGATGGGCTCGGCCCGCATCGGCGAGCGGCGGCTGCTCAAGCTGGTGGCCGACTACGGGCTCGAGACCGTGCTCGAGACCATCGGGGAGATCCTCGACGGGGCCGAGCGGCAGACGCGTCAGTGTATCGGCAGCTGGAAAGACGGCGTCTTCAAGGGCGAGGCGATCCTGGACGACGACGGCCATGGCATCAACGACGTCTACATCCGCGCCACCGTCACCAAGAAAGGCGACTCGCTCACGGTGGATCTCACCGACTCGCACGATCAGGTGATCGGCTTCGTCAACTCCTCCTTCCCCAACACCATGTCCGCGGTGCACATGGCGCTGGCCTACCTGATCGATCCCCGCACGCCCAAGAACGAGGGCACGTTCCGGCCGGTCACCGTGAAGGCGCGGCAGGGCACGGTGGTGTGGCCCTACCCGCCCGCGCCGGTGACGCTGTCGACGAACCACTGCGCGCAGGAGATCGCGGAGGCGATGATCAAGGCGCTCGCGAAGAGCTGCCCCGATCGGGTGCTGGCCGGCTGGTCGCGCCGCTTCCGCATCGCGATCTCGGGCACGAACCCGCGGAACAAGCGCAAGTTCATCTGGCACCTCTTCCACGCGCGCGGGGGCGGCGGCGCCTCCTCCGTGGGGGACGGCTGGGAGACCGCGGGCGAAGGCCAGGCGGCGGGCGGCATCAAGTTCGGCAGCATCGAGGTCGCCGAGACGCGCTTCCCGCTCTTCTTCAAGCGGCACGAATTCCGCCCGGACTCGGCGGGCGACGGCCGCTACCGCGGCGGGGTGGGCTCGGTGCTCGAGCTGCGCATGGAGACCACCGAGCCCGCGCTCGGCAATACCGCGGGCGATGGGGTCCGGTACCCGGCCTACGGGGTGCTGGGCGGCAAGGACGGGCTCCCGCATCGCTACCGGATGCTCTCGCGCGGCAAGACGCGCGTGCTGAAGACGAAGGAGGTCGGCATTCCGATCCCGCCGGGGGCGGTCTTCCTGGTCGAGTCCATGGGGGGCGGTGGCTACGGCCCGCCCGCCCGCCGCCCCGCCGAGGCGCGCGCCACCGACCGCACCAACGGCTTCGTCTCCGCGACCAATAACAACGCGAAGCTACCTCATAGAGGTCGTCGCTCGCGACGACCGTAGGATCAGATAAAGGGCGCATGCCGAATCGCAAAGCAGCGTATCGCGTGGGAATCGACGTCGGCGGGACCTTCACCGACCTGGTCGGCGTGGACGATGCCGGGCGCGTGAGCCTCGCCAAGTCGACCTCCACTCCCGCCGACCCGTCCATCGGGGTGATGGACGGCCTGGGCCTCCTGGCCGCCGAGCTCGGCACCGACCTGGCCGGCCTCCTGGCGGACACCGGGCTGATCGTGCACGGCACCACCGTGGCCACCAACGCGCTGCTCGAGCGCAAGGGCGCGAAGGTCGGCATGCTGACGACCGCGGGGCACCGCGACGTCATCGAGATGCGCGAGGGCCTCAAGGACGACCGCTACAATCTGCGCATGCCCCCGCCGGTCCCCCTGGTGCCGCGCGCGCGACGGCTCGACGTGACCGAGCGGCTGCGCTTCGACGGGAGCGTGGAGACACCGCTCTCGAGGACGTCCGCGGAGGCGGCGATCCGCCGGCTGGGCGCCGCGGGAGTCGGCGCGGTCGCGGTCTGCTATCTGCACTCGTACCGGGATCCGCGCCACGAGCGGGAGACCCGGAAGCTGCTGGCCCGGCTCCTGCCCGACGCCTACGTGTCGCTCTCCTCCGAGGTGCTCGCGCAGATCAAGGAGTACGAGCGCTTCTGCACCACCGTGGTGAACGCCTACGTGGGCCCGGTGCTCGGCCGTTACCTGGGCAACCTGGGCTCGCGGCTGCGCAAGGCGGGCTACCCGGGCGACGTGCTGATCATGCAGTCGCACGGGGGGGTCGCCACCATCGCCGACTCGGTGCGCCTGGCCGCGGGCGCGGTGCTCTCGGGCCCGGCCGGCGGCATCGCGGGCAGCCGGCACGCGTCGCGGCTGCTCGGCGAGGGCAACCTGATCACGTTCGACATGGGCGGGACCAGCACCGACATCGCGCTGCTCGAAGGCGGCGAGCCGCATCTCACCGGCGACAAGGCGGTGGGCGCCAGCAAGGTCGCGCTGCCGAGCATCGATATCCACACGCTGGGCGCCGGTGGCGGCTCGATCGCCCGGGTGGACGCGGGCGGGATTCTTCACGTGGGCCCGGAGAGCGCGGGGGCCGTGCCCGGGCCCGCGTGCTACGGGCACGGGGGCGCCGCGGCCACCGTCACCGACGCGAACCTGGTCCTGGGCCTGCTCGACCCGGCCGCCTTTCTCGGCGGGCGCGCCCGCCTCGACCCGGCGGCGGCGCAGACCGCGGTGGAAGGCGTGGCGGCGAAGCTGGGGCTGGGGCTGCTGCCGGCGGCGGAAGGCATCCACCGCGTGGTCAATACCAATATGGCGGAGGGGATCCGCCTGGTCTCGGTGCGGCGGGGCGCCGACCCGCGGCGCTTCACGTTGCTGTCGTTCGGGGGCGCGGCCGGGCTGCACATCACCGAGGTCGCGCGCATGCTCGAGATCACCCGCGTGGTGGTGCCGCGCGTGGCCTCGGTGCTGTCGGCCTGGGGCATGCTCGCCACCGACCTGCGCTACGAGTTCGTGCGCACGCATGTCGGCGAGGCCGGGCAGGTCGGCGCGGGTCGGTTGCGCAAGCTCTTCGGCGAGATGGAGTCGGAGGGCCGGAAGCGACTGGGCGCGTCGTTCGCGGGCCAGGTGGACGTGCGCCGCTCGGTGGATATGCGCTACGGCGAGCAGACCTTCGAGATCCAGGTGCCGCTCGACGGGGTGGACGTGGGCGCGGATGATCTCATGGAGCAGGTGGTCGAGCGCTTCCACAAGCGCCACGAGGAGCTCTACACCTACAGCGCGCCCGGCCAGGACGTGGTGCTGGTCAACGTGCGGGCCGCCGTGATCGGGCGGCTCCCGGCCCTGCCCGCCGAGCCGGCGCGGCGGGTGAGCGCGCCGGCGGCGGCGCGGAGCCGCCGCGTGTACCTCGAGCGGTGGATGGAGGTGCCGGTCTACGCGATGGACGGGCTGGCGGAGGGCCAGGAGGTCAAGGGGCCCGCCATCTTCGAGTCGGCCACCACCACCGTGCTGATCCGGGCGCGCGAGCGCGCGGTGGTCACCGCGGAGGGGTGGCTCGATATCCGGCTGGGGCAGCGCGGCGCCTC